>ERZ1292640.1558-Hain-H43-02um-R1-1558-length-18844-cov-12_pt1 | contig 18844 bp, 17 predicted proteins | sample MGYA00564404_ERZ1292640 | MGnify/ENA primary metagenome ERZ1292640 (study PRJEB36523, sample SAMEA6512636) | groundwater metagenome | collected 2019-01-08 | study: AquaDiva: Metagenomics assemblies of 32 groundwater samples
GCCATTTCTTGAGCACGATGGCGACCCCGCGCACGTCGGACAGGATCGGCAGCAGCGCGACGTTGGGAAAATTGCGCGTGAGGTCGGGCAGATCGAACGGCAGGCCGGCGCCCATCACGATCGCGTGCGCGCCGGACTCGCAGCTCTGGCGCACGTAGGCGGCGTATTCCGAGACCGCTTTCATTACGTTCACCGCCAGCGCGCCCAGCCCGCCGGCGATCTCGAGTGCTTTTTGGATCTCGCGATCGAGCGCGGTCAGATTGAGCTTGTCGAGTTCAGCGCGGTCGGCGCAGTCCCTGGCGCGCTCGAGCAGATCGGGATGATGGTGGCGCAGGTCGACGCTCGAGATGGTGCCGAGCGCGCCCTCGCGCGCGACGTTGCCGGCGAGCCGGTGCGCCGAGATGCCGACGCCCATGCCGCCCTGCACGATCGGCAGCAGGGTACGGGTCTTGAGTTTCCACAGCGGGAAGTCTGTAGTTCTCATCAGCCGAAGAGGATCCGCGTAGCGGCCGCGCGGCGGCGCGGGCGAAGTTTGATTATAGGCTTTGGCGGCGCCACCGGGGATAGATTCCCGGGCGCATGCCGGTTTGCGGCGCCGCGCCGCGTCAGCCGCCATGGCCGCGCAGCCGGGTGACGTCGGGGATCGTCACCCGCGGACCATCGACCTCGATCAATCCATTTTCGATCAGTTCGTGCAGGATGCGCGAAAAATGCTCGTGCGTCAGATTCAGATGCGAGGCGATCACGCCCTTTTTGGCGGGCAACGTCACGCGCCGCAAGTTGCCGGTGCCGACCGCGGATTCGTCACGCAGCAGGTAGCCGATTACGCGCTGTGTGCCCGAACGCAGCGATACCGCTTCCAGATCGTCGATCAGGTGGTGCAGGCGACGGCTCAGGCCGGCGATGATGCGGCGCGCGAATTCGGGGTCGCGCTCGATCTCGGCGTAGACGACGTCGCGCGCGACGTGCAGCAGCAGCGAGTCGGCCAGCGTCGTTGCGCTTACCATGTACGGTTTGTCGAGAAACATCACGGGCTCGCCAAAACTCATGCCGGGCCCGATCAGCTCGACGACCTTCTCGCCCCCTCCCGGTGCCTCGAGCGCGAGCTTGACCTGGCCGAAGATCACGATGTGGAAACCGTGGCACGCGTTACCGCGGTGAACCAGCATGGTGCCGCGCGGCGCGTCGATTTCCATGCTGCCCTCGGCGATGCGGGTGATTTCGTCGCCACTGAGCTCCCGAAACAGCGGCAGGTTGGACAGGAAGTCGCGGACGTTGATCGGTTTGCGCGGCATGGATGGTGGTGCGTCGGCGCGTTCTTCCGTCCTTACGGCTGCGCGGTCAGTTCGCCGTCCGCCGCGGCCGCCGACGGTTGCGCCGGAGCGCTCAAGACGGCGGCCGTCCGCAGCTCGTGATTGACAACGAGGGCGATGGTGAGCAGCAGGAGCGCACCGGCCTGATGCGCGGCCCCGAGCGCGACCGGCACCGCGAGCAGCAGCGTCGCGATGCCGAGGGCAAGCTGCAATATCAGCACCACGGGCAATGCATCACACGCGAGCCGCGCCGAGGGTGTCAGGGTCACGCCCCGCGAGCGCCACCAGAACCACGGCGCGAGCGCGGCCAGCAGCCAGGCGAGCAGCCGGTGGTCGAATTGCACGGTTGCCGCGTTGTCGAAGAAGTTGGAATACCACGGCTCGAGCAGCAGCAGTTGCGGCGGGATCCAGTAACCATTCATCAGCGGGAACGTGTTGTAGACGAGCCCGGCACGAATTCCTGCGACGAGCCCTCCCGACAGGGACATCACGAAAATGATGGCGGTCAGCACGAGCGACAACCGCAACAGGCGTCGCGCAGCGCCAGCCGGCGGCGCGCCGCGCCGGGCGAGCAGCCCCAGCGCTACCCACAGCATTGCGGCGTAGATCAGGATTGCGAGACCGAGATGCGCGGCGAGGCGGTAGTGGCTGACGCGCGGGTTATCGACGAGGCCGCTTTTCACCATGTACCACCCGAGCGCGCCCTGCAGCGCGCCGAGCAGAAAAATTCCGCCGAGCTGCCAGGCGTGGGTGCGGTCGAGTTTGCTTTTCAGCAGGAAATACAGGAACGGCACCAGGAAAAAGAGTCCGATGGTGCGCCCCAGCAAACGATGCGCGTATTCCCACCAGAAAATGCCCTTGAAGGCCTCCAGGCTCATGCCGCGGTTGACCTTCTGGTATTCGGGGGTCTGCTGGTATTTCCGGAATGTCTCCTGCCACGCCTGCTCTGAGAGCGGCGGGAGCGTGCCGATGATCGGCTGCCATTCGACGATCGACAGGCCGGAGTGCGTGAGGCGCGTGATGCCTCCCACCACGACCAGCGTGAATAGCATGACGCAGCACAGCAAAAGCCATGCGGCAACCTGTTGTCGCGACCTCTGGTCCATTCCGTTCAGGTTTCCACCATTGGTGACAGCGCACATCGGGACTCGCTGCACCCAGACCGGTCCGCGCCGCCGTTCGCCTAATGATGCCTTTGCGAGTTTTTGAAACCTTGATCTGCATCAAACTTTTGCACAGCGACGTGCAGTAGATTTGGCGGCTGGCGCCGGGCCATAGGTCCGGCACAATTTTGCGATCAAACCAAGCAGAGGGGATCCCAATGGCTGATACCACGCGCAATCCTGACCCGGCAGTCGACGAAATGGAAGACGGCATTCCGATCATGCAGCAGGTGCTCGATAACCCGTTTCTGTTGCTGTTTCTCGGCATCGCGATGCCCACCGTGCTCTATATCGTATGGGGCGTGATGGAAATCATCACCATTCCGGTCGGGAAATGAACGCGCCGACGCAGTCTCCGCCGCGGCACTGCCGCCGCGCGCGCCGGCAACCCGCCTAACCAGGGAGTACAACCGTCATGAGCGCAATCCAACCCCCTTCACAACGCGTGTGGTGGAAGCAGCCTCTCGATCGGCTCGAAGGATCATGGATCGTGTTGTCCCTGATCTGGTGCCTGATCATGTTTTTCATGATGCCGTACTGGCACATCTACGGCAAACAGAATCTCGCCAACGAAGCCTACCGCACCACGCCTGATGCGTACACCAAAAAAGCGCAGGCGATGGTCGACCAGTACACCGTGCGCAAGGAAACCGCGCAGGACATTCCCGTCGTGCATCCGCCGGCGGGCAGCGACGTTTATCTGATCGCGCGGCTGTGGCAATGGTGGCCGCTGCTCGAGCTCGAGGCCGGCAAGAGCTACCGCGTGCACCTGATGTCGATGGACTGGCTGCACGGCTTCTCGCTGCAGCCCGAGAACATCAACATTCAGGTCCATCCCGGCTACGACCACGTGCTCACCGTTACGCCGACCAGGGCCGGCACCTACTCGATCATCTGCAACGAGTACTGCGGGATCAACCATCACACCATGACCAGCAAGCTCTACGTGGTGAACAAATAAGGGGACGATGATGGCACTCAACAGAATGTATCGGACCTGCCCGACGACCGGGCTGCTGTTTCACGAGCCCGCCGAAAAACTGATGCGCTGGAACGCGGTCGCGGCGGTGGTTTCGCTGCTGGTCGGCGGCGTCCTCGCGTTGCTCGTGCTGCTCACGCGCTGGCCGGCGGTGCACCTGCTGCCGGCTGACTGGTTTTACCTGGTGCTGACCGCGCACGGGCTCGACATGCTCGTATTCTGGATCATTTTCTTCGAGATCGCGGTGATGTATTTCTGCGCCTCGACGCTGTTGCGCTGCCGCCTGGCGACGCCCAAGATGGCGTGGGCCGGGTTCTGGCTGATGGTGCTCGGCGCGTTGATGAACAATTACTCGGTGTTCCGCGGCGATTCGAGCGTGATGTTCACCTCCTACGTGCCGATGGGCGCGCATCCGACGTTCTACCTCGGGCTGATCCTGTTCGCGGTGGGCGCGCTGATCGGCTGCTTCGTGTTCCTCGGCACGCTGGTGATCGCCAAGGCCGAGCGCACCTACCAGGGCTCGATACCGCTGGTGACGTTCGGGGCGCTGACCGCGTGCATCATCGCGGTGTTCACCATCGCCGCCGGCGCGATCATCCTGATTCCGACCTTCCTGTGGTCGCTCGGGCTGATCAGCCAGATCGATTCGCTGATGTACCGCACCGTATGGTGGGCGTTCGGCCACTCGTCGCAACAGGTCAACGTCTCGGCGCACGTCGCAGTGTGGTACGCGGTCGCCGCCATCATTTTCGGCGCCAAGCCGCTCTCCGAGAAGGTAAGCCGCACGGCGTTTTTCCTCTATATCCTGTTTTTGCAGCTCGCGTCCGCGCACCACCTGCTCGCCGACCCGGGCGTGAGTTCGAACTGGAAAATCTTCAACACCAGCTACGCGATGTACCTCGCGGTGCTGGCATCGATGGTGCACGGGCTGACCGTGCCGGGCTCGATCGAAGTCGCGCAACGCGTGAAGGGCTACAACAAGGGGCTGTTCGAGTGGCTGCGCAAGGCGCCGTGGGGCAATCCGGTATTTTCGGGGATGTTCATGTCGCTCATCGGTTTCGGTTTCCTCGGCGGCATCTCGGGTGTGGTGCTCGGCACCGAGCAGTTGAACCTGATCATGCACAACACGCTGTACGTTCCGGGACACTTCCACGCGACGGTGGTGATCGGCACCACGCTCGCGTTCATGGCGCTGACTTACTTCCTGATTCCGGTCATGTTCCGGCGCGAAGTGATGTTCCCGAAACTCGCGCAATGGCAGCCTTACCTGTTCGGCATCGGCATGAGCGGGTTCGCGCTGTTCATGATGGGCGCGGGAACCCTGGGCGTGCCGCGCCGGCACTGGGACATCACCATGGCCGGCAACCTGTTTGGGCATGAGTGGCCCGGGACCGCCTACCTGATGATCGGGCTGTTGGCGATCTTCGGCATCCTCGCGGTGATCGGCGGAGCCGCTTACCTGCTGATCACGGTTTGCTCGGTGTTCATCGGCAAGAAGATCGAGACGCCCGGCTACACCCGCATCCGCGCGGTGGACGGCATGGCCGCGCCGGCACCGGTGCAGCCGGTCGCCGCGGCGATCACCGGCCATGGAGGCAGCATCGGGGCGGGCGGCATGGTGGCGCCCGGCACGTTCGTGCTGGCGATGGTGCTGCTGGTGTCGTTCGTGCTTTATTACTTCGTCAACTGGAAGTACCTGTCGCAGGTATGGCCGCTGAGCTGAAAGCGGCGGGCGGAGTGGCCGGTCACGAGGCGACCGCAGCGCGGAATGTCGCCGCGGACGGCACGGTGAGACGGATATTCAACGTCTTCAAGCTGAGGATCGGGATCGTGATCGCTTTCACGGCGCTCGCCGGAATCGCGGTCACGCCTGGTCCGGCGCTCGCGGCATGGCAGGTGTTCGTGCTTGGGTTTGCGGTGCTGGTGTCGTCGGCGAGCGCCGGCGCGTTCAACCAGTATTACGAACGCGATCTCGATCGCCGCATGGCGCGCACGCGGCGCCGGCCGTTTGTCACCGGCGTATTGCAGGCCGGCCGCGGCTGGCTCGCGCTGATCGCCGCGATGGTCGCCGGCGCGACTCTGGCGGCAGCGCTGGCGTTGAACCCGTGGGCTGCGCTTTATACTTTCCTCGGCGCGTTTTTTTACGCGATCGTCTACACGGTGTGGCTGAAGCGCCGCACCTGGCTCAACATCGTGATCGGAGGTCTTGCCGGCAGCTTCGCGGTGCTTGCCGGGGCCGCTGCGGTGACCCCGGAACTCGGCGCGGTGCCGCTCGCGCTCGCGCTGGTGCTGTTCCTGTGGACCCCCTCGCATTTCTGGTGCCTCGCGATCGCCTATCACAAGGACTATGCCGCGGCCGGGGTGCCGATGCTGCCGGTGGTCGTGGGGGATGCGCGCGCGGCGCGCATCATCCTTTTCAACACCGTGCTGCTGGTCGCCGCATCGCTGGTACCGGCATGGTATGGGATGAGCGGCATCTACGTTGTGGGCGCGGTACTCGGGGGCGCGTATTTCCTGAAAAAGAATATCGAGCTCGTGCGCCGGCCTGACGCAGCCACCGCGATGCGCTGCTTCCATGCCTCGCTTGCGCAACTCACGCTGCTGTTGACGGCGGCGATGATCGACGCGGCGATCGCCGCCTGATGCGCGCGTTTTTCCGCCAGCGCCTGGTGTGGGGCCTGGCCATGCTGGCTTTGGCGCTCACCGCTCCCCTGGCGCGCCCCGCAGCCGGCGAGGCCACCATGCTCGATCCGGCGGCCGCGGTCAAGTTGAGCCAGAGCGTGATCGGCACGAGCGTGGGCGATTACGCGTTTTACGATCGCGCCGGCCGGCGCGTGCTGCTCTCGTCCTATCGCGGCAAGCCGCTGCTGGTGAGTTTCGTCTACTCCGGCTGTTTCCAGGTGTGTCCGGTGACCACCAAGATGCTTGCCAATGCGGTGGCGAGCGCGCAGCGCGCGCTCGGCGCCGGCAGCTTCAACGTGATCACCATCGGCTTCAACGCGCCTTTCGACACGCCGCAGGCGATGGCGGATTTCGCCAGGCGCCAGGGCGTGACGTCGCCGAACTGGGAATTCCTGAGCCCGGATGCGGCAGGCGTTGAATCCCTGACGCGCGATTTTGGCTTCACTTATCGCGCGACGCAGGGCGGCTTCGATCACGTCACGCAGGTGACGATCGTCGATGCCGACGGAAAGATACTGCGCCAGGTGTACGGCGACAGTTTCGAATTGCCGCTGCTGATAGAGCCACTCAAGCAACTCCTGACCGGAGAGCCGGCGCAGTTTGAAGGGCTCGCGCAGATGATCGAGAAGGTGCGGCTGGTGTGCACGGTCTACGATCCGGTGTCCGGCCAGTATCGTTTCAACTACACGGTGTTCATCGAAATTGCCGCCGGGCTCAGCATCTTCGCCGCGGTGCTGCTGTTCCTGTTCAGGGAGTGGCGGCGCAACCGCCGCAAGATTCCGGGTGTATAGCTGCGTGTAACGGGCCGCGGTCTCTGCACGACGGCGCGGGCATGATATCTTTGCGCGTGCTTCAGGCGAAAATCCACGACTAAATGTTAAGACGCATACAACTGGCGGGGCAATGGCTGTTCCTGCGCGTGGAGGCGCTGTTCAATCTCGCCTTTGGCGAGCGCATGAACCCGCTGTATTACCTCGGGCCGATATCCTATTTCATGATGTGGATCGTGGTGGTGACCGGCCTCTACCTTTACGTATTCTTCGAGACCGGCGTCGACGAAGCCTATGCCTCGGTCGAACATCTCACGCGGGAGCAGTGGTATCTGGGCGGCGTGATGCGCAGCGTGCATCGCTACGCCTCGGACGCGATGGTGCTGACGATGGCGCTGCACATGGCGCGCCACTTTATGTTCGACCGGTATCGCAGCTTCCGCTGGTTCTCGTGGGTGACCGGCGTGATCCTGCTGTGGCTGGTCTACGCGTCCGGCATCAACGGCTACATGCTGCCGTGGGACGAGCTTGCGCAGTTCACCGTGATCGCCACCGCCGAGTGGTTCGACTGGCTGCCGATGTTCAGCGGCACGCTGGTGCGCAATTTCATTTTTGAAGGCAGCGTCAACGACCGCCTGTTCTCGCTGCTGTCGTTCATCCACATCGGCCTGCCGCTCGCCGTGCTCGCGCTGCTGTGGATCCACACCCAGCGCGTGCCGCACGCAAAAACCAATCCGCCGCGGCCGATCGCCGTCACCCTGGTGGCGGCACTGGCCGTGCTGTCGCTCATCAAACCCGCGCTCTCCGGTGCGCAGGCCAATCTGGGCGCCGCGATAACCGCCATCGATTTCGACTGGTTCTACCTGCCGGTGTATGCGCTGATCTACCGCTGGAGTCCGGGTGAGGTGTGGCTGCTGGTGGGAGGCGCGGCGGCGCTCCTGCTGGTGCTGCCGTGGCTGCCGCCCAGGCTCGCGCGCAAGGGCAGGCTGTTTCACGTCCTGGTGCACCCCGACAACCGTATCTTTCCGGCGCGCGAAGGCGAATCGATCCTTGACGCCGGACTGCGGGAGGGCGTCGCGCTGCCCTTCGAATGCCGCAATGGCGGCTGCGGCGTGTGCCAAGGCCACATCCTGTACGGCACCGTTGACTATGGCGTCCATCAGCCCGGCATGCTCACTGAAGCCGAGAAGCGCGGCGGCAAGGCACTGTTCTGCTGCGCCACGCCGCTGTCGGACGTGGAGGTCGAGTATGTGCCGGTGAGCGCGCCCGGCGGCATTCCCGTCAGGACCTATACTGCGCGGGTGCACAGAATGGTGCGGCTCACCGGGAACGTGATGCAGGTGTTCCTCAAGCCCGAGGGCGGCGAGCGGCTGCGCTATTACGCCGGGCAGTACCTCAACATCATCCTCGAAGACGGCGAGCGGCGTAGCTTTTCTTTTGCAACCGCGCCCGCGCCCGGGAGCACGGAACTCATCGAGCTGCAGATCCGCTGGATCCAGGGCGGGCGGTTTACGACTCACGTTTTCACCGCCATGAAGGAAGGCGACGTGGTGCGCTTTGAAGGCCCGCTCGGATCGTTCTTCCTGCGCGAGGACAGTACCAAGCCGATTATTTTCGTCGCGGGCGCGACCGGTTTCGCGCCGGTGAAAAGCATGGTCGAGCATGCGTTTCGCACCGGCATGAAGCGCCAGATGCTCCTCTACTGGGGCGTGCGCTCGCTGTCCGACCTGTATCTTGCGGCGCTTCCCGCGCGCTGGCAGCAGGAACACGCTAATTTCAAATTCGTGCCGGTACTGTCGGCGCCCAGGCCCGAGGACCATTGGACCGGCCGCACCGGGCTCGTGCACGAGGCGATCCTGCAGGACTTTCCGAATCTGAAGGAGTATCAGATCTACGCCTGCGGCTCGGCCGCCATGGTCGCGGCCGCGCATCCGGCATTCATGGCCCACGGCCTGACGCAAGACGATTGTTTTTCGGACGCCTTCAAGCTCGTGCCGCACCTCAAGACCGCAACGCAGCAGGCCGATATGGTGAGGTTAGGTGGGAACGTATGAGCCACGGAGCAGGGATCGGCACAACGCGGAGCAGGGGCCCCGCTTGCGGGGATGCGACCGTGGAGCCGATCATGAGCGCGTCGCTGCCGATCCTTTGCGCGTCTTCGGGGTCAGATCCCCAGAGGGGCCCCTCTTCCGCCCTACGACGCGCCCCATTTTATGGGGATGCGAGGCAGGCGAATGCGTTCAGCCGCCGATGCGGTGCGGATCGAGTTTGTGACTGCGTGTCGGAGGCGGCCGTATGAAAATTTTCTTACGTTATCTCGCGCAGGCACTGCTCTACGTGCCGTTGATGGCACTCATCGGTTATTTTTCGACCTCGCCGGCGTATCACCATCTCCCGCCCGGGCAGTCGCTGATCCGGCTGTCGATCAGCCACGCGGCGCAGCGCAAGGGTGAATGCCGCCAGCGCACGCCCGAGGAGCTGGCGAAGCTCGCGCCCAACATGCGCGCGCCGCTCGATTGCCCGCGCGAGCGCTCGCCGGTGACGATCGAGCTCGAACTCGACGGTAAACTCGTGGTTCAGGCAGTCGCGCCGCCGTCGGGACTGACCCGGGACGGCGCCTCGACGATCTACCGCCGCCTGCCGGTTGCCGCCGGCACGCATCGCATCGTCGCGCGGCTCAAGGACCACGTCGGCAGCGATTTCAATTACGTGCGTGAGGCTGAACTCGAGCTCAGACCCGGGCGCGTGCTGGTGATCGACTTCCACGCCGCCGGGGGCGGGTTCGAATTCAAGCTGTGAGCGCCGCCCCGATTGCGGCCCGCCGCGCGGCGCTGCGCCAATTGCAGAAAATCGAGCGCGGGTTCGACCGCGCTTTCGCCGCGCCGGGCAATCCGTGGCGGCATCTCGGTGCGCTCGGCTTCTTTCTGTTCTGGGTGGTCGCCGCGAGCGGCGTCTACCTCTATATTTTCTTCGATACCAGCGTTGCAGGCGCGTACCGCTCGGTCGAGTCGCTGACGCGCGATCAATGGTACGCGGGCGGCGTGATGCGCAGCCTGCATCGTTATGCTTCGGATGCGTTCGTGGTCGTCGTTGCGCTCCATCTGATCAAGGAATTCCTGCATCGCCGCTATGCGGGTTTCCGCTGGTTCTCGTGGCTCACCGGCGTGCCGCTCGTGTGGTTCCTGTTTGCCTCCGGCATCGGCGGCTACTGGCTGGTGTGGGACGAACTCGCGCAGTTCATCGCAATCGCGACGACCGAGTGGCTTGACTGGCTGGATGTCTTCGGCGAGCCGCTCGCGCGCAACTTCCTGACCGCGGAGAGCGTCAGCAGCCGCTTTTTCACGCTGCTGGTATTCCTGCATATCGGCATTCCGCTCGCGCTGCTGCTCGGCATGTTCATCCACGTGCAGCGCGTGAGCCAGCCTGACACCAATCCGGCGCGCGCGCCCGCCTGGGGCACGTTCGCGGCGCTGCTGGCGCTGTCGCTCGCCGCACCCGCGGTGAGCATGGAACCCGCCGATCTGGCGGTGATGCCGGGGCGGCTCGAATTCGACTGGTTTTATCTGTTCGCTTATCCGCTGTTCTACGCGTGGTCGCCCGCGGCAGTGTGGGCGCTGGCGGGAGGCGCAACCGCCGCGCTCGCGGCGCTGCCGCTGCTCGCGCGCGCGCGCGCCGCCGCGGTGGCGCAGGTCGATGTCGACAACTGCAACGGCTGCGCGCGCTGTTTCGCCGATTGCCCGTACGAGGCCGTGGAGATGCAGCCGCGGGCGCTCGGCAAACCCGGCCAGCAGCACGCCGTGGTGATTGCAGGCCTGTGCGCAAGCTGCGGCATCTGCGCCGGCGCCTGCCCATCCTCGACGCCGTTTCGCAGCAACGAGCGCCTTGCGACCGGAATCGACATGCCGCAATTCACCGTGCACCGGTTGCGCGCGCAACTCGAAGCAGCGCTCGTGCGGCTCGCAGGCGGCGAGCGCCGTATCGTGGTGTTCGGCTGCAACTGCGCCGCCGATGTCAGGGTGCTCGCAGCACCGCAGGTTGCGGCGTTCAGCCTGTTGTGCGCGGGGCAACTGCCGCCGTCATTTGTCGAGTACGCGCTGCGCAGCGGCGCCGATGGTATATTGATCACCGGCTGCCGCGCCGGCGACTGCCAGTACCGGTTCGGCAATACCTGGACCGGCGAACGCCTCGCGCGCAGGCGCGAGCCGCATCTGCGCGCCAACGTGGCATCGCAGCGCGTGCGTCTGGCGTGGTACAGCGCGGGCGAAGAGGCAGCACTCGGACGGGAACTCGAGCGCTTTCACGCCGCGTTGAGCGCTCTGCCGCGCAGCGCGGGGAAGCGCACTTCGCGCAGCAAGCGCGTGCTGGTGGGGTGATTCATTATTTCGATGCTTGCGTTGAGACGGTAGGTCAGGTTGCCGCAGCGGCGGCTACCTGACGCCTGGCGGATGTCGGGGAACGCTGCGCGTACCCCGACCTACGCGCTGAACACGGGGCGGGGGATGACGAATAGCATGCAGCAGGAATCTGCGGGGAAGACGGCTGGCGGCTTCGCATGGGCACGCGCGCTGCCCGCCATTCGCTACGATCTGGAAGTTCCGGACGGCGCGCGGCGCGCTCTGGCACTGGGCTGGCTCGCGCTGGCATTAGCGTCGCTGCTCGGGTCCGGGATTTTCTCGGTGCTGCTCGTGGCCTCGCGCACGCCGTATTTCAAGGACGTGTTCCCGCTTGTCGATTTTTTCCGCGTCGCGCTCGTGGTGCACGTCGATCTTTCGGTACTGGTGTGGTTCCTGGCGCTCGCCGGCGTGCTGTGGAGCATCAACAGCGCCGAGCGCCTGATCAACACCGGCTGGAGCGCGCTCGCGTTCGCCGCGGTGGGCACAATCCTGATGTGCGCCGCGCCGTTCGCCGGCGGCGGCAACCCGGTCATGAGCAACTACGTGCCGGTGCTCGACGATCCGCTGTTTCTCGCGGGGCTTACGACATTCTGCGCCGGCTTCCTGCTGCTGGTGGTGCGCAGCCTCGCCGCGGCGCCGCTGATCGGCGTGCGTTTCGATGGCGCCGGCGCGCTGCGTTTCGGTCTTAACGCGGCGGCAGTGGCTTCAGCGGTGACGCTGATCGCACTGGCGTGGTCGTATTTCGAAATGCCCTCCGGACTGCCCGCGCGCGGTTATTACGACATCCTGTTCTGGGGCGCGGGACATGTCGTGCAGTTCACCTACACGCTGCTGATGCTGGTGGCGTGGCTGTGGCTCGCATCGAGTTGCGGCGCGCGCGTGCCGCTCACGCCGCGCGTGACGGTGCTGCTGCTCGCAACCGGCTTACTCAGCGTGTTCCTGATTCCGGTCATCTATCTGGCCTACGATGTGACTTCAGTCGAGCATCGCAATTGGCTGACGTGGCTGATGCAATTCGGCGGGGGGCTTGCGATCGCGCCACTCGGCGCCGCGGTGGCGTGGGGAATGTGGCGCGCCGGCGCGCTGCCGGAGCGCGCGCGGCCGCTGCGCGCGGCGCTGATCGCGTCGATGGTACTGTTCGCGGTCGGCGGCGCGATCGGTTTCGTGATCCAGGGCAGCAACGTCAAGATCCCGGCGCACTATCATGGCAGCATCGTCGGCGTGACGCTCGCCTTGATGGGGATGGTGTATCTGCTGCTGCCGCGCCTGGGCTTTGCCGAGCCGGCGCCGCGGCTTGCGACGTGGCAGGCGTGGCTGTATGGCGCGGGCCAGTTGCTGCACATCATCGGGCTGTTATGGTCGGGCGGCTACGGCGTGCAACGCAAAGTCGCGGGCAGCGAGCAGATGTTGAGGACCAGCGGCGAGATCGCGGGCATGGGCCTGATGGGACTGGGTGGATTGATTGCGGTGATCGGCGGGCTGCTGTTCGTGGTCGTAGTGATACGCGCCATGTTGCCGGGCGCGCGGCCGCGATGACTCTGGACGCCAAAGCCGAGCGCCTGGCGCGCCTGGTGGGCGCGCTTGCGGCGCTTGCCGCAGCGCTCACGCTGGTGGTGATCACGGTCAGTGCGTTGCTGCGCCTCGCGCAGGCCGGACTCGGCTGCGAGCCGTGGCCGCAATGCTACGGAATTTCGCTTGCCAGCGGGTGGCTGGCCCCGGTGCGTGCGACGCACCGCATATCGGCATTGGCGGTCGCGGCAGTCGTACTGATGGCATTTATGTTGGCGACAAGCGGTGGTCGCGCCGCGGCGCGGTTCGCCGCTACTGCCGGCGCGGCACTGGCCGTGATTGTATTTCTCACCGGCGTTGGGATCATCACGCCCGGCGCGCGCCTGCCGGCCGTTGCGCTCGCGAACCTGGTCGGCGGCATGGCGCTGTTGGCGCTGTTGTGGTGGCTCGTTCTCGAAGCGCGTGGCGCCGGCCGCAGATCAAACGGACGCGTTGGATCTCTGGCGCTGATTGCGGTACCGCTGCTCATCGCGCAGATCGGCCTCGGCGCGCTTGCGCACGCGACCTTCGGCAGCGCAAGTTGCCCGACGCTTGCGGGATGCGCTGCGTCGGACTGGCTGCCGCAGTTGTCGGCAGCGGCGTTCGATCCGTTCCGGCCGGCCGCGGGCGTGGCGGGGCACAGTCTGCCGCACGCGGATGCGGCGGCCGTGCATATGACCCATCGCGCATTCGCGCTGGTCGTCACGGCATGGTTGCTGATGGTGGCGTGGAATGCGTGGCGCATTCCGGCGACGCGCGCGAGTGGTATGGCGCTCGCCGCGGCGCTGGTGCTGCAGATTGTTACGGGGGCGCTGCTCGTGGTGCTGCAATTGCCGCTATCCGCGGCGCTAGTGCATAACGTCGCGGCGTCGCTCCTGCTCGCCGCGTTGGTGCAGGTTGTGTGGCGTTTGCGCGCGGTGCCGTAGTTACCGCCACCCCGCCGGTGTGTTTATGCCGTTGCGGTGAGTGCGTGTTTGAACTTGGCGTAGCGAAATGCCGCGCGTGACAGGTTTACCGCGAGCAGCAGTTGTGCGACCGCCCACGCGAGCCCCGCGCCATAGACGGCGAGCGGCCAGGCGAGCGCCGCGATCAACAGCGCGACAGCGGCCCCGTGCGCGGCGGCCTGCCAGCGCATCGCGCGTTGCGGAATGATTTGCCCCATGTGCGGCAGCGGATGCCGCTCAGGGTTGGCCTGCTGCAAATGCAGCCAGACGAGAAACGGCACGATTTTGTACATCATGCCGTTGATGACCGACATGCCGAAACCGGCCAGCATCAGGATGCCGATCAGCAGATCGAACCATGGCAGTTGCGGCAAACCGGGCGCAGACAGCGCGGCGGCGACCAGCAGCGCAACTGCCACCAGGCTTGCCATACCGCCGCGCCACAACCAGACGCTGACATCGGCGCGCCGGCGGCTCGCGCCGTGCAGGCTGAGCGTGACGATTCCGAATGCGGCGAGTCCCGCGGCGAGCAGCGCATAGAGTAATACGCGCAAGCCTGAGAACTTTCCCGCCTCAGTCGTGACGGCGAGGCTCAGCACGACCAGCGTGCCGACGATCAGCGGCGCAAGCCAGCGCTCCACTGCGCGCGGATAGCGCGGCGTAATCTGGAACATCGGCACCACGGCCAGTGCGACGCCGATCACTGTGACGGTCATCCATCCGGCGAGTCCCCATGCGGCGTGCAAGTCGGTAAGCTGCACGATGCCCCAGGCGGCGGCCCAGCCCGGCAGGGCGGCGAGCACGCAGCCGAGCGTGGTGGTGACCGCGAGCCCGGCGAGCCCGAGGGTGACCGCGCGGGTGGTAGCATCGTTGGCGGCGCATCGCGCGAGCGCCACGCCTGCCAGTATTACGACTGCCACAAAAACCAATGTCACGAGTGCTGCGGCCGCTTTCAGCAGCGGCGCGAATTGAAGCAGAAAACCCGCCGCGAGCAGCAGCGTTCCGGCGGTGAGTAAGGCCTGCAGCCATGGGGCCGCGCGGTGCAGCGACCGGATGTCAGCCCCGGCCGTAACCGGCAGAAATTGCAGCAGCGCGCCGACGACGCTGTGGGCGATAAAGCCGAGGGTGATGAGGTGGGTGGCCGCGAGCGCCGCGGCAGACCAGCGCGTCGCAAGCAGCGCCGGGCCGTAGTAGAGCATGAGTGCCGCGGCCGGCAGCGCAAGCAGTGGCGCCGCGAGCAGGAATCGCAGGGGCACGGAAATCGCGGGCGCCTGGTCGTAGGCCAGCATGCGGCTCATGTCCGGTGCCAGATCGTGACTTCGAAATGGCCTTCGGGCTTCAACTCGCAGTGGTAGGCGAACTGATTGCGCTCGAGCACACGAAACAACGGGCGCGGTTCGATGTGGATCAGCATCAGCAGCCGCTCGCCGGGCGGGAGTTCGTCGAGCGCATTCATTACCCGTACCATGGGCTCCGGCGGTTCGAGTCCGCGCGCATCGACAACCATGGCCGCCACCCGCCCGCCGCTCGGGTCATCCGTGCTCATTCACACGCCGTTGCCTGCTGCGTCAAGTCGATGCCGCTCGCGGCGAGCGCCTGGTCCGACATCGGGTACAGCACGTTTTCTTCCTTGAGGTTGTGCTGCTGCATATAGAGCAGCAGCGTTTCGGACATGCCGAGATAGTCGTCCCTGCGGCCGGCCGCAACGACTGCCGTCATATTGTTCAGCAGGTCGCGCATCTGCGCGTGCTCCGAGCGCATCATTGCGGTCGGACCCATGGACATGCCGGTCGCCTGCTCGAACGCCGGAAAGAGCACGTTCTCCTCGATTTCGAAGTGGTGCAGCATCGCGGCAGTGAACGCGTCGAAATGCTTGCGACACGCAGCCCAATCGGCGCGTTGCGCGGCGTCCTCGGCCGTCGCAAACAAGCGGTCGCAGTGGCGGTGGTCGGCAACGAGTGGTGCGGTAAGTTGGTTCAAGGTGGTCTCCGCTGATTGAAAGCGGGGGTCAGCGTACGCCGCGCATCGCGCGGGCGTCCTTGATGCCCATCAAGAAATCGTAGCAAGCGTAGGTCAGGTTGCCGCATTGGCGGCTACCTGACGCCGCGTGGACGTCGTGGAACGCTGCGCGTACCCCGACCTACTAAGTCCTCCTAGGCGCGCGCCGGAACCGGGGTCGCGAGCGCCGCGTCGAGCGCAGCGTTCTGCTCTGGCTGATACCAGGCGAGCTGCTCGCGCAGCTTCACGACTTCGCCGACGATGATCAGGGTTGGCGGTTTAAGGCCGGCCTTGAATGTCAGCAACGGCAAGGTCTCGAGCGTGCCGCAGACGACGCGTTGCTCGCGGGTGGTACCCTGCTGTACTACCGCGGCCGGCGTTGCTGCCGGCAGGCCGTGCACGATGAGTTGCTGGCACAGCACCGGTAGCCCGAGCAGCCCCATGTAGACCACCACCGTCTGGCCGGGGCGCGCGAGCGCCGGCCAGTCGAGATTCATGGTGCCGTCCTTGAGGTGTCCGGTGACGAACACGCAAGCCTGTGCGTAATCGCGGTGCGTGAGCGGGATGCCGGCGTACGCCGCCACACCGGTCGCCGCGGTGACGCCGGGAACAACTTCAAACGCGATGCCTGCGGCGGCGAGCGCCTCGAGTTCTTCGCCGCCGCGGCCGAAGATGAACGGGTCGCCGCCCTTGAGCCGCAGCACGAGCCTGCCCTGACGCGCGAGCCCGACCAGCAATTGATTGATTTCAGGCTGCGGCAACGAGTGATTGGAACGCTGCTTGCCGACGTAGACCAATTCCGCGCCGGGCCGCGCCAGCGCTACGATTTCCGGCGCCACCAGATGGTCGTAGAGCACGACGTCGGCTTGCTGCAGCAACCTGTAGGCGCGCAACGTCAGCAGTTCCGGGTCGCCCGGCCCGCTGCCGACGAGGTACACCTCGCCGCTGCGTTCGCGCTCCACGCTGCGCAGCGCGCGGGTATTACGCGTCGTTGCCGCGACGCCGGATAAAGTAAACAAATTCACCACGGGTGCACTCTAAGTTGGCGCTCTTCGCCGAGCTTTGATCTAGATCAAGGTTTTGGGTCTCATTGCCGTGTCAAATGAGCGACGATTCCTGCCCCCCATTTACCGATCCGCAGCCGAAGGAGATAAGCAAATGAACGTGAAGCGATCCGCAGTTACCGCAGTTATCGCCCTATTCGCCGCCCTGCCGCTGTTGACGGGGGGTGCGTTGGCGCAGGACAAACCCAAGGCCGCGCCGAGCGCACCCGCGCCGGAAAAAGGCAAGCAAAAGCCGCCGGTCAGCGACGCCGAAATCCGCTACCAGGCGGGCGGCTCGCCGCTTGCCAAGGAGGACATGCATCAAGACATCAATCCCAAGGCGCCGCAGATGAGCAAGGCCGAGTTTGACCGCGCGCGTCAGGTCTATTTCGAGCGCTGCGCCGGTTGCCACGGCGTGCTGCGCAAGGGCGCGACCGGCAAGCCGCTGACACCCGACATCACACTCGCCAAGGGCACCGATTACCTGAAGGTGTTCATCAATTACGGCTCGCCGGCCGGTATGCCGAACTGGGGTGCCGCGGGCGAAATGACAGCGCAGGAAGTCGACATGATGGCGCGCTACATCCAGCAGACCCCTCCGCAGCCGCCGGAATGGGGTATGGCGCAAATGAAGGGCACGTGGAAAGTGATCGTGCCGCCGGAAAAACGGCCGAAACAGAAGATGAACAAGTTCAACACCGACAACTTTTTTGCCACCACGCTGCGCGACACCGGGGAAGTCGCGTTGATCGATGGCGACACCAAGCAGATCATCAACATCGTCAAAACCGGCTACGCGGTGCACATCTCGCGCACCTCCGGCTCGAAGCGTTACGTGTATACGATCGGGCGCGACGGCAAACTCAATCTGATCGACCTGTGGATGGAAAAACCGGATAACGTCGCCGAGATTCGCATCGGGCTCGAAGCGCGCTCGGTCGAGACTTCGCGCGCCAAGGGCTACGAGGACAAGCTCGCGATCGCCGGCGCCTACTGGCCGCCGCAGTACGTGATCATGAAAGGCGACACGCTGGAGCCGATGAAGATCGTTTCCACGCGGGGCATGACGGTGGGCGATCAGGAATACCATCCCGAGCCGCGCGTCGCCTCGATTGTCGGAGACCACACCCGGCCGCTCTTCGTGGTCAATGTGAAGGAGACCGGCAAGATCCTGATGGTGGACTATCGCGACCTCAAGAATATCCGCTCGACCGAGATCGAAGCGGCCAAATTCCTGCACGACGGCGGGTGGGATTCGACCAAGCGCTATTTCCTGGTGGCCGCCAATCAGTCGAACAAGATTGCGGTGGTGGATACCAAATCCGACAAACTCGCAGCGCTGATCGATGTCGACAAGATTCCGCATCCGGGACGCGGCGCCAATTTCAAGCACCCCAAGTTCGGTCCGGTGTGGGCGACGGGCCATCTCGGCAGCGCCAAGATCGCCTTGATCGGCACCGATCCTGAAAAGAACAAGCAGCATGCGTGGAAGGTCGTGCAGTATCTCGACGGCCAGGGCGGCGGCAATCTCTTCATCAAGACCCATCCGAAGTCGAAGAATCTGTGGGTCGACACGCCGCTCAATCCGGACGCCAAGATCAGCCAGTCGATTGCAGTGTTCGACATCAACGACCTTTCGAAAAAACCCGAGATCCTGCCGATCGCGGAATGGGCGGGGGTGGGCGAAGGCGCGAAGCGCGTCGTGCAGCCCGAGTACAACAAGGCGGGCGACGAAGTGTGGTTCGCGGTGTGGAGCGCCAAGAACCAGCAGTCCGCGCTGGTCGTTGTGGATGACAAAACGCGCAAGCTCAAGGCCGTGATCAAGGATCCGAAACTGATCACGCCGACCGGCCACTTCAACGTCTACAACACGACGCACGACATTTATTGAGCAGGGGCATGCCCCGTGCTCGCCCGCGACAAAGCGGGCGACGCCGGGGCTGCAACGCGCGGGCCGAGTGAATTCTGTCGATATGAGGAACGCGCAGCGTGCATACTGAACGCTTGACG
>ERZ1292640.1561-Hain-H43-02um-R1-1561-length-18810-cov-40_pt1 | contig 18810 bp, 13 predicted proteins | sample MGYA00564404_ERZ1292640 | MGnify/ENA primary metagenome ERZ1292640 (study PRJEB36523, sample SAMEA6512636) | groundwater metagenome | collected 2019-01-08 | study: AquaDiva: Metagenomics assemblies of 32 groundwater samples
CACCGCCAGCGGAAGAAGCGCTCCAGGCTGAAGGGGCGCTTGGGAGCGGGGCCGAGGAACATCTCCCAGTTCACCGTCCGGGGCGAGGCGTCCGGCGGGATGGGGTAGATCCAGGCGCCCGAGGCGGTGTTGCGGTTGAAGGCGGCGCGAATGATGGTGACCTTGCCGAGCTTGCCGCCCCTGACCATCTCCCTGGCCTTGCGCTGGATGGCCGAGCTCATGCCCTGGCTGCCGACCTGGACCATGCGCCCGGCCGCGCGCGCCGCCTCGATGATCTCGACGCCGTCCTGGCTGCGGAAGGTGAGCGGCTTCTCGCAGTAGACGTCCTTCCCTGCCCGGATGGCCTCCAGCACCATCGGCCGGTGCCAGTGATCGGGCGTGACCACCATCACCGCGTCGATCGACTTGTCGGCCAGGATGTCGCGGTAATCGTTGCAGGCTTTGGCGTGCCCGCCCGTGCGCTCGATGGCGCGCTCGACGCGGCCCTTGTAAGCGTCCACCACGGCGGTGATCTCCACGCCCGGGTTGGCCAGCAGCGCCGGCATCAGCTCGTGCGAGCGGGCGCCGGTTCCGATGACACCCACCTGGATGCGGTCGTTGGCGGCGTAAGATGCCGTGGCCGCGAGGCCTCCTTTCAGTAGTGTGCGGCGAGTGAACTCCATGGCTCGATTATAGACCGGGCAGGTTTGCGGCGGAGTTCATTAAATTCGAGGTTGTGTAGCCTGTCACCGAAACTCTTCCAGAATTGGAAGGGGGCTCACGGGCGATCAACAAGTTGCGGTGGCACCCGGCGTGCATAGGCAGGGGCAGTTCAGGAGGGTAGAAGGATGCATTCTGTTCGCGAAGTCTCTCTTTGTCTGTTCCTTTCGGCGCTGGCTTTTGGCCAGACGAGCACCGGGACCGTGGTGGGCGCCGTTCGCGACGCCACCGGCGCGGTGGTCGTGGGGGCCAAGGTCACGGTAGCCAACCAAAACACCGGGGTCGCTTCCGAGTGGCAGAGCGACTCCCTGGGCAACTACCTCGTCCCGTATCTGCCGCCCGGGCCTTACCGGATCACGGTGGAATACCAGGGCTTCCGCACCGCGGTCTCCGCCGACATCCCCGTGCAGGTCAACCACACCAGCCGGGTGGATTTCTCGCTTACGCCCGGACCGGTGACGGAATCGATCACGGTGGAAGCCACCGCCCCACTGGTGCGCAGCACGACCTCGGAGATCGGCCACGTCATTGAGGGGAGGCAGATTCAGGCCTTGCCGCTCAATGGGCGGCTGTTTCAGCAGTTGATCCTGCTGACGCCCGGCGCCGTTCAGCGCGGCTTTGCCGACTTCGGCGAAAACCCGGCCGCCGCCGGCGCCCGCAGTCCCATCCACGCCAGTGTCAACGGCCTGAAATGGTCGGGCAACAACTTTATGATCGACGGCGTGGCCAACAACGAGCCGTTGAACGCCTTCATCAACGTGACGCCGCCGCTGGAAGCCATCGGCGAGTTCAAGGTGCAGACCAACAACCCCACCGCCGAGTTCGGCGTCTTCGGCGGGGCGGTGGTCAACCTGACGCTGCGCTCGGGCACCAACGAGCTGCACGGCTCGCTGTTTGAGTACCTGCGAAACAACAAGCTCAACTCGCGCGACTTCTTCGCCGCCCAGCGCGCGCCGTTCAAGACCAACCAGTTCGGCGGCACGATCGGCGGGCCGATCCGGCGCAACAAGGCGTTCTTCTTCGGCGACTACCAGGGACTGCGCCAGCGCCAGGGGCGCACCTTCCTGATCCCGGTGCCCACGCCGCTGATGCGGCAGGGCGTTCTCACCGAGGGCGCCTCGCCGCCGGAGATCTGGGATCCGCAGGGGCGGGCGCCGTTCGCGAACCGCACCATCCCGGCCTCGCGCCTCAACCCGATCACCCGCCAGGCGGCCAACGTCTGGCCGCTGCCCAACCTGCCGGGCACGGGAGCCAACTACTTGGAGAACACCAGCCTGCAAGGCAGAACCGACTCCTTTGACGTGAAGGTGGACTGGCACTTCAGCCCGCGCCTCCACTTCTTCGCACGCGAGTCGTTCTCCGGGCGCGAGATCACGGATCCGCCGCCCGGCAACGTGTTCATGAACAACGCGCTCGGAATCAACGCCGACTCGCGCAACCAGAACGCGGTGGCCGGGCTGATTCACACCTTGGCGCCGAACAAGATCAATGAGGTCCGCGTCGGATTCAACCGCTATCTGGTGGAGCACTTCGGCTCGGACTTCGGCATCGCCAAGAACAACGAGTTGGGCATTCCGAACGGCAACGTGGCGGGGCATCCTTACACCTTCGGCATCGCGCGGTTCGACATTCCCGGCATTCATCCCACCGGCTCGCTGGGATCCACCAACGCCGTGCGCATCGCCAACGCCTTCCAGTACAGCGACAACTTCACCTGGGTGGTGGGGCGGCACGCGATGAAGTTCGGCGCCGACATCCGCCGCTACCAGTCCACGCTCACCAACCCGCAGACTCAGCCGCGCGGCCAGTTCGTCTTCGACCGCAACATCAGCAGCAACCGTGGCGCGGCGGCAACCGGCAGCCCTTGGGCCAGCTTCCTGCTGGGCAATCCCGCGGCTGTCAACCGGGATTTCGTGGACACCCGGCCCGGCGTGCGCATGACCTACTTCGGCCTCTACTTCCAGAACGACCTGCGGGTGTCGCCCGAACTGACCGTGAACCTGGGACTGCGCTGGGACCTTTACACCCGGCCGGTGGAGAAGTACAACCGGCAGTCGAACTTCAGCCTGACCGACGGGCTGATCCACCTGGCCAACGCGGACAACCGCGGTCCCAATGTGGACAACTTCATGCGCTCGTGGGGACCCCGCGCCGGTCTGGCGTACTCGCCGGATGGCGGGCGCACCGCCTTCCGGGCCGCCTATGGCATCAGCTACTTCCCCGATAACTTCGGGGCCACCGGCGGCACCCTGGAGCGCAACTACCCCTTCTTCCGGCTGATCAACCTGACCACCCCGGACATCTTCACCGTCTGGCGCAGCGTCAGCGACGGGCTGCCCGGCTTCACCCCGGTCCAACTGGAAGCGCGGCTGACTCCGCCGCCGGGCTTTGCCGTCTTCGTCATCCCGCGCGATTTCCGCCAGGTGATGTCGCAGATGTGGAGCTTCAGCATCCAGCGCCAGCTCGCCTCGCAAACGATGGCCGAGGTCGCTTACGTCGGCACGCGCGGCGAGCACCTGTTCCGAAACCGCAACATCAACGTGCCGCTGCCGGGCCCGGGTGCGCTGCCCGAGCGGCGGCCCTATCGCGCCCTGGCGCCGACCATCACCGACATCTTCCACCGCAGCGGCGACGGCGACTCCTACTACAACGCGCTACAGGCCAAGGTCGAGCGCCGGTTCTCCCAGGGGATGATGGCGCTGGTGTCGTACACCTACTCCAAGAGCATCGACACCGTCTCCAACGTGATCTACCCGTTCTTCGACAAGGCGCTCAACCGCGGTCTCTCTTCCGGTTTCCAGATCGCCGACGTTCCGCACAACCTGGTGGTAAGCTACCGGTATGAGCTGCCCTTCGGCCCCGGCCGGCAGTATCTGGCGGGGGCCAACGGCGCAGCCCGCAAGCTGGTCGGCGGCTGGTCGGTCAACGGCATCACCACCATTCAGAGCGGACAGCCGCTGGTGGTAAACGTCGCCAGCTCGCGGCTGAACACCGGCACCGGGAACCGCGCCGACATCACCTGCACCAGCGTGGATCGGGCGAAGACGGTCGAGCGGTGGTTCGACACCGGCTGCTTCGCGGACCCGGCGGCTTATGTGTTCGGCAACAGCGGCATCGGTCACGCGCGCGGCCCCGGGCTGGTCAACTTCGACTTCTCGGTCTTCAAGGACACGGCCATCGACGAGCGCCGGTCGATCGAGTTCCGGGCGGAGTTCTTCAACCTGTTCAACAGTCCGCACTTCGCCAATCCGGTGACCACGTTCGGCGTATCCACGTTCGGCCGCGTCACCTCGACCGTACTTACTCCGCGGGAGGTGCAGCTCGGTTTGCGCTTCAGCTTCTGACCGCAGTGGGACAGGCATTCCTGCCTGCCGCGGGAGTTTGTACATTTTTCAAGCCGCGGCGGCGGCGTTCAGACCACGATCCGTGGGATGGAGACCGAGGAAGGCGACTATTTCGGGATGTTCGGTCATCCCGCCAGCGGTCGAAGTAGATCTGCAAGAGCTGCCGCGCCGTACCGTTAACAACGGTCGTTAACAGGTAAGCGGGCTGGCGGTAATGGTAGCGGCCGCTCTTCTTGCGATAGCGCGTGGGGGGGACGACCAGCAGGCGGAGCGGGCGCCGACGCGCCCCGACCTGCCAGAAGACCCCGCTGACGTCTTTATAGTCCACCTTGGGGCGTTTGCCGCCATAGAAGATCTTGGTGGTCTGCCGGGGCAGGGAGTCGTCGAGGCTGATCTGCTCGGGAGTGAATTTGCCGGTGGGGTAGAAGCGAGGCGAGCCGCTTTCGGCGCGGTGGGGCGAGGCTTTGCGCCGGGGGGGCTTGCGGCGGGGGCGCTTCACCACCGAGACTTCCTCGAAGGCAATGGGCAGGGCGCGGGTGGCGTCGATGGCCACGCCAATGTAGCGACCGGGGCAATAAGCCAAGGCGCGCCAATCTCGGTGCTGGCCGGCATTGGTCCAGATGATGCGGGAGAGGGTGCGGCGTCCGAGGCAGACCAGGGCGCCCAGCGCCCGACGAACGGCGCGGAGTTAGGTGCGCGGCTGAGGGGACAGCGGTTCCCAAGCGGTTGGTGCTGGTCTCGTACACTTACTCGTTGATCCGAATTTGACCCGCATCCGAAAATTTAACTTGACAGGCGTATGCGGAAACCGAGATAATTTCTCTAAGCTCCTTTACTGGGAAATCTTGGCTTTCAACGGGGCTTGGAGCCGGATCCATGTTGATTATTCGCAAGGCGCAGATGGAGGCCCTGGAGCGCACCGAACTGAGGAAGTTCGAAGAACGCGTGTACCAGTCTCTCCAACGACACTGGCCGGCAGGAGTTGCCGCACGCGGCGAAGCAAGCGTCCGGGCGTCGATCCGACACGGCATCGAGCGGGCCAGGACTTACGGACTCACCTCCGAAAGAGAGATTTTCACCTACATCAACTTAATGTATTGCCACGCCGACGACTTCGACCGGAGCCCCGAGTATCCCTGGGCGGCCGAGATCCTTGCCGATCCCAAGCTCGAACCCGGCGCGAAGGTCGAGAGGCTCGTCCAACGCACTCTGGACCTGCGGGAAAGCTGAACGATGGGGGGTGCCGGCGCCGCTCGCGATCCGCGAGCGAACTTTCTCGAGATGCAGAAGGAGGCCGACCAGGCGCCCGCCAAGCCGGTCGGATCCGCGAAGGAATCCTGCCCGGTCCCGCGGCTGCTGCTCAGGCTGGTACGGGTGGATGACCACTTTGCTCCGAATACGGAGAAGCTGGACATCGTGTACGAGCTCATCGGGTTTGCCGGCAAGGTGGTGAAGCTCGAAATCAGCAGCCAGCACTACGGGGGCCTGCTGTTTGAAAGGGAACTGTCGGCGAAGGAAAAGAGCGATGGCACTCACACGTTCCGGTGGGATGGCAAGTGCCAGATCGGCAGCCTCAAGGACAAGTATATTCACCCGCTCTTTTCACCGTACAAAGTGCACCTCTACCATGACGGCAAGTACACCGGCGAGCTGCCGTTCAAGGTGCTCTATCACTCCATCGAGCTTAAGCATGGCCCCTGGACTCCCGACGAAAAGGAACCCGAGGAGGGCGATGAAAAGGCCTGGGTGCAGTACAAGCTCAACGAGCTGGGCTATCACGCCGGCCCGGTCGGCAAGGACACCGCTGATTATCTGAAGAAAGCGGTCATCCGGTACAAGGCCAACCACGTCAAATTCCGCAAGAAGTACGCGCCAGCTTACAGCGCTACCATCACGCCGGAGCTGAAAGCGGCGCTGAAGGCGAAGGAGAACGATCGCAAGCTCGGGCGCCCGGCGGCGATCGAAGATTCCTCCAAGAAATCGAACATCTGCGTGGAAGAGCTGACCTACGAGAAGCTCTCGGCCACCACCGACGAATTCGGCGACACCCGGCCGCCGCACGAGAAGAAGCGGGTCAACCGGCCGCTGATCCCGGTTGAGGCGCTGATTTACATCAAGACAAAGAGCGATTCGAAAGTGTTGGAGCCGGAGGCGGTCGGACCGGCCCGGATCAACTGGCGCTGTCTGGATCCGGACGAAGACCTGTCGCGACAGTACGAGCCCACCGCCGCCGAGCCGAGCCAGACCAAGAAGTACGTCGAGAAGGCCCTCAAGCAGAAAAATGGCCGCACCGGGACGAACGGCGACAACTGCCCGAAGGCCTTCGGGGGCATCCGCACGGAACCCGCGACCAACTATCGCCCCCCCTTCTTCCTCGGCGACGTTTACGTTCCGTACACCGCCCAGGACGACAAGGGCAATAAAACGGTCTTCACCATCGCCTGCCTCGACAAGGACAAGTTTCCCAAGCGGTTCGGCAGGGCCGGCATCCTGCTGCGGCCCTCCTATATCGCCGGCGACGACTACCAGTACACGGTCGAACTCGGCTTCGAGGGCCTGCCCAACAAGGCCGAACTGGAGAAGCTCCACGGCATCACCGCCGACGAAAAGACGAAGATCAAGGCCCGCACCGGCGTGCTCACCATTCGCCGCTTCAACCGCGTCGCCATGAGCATCGACTGGCCCGCCCGCTCCGGCAGCTATGAGTGGGACAAGATCGCCACCGACTTCGAGAAGTGCTTTCTGGATGTGGACGTCAAGAGCATCCAGGTGAAGAAGCTCAGCGACGTCCTCACCGCCGACGAGTACAAGCAGATCGTCGCCAAGTACACCAAGCACAAGAGCAAAGGCAAGATCACGCTGTTCGATGACGCCATGGTCGGCGTCGATATCCCGCCGCAAGGCAGCCGCAACGCCGACCAATACAAGAAGTTCCTCAAGAAGTTCTGCCACACGCAATACAACGATCGGATCCAGACTCCCCTCGGCGACAAGCTGTCGGAGATCGTGCGCAAGACCGACGCCACCGGCTTCGTCGTGCTGAATTTCCTGCTGCACAAGCCGATCGACATCAAGACCGACCCCAAGAAGGGCAAGCACGACGTGACCGCCGCCAACCTTGGCTATATCACCTGGGGCGGCTCGATCGGCCTGGCCGATTCCATCATCCTGCTCGACCAGAAGGACCCGGACAAAGTCTATTACGTGGTCGCCCACGAGATGGGGCACAACCTCTACCTGCTCCACTGGGAGAATACCGGCGAGAGCAATTTTGCCAATCACGACCGGAACGACCACAACTGCACGATGAGCTACTCGGACTTCAGCTTCAAGAAGGCCAAGCACTTCAAGCATCACGAGCCGGGAGTGTACGCGCCCCATTTCTGCGGCAAGTGCAACCTGGCCGTCCGCGGCTGGGACATCACCATCGCCGGCATGAAGTCCAAGAGCAAGAAGGACCTGGAAGCCGAACACGCCACCGGCGAGCGGCATCCAGAAGAGGCCGCCGAGCTGGCCTCGGTCACCGTCGAGGTCGTCAATGAGAAAGGCAAGCCGGTCAGCGGCGCCGAAGTCGAGCTGGTCGGCCTGCGAAAGAGGAACACCGACGCGGGCGGGAAGGTGAAATACTCGGAGCTGGATCCGGGCGAGGTCGATCTCAAGGTCCGCAAGACCAACTATGGCCCGACGCCGCCCTCCGGCCAGCCGTGGGTGGTGCGCGAGCATCAGCAATACAAGATTCTGAGGTCGGGAAGCAACTCGTTCCGGGTTGTCATGATCAAGAAGACCGCTCGTCTTCTGGTCAAGGTCCAGGCCGGCGACGGCAAGCCGGTCGATAAAGCGGAGGTTGAGATCGTCGGCATCCACAAGAAGAACACCGGCAAGGACGGGAAGGCCGACTTCGGCGAAATGGCCGCCGGGACCTACGACATCAAGGTGCGCAAGACCGGCTACGGTCCGCTGCCGGCCGGCGGCGCCCCCTGGGTCGCGGGTGAGCACCAGGAATACCGCAAGCTGGAGGCGGGCGACGAAGCTCCGGTCATCGTGAAGATGACCGGGAACGCCGGCTACCTGGCGGTGGTGGTCAAGTCGCCGGCTTCGCAGGGCGGCAAGGCGATCGAGAAGACCGAGGTCGAGCTGGTCGGCGTCAACAAGAAGAATACCGGCAAGGACGGCAAAGCCGACTTCGGCGAGGTCCCGGCGGGCCGCTACGACATCAAAGTCCGCAAGACCAGCTACGGTCCGGCGCCGGGAGCGGGCGCCCAGTTCGTCGCCGGCGAGTTTCAGGTCTACAAGCAGGTCGACGTCGGCAAGTCCGTCAGCGTGCCGGTGGAAATGGTGCAGGGCATCGGCACCCTGACCGTCACCGTTCAGACACCCGATGGCAAGCCGATCGAGAAGGCCGAAGTGGAGCTGGTCGGCTACGCGAAGAAGAACACCAACGCCAAGGGCGAAGCGGTGTTCACCTCGTTGGAGGCCAGGACTTACGACATCAAGACGCGAAAGAAGGGGTACGGGAACAAGGCCGACCCGGTGAACTTCTCCGAGGACCGCGAGGTTCGGTTCGTCGATCCGGGCAAGAACACCAAAGTGAACCTGGTGCTGGCCAGAAGCACAGCTTTCCTTCAGGTGGTGGTCAAGAAGCCCACCGGGGAGGCGATTGACAATGTCGAAGTCGAGCTGGTCGACGTAACCAAGAAGCCGACCGGCTCCAACGGCATTGCCGATTTCGGCGAGATGCCGATAGGCAAGTACGACGTCAAGGCCCGCAAGCTGGCCTACGGTCCCGAGCCTCGGCCGGGGGAGGTGTTCCAGTTCGGCGAAGCGAGGCCGCGTGACGCCGCGGGCAATGTCGAGCTGGTCGAAATCAAGAACGGCGAAAAGAAGACCGCCACGCTGAAGATGATGACGCCCGTCTCCGTGACCGTGAAGCACACACCGGCCAATGCCAGCCACAAGGAGCGTATCTACAAGTCCGGCGCCACCGCCGACCAGGAGATTCTGGCGATCGTCAAGCTGCCGCTCACCAGGGGCACCGGACCAGGAACGCAGGCCGGGATCGAGGTGGAGTGGTCCTTCACCGCGGACGGAGGCAACGCTCCCAAGGCCAACGGAGGCAAGGACAACACGGATATCCATTTTGTGGCCGTGGCTGGCCACCCGGTAACCGGCGGCAACATGTTAACAACCGCCAAGACCGTTACCGACGGGGCCGGCGAGACGAAGATCACCTTCAGCGCCTCCGGCATCGCCGGCGACAAGTTCACCGTGCACGTCAAGGTCTTCGGGCCCCCGGGGAACACGGTGCACGGCAGCGCCGATTCGGTTCAATTCGAGGTCTGGAAGCTGCTGGACTACCGCGGGCTTTACCGCATGGTGACCGGCGCCAACAAGGGGGTGGACGTGGGCGCCTTGTGCGTGGAAGGCAACATCCAGCCGGCCTACACGCCCGCCTTCACCGAGTACCGCAAGGGACCGGTCACCAACATCGCGTTCCAGCCGTTTGTGAGCGACCTGATGATGCCGACCGCTGCCCAGCTCCCGACCTCGAGCCAGGTGCGGGTGCGCAGCGACGGGCCCGATACTAGAAGGGTGACGATCGAGGGACTGATCGTTGCCGCCGATGGATCGACCAGCAACGGAAGCGAGGTTCTAACACTGGCCGGAACAGGGACCGTTGCCGGGGCCGCGAACTTCCAACGGGTCACGCGGACCGTTGTCGCCACCGACCCGGCACGCACCGTGACGGTGGAGTCGGCCGGCGGCGCCGCAATCGGTACGATCCCGCCCGGCGCCGGGTCGGCGGCTTTCAACTTCCTCTTCGACACCGCGGCGTCGGTCCAGGCGAAGGCTCAGGCCTGGGCCAACGCCAATGAAGCCAAATACCCGGCCGACCTGGCCACGTTGAACGGCTCGATCGCCGCCGCCGGCTACCTCCTGGTGGGTTGCGGGCTGCTGCATCCGAAACACAGCGGCCACGCATCCGGCAGAACCACCTTCTACACCGGATACCCGGGAGTCACCGTGACCGTTGCCGGCGTCGCCTTCCATCCGGATGCCCTCTGGAACGAATACGACGGCATGAACCAGGGCCAGATGTCGTGTCTGTTCACCAACGTGCTGAAGGGCGGCCCGCTCGGCGGGCCGTACACGAAGGGGGTGGCCCGCCACGAGATCGGGCACGCCTCCGACCACGTGTCTTTCGGCGCCGGCGACCACTGCCCGCAGGCCGCCAACGTCTGCCTCATGAACGCGAACTCGACCGCCGGCGATTTCTGCACCATCGCTCCGGACCACTCGCGTCACAAGGTGATGGGATGGACCTGACGGTTTACTCCTTGACAATTGAGCCCCAGGAGCCGCTTCTGGGCGAGAGCATCGTGGCCACTTTGCGCTGTCGCAGCGGCGGTCCCGCGTCGCAGGCGCTGACCTTCGACCATCGTTCGCTGGCGGTCGGATTGAGCCGTCCCGGCCGCGAAGAGCCGTATTACGCCTTCCCCAACCGCCGCGTGACCGTCCAAGGCGAGCTGTTGCTTCGCGAGGCTTCCAGCGGCGGCATCGAAGACCTCGAGCCGGGCCAGGAGCGCCAGCGTTCGTTCGAGCTGAGGCAGCTCTATCCCATTCAGCTCTTGGACGTCGGCTGTTTCACGCTGGCCTACACACTGGCCGATGAGACCCGCCTGATCGAGCCGCCGGCCGTCACGTTTCTGATCGCTTCCGGCCTGGACGCGGTGCCGCTGCTGTTCGAGTGCCTCGACGGCGAACCGGCGGTGCGGGCTCGCTCGGCGGCGCTTCTGCATCGGATGACCGCCCAGGGCTTCGACTATGATCCCTTGGGAGAAGAAGCTGCGCGCAAGCAGGCAGCGGCGCGGTGGGAGGTCTGGTGGCGGGAAGAAGGAGCCACCCTGCCGTGGAACTACCAGGCCGATGGCGCGACGTTCGGGCAACCGGCGCCGGCCGCTCCGCCCGAACGGAGAGGCGCGCGCCTGGGCGGCGTAATCTTCGAAAGAGCTTCTCTGGTGCCGGACCAGCGGAGCGCGCTGGTCGCGGCTTTAGCGGACTGGAGCAAGAACGGCGCCGCTCAGTCTCTGCGGGGCGAGCGCTGGGTCGGGGACTGGGTATTCGCCTACCCTCCGGCGCGCGCCGCGATTGCCCCGGATCCGGAAGTGCAGACGGCGCTGGTCGCGGCGCTGGAGAAGCTTGCCGAGTCAGCCCCAAGTGAGGCCGATCACGCACCCGCGGCCACCCTCATTCTGTCCACCGTTGCGCGCATGCCCGCCAAGGCTTTCGTGGCCGCGCTCTCGGCATTCGCCCGAGCCGCACCGGAAGGACCCGAATGGGCCGGGCCGCGGTCGCTGGCGGCAGGGCTTCTGGATCTGCTCGATCCGCAGCGCGTTCCGCTGGCCTACCTGGAGGCGCGGCGGTGAGAACTCGGCTGCTCATCCTCGGCGCGGGCTTGACTTTGGCCTGCCCTCGGTCCGCGCGCGCCGCCGACCCGGTCCGGTACACCATCTCCGTTCAGCCGGCCGAGGCGGCGCCCGGCGAGAGCATCAACCTCGTCTTGCGGTGCCGGGCCACACGCCCGGCAAAAAACGCTCTGAACTTTGAACACCGTTCTCTGACGATTGAATTGAGGTGTCGCGGCAGCGCCGGTGAGCCGAGATACGCCTTCCCCAACCGCCGGGTAAGATCGGAAGGCGACCTGCTGATGCGCGAGGTTCCGCCCGGTGGGTTTTGTGAATTACGGGCCGCCGAAGAGCGTCAGCGGAAGTTCGCGCTCACGGAGCTTTTCCCGGTCCAGCTTCTGGCTCCCGGGGAGTACGAGATTTCCTACAGCCTCGCTTCCGAAAACAGGCAGATCCGTTCCACCGTGGCCCGTTTCCGAATTGTCTCCAGGCGCGACTGACATGCCCATCCTCTTCGACGTCGATGTCCTCAACCCGCGGCTTTCCACCCACGAAGGCCTAGGGCTGCGCTGCCGCCTCCGCAACCAGGGCGAGCCGGTGGCCCTGCTGCCGGGACCGTTCGACCGCAGCGGCGCCTTCCGCATCCGCTTGCTCGATCCGGCCCAAAACCAGCTTCGCGAGATGAGCCGCCTCTCCAGCCAGGTCTACATGGACGGCGGCCGCGTCGATTCCTCGCTCGATCTCGACACGCTCGGCACCGGAGAGCAGTGGGATTGGGAGATGGACCTGGCCTCCTGCCACTACACGATCCCGCCCGGCGATTTCCTGATTGACGCCGTTTACGACTATGAACCCGAGGCCATTTCCCTCCGCGCCGGCCCCGTGCCGGTTCGCGTCGCCGAAGATCCGCTGGCCCTGGTTTCCTCGGTACACGACAACCCCATCCTGGAACGCCTGACTCTCCTGATCGAGGCCGAAGCGGAAGATGGCCCGGCCTACTTCCTTCGCTATTACAGCTACGATTTGCCGCAGGCCGCCTGGTATTCCACCCGCGTGCTCGCCGGCGAACAGGCCGAGGCGCCGTTCCTGGCTTCGGCCGGCTATTACCAGTCGCGCGAGATCGACCTGGGCTACCAGCACTGGATCGTCTGGCGACGGGGCGAATCGGTCTGCGCGCGCCGGTACGACGACGGCGAGCCGTCGCCCGACTACCGCGCCGCCCCGCTGCCGGAGGAAAGCACGCTGATTCCTTCCGCCTTCCACACCAGCGACGATCAACTGTACCTGTTTTTTTGGGCGCGATCCGGACGGCTCGAATGCCATCGCCTTGAGCCGGACCGGCTGGTCGAGGTTTTCGAGCGCGCCACCCGGGCGCGGCCCGGCTCGTTGATCTCGATTGGAGCGGATGAGAGCGCCATCCACGTCGCCACCGCCTGGCGCGGCGTGTTCTACGAATGCCTCGACTACACCGGCCGGCCGATCGAGCGGCTCCACCTCGCTCCCACACGCCTCCAGCCGGTCTCGCTGGTCTACGAACCGGCCGAACGTCGCATCAAGGGCCTGTTTCGGGACGGCCCCCACGGCAGGACCCTTCGCCTGGTCGTCGCCGACTTCGAGAACGACGCGCTTTCCGAGTGTCAGATCGACCGGCTTCCATTGCGCGACGACCTGCTCGAGCTGAGCTTCGATCAGGACCGCAAAGGCCGCTTCCACCTTCTGGCATCCACCGCCGGAGGCAGGCTCTATTACTGGGCGGACGGGCGCGGGCCCATTCTGGTAGCCGAGGGGGAGATCCGCTATCATCCCCTTGTGGTCGCGCCGTTGAAGGTCTATCTCGGTTGTTATCGCAGGGAATATGGATACCGCTTCGTGCAATACCAGCGCCGCCGGCAGGGCTCGAAATTCGTCGGCCGGGAGCTTCATCCGTGAAGCTGGCCTCCTGTGGCTGGGCTTCACCTTCGCGACCGCCACGGCCGCGCCGAAAGGACCCGTTGTGCTCGAAGTGGAGCTGAAGCTGACCGCCGGTCCGACGCTGGAAGCCGTTCTGCACAACAGGTCCGGTGTGCCGATCAACGTGCTCGACGCCGAAGAGATCCAACCGACGCGGCTCATGCTCATCAACGCCGCGGGCAAGGAGCTTACGCCCTTCGACGAGCGCACCCGGCGGAAGTTCGACCGCACGGTCTACAAGAGCAGCTTTGAAACCCTCGCCCCGGGAGAGCACCTGGAACTGGGCAGCGAGACCTTCGAGAAGATTTCGCCCCGCCTGTACACGCTGCGCTGGGGACCGTTTCACTTCCGCCGGATCCCGGCCGGTCTCTGGAAGGCGCGCGTCGTTTTCGAAAGCCGCATCGATCGCGCCATCGACGACGATTCCGGCCGGAGCGTTCCCGTGGGAAAGGTGTGGAAAGGCGTGGTTCAGTCCAACACGGTAGAAGTCCGGCTGGACTGACCATGGAGCCGGCGTGGCCGTTCGGTCACGCGCGCGGCCCCCACGTTCGGCCGGGTCACCTCGACCGTACTTACTCCGCGGGAGGTGCAGTTGGGTTTGCGGTTCAGCTTCTGACCGCCGCTTCCACCACCGCCGCCACGCGCAGGATCAGCGCCTCGCGGAACGGCGGGCCGATGATCTGAAGGCTCAGCGGAAGGCCCTGGCGATCGAGGCCGCAGGGCATCGACAGGGCCGGCACGCCCAGCACGTTGATCGCCCGCACCAAGCGGGTGGTGGCCAGGCGGACGTCCTCGACCGCGCCGTCGATCTCGATGGTCAGCTTACCGATCCGCGGCGCGGCCGTGGGCGTCGTCGGCGTGAACAGGCAGTCGGCCTGCTTCCACAGCGCGGCGAACTGCTGCTTCATCAGGCGGCGCAGGCGCTGCGCGTGGATGTAATCGGTCGCGGCCAGCAGCCGCCCCTGGTCCAGCAGCGCCCGCACATCGGCGCCGAACTTCTCGCGCTCGCCGAGGTATGGCTCCATCACGGCGGAGGCCTCGGCCTGCACGATGATCCGCCCCACCGCGTTCATCGCCGCCATGTCCGGTACGCGCACCGGCACGATGCGCGCGCCGAGGCTCTGCGCCGTCTCCGCCGCGCGCCGGACGGCCGCGGCGGCTTCCGGGTCCACGCGGTCAAAGTAGAAGTTCTCCGGCAGGCCGATACGCAGGCCGCGGATCGAGACGTCTTCGCCGGGTACGTAGTCTTCCACCGGCTGGCGGCTGGAGGTGTCGTCGCGCGGGTCGAAGCCGGCCAGCGCGTTCAGCACCACGGCGGCGTCGCGCACCGAGCGAGTCAGCGGGCCCATATGGTCCAGGCTGAAGTCCAGCGGCATGACACCGTAACGGCTCACCCGGCCGAAGGTGGGCTTCAGGCCCACCGTGCCGCAGAAGGAAGCCGGGATACGGATGGAGCCGCCGGTGTCGCTGCCCATGGCCATGAAGACCATATCGGAGGCGACGGCCGCACCCGAACCGCCGCTCGAGCCGCCGGGAATGCGCTCAACGTCACACGGGTTGCGCACCGCGCCGAAGTGCGGGTTGTTCGAAGTGATCCCGTAGGCTAGCTCGTGCTGGTTGGTCTTGCCCACCAGCACCGCGCCGGCGGCGGCCAGTTTCTCGACCACCGCCGCGTCGTGATCGGGCACGTGATCGGCGAAGACCTTCGACCCGCAGGTGGTGCGGACACCCTTGGTGGCGAACACGTCTTTGACCGCGACCGGGACGCCGTGGAGCGGCCCGCGGTCGAGGCCGCGCGCCAGCTCCTCATCGGCCCGGCGGGCGGCGGCGCGCGCACTGTCCGCCATCACCGTTATGAACGCGTTCAGCTTCGGCTGGAGGGCGGCGATTCGCTCCAGCGCGGTCGAGACCAGCTCGGTCGAGGAGACCTGCTTCGCCCGCAGCGCGCGGGCCGCTTCGAGGATGGTCATCGCTCGTCCTCCTCCGGGGCGCAGGAGAAGATCACCGCCGGCTCGACCGCCGGGGGGATGCCGGCCGCCAGCGGCCGGAAGCCGGCTTCCAGCGCGTCCATCACCGGGACGATCTTCTCCATCTCGGCGTCGGGTATGCCGAGGCCGCGGGCCGCGGCAATGAGTTTCCAATCGGTCATGTAGCCTACTGTACCCGAGCCGGCCCGGCTGCTGTAAATTGGAATCATGCCCGCGACCACTGTCCCCGAAGAGACGCCGGCGCGGCCGCTGACCGCGCTGAGCGAAGAAGAGCAGATGTTCCGCGCCGCCGTGCGGCGGTTCGCGCACGAGCAGATCCGGCCCTACGTGCGCGAGATGGACGAAGCAGGCGCGTTCCGCAAGGACATCCTGCGCCAGTTCTTCGAGCTGGGCCTGATGGCGATCGAGGCGCCGGAGGAGTACGGCGGCCAGGGCGGCAGCTTCTTCCAGTGCGTGCTGGCGGTCGAGGAACTGGCGGCGGTGGATCCCTCGGCCTCGGTCATCGTGGACGTGCAGAACACGCTGGTGAACAACGCGCTGCTGCGCTGGGCGAGCGAGGAGCAGAAGCGGCGTTACCTGCCGCGGCTGGCCTCGGATACCGTCGGCTGCTACGCGCTGTCGGAGGCGGGCGCCGGTTCGGACGCCTTCGCGCTGGCGACGCGGGCGGTCGAGGACGGCGGCAGCTTCGTGCTCGACGGCCGCAAGCTCTGGATCACCAACGCCGCCGAGGCCGGGCTGTTCATCGTCTTCGCCAACGCCAACCCGGAGGCGGGCCATCGCGGCATCACCTGTTTCCTGGTCGAGCGCGACTTCGCCGGCCTCCAGGTGGGCAAGAAGGAAGACAAGCTGGGCATCCGCGCCTCCTCGACCTGCGAGCTGATGCTCGATGGCTGCCGCGTGCCCAAGGCCAACGTGCTGGGCGCGGTGGGCCAGGGATACAAGGTGGCCATCGAGACGCTGAACGAGGGGCGCATCGCCATCGGCGGGCAGATGATCGGCCTGGCGCGCGGCGCGCTGGAGCACGCGCTGGCCCACGCCCGCGAGCGCAAGCAGTTCGGTAAGCCCATCGCCGAGTTCCAGGCGGTGCAGTTCGACCTGGCGCGCATGGCCACGCAACTGGAAGCGGCCCGGCTGCTGGTCTACAATGCCGCCCGGCTGCGCGACGCCGGCCTGCCCTTCCAGACCGAAGCGGCCATGGCCAAGTACTTCAGCTCGGAGATCGCCGAGGAGGTGGCCTCCAAAGCGGTCGAGATCCTGGCCGGCGTCGGCTTCACCAGGGACTACCCGGTGGAGAAGCTTTACCGCGACGCCAAGATCGGCCGCATCTACGAGGGCACGTCGAACATGCAGCTTCTGACCATCGCCAGGCAGATTCTGGCGAAACCGGGCCAGGGTTGAGCCCGTCGTGATGAGGAGGGGAATATGCGTTTCTTCCTAAGCGCTCTGTTGTTGCTGGCGCCCGCCCTGCGGGCCGATCAGCAGAATCCTCCGGAGCCCGAAATCCAGGCCATTGTTGAGAAGTTCGCCGCCAAGGAGACCGAGTTTGCCCGCGCGCGCGAGAACTACACTTACCGGCAGACGGCCCGAATTCAGGAAGTCGATGAAGGCGGCGCCCCGCGCGGGCGGCATGAGATGGTCACCGATGTCATCTTCTCTCCCGAGGGCAAGCGCACCGAGCGGGTGGTGCGCGCGCCGGTCTCCACTCTCCAGCGCATCCAGTTGACCCCCGAGGACGAGCAGGACCTGCGCGACGTTCAGCCCTTTGTCCTGAGCTCCCGCGACATCCACAAATACCACGTCCGCTATCTGGGCAAGCAGAACGCCGACGAGATTCCCTGCTACGTCTTCGCCGTCAAGCCGAAGAAGATGGAGAAGGGCGAGCGTTATTTCCAGGGCATCGTCTGGGTGGACGACCGCGACCTGCAAATCGTCAAGACCTACGGCCGCGGCGTGGGGCTGATCAAGAAGGGCTACGACAACCAGTTCCCCAAGTTCGAAACCTACCGCGACCAGATCGACGGCAAGTACTGGTTCCCCACTTACACCCGCGCCGACGATACCCTGTTCTTCGAGGCCGGCCCGCAGCGCATCCGCCTGCTGGTGAGGTACGAGAACTACAAGCAGTTCAAGGCGGAGGCGGTGATCAAGTACGGGGCGCCGGTGGAGACGCCGAAGGAAGCGAAGAAGCCGTAGTGGGGCGGCTCCCCAGAGCCGCGCCGCGCTTCAGCCCGGCCTGCTCCCGCCGCTTGAACGAGAAGAAACCGCCGATATATTCGCGTGCGAGCTGCGGGAACTTCTTGTCGAGGTAAGAGCGGATCGAGACGTAGCACTGGTCGCAGGTGTTGTTCCGCGTGAACTCGGCCACCATCCGTTCGCGGTCCTCGAGGCGGTAGCGCTGGAACTGCATCGAGCAGGGCTGGAGTGCGCCGTCCGCCGTCACCACCAGGAACCGCAGCCCGGCGGTGCAGCCCGGCGTGCCGCCGTTCTCAAAGTACCGGCGCGTGGCCTCGATGGTGCTCGGCTCGTTGACGATCCAGCGGGTGCCGTCGCGGCGAGCCTCGATCCGGTCCAACTGCCCGTTCAGCATCGCCAGTTGCTCCGGCGTGTGGAGGAAGTAGTCCCGGCAGCCGGTCCGCCGCACCGTGTAAGCGCTGAAACAGATGTTGACGCCCCACTGGCGCGCCGTGTCGCCCAGGGCGTTGATCTCGGCCACGTTCTCGCTGGTGATGCAGGAGTTGAGCACGATGTCGTCGTGGCCCAGCGCGCCCAGGCGGGGCACCAGCCTGCTCAAGTGCACGAACAACCCGGGATGGCGGCGGAAGGCGTCGTGCCGCTGGTCGGGGAAATCCAGGCTGACCGAGAACTGGTGTACGCCGGCCGCCCGTAACTCCAGGTAACGCTCCTCGGTCATGAGCGACCAGTTCGAGACCAGGATGGTGTAAGGCAGTACGGAGTCGCCCTTGATGTGGCGCACGATGTTCACCAGGTCGTCGCGCATCAGGGGTTCGCCCCCGGAGATCTGCACCACGCACGGCCGCAGCGCCTCCATATAGCGGCGGTAGTCGGGCGGCTTCAAGTGCCGCGAGTCGTCCTTGGGCCCGCCGTGGTCGCAGTGCTTGCAGTAGCAGGTGCAGGAATCGGTGACCTCGAAGGAGACGACCAGCGGGCGTCCGGTGAACCAGTTCAGCGAGCCCCGTGCGATGACTCCCAGCGACTCTAGGAAAGAAGTCCTGCGCATACTTCTACGTGAATGCGATGGTAGCAGACCGCCTGTCGCACGGGCAAGCCTTGTGCCCCCTGCGGTCGTTCCGGACCGCTGAAACGTCGTAACGCCGGGTTGAACGGCGGCGCCCTAAGGGGCTGCCCAAGAATTAGCCTGACTTTCGCAGTTCGCGGCACATTGTCCTTTGTTTTCAACGGCGGCAC
>ERZ1292640.1562-Hain-H43-02um-R1-1562-length-18810-cov-5_pt1 | contig 18810 bp, 23 predicted proteins | sample MGYA00564404_ERZ1292640 | MGnify/ENA primary metagenome ERZ1292640 (study PRJEB36523, sample SAMEA6512636) | groundwater metagenome | collected 2019-01-08 | study: AquaDiva: Metagenomics assemblies of 32 groundwater samples
CATTGCAGTTGCGTCAATATTATCCCAGAAAAGATTGATCATCTTTCCGACATAAACACCAAAATAAGCTTCAATTAGGCAAGCTTCCCTGACTAAATCTAAAACTTTTTTGTCTTTTTTTGCTAAAAAAATATCAATATTTTTCCAATCATAAGCACAATCGAAAAGCTTGGATTGGACTTGGTTTAGGCTATTCATTTTTTTGCTATAACCATTGTCTGAAGACCAGTTTTATCTTCGTAAGTTTTAACCGATCTAAACCCTGCTCTTTTGGAGAGCTTTATAAGAGTTTCTGTAGATCTGTAAACTGCATTTAGCTCACCTAAATTTTTCAGAAGGTAGTTAGTTAATTTATGTTCCCTCATTCCTGAGCTTATAAAAAAGCCTCCCTTGTTAAGTTTATTTTTGATGATTTTATAAAAAAGTAAAGTTTTTCGATCGTCCAGGAAATCAACCATTCCTAAACTTACAATTATGTCAAAATTCTTGTAATAGGTTTTTTTATCAAGAGCATCACCGGAGTGGAAGAAAAAATTGTTTTTTGTATTATCTGCACCCAGTTTATTGATAAGCCCTTTATCAAGATCGATAAAATGATAATTTATCTGGTCATTACCGATTTCTTTATTAGCCTCAAAAATTTCCCTTCCAAGACCACTGGGAATTGCCAGCACATCCAATCTTCTCTTTTTCGAATTGTTAATTATGCGTTTGAGTTCCTGTTTTGATCTTTTGTATCTAAACCTCATTGCCTTTGCAGACGGCATATTTAGAAAAATTGAATCGAGTACTGAACCAATTAAGAATCTTCCTTTCGGCTTACCATTGTAAACATGGTCGGCGAATTTGTAGCTTCCTCCATTTTTTATTCCTTCACTTGCCAAATAACTAGTTGAAAACAGGAAATAAAGAGGAATCAAATGCCATTTTCCGCATTTTAATAATTTTAGAGGAATTGATTTCGTCTTTCGGGTCTTATTATAAAATTTCATAATCCGAGCACTTTTGGATATTTTTTCCAGAGCAATAAGCCTGAGGCGATAACTCTTTCAATTCCAAAAGCAACACAGGTTGAAAATGGATGAGCGTCATCATTAAACTTCAATTTAAATCGGCTTGTATAATAATCCTCCAGATTGTTTATTGAAGCCAGCGCAACATCTTTTCCTGCAACCTTCACGCGGAATTCCTTTTTAGTTTCTTTTAGTTTTTGAATTAGTTTGGTCCCTTCATTAGGATTTTGGAAGAAAGGATCGTTTGAAACGGATAGTCGGCCGTTTAAACTAAGTTCTTTGAATATTGAATTTACAAGTTTTGCTGTTTTTTCTTTCACAACATCAGCATCTTTGTTATTTATGAAAATGACCCCTTCTAGCATATGAAAATTCATCAGCCTGAAAGGAAACTCAAAGTTTCCGCCTTCATACCTTGAACAGTAACTAATTGTCCTATAGCCTGAATTTCTGCTGATTTTTGAATTTTTTAAGAGTTCATAAACTCGTAGGCAGCTTGCCGGAGCAAGCGCTTTTCCGCCTTTGCTTGTCAAAACAATATGCTGCGGAAAGTTAGCAGAATAACCTGATATTTCAAGAGTTTTTTTATCAATGACTTGAGGTGAAATCAAAATTTCTGGGAACATTAACGATAATTTTCTATTAAGATAGTCGCATAGCTTATCAAAAACAAGCCCGGATTCACCAGTGAGAAATGCAGAATTTTGAATTTGCAAAAAGCCCTTACTTTCTAATTTTCGGTTTACCATTAAAAAATGCCTCCGAAATTGCATCGATTGACCTGAAATTTTTCATGACTATCTCTTCGCTTTCAAGTTTTCTGCCCAATTTTTTTTCCATAAAACCAACTATATCCAATATATTCATTGAATCCAAAAGGCCGCTTGAAAAAAGATATGTATCAGTGTTTATCTTTTTGTTTTTTATTTTTGAGCCCAAAAAAGCTAATAAATCATTTTTAATTTTTTCCATGAGAGAGTCTCCAATTCGAATTTATACAGTATTTTATTATTTTATCATAATATACATCAAGGGAACTTATTGCTTTTTGTGATTCAGGTGAATCTTGCAATAGATCTTTCTGATCAAAGATTTTAGGGCAATATAGCTGGTAGCTAAATGACGATAATGTATCGATTATTTTTGAGAAAATCGGATTTTCTGATTCCTGCACGGACTTTTTAAATAGTTCATAGGTTTTAAAATCAGCAAAAGTTGCAGGATTCGAAGGTTTCCCTCCCTCTTGAGTACCATATTTTCTAAAAAGGGAATAGGTTTTTCCAATAAATTCTCTTAATGAGGGTGATTTCTTGCCTGCACATATATGATAAACTTTGTTTTTTGAATTTTTCTTCAAAAATGAAAGGTAGAATGCCTCTGTTGCATCATCAGTTGAAATAATATCGATTTTGTTATTTGGGTCACCGGGAATGACTGGCACCATTCCTAGCTGAAGCAATCTTAATGAATAGTGGATTGCACCAAATTTGTTAACCTTGCCTGACTTACCATTTCCAATAACAGTTGAAAACCTATATGTTGTAATGGGAAGCTTTTTTTGAAATTTTTCTATTATGCCTTCTGCCTCATATTTTGTTTTTTCATATGCGTTGACAAATCCCGCATTATGCGCCCTTTCTTTTTCCAATATCAGTCCTTTTCTCTTGCCACTTACATACACTGTACTGAAATGTGCCATTTTTTCGAGGTTTTTGCAACTTGAAGCAAGTTTTATGATATTTCTGACCCCATCAACGTTTACTGGCTTGAGTTTTTGATATGGTAGCTCAAACCTTGTTATTGAAGCAGAATGTATTATGTGCGTTGTATTTTTGCAAATCTCTTTATATTCCGATTCTGATAGATTCAATTTATCTTTTGTGATGTCCCCTTTGAAGATTTTAATCTTGTTGGATTTTTTTTTAACACCACTCATATTGTTATCATGTCCAAGCAGCGTTATTTTTGCATCAGTCTTAAGTATTCTAGATACAACCTCACTACCCAAAACGCCTGAACCTCCAGTAATAAAGATGTTTTTCATTTTTTAGTGTTCTATCACCATTGCCGTCCAATTCGCTCCAAATCCAAAAGTGAAAAGAAAGAGAATATCTCCTTTTTTTATTGCGTTCTTCCTTTCCATATCAGAGATATTTATTATGTGGTCACAAGAAATTGTATGGCCTACTCTCCCGATATTACCCATCCAAAGTTTTTTTTCTGGGATTCCTGTTATTGAGCAGAGCATTTGCCAGCTCCGCTTGCTGACATTATGCGGAACAAACCAATCAACATCTTCAATTTTAATCGAAAGATCTTTCAAAGTTTGCTCTATAAGCAGTTTTGAAGATGTAAAATAAGCTGCAATAAGCTCTTGTTCTCTTTTAGGGGTGTCCCAGTAATAAGGATACGAAAGTTGCTTGAATCCTAAAATTCTATTTTTTTTGCTATTTTTTTCCAATAAAACCCCACACCCTGCATCACTTATGACATTATACATTATTTCTCGATTATTATTTTTTGGCAAGCAATCCCCAGCAAGAATAAGCACTGATTTTGAGTTACTAGATGCAAGATGTTCTCTTCCAATGTTTATGGATGATAATAATCCTCCGCAGCCCTGTTCGCTTAAAGTGAATGAGGATGAAGAACTAATGCCGAGAATTTCAGCAAGTTGTGGGGCTTTGTATTTAAAAATTGAAAGACCTTTTTTTGGATATTCATTAGCATTTATCCCTTGGCAGTTAATCAATAAAGAAATATCCTTTTTATTCTCGGCATTAAGCATTTTTTTTGCACTAGCGATTAAAAGTTCCTCTATTTTTTCATCTTCTAAAATATAGCAATTCTTGAAACCAAACGATTTCAAGGTTTTTGCTGAAGAAGTTATTAATTTTTTTCTTTTAAGCCCCTCAATTGATATTTTATTCTTGGGCAGAGTATATGCGAGGTGGCTTATACCAATTGAGTTCGGGTTTTTCACCATTTTTTGTTGCAATAGCCATGATATACTTTCTGAACTTTATTGTGCGAACTTTCCATTTTTTTTCTTTTATTCGCGGCTCGTTTACCACGACTCTCCAACTACTTTTAAATCTTGACCTTATTTCTGCATTTCTCGGACTTATAGTAAGCCCCCTTCCAAGCGCTTTTAATACACTCTCTTTGATTACCCATAGTGTAGTAATTGGAGAATCCTCATAGACTGCAAGTTTTGCTTCCTTCGGTGTCGTAATATAATCAATGAAATGTTCACTTCTTTTTCTTAATAGTTCTAGATCTATACCTATTGAATTTTTATTGATAGCAGCTATCGCAAAATCGCCGCTATGAGTTATCGAGCACTTGAGCAAAGGCTCATTTGAGATGTATGGAGCTCCTCTTCTATCTTTTTTTATTATTATTTCATCATGTCTAAGTTTAGATCGTTTTTTATTTCTCTTATACGATTCTTTTAATGCACAATGTCCGAGAGCCCACTGTTTTTTTCTCCCAGGCGACAGAAGGCGATAAATGGCTAACTCTTTTTTACTGAGGCATTGCTTAACGTCATGAACCTTCTCAATTACTGTTATTATCACATTTCTAGAACTGTTTTAAGATTATGGAAGAAGTGGTCTGCTTCTTTCTCATTCATCTTATTTAAAATCCCTTGCTTTATTTTTGTGAGGACAGAGTGTGGAATCTTATAATTCAAAGTAAAATTGATTAAAGTTCCCTTTCCCTTTTTTGAAAGCGTGTATTTCCACTCGCTCCAGCTACCTCCATCAGTTACAGCCCAATATTCTGTTGGTTTCTTAATTTTTGTAACTGTCCATTTTCCTTCCAGCTTTACACCATATAACTGATATACATAATTAAATTTTGACCCTTCTTTTAATGGAAGTTTTGGAATATTTTTATTTTCGATTAAGGCTGGCATCACCAAGGGAATTTTTCTTGGGTCAACTAAAAAGGCGAATACTTTTTCTATTGGGGCATTAATAATTACCTTCTTTTTTATTGTGTCCATAATTATCCTTAAAATCGCTGGTATTTAAGGATTACTGTTTTGAAATAATTTTCTTTGACGAGAAGTGATTTTTTCGGAAATACCATTAAAGTAAAAGGGCCTGTTTTAGTCAACTTTACCTTAAAATCACTATTTCCTATGGTGAACGTATCTTCATCTAATTTATATTTGATTTCAAGAGATTTGAGTACCTTCTTAATTTTGGCTTCTGCATTTTTAGCAGAATTCATTACAAAAAATATATTTTTTGTCAGATAATAGGTCGCAATACTGATAAATAGCAAGCAAATTAGGCTAATTACAGCATTGTTAGTAACGATAATAACCAAGATCGATGCAGGAACAAATAAGCTTACAGTGATAGCTATCCACAGCCCAACAACTCGAAATGATGGATTAAAGGCTACGCGCATATTAGTTTTTACTCAAACACTATCCTATTTTTTGATTCATCCCCTATTAAACTTTGTCATCAAGCCTAACATGAAAATATCAAAAAGATGGAGCAGGCCAAATAAGCCCATAATAATTATGATAAATCATCAATCAAGGTTTGATTGGTTTGTATTATTTCTTCTCGACTGGAATATTGTAAGCAACTTTCTTCCGATTAGAGTCATGATATCACATAATGAATATTACAAGCCCCACTTATTCCCTTTACTCTTTGCTCTAGGCGGATACCCAATCAAAAAATTTGGAAGCTCGTTAGACGATTTGCTTAATCCGACTTACGAAATGCTCAAAAATAAGCAAACAATACTCATTTTTCCTGAAGGACGGATAATCAGAAGAACAAATCCAATCATACAAAAAGGGGCAATAAGGCTCATCCGTAAACACAAAGATGCTTCGATAGTGCCGATAAGAATAGCTGGTCTGAAAAATAAATCCCTTTTTGATATATTTACTAAAATATCTCTTAAAATTACCCTTGGTAAACCCATGGGCTGCAGAGAGGTTATTACAGGCAATTCTGATAAGAAACTATCTAAGAAAATTATTTCATTAATCTATTTTCCGAAGTAATTATTCAATCAAAACAGCGCAAGCAATCGTTGTCGTCCAGTTGCCATCCTTGTGGCCTTCGGCTGACTGAACGGTATTACTTGTTTTGAAAATGTGGCCGGAGGCTTTGTAGATTTCTTCCCTTTCTTCCCAGGCGGTATCAGGGTCAAATTCAATGCCCATTGTACTTGCTAACATAGTTGCAGCAAGGTCCTCAGCGTACTCGCCGGATTTCTTCGCAGTCTCCCCATAAGAGTGATGCTCAGAAAGGTATCCATAGTTCTCGGAGTTCTTGGGTATAGCAATTCCTATGGATGATGAAATAAGCCTGTTGGGTTCGTCTGTTTCGCTTCTTGCCATCACAACGAAAAGTATCTGCCCTGCCTTGAGGTCTTTTAGCCCTTCCTCTTTTGGAACTATCTTGCAATTAGGCGGCAGAATGCTGGAAACATAGACCAAATTGTATTTTTCTATTCCTGCGTCCCTCAGGGCGGCTTCGAAGCTTGCCAGCCTGTCCTTGTGGACACCAACCCCCTTAGTCAAAAACATCCTGCTTGCTAAAATCATTAATATTTGTTTATATCGTTTCATTTATAAAATTATTGAAAATTCAAAATCCAGATTTTTTTCTCAAGTAAGGAATCATAACAAAAGCGCAAAGTCCAATAAGCCCCATTCCAATCCAAAAAACAATTTCGTTAATCACTCTCAGGATGAAAGATAAGAATAAAGTGAAAGCAGTAAAAGCAAGGACGGCTGCGAAAATCTGGATTATAAGCTTCACGAGAATAACTTATTATAGCAATTATTAATCCTTTCCATCATGAAAGTAGAGGAAGTCACTCAGGACCCTTCAATCAACATTGCACTTGATACTATCAAGATGGGAAAGCAGGCATTACTTTTTGTAGGGACGAGACCTTCAGCAGAGAAAGTTGCTGAAGACATTGCCAGAAAAATCAAAACCGAATCAGGAGAGCTGGAGAAATTATCACTTGATGTTCTTGAAGCATTGCAGAAGCCAACGCAGCAATGCGAGCGTCTAGCAAGATGCATCAGAAAGGGAATTGCATTTCATCACAGCGGCCTCGTTCGTGAACAAAAAAGCCTTATAGAAGATTCTTTCAGAAACGGCAAAGTTAGGATAATCTGCTGCACGCCAACTCTTGCTGCAGGCGTAGACCTTCCTGCATTCAGGGCAATAATCCGCGACTTAAAGCGGTTCGGCGACAGGGGAATGAACTGGATTCCTGTGCTTGAGTATTTGCAGATGGCTGGCAGAGCAGGAAGGCCAAGATACGACACAGAAGGGCAGGCAATAATTATCGCTTCGACTGAATCGGAAGCAGAAGCAATATTTGAGAAATATGTCCAAGGCGAGCCTGAAGAAATATATTCAAAACTTGCAGTTGAGCCGGTCCTACGAGTTTACGTCCTTTCAATGATCGCTTCTCAAGTTGCGACTTCCAGGGAACGGCTTCACAGCTTCTTCATGCGAACTTTCTGGGGTCATCAGTTCCAAGACGAGAAAAAGCTTGGGCAGATAATCGACAGGATGGTTGGCCTGCTCGAAGAATGGGGTTTCGTTGGCACATCAGATTTCAGAAATGCAGATGAGGAAGAGCGAATATCCGCAACTGATATAGGGAGGCGAGTATCAGAGCTTTATGTCGATCCTTTGACGGCTCACCAGCTCATTGAAGGGCTGAAAAGTGCAAGACAAAATGCTTCATTGTTTTCATTCGCGCATCTCGTTTCATTCACACTCGAGATGAGGCCGCTGCTTAGAGTTAGGGCAAAGGAGCAGGAAGCGGTTGAGCAGGCTATTACTTCTAAGCAATTACTTGTCGACGAGCCATCAATTTATGACGAAGATTACGAGGACTTCCTTAACGCTGCAAAGACAGCATTGTTCTTTGAAGAATGGTCTGAAGAAAAAGACGAGGATTATTTGCTCGAAAAATACTCAGTTCGCCCAGGAGAAATCAGGGCGAAGCTAGAAACTGCAGACTGGCTGTTATATTCCTCACACGAGCTTGCAAGAATGCTAAAAATGCAGCCGCTGCTGAAAGAAATATCAAAAACAAGAGTCAGGCTACGGTATGGAGTCAAAGAAGAACTGCTAGCGTTGCTTCGCTTAAAAGGAATAGGTCGTGTGAGGGCGAGAAAGCTGCACAATAATAATATAAAAACGATTGGAGATGTAAAAAAAGCAGACATCTCAACTTTGAAAGTTATTCTTGGACAGAAAGTCGCAATTGAAACAAAAAAACAAGTCGAAGGAACTATAAAAGAGGATAAAGAGCAGTATGAATTGGAAGAGTTCTAAAGTTGTTATGGAATCGTTTGTTAATGAGGGTGGATTAAAATTTTTCCGGAATTTTTCCATTAATCTGATATTAATTCGCCAATTCCGGAATATTTGCGGACTTCTTTGGTAAAGACTATTTAAGGAATACTTGCTTATTATCAAGATGAATGAAGTCCTAGAGACTAAAACATTCTTTGTCGAGTATTTGTGCTCTCAGCCAGAGGAGAGAGAATGGATAGACAAAATAAAAGACCAATTGAAAGAAAATCTAGCTGTTGGCAAACCTCTTAGGTATTACTGGTTCAGAGAAAAGAGACACAAAAACTATCGGTTATATTATATAATTAATGAGAAACTCAGTAGGGCACTTTTGGTTTCATATTCAAGAAAAAAAGACCAGGATAGAATAATAGAACATGTAATAGGCAATAAGGTAGATTATTTGCGCCTTATTAACGAACTCTTCTGATTCTGCCAGCTTTAATGTCTTCTAAGCTATGCTCAAGCTGCCAGATTACATCGTGAAGATCTTGTTCATTCTTAGGTTTCATCTTTTGTTTCATGCAAATAAGATATGAACGCATATTATTAAACTTATCGTCTAAAAATCCGGAAATCTTCCGAAAACATCAAAGAAAATAATATGTGTTGATTTCTTCACGGCGCTAAAGACTTAAGATACTCAGCTTTCCCAATTCTTTTCTTCTTTGCCAATCTTTCCATAACCTTGTCTATCCCAGAGCCGTATTGTGCAGCAACTTTCTTCCTCATTGCAAATAATTCCGGCATGCCGGTCTTTATTGCTGCTTCTCTAAGTATCATTTTCTTGTGCTCACCAGAAATCTTCCATTCTCCAGGAACTCTCATCGCAGTCTTAATCACGTCTTCATCGAGAAAAGGAACAAGCAGATCGATATTTTCGTGCTTGCCGATAGCGTAATCCCTTAACAAATCTTTTTTCCACATGCCTTTCAGCCCAGACCAGCACTCATCGTTGATGTTTTGTGCTTTCGAGTGCCTCTCATAGCCTGCAAATATTTCTTCTGAGCCAAGACCTGAAAAGAAAGAATCAACGCCATCTTTTTCCCCAAGCTCTATTGCTGCCAAAGCAGTTGCGCCGACACCAACATTGACAACATTCGTTTCACCAAGTATCTTGATTACCTTTTTGAAGTATTCTTCTATCTCTTCATTATTCAAAATCTTACATTTTTGCTTGAAATCAAGCTCCTTTGCAACTTTTTCTGCTTCGACAACGTCTTTCGAGCCTTCAATACCGACTGTGTAACAAGTGAAGTTGCCTCCGAGCTTTTTACAAAGGAATGCTATGAAAGTGGAATCAACTCCACCGGAAAACAGGATTCCGAAATGATTTGAAGGCATTCTTTTCTTGATGGCATTTTCTAAAGATTCGTTGATATATTTTATTGCAGCTTGTTTATTATCAAATAATTCTGATATTTTTAGAGAGGAGATGTGGTTTATCCAATCAGCCTCAGAGATAAGATTGTTATTTTTTATTATTCCTGAAAGCAATGCCATTCAAAGTGAATTTTTATCGTGTTTAAAAAATTCTCGATAATCAGACTACGATTGGTATGTAATATTTTTCAATATGAAAGTCAATATCGGATGAAATCTTATATGCTGATTGTATTGTCTTGCGGAAGTCATCTTTGGTGCCTTTATTATTTTTTATGATGTTTTCCAGTCGATTGATTGATAAAACCACACCTTTCTTGAGTAATTGCAGTGATCCAGTAACATCTTTGAATGGTTTGATTATCCTTGAGAAGATTTCACCAATCATTTTTTTCACAGTTTTGTACCATTTCTCATATATATCTGACGTCGGGAGGTTTTCTCTCAAATTGATAATTCGTTCCAATCCTCTCATAATCAATTTCACATTCCCCAAGACAATGTGAAGGTCAAGGCGACCGGCTGATGCGATGTTATTTTGGATATATTCCTCAAGTTTCTTTCCTGCAGAAACCGCTTTTGGAAGCTTTCCCATGAATTTGGACCAAATCTCGGATAAATTTTCTCGGTTTTTTTGTAAATTAAAACTATTTGTCAGATTTTTTCTGTACTCTTCTGGTGGCATTTTGTTGATAACTTTCCAGCCGTCATTTATGCTTTCAATCAATCTTTCTGAACCTGTGATAATATCCCTGAACAATTTATTCTGATGTTCGCACTCATTAGATAAACCTTGGAGCCAGTGAATAGTATCTGGACTATAAACAACTTTATCGCCCCGCGTGATCATTTTGTATAACTCTTTCAAAAAAATAGTATTGCTGCATTCATAGACCATGGTCTTATCTGTGAGAGTTTAATTTAAAAAATTATTGTATAAAATCAGGCTAGAAGAAAAAGGCAATAGAAAAATAAATTCGCCTAGAACAGTTATTTTAAAATTTTATACTTGAATCAGCAAGTAATTGCTCTCTATTAGCACATCCATGTCCCTCGAAAGTTTAAGTGCTTCAGCAATTTTTTTTCTTAGGTTATCTGCTGCCTTCTGACTGCTTGGATTGTTCTTGTAGTCATTCAATTTTTTTAATGCGTCTTTAGCTATTTTTACGATAGATTCGGAGCCTCTCGCCAAATTATAAAATACAATGGTTATCCTTGAATTTATGTCTCCACCTGATATGTTATTCATTTTTTTATAATAAAATTCGTAAACATTAGGAGTCGGAATATCTATCTGAGCTGCTGAGTTAATTAACGCCAAAATATTTCTCAGATTTGTCTTCAATATTTCCAAGTTAATTCTATTTTTATCATTCAAATACGGATTTATCAATTCTAAAATGTCATTACATGGCTTTACAGCATCCTCCAATTTTTCCTTAAACTCCCTCCAGGTCGGGCCTAACAAAATAGCTATGCCCTGATTTGCAGGCTTTTTTAATCCTGCCGCCAGTTTCTGAGAGGACATTTTTTTTAATTTATCAAAGGCATTTTTTAGTTTCTTGTTAAGAACATCTGCCTTCCTATAGAGCTTGTCAAAAACGATTTTTTCCTGCTGCTCGAAAGGCAATAATTCGACTTGTAATCGCTGATAAACTTCGCTGGTCCTTGCTCTTAATCCTGGTCCTTTGGCAGCTTCAAATGCCAGCATGATTGTCTTAGTATTCAGTGATTCATAAACCATATGATGATTACTAAGGGATTTGTTTAAAAAATTATTGGATTGAGGCCCTAACCCTTTCCATAACTTTTTTAAATAACTGGGCTGGAGAAACCGCAAATGAAAAATGTTTTCAGGTGGATGGTTCCAAGCGAAAACAAGTTCTTCGACATGCTCTCAGCAGAGGCTAAAAACCTGCATGAAGCTGCGGTTTCTTTCAGAAACCTTGTTCATGACTACAACAAGCTTTCTGCTCCTGCTCGCGAAAAACGAATTGCACATATTAAACATTTTGAGAACAAAGGAGATGACATGGCTCATGCAATAATAAACGAGCTGAACAAATCATTCATAACACCCTTTGATAGCGAGGATGTCCACGAGCTCGCGATGCTTCTGGATGATGTTATTGACATAATGAATTACACTTCCAAAAGACTGGCTATTTACAAAATAAAATCGGTTGATAAATACATGATACGGCTCAGCGACCTGCTTTACCAGTGCATTGTGGAAGTACAAGACAGCGTGGTGGGTTTGCATAAGATGGGGAAGATTCAGCATCATAATTCAAAAATTGACTCACTTGAGAAAAAAGCTGATGATGTAAAATCTGAAGCCATTGCGTATTTGTTCTCCAAAGAGCCTAATGCTGTTGAGCTGATTAAGCGGAAGGAAATAATAGAAGCGTTGGAAAACGCAACAGACAAGTGCGCTAGAATTGCCCGGGTAATTGACGGCGTGATAGTTAAACATGGTTGAGCCTATCATTCTTGCAGTTATCTTGATAGTTTTCGCGCTCGCATTCGATTTCATTAATGGTTTTCATGATTCTGCAAATTCAATTGCAACTGTTGTATCGACGAGAGTTCTTTCACCACAGGCAGCTGTTTTGCTTGCTGCTGTCGCCAATTTTATCGGGGCGTTCGTATTTAGCACCGCCGTGGCAAAAGCAGTTGGAAGCGGCATAATTGATCCGCATGCTGCAACACTGCGCGTAATTTTTGCAGCACTTATCGGGGCAATAGTCTGGAATCTTATTACATGGTATTATGGCATTCCATCCTCGAGCAGCCACGCACTCATCGGAGGACTTGTTGGAGCGGGAATATCGGCTGTTGGAATCGCGGCAATAAACTTTGATGGGTTAAAAAATGTCCTTTTTTTCATATTCTTAGCACCAATTCTAGGCTTGATCGGTGGCATAATAGGAATGATAGGCATTTTGTGGGGATTCAGAAAAGCATCAAGGTCAGCAAACAAATATTTCAGGAAATTACAGCTGATCTCGGCAGGTTTTTACAGCCTAGGGCATGGCACTAACGACGCACAGAAAACTATGGGTATAATCGCAGCAACACTTTTCGCTGCAGGGCTGACCTCAACTTTTTATGTGCCAATTTGGGTGATTCTTTCGGCACATGCAGCAATAGCTGCAGGAACTTATTTTGGTGGCTGGAGAATTGTCAAGACAATGGGAACAAAAATAACTAAACTAAAGCCAATGCATGGATTTGCAGCAGAAACATCAAGCGGGCTCGTCCTATTTGGCACTGCCCATTTTGGCATCCCAGTCAGCACAACGCATGTCATAGCAGGATCTATAATGGGGGCAGGTTCTGTTCAGCGCACATCAAAAGTAAGATGGACGCTTGCGAGAAAAATACTTTGGGCTTGGATAATTACGATTCCTGTATCAGCGCTAATAGCAGGGATAGCCTATTACGGAATATTCTGGTTTGGTTGAGTAACAAGGCTTAAATATTGGTTATCCGATACAAACAAAGAATAAGTAGTGAAACCATGAAAAACTTGAAAATAAAAATTATTTTGGGAACAACGAGAAAGAATAGGTTTAGCGACAAGACCTCGAAATGGGTTCTTGAAGAAGCAAAGAAAAAAGACTGGCAGGTTGAACTTCTCGATTTGAGGGATTACCCGATGCCATTTTATGATGAGCCAGTAAGTCCCGCGTACGTGAAGGAAGGAAATTATGCAAATGAAATGGTTAGGACATGGGCTAAAAAAATAGATGAAGCAGATGCCTACATTATCATCACTCCTGAATATAACCACGGGCCTTCTGCAGTTTTAAAAAATGCAATGGACCACGTGTATTCCGAATGGAACAACAAGCCAGTCGCTTTTGTGAGCCACGGAGCGTCTGCTGGCGGTTCAAGAGCTGTTGAGCAATTAAGGACAATTGCAATTGAACTGCAAATGGCACCAATCAGAGTTGGTGTGCACATCCCTTTTTTCTGGACACAAGTCGACGATAAAGGAAACTTAAAAACTGAGCAATATCAGGAAACATTGCAAAACCTTTTTACGCAGTTGACTTGGTGGGCAAAAGCGCTAAAGGCTGCGAGAAAAGGTTAAAAACCCAAATAATCAGGGTTGTTTTTTTATTATCTTTAAAGTCTCTTCAAATAATGGCTTAAAGCAATTTTCAGTTATGGAAATTACATCTTTAACTTCTTCAATTTTAGGTGAATATCCATAATAATTCATATTATGTCTCAATATTCTAAGATTTTCTATAAGACCTATGGGCCTTGTTGTCTTTACATTAAGTTTTAGAAGTTCTTTTATTGGCATCAAGTGATCTTGGGAGTCTACACCTTTCGCCACCAAAAGCGCATCGCCAAGCATTCGAAAGCATTCATAAATATTTCTCGTTATGGTAGTTCCCGATTGTTCTGTTGGTTTGATAGTTAATGTGAACTCCATCTCTCGCTGAGAAGCGTGAACTATGCTTAATGCATTTTTATTATCAGGCCTCTTATACCTGCCATTCATGGTTTTACCTCTAAGAATCCTTGTAAAACAATTCCATTGGCTATATTTGAAAAAAGGTTAAGGTCAACTTTTGACCGCGAGAAAATGCATAAATTCACTGTTACATCTGTCCTGTAGCTCATCTGTTTCACCATGCCGATTGGCTCGATTTTTGTTTCAATATCTCCCAAAACTTCAATCGCAATATCAATATCACTCTTTTCTGTATCATCACCTTTCCTATAGCTGCCAAATAGCACTACAGCTTTTATTCCCTTTATTCTGTTATGAATCTCCTCCAAAATTCCAGATTCATAAATCCGGATCAAATTGAAGCCTATTTTTCTTGATACATTGTAGGGATGTTCCTGATTGCAATAAAGTCTCCATACTCTCCCTAATACTTCTTTTTTTATGAATCCTTCTTGAACTAGCAGTTCAATGACACTCTTGGCGGAGGATTTAGATATCCTTATGTTTGAAGCAAGGTCTGTCAAGCTTATTTCTCTTGTCGGGTAATTGAAAAACCATTCAAGAGTTTTTTGATATGCATCATGATAAACTAAGATATTAACTTTCTGTTTTATGCCTTTCAACTTATTCATTCAATATGGTTTCGATTGAAACTATATAAACTTTTTGGAAACCAAGTGGTAACTTTTAGAACCAAGTGAGTTTTTTAGAAACCGTAATGCATACCTCCGGGTGATAAGAAAATACCGCCCGAATGCAAAAATTGATTATTTGGCAGTGAAGTATTAAATAGGCAGAAAGTCTAATCGAACGTGCTGAAACCTAATTTCAGGAAAGAAAATTCTTTATTTCTTTATTCTGCTTAATAATCACTTCCTCATTCCAGGAGTGCGCGTTATCAAAAACTTTCACTGACTCTTTTGGACAAACCTCAATCAGCTTTTCAACAGGTGAAAGCTTGTCACCTTGAAGAGCGATTACCACCAATTTACCTCTGAAATTTTTGAGCTTTTTTGTTGAATCGCTTCTTATAACTTCGGAAATTAGCTCGGACATTCCTTTGAAATCAGCTTTCCGCTTATTCTCCTGATCAAGCAAAGCAGACTCAACTATTGTTTCTTTCTCATCTGTATTTACAATCAGCTTTGAAAACCAGCTCTGGTTAAAAAGGAATTTAATCAAAAAGTTTGGAAGAGCTCGACCAAGAAAAGCCTGAAATTTTGACATAGGATCTACCCACGCACCATTAATTACCGGCATATGAAGAATCAAAGAATCTACTTTTTCAGGATACTTCGATGCGTAATCGATTGCTATGGGAGCGCTGCTGCAAATCGCTTCTACAGTAAATTTCATTAGTGAAAGGTGCCCTATGCATGCTTTGAGCCATGCAGATAAATTTTCAATTTTGTAATTGTCAATTTTGTCTGTCTTCCCGCAGCCTGGCATGTCAAAAAAATAGCATTTTCTGTTCTTAAGAACAGGTAAAAGGCTCCAGTAGTCAGTCCATGCCCCTCCAATCCCGTGCAGGCCTACAAGTGGCTTTCCCCTGCCGAATTCTACCCAATGAGTCCTGATGCCATTTATGACCGCAAACTTATGAATTACTTTGTATCTTGATAGAAATACTTTAGGTGAGATTTTCATTGTCATACATTACCACGGCAATGCTTTACCCTTAATTATGACTTGGTATGCCATCGCAAAGCTTCCAGCATTCCATGTCTGGTCTGATGCGCCTTCAGGAGTTCCTTTAGTTGCATGAATCCATTCGTGGAATCCCCATTCATTATTCTTCCCGAGTTTATTGGCTCGAGCCAAATTCAAGAGAGCGCTTTCAGCAAGCTTTTTCTTCCCAGCTTTCAGCAAAGCTAGAGCATAAAATCCGCCAATGTATGGCCAAACAGCTCCATTATGATAATTTCCTGGAGGATTTTTCCATTGCTTAGCTTGGAATTTATCTGCATTGGATTTTAACAGCGAAAAAGTATTATCATCAGACGTTACTGGCGAATCCCAGCATCTTACCGGATAGGGGTTTGCAATTTTTATTTCTTCAAAATAATCAAGAATTTTTTTTGACTTCTTTATGTCGGAAATTTCAAATAAATTTGCGAGTGAATTCGCTAAAACATCGCACTTATCAACAAAATTCCCATAAGAAACACTTGATAAGTAGAATTTACGCGGTTTCTTAATGGCATCATAAGCCTTTAATGATGTTGTATGTGGAAAACTTGTATCTGCGCCCTTGGGATAATTCACATGGCCCAATAATTTGCTGTAATCTTCTTTTTTTTCTGGCCAGAAAAGAATATTGAACTTCTTCTTTATATTCTCTGCATTTGCAAAAAAATTATCGCCCAATTCCCTTGCCATCTCGTTAATTCCGACAGCTGCGGCAAAATATAAAGCATTATTGTGGCAGACCTTGCCAGAACGATTCAGAGTAGAATCCATCCAGTCTCCTGCTTCAGGAGAATCAATCAAGCCCGTATTATTGCTGTCTTGGTAGGTAAGCCAAATAAATGCTTTCTTGATATTGGGCCAGATGGATTTCAAATAATGCATGTCATTTGTTGTCTTGAAGTAATTTGATGCGGCAATGATAAACCAAGCAGTTGCATCTGTGCACCCTGCTTCGCCCCAATCCCAAAACTTGCGATCAGGCCAATACGCATCAGGAACCTGACCTAAAGGCGTCTGTAATTTAGCAAAAGTCTCAAGCGTTGCTCTTGCTGTCTTTATGAGTGCAGCATCGCCAGACAAATTTGCCCCGATGCTTGTGATGAACGCGTCACGCGCCCAGATGCTGTAGTGGGTGAAAGCCGGAGAGGCAACAAATCCTTCCTTGCGGGAACTGCGACGGAGCAAATCTATTGATTTTGAATAAGCCAGTTCTATTAGGTCTGATTTCATATGTCAGCTGCTTAAGGCGCGAAATATAAAAGTTTTCACCAACTGGATAGTTGGAAGAATGTCAATGACAATTGCGAGATTAGAATCCCTTACCGCTTGAGAATCCTCCGCCACCAAATCCTCCGCCGCTGGAAAAGCCCCCGCCACCAAATCCGCCACCGCTTGAGAATCCTCCTGAGCTGCTCGAACTGTAACTGCTAGAGTAGTCATCAAAGTCCTGATGGCTTTCCATCCTTCTCATAAGGTTTTGTTGTGAAAGCGTGCCTGCAATATAAGCAATCAGAAGTGTATTAATGTCAAAGCCATCATCGAAGTAAGAATCGTCCGAATCATATTCTTTTTCCCTGAAACGACGGTGGATTTCTTTGACACCATCAAGCTGGGCAGCAACAGCATCTCTTTCGTTCCTTGCCTGTTTTGCTCCTTGTTTGCCTGCTTCTATTTCCTCACCAAGACCCTCTATTCTCGTTACCAAGTCATCATCAGACGAACCAGGTGTTTTTCGGGCAAGCTGGTGAAGGTTTGCGATGTCTTCGCCTTTCAGGTAAGCTGTCAACTCATTTATTGCCTGCTTGTGATAAGACCCCTTTGTGCTTTCCGCGTCTTTTTTTTCTGTTGCATATTCACTTAATGTCCTGTCAATGGTATTTATATCCTCGAGTATCCCTTGCCGTTCACTAAGAAGATGACTGCCAGTCTTTTCTACTGGTGGAAGGCCGTGCGCTACGGCAACTTTAACTTCGAGTTCTTTTCCTTTTTCTCTCAATGATTCATATTCTCGTTCAGTTCTTTTGACTTCTTCAGTCATCATGCCGGGCATTTCTTTTAAAAACGTGTAGCTATCTTTTTGCTTTGCATACCCGACTATTCGTGCAACCCAACTGTCAAGCCTGCGTGTAATGAAATTCCGTGAATAGGATTGGGTTCCAAACTGCCTTCTCAGAAGGTAAGAAAACAAAGTATTGGCCTCATATGCTGGAAGTTTATCAGCTGATTCCCATTCTGCCTCTTCCACCCTTCTTTTGCCTTGTTCGATTCTTTGGCCAAGCTGCTGTGCCTCGCCGCTCAGCTGCACATAAACAGCGTCTGATGAAAGCTCTTTTTGTATGTCCGCAACAATTTTTGCCCTTAAATTAGACTGCTCGTTCAACTTTGCAGTAACGTCTTCAAGTTTTTTTTCGAGGCCGTCTCTTTCTGTGTTTTGATTGGCTGTAAGCGTATCGAGTTCCTTCCTTCTCGATTGCCTTCGAGCGTATATTTCCTGGACTTTTCCCTGGACATCCCGCAAAGAATTTCTTATTGCGTCTGCGTCGAGCTCTGGGAGGTAAGTTAATGCCAGGCATCCATACGCCTCCTCTCTTTCAGCATTAGCGCTGTCAATGCCTCGTTCAGCTTGATCCAAAATATCAGATGCCTGCATTTGCTTGCTTTCAAGCTCTCTTATCAAGTCCCGGATATTTCTATCCACTGTGCTTCCTTTTACCATTCTAGTATCTGCCCCTCTCTGTCATCCACACCGGGCATGACTATGCTCACGTCGAGGTAGCCTGCTTGCTTAATGGCGAATAAGTTGTCGTCCACTATCCCATCCGCAACTTTGTCGTCTTTAACTCGTTCGTATATCCCTTGCAGGACCCGCTCGCCCCATATTTTG
>ERZ1292640.405-Hain-H43-02um-R1-405-length-34956-cov-10_pt1 | contig 18809 bp, 17 predicted proteins | sample MGYA00564404_ERZ1292640 | MGnify/ENA primary metagenome ERZ1292640 (study PRJEB36523, sample SAMEA6512636) | groundwater metagenome | collected 2019-01-08 | study: AquaDiva: Metagenomics assemblies of 32 groundwater samples
CGCCGCTCGCGTCCGCCGCGGTGGCAATTATAGTGACGATGCTTGAAGAGGAAACTTGAACAGGCGTGCGCGACACGCTCAACGACGGCGGAAGCACGTCTTGCCCCGGCGCGGGCGTGGCAGTGGGCACGCCGGAAGCCTGCACGGTAAAACTGCCGGTAGAGCTTTGCCCCACGTTGCCTTGCGAATCGCTTGCTTCTGCAAGAAAACTCACCGTCACGCCTTGCGCGAGGGGCGGCACGAGCGCGGAACAATAACTCCCTGCGCACGAAACGGTTTGCTGCACGCCGCCCACCGAGTATTTCACGCGCGTCCACGAGATTGGCGAAGTGGAAAAAGAATTCGCTGAAATTAGCGCCGCAATGCCTTCAAAAACGGTTCCGGCCGGCTCGCGGGAAACGAAAACTTGCGGCGTGCCGCCCGCCACATTGGCGGCTAGACAAGAATAATATACGTTGTCGGCGCAGGCGTTGATGAAAACAACTTCAGAACGTTGTTGGAAGCCAGACGCGGAAAGCGTGACTTCACGCACACCTTCCCCTAAGTTGTAGACGCGCGCCACGCCAGCTGCGTCCGTGTAAGCGCCCGCGCCGCCCGCCAGCACGAGCGCGCCCTGCACGGCGGCGCCCGTCGCGCAGTCGGAAACGTGCTGCACGAGCGTGCCCTCCCCAAGCGCACCAGCCAACGGCAGCAGCAATACTGCTGCAAATACCGCCAATGAGAGCTGATTGAAGCGCAACGACACCACCCCTCCCCGAGTGTTACTACGGCATAGTAATACTATTTAAAACCCCGCGACTGCGAGGGTAACGCGAAAGGCGATTTGCTAGGGGAATTAGGCCGCTTGAAACCACTTACTAGCTACCGGTACTCCTTGCGCATGACGGCCATCACGCGCCACCACGCGCGCCTTGCTGGAGTACGCGACGCATCAAACCTAGGCGCCTATAACCCAGCTAGGAAAGTATGCAACCGGATAAACGCATGAGGCAAATGACTACGAAGGCACCTAAACGCTATCAAGGTCGTAGCGATGCCCCATTTTTTCTTTTTTAGCGCTAAATTGCAGTTTGTTTAGCGCATTCAAAGCGACAGTAAGCGGAACTCTTTCAACGACAATGCCCGCATGCTCAAGACCCCATACCTTGCGGGGATTGTTAGTCAATAATTTTACGGCCTTAACGCCCAAATCAAGCAGTATGCGGGCGCTAGCGGCATAATTACGGCAATCTATAGGCAGGCCGAGTGCGGCATAAGCACTTACCGTATCATACCCCTTATCCTGCGCCATGTAAACCCGCACATGATCCTTGAAGCCTATACCCCGCCCTTCTTGCGCCCACGCATAGATTAGGACTCCGCCACTCTGTGCGATTAGTTGAAGCGCACTATCCAATTGCTCGGCACAGTCACAGCGTTGAGACTTGAAGACGTGCGCAAAAGAACAAGCAGAGTGAACTCTAACGAAAACAGTGTCGGAACCGGACAGGCTACCGTTAATTATAACATAAAATGGCTCGCCAGCAACCTCGTAATAATAAAGGCGGAATTCCTTAACGCTGCCGCTTCCAAGCAGAACTGGCAGGCTCATCGGACCGGTTTTTACTAGGCCGTAACTGCTGACATCCCGGTATCGCGCAAGCATCTCCGCCCACCCGCCGGAAAAACGCGGAGAAATCTTAACCGGCGGCTTTCCAAACTCTTCTCGCACTAAATACTTAAAACCGGCATTACGCTTCTCGGAATATATCCCCGCACCGTCATTACTCGCCGTCACAAGCACGCGATAAATACGATCAAAACCGCGCCCCGCCAGACGTTCTAGCCAGCCATCATAACCGGCAGATCCCTCGAAAACCCGGGCGTATTCTTCCAAAGGAATGCTCGTAGGATTAAATACGTGCGTTACGCCCAAGCTGGCTACGGGATAGTAACGCCTAAGCAAATCTATGACAAAAACAGAGTCATTGGTGCCGAACGAGTTAGCTATGAACTGAATCCGGCTCCCTTCAGCCAGGTGTTTTCCGCAGCTTTGCAAGATCCGTTCAAGAATAACTGTTCCATCCACTCCCGCAGCACCATGAGTATACCAACAGCCGTCGTTTGGCGCAGCGATAAATGGCGGGTTGAAGGTTATCAAGTCAAACTTCCCAAGTATATTAGAAAAGAGGTCCGAATGAACAAAAACAATCTTCTGACCTACGTTGTTGAGCGCGGCATTGAATGCTGCAAATTCGAGCGCTCGCGGGCTTACATCCGATGCGATAACGCGACCAGCCTTACGCGCACATAATACCGCAATTATCCCCGATCCAGTACACAAATCCAGTACCGAATCGCCTTCGCGCACAACTAAATTCCGTCCGAAAAAATCGCTTTCGTCCGGAAAGATTGGGTAAACCCGGTCACGCGATGAATAAGTGAATAAATCCGAAACGATAAAACAACCGGCAATAACCCACACGCGAAAGTTGGCAGCATAGAACAATCCACCTGCAATCCGGATAAGATTTGCCTGCAAGAGTGATGCGGCGATCTCAGCATCCAGCTCCACCTCGGCTTCTAATAGAAACAACCGGCCGAACAGGTCTGGCGCAGACTCGTACAGGTGCTTCAACGCAACTCGCGCGGTTCCGGCAAACTCTAGAACCGGCCGGTAATGTTCCATGCTACTACAAAAGCATTTTAGCTCGTGCGCCTTTTCTAGACTTGTCGTACCGGCAAGGTACGACATAATTATAAGTTTACGAATGCATACGAAACTGTGGAAACTGAACTATTGATACGCGCGGGATTAACGAAAAACGAGGCGACGGTTTACGTTACGCTCTTATCGTTAGGCACGACCAAAGCGAATGCAGTAGCAAAAAAAACGGGAATATTCCGCTCCAAAGTTTACGAGTCGCTTGATAGGCTGGCTGCAAAGGGACTCGTATCGGAAGTAAAGATTAACGGAATAAAGCATTTTCAAGCAGCTAGCCCGCAGCGGCTTGCCAGCATGATAACTGAAAAGGAAGACCGCTTGCACGAATTCAGAACAATGGAACTGCCGGCAATTATTAGCGCTTTGAGCATCGATTTAGCTGCACCGCAAACTGAATTGGAGGTATATAGCGGACCAAACGGAGTGAAAACTTTGCTTGACAATATGTTGGAAGAGCTTCAAGATGGCGGGGCATACGTCGCGTTTGCAGGCGGGGAGTTCAAGCCAAAGATGCAAGCCTACTACAATCAGTTCCAAAAGAAAAAGAAACGCCTCAATGTACGCTCGAAGTTTCTTTATGACGAGTCTATGCGAAAGGATAAAGCAATCCTAAGCTCTACGCAAGGCAAGTGGCGTTTTCACGACAAGAAGTATCACTCGCCTACGGACATGTTCATATTTAACGATAAACTCATAATGACAATTTGGAACAGCAAGCCTTACTTCGCGCTATACATACGCAACAAAGAAGTCGCGAGCGTATATCGGGATTACTTCGACCTGATCTGGCGCATTTCAAAACCATAGCTGTTGAAATTGCAAATTGCGGCCTATTCAAGCTGAAGACAGTTCGCCCTAAAACCTACGCGTAATGCATAAGATCTTGAAAAACTAGCTCGCCAGCCGGAGGGAGTCGGCGTGGGACCGGCGGGCGGAAGCTATCCGCCAGGCAATCGCCAACTGAATAAACGCCGCGCAATCACCGCCGAGGAAAGGGGTTGCTTCCCGTGGAAAACTTCACTAAAAAACGCAGGGGGTGGGTCAGGAAGACCCTGAAACTGGGGAGGGGCGCTCCCCTCCGCGGTTCGGATGGGGTCACGGGGATTTGAACCCCGACATCTGAGTTTCTTCGCGTGCGTTATCTTCATCGCGGGCGTTCCGCCCGCATTCCGCGCTCCAATGCTTCAATCATCGCCGCGCGGCGAAAGCCGCGGGCGGCTCAGAAACTTTTTCGTGGCCAGCCGTGTGACGGGCCGGCCTGACTGGAGCCCAGCGCACTGCCAGGTTATGCGATGACCCCGCAAGAGAATATTTGCGGCACCGGCTTTATATAAGACAACTTTCCTCAACGGCTTATGCCGCGAACGACTTTGCCAAGCCGCGATTACGCCGCGTTTATGCGCGCTGCGGCACCGTTCCGCAAAGTCAAGGTCGGCGAATGGAACCTACAGGTAATTGCTCCCTTCGACTTCTCGGCTGCATTCGACCACAAGTATATGCGGCAAGTAGGGTTGGGGGAACTGCGCAACGGAGGGCAGCTCGCGCTTGGCGCGCAGACGTTTTATGGCGAGAGCTATTGCCGCGATTTGGTGGCGCTCTTGCACGCTCGCCTAGCTAGAGATGAACGCTACCTGATCCGGCTTGCGGAGGAAGTGAACTCGCGCATTACGGAGTTCAAGGCCGAATACGGGCGGCTGCTGCGGCAGGTAACGCCTGAAACCACGCCTGCAGAATTGGCGGCGATAGTGCACGAGCTGCAGGAACGATTGCGGTTGTTGCTGGCGACGTTCGCGTACTTCGGCGAACCGACTTTGGAAACGGTGGTAAAACAAAGGCTGGACGAATGGATTGCAAGCAACTTGAGTATGGATGCGGAGCTGCTCACGAAACTTCCGGAAGTGCTGGCGCCCGAGTCCACCACGGAATTGCAGGAAGATCAGCTCGCGGCGCTCGAGATAGCCGCCAAGCTGGGTGAATTGCTTTCGCAAGGCGTTCCGGCAAGCGAAGCGCTGGCATCGCAAGAAATAGCGGGCGGCATAGACGCGCACGCGACCAAGTACGCTTGGTTGGGAACCTATTGCTATGCGGGGCACGATTACCCGCGGGAACACTTCACCGAAAGCATCGCGGCTGAAGCCGAAACTGCCAGGCGGAAACTCGAGTTGCGAAAAAGCGAGGCAGCTCGGCGAGCCGCGCTCAGGCGCAGGATAATAGCCGAAAGCGCGCGCCCGGAAGAAACGGAATTGTTGGTGCGCGCCATCCAGGATTTGGCGCACGCGCGGATGGCGCGCATCGAGGCGGTGAACGAGTACTCTTCAAGGTTCAACGCGCTGGTGAAGCCCGCGTTCTGCAAGTTCACAAGTTGTCCGCCAGAATCGTTCAACAGCCTTACGCTCGCGGAAATGTCGGCCGTGCTGGAAGGGACTGCAAAACTAGACGAAACGACGCTGGAAGAACGCGCCAAATGCTTTGCAGCGTTCTACTGGGAAGGAACGGGGTTCGTTCTGGGCGGTGAGGACGCGCGCAAGGCCGCAAGGAAGCTTGCAGGGGAAGAGTCACACTCAAGCAACGCCATAACCGGCGTCAAGACTAACGGCGGTAAAGCGCGGGGGCCGGCGCGGGTAATTCTAGGGGGGGAAACTCCGAAAGAATTTACGGCGGGCGACATTCTCGTGACGACGATGACCGAACCGAACCTCGTGGTGTTTATGAAGAAAGCTGCCGCAATAGTGACCGACCAAGGAGGCTTGTTGTGCCACGCGGCCATCGTCTCGCGCGAGCTGGGAAAGCCGTGCGTGACTGGCACGCGCATCGCCACTAAAGCCATCAAGAACGGCGACTTGATTGAAGTTGACGCCGACAACGGAAAGATAACCATACTTGAACGCGCAGCAAATTGAGTGAACGCGCAGCGCGCGCCAACCTTACGGCATTAAATACCACTAGTCAGTTAAGACATTACTATTTCTGGGGGGATTGCGTTGGACTACAAGTTGCTGCTTGCTGCGGGCATCATCGTGATAGTCGCAGCCACGCTCGTGCAGTCGCAAAACGCGGGGGAGCCGCGCAAGGCGCTCGTGCAGGAAGAGTTCGACGCGTACCTCAACGGCTCGGCCGCAACGATATCGTTCTACAACATCGCCGACGCGTTCGGCGCGCCCGTGCCGGACGGCACGGTAGTAAACTTCACGGCGAGCGGGGGTGCGGTAACGGCGAACGCCACCGTCGTCGGGGCGCGCGCAACTGCAGTGATGGAAAGCAACGACACTGGAACGCTCACGCTCTCAATGACGTTCAAAGGGTTCGTAGTCAACTCGACGATGATAACGTTCGTGGGCGCAGCGGTGGACAACGCGAGCTCGTCAAATAACTCGGCCACTGCAGGCGTAGAAACCGCGGTGACGGCGTTCAACATCACGGCCGCGGGCGAAACAGTGCCGGACGGTTTGATCGTGAGGTTCGCCAGCGACTATGGCGCTATCACGCCCGTTGTTCGCTCGAGCGCGGGCAACGCAACTGCGACGCTGTCGTACAACGGCACTGGCAACGTCACGGTAACGACCAGCGTGAACGGCACGGTAATCGCAAGCGCCAAGATATTATTCAAGGCCGCCGAGCCTGCAACCGCAGTGCTGAACGCCCCTGCAACAATCGAAGCGGGAACGAACGCCACCATCACCGCTGTTGCGTTCGACGAGTTCGGAAACACTGTGGAAAACAACACGCGAATATCATTCAACGCGACGCTGGGAGAAATAACGCCCATCAACTTCACGAGTGGCAACACCGCAACCACGATATTCAACTCCACGCGCGCCGGCCAGACGACGATTGCAGTCGCGTTCGACAACAAACCCATTGGCAGCGCGGTAGTCGCGGTAACGCCGTCAACACCCGTGAACGGCGCGATTGAGTTCGCCCCCCAACCGCAAAAGGCAGGCGAGAAAGTCGACGTAACGCTGAAAAACATCGCGGATGCTTGGGGCAACGCGGCGGGCGACGGCAGCGCGATAACGTTCGCGGCAAGCAACGGCACGGTAACGCCTTTGAACTATACTGCGAACGGCAGCACGACGGCAGAACTCTTCGCCACGAGCACTACCGGGGTGAACGTCACGGCGTTCTTCAACAGCAACGCCATCGCGACGGCCAACGCCACGCTACAACCGCTCGAGCCTTACGCCGCAACGCTCGAGTTCACGCCACTGCCGCAAACCGCGGGAAGCAACGTGACAGTAACGGCGCGCGCCTTCGACAAGTACGGCAACCGCGCGGCGGACGGCACGGAAATAAACTTTGCGGCAAGCGCGGGAAGCATAACCTTTGCTGCAACCACGGCGGCAGGAATTGCTTTCGCGCAACTCAACCACAAGACTGCCAGCGCGGTGCAGGTAACCGCGGCATTCAACGCAACCGCGCTCGCAACTTCCACGGCATCGTTCATCGCAGGCTCGGCAGCACGCGCCATACTGCAGGCAACGCCAAACGAGACTACTACCGGAACGAACGCAACCGTAACTGCTTTCGTCACCGACGCGTTCGGCAACCAAGTGGCTGACGGCACGCAATTCAACTTCACGGCCACCGACGGCGCGTCAATCACTGCAACGAACACTACCTTCCGCGGGAACGTCGAGGCGCAACTCACGCACGCCAACCCCGCAACCGTAACCGCGGCAATAACGCGGGACGGCATTGCGCTCAACAACACGACCATTGCGTTCAAGTCGGGCGCGCCCGCAAGCGCACAAATAGCCGCCTTCCCCAGCATTCAAACTGCAGGCGTAAACGCCACGATAAGCGTAACGAACATAACGGACGAAACTGGAAGGAACGCCACCGACGGGTATGAGATAACGTTCATCGCCAGCAGCGGGACAATCACGCCCAACAACAACACGCAAGGCGCGCAGGCAACCGCCCAATTAAGTTCTATGCACGCCGGCACCACCCTCATTGAAGCGCGCCACGCGGGAACCGTGCTCGCGACGGTGGTCGTGCAATACATTCCCGCCAGCCCGCAGCAGGCTAAAGTAAGCGCCAACGCAACTGCGGTAACCGCTGGCGGCGCCGTGGAAATACCCGTGCAAGAAATTACTGACGCGTTCGGCAACACCGTAGCGAACGGCACGCAACTTTCTTTCGCGACGACCTTAGGGACGATAGCATACTCGAAGCCAGTGTGGAACGGCGAGAGCGCAGCAATGGCGTCAAGCAAAGTCTCCGGAACGGCAGTCGTAACAGTCTCTTTTCAAGGAAACGAGCTCGGCAACGCCACGATAACGTTCGCACGCGCGCCAGTCTCGGTTGTGACGGCTTTCGCCAACGCCACGCGCACCCCGGCAGGAACGCAAGTGCTCGTAACGATAAACGCGACTGACGCGTTCGGCAACCCCGCCGCGGAGGGCACGCCCGCAGCGTTTTACACCACGCACGGCAGCATCACTCCCAGCAACGCCACGAAGAACGGCATTGCGACGGCAACAATCTACGCAAACACTCCCGGCACCGCCACGGTAAGCGGGGTTGTAAACGGCACGGCCACCGCCAACTTCACGCTAGAATTCCTGCCTGCGTGCAGCATCACCGCCACGCCCTCCCAAGCGCGCGGCGCGTTCCAAAGCCTCGTGCTAGTCAACTTCACGGCCGCAGCCACCCAACTGCCCACTGCCACGATTGACTGCGGCACGAAAACGAAAATCGCGCCCCTCGCAGGCGATTACACTGCAGTGCTGTGCGACTACCCGGCAGTAGCCACGCAAACCGCGTACGCTATAACGGCAAGCTCTGGCAGCGTGGCCTGCACAACCACCGTAACCGTGCAGCCTTGAAAAGCCCGCCGGCAGTAAAGTTGGCGCGCGCCGTTCTTTCCGACAGCCCGCACGCTTTATCTCTTTTTGCCGCGTAAGCACGCTTATGGACATTGCCGGCGTTGACGAGGCGGGCCGCGGGTGCGTGATAGGCCCGCTCGTGATATGCGCCTTCGCCTGCAACGCGGAAGTGGAAAAGACCTTGCGGCCAATGGGCGTGCGCGACTCGAAGGAAGTGCCGCAGGAAGAACGCGTCAAGCTTTACACCCAGCTGAAGAAGCTCGGCAAGTTCACGGTAGACGCTATAACCGCAGAGTTAATCACGCAAAAAATGCGCGCCAAAATCTCGCTGAACGACGTCGAGGCGAAAAGCGCATCCCTGCTGCTCAAGCGGCTGCACGAGAAAATCGCTTTCGAACGCGCGTACGTAGACTCGCCCGACCCGCGGCCGGAAAAATTCGAGCAGCGCATCCGAAAGCACGCCAACCACGCGTTTGCGATAGTAAGCCGCAACAAGGCCGACCGCGACTTTCCGGTGGTGGGTGCCGCCTCGATAATCGCGAAAGCAATCCGCGAGGAAGAGCTCGCCGCCATCAAGAAACAGCTTGCCGCCGCGGGGCTGCAAGGGGATTTAGGCACAGGCTACTCGCACGACGCGCGCACCATAAAGTTCTTGAACGAAAACTGGAGCAACCCTGCCCTAAAGCCGTTCGTAAGATGGGAGTGGGCAACTGCCAAGAACGTGCAAACGCGGCAGATGGACTTGGGAAAGTTCCTCTAGCCCGCCTAGCGCAACAAGAGCGCCAGCGCCACGACGAGCACTATCACGCTGGAAAGCCCGCTCAAACCGCCCAGCGGCATGAAATCCAAGGCAACCGCAATCAACAGCGCAGCTGCAAGGTACTTCGAATCGAGGTACTTGTCAAGCTTAGCCATTCAAAACGCCTAAAGGTTCTCCACGCGCGGAGCCAGGTAGTAAGCCAAATGCGCCTTGCCGCCAATGTCGTAAGACACGCGCACAGGCAAATCGCCCTTCAACTCGACGAGCACCGGAGCGTCGTCCGGGCAGGCGCGCGTCATATCCTCTAGGTACTCCAGCGGAAACATTGCGCGCGCGGGCGCCGAAGCCTTCAGCTCGACGACGCTAGCCGCGTCCTTGCGCGTTTCTATCGTCGTCTCGCCCCCATCGCCGCGCGCCTCGACGACAAAGTCTTGCTCGCGGCACGCCAGCACGACGTGCGAAGAGAAGAGAGCCGCGTCGCGCAGCATTTCCTTGAACGCGCCGCCACGCATCTTGACCGACGCGTCGAACGCTATCTTAGGCTCTTTAGGCGCCGCGCCCCCCAAGTCAAGCAGGGGCATGCGGAACTTGCGGCGGCTCTCGCCAGCGAACTCGAGCGAAAACTTGTTTTCCTTCTCTTCCATCGCCACCGTGAGCTTCTCATCGCCGCGCGACCGCGCGAGAACCTTCCCGAAATCCACGATGTTCACGCCCAGCGTGACCGCGTCGCCAGCGTCAAGCGTCTCGAACGACTCGCGCGGCATCGAAAAATCTACGAGCGCGATTTGCGACGGGTCCATACTCCGCAAGTGCAGGCCTTTCGCGGAAAGCTCGAAATTGCCTTCATCAACAAGGTTGGCGATGGCGTCAACGCAAGACTTGAAAAACTTCGCATCCGAAACGACAAACTCCATAAACAACCACCTGGAACGAGTTGCTTAAGCATTGTAACACTTAAAAAACCTGCTTACAGCGCCGGGTTCAATTTCCGCCCGTGACAAGCACCTTACAGCCTTCCGGCTCGTCAAACTGCATGAACAGGAACAGCTTAAGGAAACCCGCGAGGGGCGCGCGCATTACCACCGCGCCGTGCACGTCCGCGCGGGGCACGATGCCGATGCCAGCCTCTTGGTCCAACCCGAGGTTGTTGTCGCCCTTCGTCAGGAAAAACTCGTGCGTGCCATTAACCACCCGAAGGAACGCCCGGTGCACCACGAGGCCGTACGCGCGCGGCGTGGCGTCGAAAACAATCACGTCGTTCGAAGAGTTGGCAGCAAAAAACTTGCCCACGACGGTGACGCCCGTAGTGCAGGCGCGCTCGAACTGCTCGCCCTTCAACGCAAGCGTGCAGGCAGCCTTCTGTAAAGTCGCGCCTTGAAGCGCCGCTTCAACCGGCCCGTCAACGAAAACTGTGGGCGCGGCCACCTCGCGGCCGGCGACGACTATGAAATCCCCGCGTTCAAGCACGGGAAGCATGCTGCAGGAAGTCACGACGTCTAGCGGCGCGGCCGTCGAAAGGACGAACTGCAAAACAAACCACGCCCCTGCCGCCAAGGCAACTGCGCCCACCAGCTCCAACAACGACGACTTGACGCCCTTCGCGTCCCACTTGCAAGGCGCGGCGTCAAACAAAAACAGTAGCAATATCGCGGCGAAGCCCGCCATGGAAAAAACGGGGTTGCGCGTAAAGTAGAAAGCGAGTATGCACGCGGCCAGCGCGCCACCGAGCAGCCAGTCCGCATTCACCCCGAAAACTTTTGCATTCACAAGCAACCACTTGCACGAGATAAGCGCCTGAAGCTTAATAGGCGTATAGCCCGCACGCGAAGCGCTTCAGCCGTTCGCGCAGTTCATTCCTTAAGGTGCTTGCAGCTGTGAGGACAGTTGCACTTGCGGCCGCCCCGCCAAGCGAAGTACACGGCCAAACCAAGGATTAGCAGGAGAGTAAGCCCATCCACAAGGATGCCTCATTCACTTTTCTTTAGACAAAGACTTCAAGACCGCGGCGACATCTTCCTCAACGGCCTTCACAGCCGCCTCGAGCGCCTCTTTAGGCGAGGATGCCTTCACGCGAATCACGGGGTTGCCGGCTAACGGGTGCTCGAGCGAGTACGCCGCGAAATCAACCTTGCCTTCGTAAAGCTTCTCGACAATAAAACCCGCGAGCCCCTCATCCATGCCCATGAACTTTACTTCCAAAAAATCTTTTTCCTTAGCGAGAACTTCAGCCTGCATACCTTACACCTCACTGTTCGGGAACCTTGCGCCTCTCGCGGCTCGGGCACTTGGGGCAATAGAACCAACCGTCGCGGTAGTTCATGCCACTCCGGCAGCGAGAGCAGTAAGCCTTCACCACACCCAAATCGCTGCCCTTCAACGTAAGGTAAGTGCCAAGCGGCTTTACCTCAAGGACGCGCGCGCGAATGACGTCACCCACGCGCAGGTAGTCGCGAAACTTCTCGACGTAACTCGGCATTATCTCGGAAACGCGCAAGTAAGCGGAATCAGTATGGGAAACCGGCGAAACGCAGCCTTGCGGCACCGCCGCGAAGCGAACTATGGCAATAGACTCCATGAGGTTCTCTACCACGCCGTACGCCACGTCACCCTGCGTGGCGCGCCTCACGCCCCTGCGCGCCGTAACGCCAACAGTGCGCGACGCTGCGTCCTCCAGCTTGACGCCCGCAGCCTCGGCGTAAATCACGCCGTCCTGCTCGAACGCATTAGCGCCGGCAACGAATTCTTCAGAAAAGCCCAGCTGGTCGCCGGGCAAAACACGTTCAACCATTATAAGTTGCAACTCGCCGCCCGCACGGAAGCGCGGGTTGAATATCATTTGGCTGCCCGCGGCTTAAAAAGCATTGGCATACCAACTCACGGTACTAGCGCCAACCCGCGCACGCCGCGAAAGTGCCGGTCGAAACTCACCATCTTAGCGCCGCGGCTTGCGGCAACTGCCACGATGAAACAATCGGTAAAACTAAGTTCACTCGATTTGGCGAACAACGCCCAAGCCGCCTTGAACGCGGCGTCATCGGACGGGACGAACTCAAAGCCCGAGTTGAGGAGCCACTCGCCCAGCCGCAAGGCATTCTCCTTCCCGCTGCGAGCCAGCGCGAGCGTGACCGCCTCGTCAAACACGTATTCCGGAAGCAACAAACGCCCGAACTCTCCCTTCCCCGCACGTTCCATCAACCGCCGCGCATCCGCGTGCCTCTCGTCGCCAGAGTTGTGGAACGCGACGAGCACGGACGTGTCAATTACCGCACTCATCTTTCCCACCCGTACAACACTGCGTCCACGCTCGCACTCAGCTTTGCGCTGCCCTTGCCGTAACTAACCGGCTTGAGGCCAAGCAACGGCATGCGACCCACGGGCGCAGCCTCCGCCTGCTTGGCGAACAGCTTGAACGCCGCGGTAACCGCCTCGCCCATGCGCAGCCCCTGCCGCGCAACCACGGCCTTGAACTCACGGAACGCAACGTCGTCAACATCACGAAAACTCACCGTCGAACCCAACGCAACCACCGAAATGTATTACAAGTTTACTTGTATAAAAAGTTTACGCACGGCCATTACGAGACACACCTCGCCGTAATTCGCTCCCCTGCGAAAGCCCGCCGCAGGCAAACGCGCGAACAACGGATATAAAGACGGCCGCTAGAAAACAACTATGCCGTATCGAGTGAAGTTGCGCAATGCCGAAAACCTTCCATTTACTGGCAAGCCTAAAGGCTTCACGCTAAAACGAAGTGATGATGAAACAGCTACTGATGCAGTAACCCTGTCGTTCACAGTTGATAGAACTCTCGACGGAAAACGACACTACGATAAACACGGGTTTCGTAGACCGATCGAATACAATGAATACAACTACGACGCGGCAGATGCGCAAAAACACGAGTGGCGGTTAGATAATAGTAGGCCAATTTCACCTAAGTTTCGCGATTTTTTTATAACGCAAGTAATTCCGTTGGCGCTGCGGCACGGCGGCGCGTTCATAAAAGACCCTGAAGGCGGCGGAGGCGGCAACATAACCCGCATCGGCGTCAGAAACGGGTTCCTAACGTTGCAAACGACCAATAAAGCCCTTCGTGAAAACATCAAAGAAATGCTGCAGGAAATGGCCATAACCCGGCGCTTGAAAGACAGCCCGAACTATTGCATAACCTACTTGCCCGGATTCATCCCGAGCCGTCGTCAATTACGCATTGAAAGGCTGGCGGCGCTTCGCGCCCCGCTAGTATTTGGCAGAGCCGACGCGGTTGACGAGCGGACATTAACAGGAGTAACAAATGCTATAGCCTGCTTGGCTGCAAACCCGCCGCAGCTACGCTTGTTAATCGCCCCTGAAATCCGGCACTTGAAACTAGGGAGACGCCCGCTTGAAATAAGGCTGCTCGTCCAAAGAAGGGGCAACCGATACGCAGTCACCGGCCATTACGCCAAGGTTGGTGGAACTACCATCGCAAGCAACATCGGCCAAGGCGGAAGAATACTACCGTCGCAAGCCGCGTTGAGCCAAGCAATAACACAATTCAATCCGATGATTACCGCGGAAAAGGCTAGCAAGGAAGCGGTGGTTTTTTTGCGAGAGGCGGAAAGCCTTGCTGAAACGCTTTTCAACAAAGAACTCGAGATAAACCACGCGCCAACATATACGTATGGCTCCGCAGATTGCCGTGAGTTCATCCAGCCGCCAATATTGTCAACTGTAGACGTGGTGGCCGAACCACAGGACGGCCGAATCAACCCCGTAGTCATGGAATGGCACGCCACTGGAAGATTCGGGCTGAAAGACGACGCTAGAAACGGCGACATACCCCCCGAACACTGGAATAGAATGATAGCCATCCACTCGCGCAACATCGACCGGTTATTCAGGTCTGCACTGCGCGCCCTCCCCGAAAAGCCCGGCCGCTAACTGTTTTTATACCTGCAGCCACCGAAGAGAAAACGTGAGAAAAGAGAAAACGCGAAAAATGAGAATGGAAAACTAAAGAGAAGGAGAGATGGTCGGGCGTGGCACAAAAAACATTCGTTTCGGAACTCAAGGAAGGCCAGCTCGTCGACTCGGCGTTCAGCGTAAAGTACAAGCGCGGCGTGGCAGAGTACGGCAACGGCAAAGGCTGGTACTTTTCCATCGGGGCGAGCGACAAGACGGGCGAGATCGAGGTGACGTACTGGGGCGGCGCCAGCCGCGAGGCGGTGCAGAAAGTGCACGACTCGGTGAAGGAAGGCGGAGTGGCGCGCGTGCAAGGCATCGTCGGCAACTGGAAGGATCGGAAGAAGATTGACATTAACGAAGGGAAGGGAACCATCTCGCAAGCCGCGTTCTTCAACCCCGAAGACTTCCTGCCGCGCGGCGAGAAAGACGTGGAGGAAATGTACGCAAAACTCCTGCAACTTGTCGACGGCATCAAAGACAACGGCACTCGCAAGCTCCTCAACGCCTTCTTTCGCGACGAAGAGTTCGCCGAAACGTTCAAACGCGCGCCCGCCGCCATGCAGCTGCACCACGCGTGGCTCGGCGGCCTGCTCGAACACTCGCTCAACGTTGCCACCACGTGCAAGACCGTCGCCGGCAATTACGACGGGATTAACGAAGACCTGCTCGTCGCAGGCGCACTGCTGCACGACGTGGGAAAGCTTCACGAGTATGAAGTGACTACCAGCATCAAAGTGAGCGAGGCGGGAATGCTGCGCGGCCACGTAGTGATGGGCGAAGAGATGGTGCGCGCCAAGGCAGGGAACTTGCCGGAACTCGGTGAGACAACGCTCCTCAAGTTATCTCACATACTGCTTTCCCACCACGGCGAGGGCGACAAGGGCGCGCCCAAGAAGCCAATGATAGTTGAAGCGGCGCTCGTGCATTACGCGGATGAGATGGATGCGAAGGCAAGCCAGTTCGCCCGCATACGGAAGGAAACCACGTCGGAAGACTTCCGCGTGTACGACAAGCACTGGGGAGAAGTTTACCTGAAATAAACTTCAGCCAAGGAACTTCAGCTTGGAGTTCAGCGCGCTGGCCAGGTCGCTTAGTTCCGTTGGCAGGAGTATCTTGGTGCTCTTGCCTTCGCCAAGCTTCTTCAAAGTTTCTAGGTAAAGGTAAGACATCGTGTTGGGGTCGAGCTTGCTCGCTGCCTCGTTCACCGTCTCGAGCGCAATCTTCCGCGCTTCGGCCTCGATGCGCACGCGCGCCTTGAACTCGTCCGCAGACTTGCGGCGCGTCATGCTCTCCAGCAGCGCGGGCGGCAGGATGAGTTTCTCAAGCTCTACGCGAATAACCGCCACGCCCCACTTTTGCTCGAACTGCGCGAGCCTCTGGCGCACGAGGATGTTCACGTCCTCGGTCTTCTCCAGAAGCTCTTCAAGCGCCATCTTGCCCACTATAGTGCGAAGCTCGGAAATCACCACGTCGGCAATGGCCTTGTCGAAGTTCTTTACCTCCACGACCGACTTCTTGGCGTCCACCACCTTCACGAGGAGCATTGTGTCAACCGTAACGCCCACGTTGTCGCGCGTGATTATCTGGGCGGGAGGCACGTCAAGCGGGCGGTCGCGCATGTCCACGCGAGTGAGAGTCTCTAGGCTGGGAAGATAGAAGAACAAGCCCGGCGACAGCGTGCGGTGAAACTTGCCGAAGCGGAACACCACGCCCCGCTCGAACTCGAGAATTTGCTCGGCAGCAGGAAAGAGCCACGCAAGAATCGCCAGTAGGATCAACGCGGCTATGGCGACCGGCAGCTGCACGCGCGCCACGCCCACCATGCCTAACGCGAGCAGCAATGCCGCAGCTATGACGAGTATGAAGACGAGGGCGCGCTTTTGAACCATCAGAGCCACTAACTCCAAGCCATTTCCAAACTATTTGCAAATATGTAATAACTGAACGGTAGTTATTATGCACGGGACGGCTTTTAATGGCGATGCCTACGCTGCCACAGCCGCCCGCGCCGCCACGGCCTGCGCCGCCACAGCCGCCCGCGCCGCCACGGCCTGCGCCGCCATAGTCGCCTGCGCCTTCACGGCCGCCGCGGCGGTTGTTGCAGGTTATTTAAACACGGCCGGCGTAGGTTAGTATTGATGCCAAATGCCTGAAGCAAAGCGCCTGCTGGTGTTGTGCGTCGACGTGGATGCAGACCTGCACGAGAAAGCAAAGCTGCGCGGCCCAGTCGTAGGAAGGAAAGCCAACGTGGAAGCGGCGACGAAGCTCGCCGTGGCCGACCCCGAGGAAGTGGACGCCAACGCGATGTTCAAGGCCGTAAAGCTGCACGACGACCTCGCCAAGGAACACACCGTCGAGATAGCAACGCTCACCGGCAGCCGGCACCTCGGCTACGCGGCAGACCGCGAAATCGTACAGCAACTCGAAAAAGTCATCGGCGACTTCAAGCCCGAGGCGTGCGTCTTCGTGACTGACGGCGCGAGCGACGAACGCATCCTCCCGCTAATCCAGTCGCGCGTGAAAATCAACTCCGTGCACGCCGTGTACGTCAAGCAAGAAAAAGACTTGGAAAAGACGTACTTCATAATACTCGACAAACTCAAGGAACCGAGCTTCGCGCGCATCGTCTTCGGCATTCCCGGCATCGCGCTCCTATTGTACTTCCTCGTCGGCACTGAAGGCATAAGGTACTTCATCGGCCTGCTCGGGGCGTACCTCATACTGCGCGGCGCGGGAATCGAAGACTGGCTGGCGCGCAGCGCCGCCAACACAAAACTTTCGTTCGACCGCGTATCAAGCGTCTTCTACTTCGCAGCCGTGCCGCTCGCGCTCGTCGCCATTGGCATAGCCACCTCGAAAGCCGCGTCGAGCGAAGCGGGCGACGTGGTAAAGATTGCCGCTGCGTTCGTTAAGGAACTGTTCCTCCTCGTAATCGCGCTGCTCATCAGCGTCGTGGGCAACACTCTCGAGGCGTACTACGAAAAGAAGAGCCACACCTACCCCGACCAGCTCATCAACGCCAGCGCGATAATCCTCCTGTGGCTAATGTTCAACACGGCGGCAGACTGGATACTCGGCAACAGCAGCTTCGCCGACTTCTTCAGCGCCCTCCTCCTAATCGTCGTCGTCATGTTCCTAGTCATCACGCTCGCCAAGGAATTCCGCAAGAACATAATCTCCAAAATGCACATGGAAGGCCGGGAAGTGTACACGGAGCTAGGCACGCTCCTCGGCAAAGTAGTCGGCATAAACAAGCGCAAGGCCACGTTCATCATCGAAACTGAAAACGGCCAAAAGATAGACTTGGACTTCGACCGCATCTCCAACCTAGGCGAGAAGATAATCATACGCTACTGACGCACTAATGAAACGAAATGAAAAACGAGGCACTGCAAAAATGATAACCCCCCAAGACTTGAAGGCGTCGCTCGCCAACGCGGTGTTCTGGACCGGCGTGCTTGCCATAATCACAACTGCAATCGCAGGCAGCTACCAGCTCGCCCTCGTCGCGGCGGCAGTGCTGCTCATCGACGTCGCGCTCATCGCCCTGCTGCCAAGGCAGCTCACCGCACTCGCGCGCAGCAAGCCCAACAACGGGACGGTCGCTTTCCAAATAACGCCGCTCAACTACCCCAAGGTGCTCGACGCCGACTTGAACGACTTTGCGCCGGAATTCTTGCGCCTCGACATATTCAGCAACGGCCAAAGCGTCTTTTCCGGCAACCTCGCGCGCGACACGTTCAAAGGCCTGCGCGACGCGCTGAACGCCGCCCTCGCCAAACAACTGCCGCAACTCGCGCCAGCCCGAAAGGTTGAAAAAACCTCGCGCCCTAATGCCAAGCGGTGAAAACAATGCCCGCTACCAAGAAAAAGCCCGCGAAAAAGAAAGGCTGCTGTTGCTGCTGCTAAAGCACAACCTCAAAAACAAAGCGAAAAGGCTCCAGCGCGAGCCATAAGACGACGCGTGCGAAAGGAATAAGTTCCCACCCTCCAAAATGCTTTCGGCAAGAGCAACATGACTGCACGCAGAGGAAGGCCGACGCTCGAGCGCGCCCTTGAGATCCACCGTTACGTCCCGTGGCCGCCGGAAGCCAGCCGCGCCGCGTTCAAGGCAATACGCGCGGCAGGCGACGAGCTGCAAAGAACAAACAGCCAGTTCCTAAGCTTCCTCATCGTCGGCAGCAGGACGAAAGGCACCGGCAGGCACGACGACGCAAAGTGCAGCGACGTGGACATAATCCCCGTGTTCCGCACGCTCGAACGCTTCAACACCGCGGGCAACGACCGCGCGCACGCATCGAAAATAGCCGTGCAACCGTTCGACAACCCCGTGCTGAAACGAATATCGCCTCACCTGCTGCCGCCCATATACGCCGACGATCCAGCCCTAACGCCAAATCAAACGGCAAGCCTCTTCCTGCTCGCAACGCACCCCGAGATAGACGAGGCGCGCAGGCAAGTAATACGCGACAAACACGCCCAAAGAATATGGCTGGCAGTGCAATTGGCATACTCGGACGCATTACAACCGGACGCCTACCGCCCGTGGCCCGGCCACAAATGGCAA
>ERZ1292640.1227-Hain-H43-02um-R1-1227-length-21205-cov-8_pt1 | contig 18788 bp, 23 predicted proteins | sample MGYA00564404_ERZ1292640 | MGnify/ENA primary metagenome ERZ1292640 (study PRJEB36523, sample SAMEA6512636) | groundwater metagenome | collected 2019-01-08 | study: AquaDiva: Metagenomics assemblies of 32 groundwater samples
TACGCGGCCTTCGAGGAAAGTGCACAAAGCGCCACACCTGCAGGTATAAACACCGACGCCGAAGCCGGGTCCAGCCCCGTTAGTCTGGAAACTGGCAGAAAATATCGCCAGGCCATTCTGGAAGCCGGCGGCAGCCGCCCGGCGATGGAATCGTTCAAGGCCTTCCGCGGCCGCGAGCCTTCCATCGACGCGCTGCTGCGGCACCAGGGCATGGCATGAGTGACCTCAAACGGAGTGATGTATGACCTCGCACGCTATCAAATTTGCAGCGGTTGGCGCCCTGGTGGCACTGGTTGCCGGCACATTTTCTTCTCTTTCCCAGGCCCAGCCGGTCTATCGCATCGTCGGCCCGGACGGCAAGGTGACCTTTTCCGACAAGCCGCCACCCGCCGCAAGCAATGCCAAGGTGACGGCGGCCGGCGCCGATGGTGCCCGCGGCGTCGCCACGGCCTCGCTGCCGTTTGAGTTGCGCAAGGTGGCGGGACAGTACCCGGTCACGCTGTATTCGGGCGATAACTGCGGCCCCTGCGCCTCGGCCCGTTCCCTGCTGACCACGCGCGGTGTTCCATTCACCGAAAAAACCGTCTCGACCAACGACGACGCGCAGGCGCTGCAGCGTATCAGCGGCGACAACTCCCTCCCCTTTCTGACCATAGGCAGCCAGCAACTCAAGGGGTTCTCGGATGCGGAATGGACGCAGTTCCTCGACGCGGCGGGTTACCCCAAATCGTCAGTGCTGCCCGCCAGCTACCGCCAGGCGCCGGCCACCCCCCTGGTGACGGTGGCGCCAACGCCCGCACCGGCCACCACCGCGGCAGCGCGGCCCGGCACGCCGGTCGCGCCTGCCACCCCGGTGACCCCTCCGCCGAGCAATCCTGCCGGCATCCGTTTCTAACGAATCAGCGGGGACACCGCGCCGCTGGCGGTCAGCGTGGCAGCCAGCCCAAGCCTGCCGACGTGCCGCCGGGCTGTCCGCCCTTTTTCGGCCTGTATTCGCAGCCGATCCAGCCATCCCAGCCGCAGGCCGCGGACACCTCGTCGATCACACTGAACAGATACGGGTAGTTGAGCTCCCCGATGTCGGGCTCGTGCCGCTCGGGCACACCGGCAATCTGGAAATGACCCACCACCCCGGTCGGAAGGTACTGGCGGATTTTCATCGCGACATCGCCCTCGACAATCTGGCAGTGGTACAGGTCCATCTGCACCTTGAGGTTGGGCGCGCCGACTTCGGTCACGATCTCGTGCGCATGGTCCTGCCGGTTCAAAAAGAAACGCGGCACATCGCGCGTGTTGATCGGCTCAATCAACACGTCACGCCCGTGTTTCGCCGCCTCGGCCGCCGCCCAGCGCAGGTTGGCCACATAGACCGGCCGCACGTCCTCGCGCTCCTGCCCCGCTGCGACCAGGCCGGCCATCAGATGAATACGCGGGCAGTCCAGTGCCGCGGCGTAAGCCAGGGCCAGCAGCACACCGGCGCGGAACTCCGCCTCGCGGCCCGGCACGGCGGCCGTGCCCTTGTCGCCGGCCTGGTCCCAGGCGTTGGCAATCGACGCCGCATCGGTGCCGCCCGGTGGCGCGTTGAACAGCACCTGCTGCAGGCCGTTGCCCTTGAGGCGCGCGGCCAGCTCATCCTTGCTGAAGGCATAAGGAAAAAGAAACTCCACCGCCTTGAAACCGTCTTTCGCGGCCGCCTCGAAGCGGTCCAGAAACGGCAACTCGGGGTACATCATGGACAGGTTGGCGGCGAATTGAGGCATGGTGGTGTTTTTGAAAACTATGAAATAGATAGCTGCCGGCGCTTATGAATAAAGGGCTGCAGGCCAATTCGGCAATAAAAAGCCTACCAGCGGGCGCCGAAGGTCTGGCGCAGTTCGTCGATCTGCGCAGCGGTCAAAGGCTGGACCGGGGCGTCGTCCAGGCACAGCAGCCGGGCGGTTTCCTCGAGTTCTTCCAGCACGGCCATGGCCGCCGCCGGACTGTGGTGCCAGACATTGGGCCCCAGCCGCGCCAGGATCACCGCGCGTATCGGCGTGCCCTGCCGGCCGTAACGCGTGATGGCCTGGGCCACCAGCGCCGCCGCCGCCGGGTCGCCCGGGCGGTGGTAGTCGATGACCGGCACATGGCCGACCTTCATGACGAAATAAGGCGTGAGCGCCGGCAGCAACTCCTCGCCGTTGGCACGCAGGCTCAGCGCCACGCAATGGGTGCTGTGGGTGTGGATCACGCAGCGCGTCGCCGGGTCAAAGACGGAGGCTGCCGCGTAAATGCCGGCATGCAGCGCGATGGACTTGCTCGCGGTGTCGCCGCTGATCTGCTTTCCATCGGCATCGAGCCGGGCCAGCCGCGCCGGGTCCAGGAAACCCAGGCAGGCATCGGTCGGCGTGATCAGGAAACCACCGCCTGCCGACGCGTCGAGCCGAACACTGATGTTGCCGGCCGTGGCATGTACATAACCGCGCTCGAACAGGCTTTTGCCGACGCGGCAGATCTCTTCCCGGGCCTGGTTTTCGGTCAATGCAGTCATGCCAGCATCGTAAAGGCTTTGGTGAAGAAGTCGTCGGTGCCGAAGTTGCCGGATTTCAGGGTCAGGTGCAGGCCTTCCTGCGGAGCAAGCTCGCACAGGGCATGACACCAGGGCACACCGGGATCGATCTGCGGGCCGATCTGCAGCTGCGTGATGCCCAGCGCCTGCACGCAGGCGCCCGAGGTTTCGCCGCCGGCCACCACCAGTTGCCGCACGCCCAGCTGTACCAGGCCGCGCGCCACCGCGGCCAGTGTGCGTTCGACCATGGCGCCGGCTTCCTCTACACCGAGGCGGCCCTGTACCGCCTTCACGTCGCCGCTGTCGGCGGTGGAATACACCAGCACTGGCCCCTGCGCCAGCAAAGGCTGAGCCCAGGCGAGCACCTCGGCCGCCACATCGGCGCCCGAAGCGATGCGCAGCGGGTCGATCGCCAGCGTGGGATGGCCCTGCTTCATGAAGTCCAGCACCTGCCGATTCGTCGCCAGCGAGCAACTGCCCGACACCACCGCCTGCAGGCCGCGGGCGGCCGGCAAACGGCTGGCTTGGTCCGAGGGCGTGATGCCGAAGTTGGCCGGCAGGCCAATCGCCACACCGGAGCCGGCCGTGACCAGCGGCATGCCCTGAAGGGCCGGGCCCAGGCGCAGCAGGTCCTCGTTGGACACCGCGTCAACAATGGCCACGCCCACACCTTCTGCCTGCAGTTGCGCCATGCGCTCGCGCACCGCCGCCGCGCCGCGCGCCACCACCTTGTGGTCAATCAGGCCGACACGCCGCTTCGTCTGCGACTGCAGCACCCGCACCAGGTTCGCGTCGACCATCGGCGTCAGCGGGTGGTTCTGCATGCCGCTTTCGCTCAGCAGCACATCGCCGACAAACAGATAGCCCTTGAACACCGTGCGCTGGTTGTCGGGAAAGGCCGGCGTGGCGATCGTGAAGCCGGTGGCCAGCGCGTCCATCAGCGCCTCGGTCACCGGGCCAATGTTGCCGCGGGCCGTGCTGTCGAAGGTCGAGCAGTACTTGAAATAGATCTGCTGCGCGCCCTGGGCCTGCAGCCAGGCCAATGCGGCCAGCGATTCGGCGACGGCCTGGGCCGGCGGCACGGTGCGCGATTTGAGCGCAACCACCACGGCATCCACCTCGGCGCCCAGCGGTCCGGAGGGCACACCAATCGTCTGCACCACACGCATGCCGGCACGCACAAGGTTGTTGGCCAGATCGGTCGCACCGGTGAAATCGTCGGCAATACATCCGAGGCTGATCTTGCTCATGGCTTTTTCGGCAGTTCGATGCCCGGGAAAATCTTGATCACCGCGCTGTCGTCCTCTTTGGCGAAACCTGCGGTCGAAGCCTGCATGAACATCTGGTGCGCCGTCGAAGACAGCGGCAAAGGAAACTTGCTGGCGCGCGCCATGTCGAGCACGATGCCGAGGTCTTTCACGAAGATGTCTACCGCCGACAGCGGCGTGTAGTCGGCCGCCAGCACATGCGCCATGCGGTTCTCGAACATCCAGCTGTTGCCGGCGCTGTGCGTGATGACCTCGTACAGCGCGGCCGGGTCCACCCCTTCGCGCAGGCCCAGCGCCATGGCTTCGGCAGCCGCCGCGATGTGTACGCCCGCCAGCAACTGGTTGATGATCTTGACCTTGCTGCCGGCGCCGGCCGCGTCACCGAGCTTGTAGACCTTGGCGGCCATGGCGTTGAGCACGGGTTCGGCCGTGGCATACGCTGCCGGCGCACCGGAGGTCATCATCGTCATCTCGCCGCTGGCGGCTTTGGCGGCACCGCCGGAAATCGGGGCATCGATGTAGAGCAGGCCGAGCTCGGCCAGGCGTTTTTCCTGGGCCATGGACCAGTTCGCGTCCACCGTGGAACACATCACGAACACGCTGCCGGGTTTCATGGCCGCCGCACAGCCGCCGGGGCCGTACAACACGGACTCGGTCTGCGCCGCATTGACCACCACCGACACGACCACGTCGCAGGCCGCCGCCAGCTCGGCCAGCGAGGCACAGGCCACACCGCCGCCTCCGGCAAAAGCCTGCGCCACGCCGAGCCGCACGTCAAACACGTGCACGAGGTAGCCGGCGCGACGCAGCGATTGCGCCATGCCGCTGCCCATGGCACCGAGACCGATCACACCTGCTACAAGACTCATCACATCGCTCCTTCAACCCGGGTCATTTTTTGAATGTTGATTTACGAAAATAAGCAGGCCTGTGTATGCAGACTTATTCGTATGGTCATCATACAACTTGAAACCCTTGACTCCCCTGCAGGTTTTCCCGAATCGGCTCGGCGAGCGGCTCAGTGCCGAACCGCGTCGGACAACAGGGCACTGGCCAGCTGCACACCCTCCTGCTGCCAGAAAGCCGGGTCGGCCTGCTCGATGCGCCGGATCGCGTTGTCCATGTGGCGGGCGGCGGCCTGGCGCGCCTGCAAGGGGTCGCCGGCCTCGATGGCCTGGGTGATGGCTTCGTGCTCTTCGCGCACCTGCCCGGCAAAGTCGGCCCGGCGCGCCTCGTTGGCCCGGGTGACGCGCGTGACGCCGCGCAGGAACTGGCGCAGGTAGTCCAGCGTGCTGATCAGAAACGGGTTTTGTGCCGCGTCGGCAATCGCGCGGTGGTAGTTCACGTCTTCGTCCGCACCGTCGCCGCCCGCCTTGACTGCCTTGTCGAGGGCGGACATCGCCTGGCGGATGCGCTTGACATCGGCTGCCGTGCGGCGCTGGGCAGCCAGCGCGGCGACCTCGGCCTCCAGCGCACGGCGCACCTCCACCATCTGGATGACGGCCTGCATGGACGCAGCCGACCGGGTGTCGAAGTTCAGCGGCGCAAAGGCCGCCCGCTTCACGAACACCCCGCTGCCCTGGCGCGATTCCACCAGGCCCAGCGACTTCAGGCGCGAGACAGCCTCGCGCACCACCGTGCGGCTGACCGCGAACTGCTCGACCAGCGCGGCCTCGGTCGGCAGCTTGTCGCCCGCCGCCGGCCGGCCGGCGCGGATTTCGGCCGACAGGGCCTCGGCGACCTGTTCGGACAAGTGAACGCCGGGCGTGATGGACTGGAAACGCTGGGTCATGGGAATCCGGAAAATTTGTCGTACAACTCTACAACATCCGGCCGCCGCTTCCGGGGGGTTAAAACACCAGGGTCTTGACGCCCACGTCCGTGCCCAGCAGGCAGACATGCGCCTTCTGGAAGGCAAACACCCCGACCGTCACCACCCCGGGCCACTGGTTGACCTCGGACTCGAAGGCCAGCGGCTCGCTGATCTTCAGGCCGGTCACGTCCAGAATGTGCTGGCCGTTGTCGGTGACCAGCGGCGCCCCGTTTTTCAGGCGCAGGGTGGCCGTGCCGCCGAGGGCTTCAAACTGGCGACGGATGCGCTGCGCCGCCATCGGAATCACTTCCACCGGCAGGGGGAACTGGCCCAGCGTCTGCACCAGCTTGGACTCGTCGGCGATGCAGACGAACTTGCGCGACTGGGCGGCCACGATTTTTTCGCGCGTCAGGGCTGCGCCGCCCCCCTTGATCATGTAGCCCGCGTGGTCGATCTCGTCCGCGCCGTCGATGTAGACCGCCAGCTCCTCGACATCGGCCGCCTCGAAGACCTGGATGCCCAGCGCCTGCAGCCGTTCGGTGGAGGCCACCGAGCTGGACACCGCGCCGGTTATCGTGTCCTTGATGCCGGCCAGTGCATCGATGAACTTGTTGACGGTGGAGCCGGTGCCGACGCCGACAATGCTGCCGGGTTCGACATAGGCCAGGGCGGCCTGGCCGACCAGTGTTTTGAGTTCGTCTTGGGTCATGTCGGTCCGGAATGAAAGGGGGTGGATGGGGTTTGCGACAATGAGCTGTCGCACAATCCAAATTATCCAATGTCCCTGCTCCCCTACGCCCTCGCCCGCCCCTTTTTATTTGGTCTGGACCCGGAAACCGCCCATGAACTGACCATGGCCTCGCTGGCCGGCACGCAGCGCACGCCGCTGGCGCTGGCCTACTGTTCGGGCCGGGTGGACGATCCGGTCACGCTGGCCGGCCTTAAATTTCCCAATCGCGTCGGCTTGGCGGCCGGGCTCGACAAAAACGCGCGCTGCATCGACGGGCTGGCCGCCATGGGTTTCGGCTTTGTCGAAGTCGGCACCGTCACGCCGAAAGCACAGCCGGGCAACCCCAAGCCGCGCATGTTCCGCCTGCCGCAGGCCAACGCACTGATCAACCGGCTCGGCTTCAACAACGACGGGCTGGACGCCTTTCTTGCCAATGTGCAGAAGTCCGGTTTTCGCAAGCAGAAGGTCAAGCACCCTCTGCTATTGGGCCTGAACATCGGCAAGAATGCCGCCACGCCGATCGAGAACGCGGTGGACGACTACCTGATCTGCCTCGATGGTGTCTACCCGCATGCCGACTACGTGACGGTCAACATCTCCAGCCCCAACACCAAGAACCTTCGCGCGCTGCAAAGCGACGAGGCGCTGGACGCGCTGCTGGGCCGCATTGCCGAGCGCCGCGAAGCCCTCGCCCGGCAGCATGGCAAACACGTGCCGATTTTTGTGAAGATTGCGCCCGACCTCGACGAGGCGCAGGTCGGGGTGATTGCCGCCACCCTGAAACGCCACGGCATGGACGGTGTGGTCGCCACCAACACGACGCTGAGCCGGGAGGCCGTCAAGGGCATGCCGCACGCCGAAGAAGCCGGCGGCCTCAGCGGTGCCCCGGTGCTGGCCGCCAGCAATCGCGTCATCAGCCAGCTGCGCGCGGCGCTCGGCAAAAATTTTCCCATCATCGGCGTGGGCGGCATCATGAGCGGCCGGGACGCCGTCACCAAGATCAAGGCCGGCGCCGACGTGGTGCAGATCTACACCGGCCTGATCTACAAGGGGCCGGATCTGGTTGCCGAGGCTGCGCTTGCAATCAAAAAGAGCCGCTAGCCCAATAGGAACGAACGCAAGCAGCTCCATTTTTTATAGCAGATCAGCAGCATCACCGGCGCTTTCGGGCAGACGGCCGTGCGGCTCTTCAGCCCGGTAACTCAGCCAGACGTTTCGCCGCTTCCTGCTTGCCCATTTTCCGGAGCCTCGCAATCGCCGGCAGCTGGCTGGCGCGGGGACGGGTCTTGCCGTCTTCCCACTTGTAGACGGACTGCACCGACACGTTGAGAAGTTTTGCGGTCGCGGCAGCGGTCAGCCCAAGCCGGCGCCGCTGCGCGGCGAGTCCCTTGGCGCTGAAGCGCAATCCGCTGCCGGCGCCCTCTTCGGCTTCCTCGGGCGCAGAAGCCTTCCTGCCGGACTTGAGCACGCGGCTCAGCTGTTTTTCCAGGGCCAGCACACGCCTTTTCAGGGCGGCGATATCGCTGCGGTATTGCGACGAAGCTTTTTTCAGCGGCTGGGTTTCCGCGCGGGCGTCCTTGCGGGCAACCCGGGATATTTCGGCTTTGAGAACAGTAGCGATATTGGGCACGTCGGGAATCTCCTTGCTGGATGGACGATGGCTTGTCTGTGAATCCTCTCCTCCAATTGTAGGAGGCCCAAAAAACAAGCCGTATTGTGGGCTATCCCCCGGACCAGGCAGGGACAGGCGCCCGGGCACCGCCAGCGGCCGCTTGCCAGCCTCAGCCGACATGCGGGGCTACGGGCTGGTGGCTGCATGATCGCTATCTATTCGATAGCTGCCTGCGACCGTCCACCATGGGCTGACGATCGATTTGATCATGAACGGCGGTGCGACCGCAGCCGCCGAGCGCGGCTGGCTGCTTAACTTCAGCAGGCGCTGCGGCGCGTAGATAGCTGTTCCATCCACCCGTCCCCTGCGTGCGTCCGCGCCCGACTCAATCGGGCACAAACTGTTGCTTGAACCGCAACTCGTCCTCGGGCAATTCCAGCGTGACCAGCTGGCCCATCTTGTTGTCGGACGTCCGGCAGGCCGCGAACAGGCTGGCCTTGCCCTTGAAGTTGTAGCTGTCCATATCGATCAGCATGTAGGGGTAAGGCACAAACACCTGATGCAGGAAGATGCTGCGGTGCCGGTTGCGCGGCGACGGAAAAAGCTTGTAGTCGTCGGTGGTGATGCTTTTTGCGGTGGCCATGCGATGTGTTTCAGTAGTGCGGTGGCAGCTCGTCGCCGGCGCGGGTCAGGGTGGTGGCGCCGGCCTCGGGCAGTTGCTGGCGCAGCTGGCTGACTTCGCGCATCAGCAGGTCGATCTGCTGCTGCTGGCGGACGATGACCTGGTTGAGTTCGTCGAGCAGGTCTTCGCCGAAGCTGGCCTTGATCTCCAGGTCGGTCAGGCGTTTTTCAATCTCGGTGGCGGTTTGCATACCCCCTATTGGACACGAGTTCGGGGCCCGAATAGCAGCCGATTTCCTACACGCAGATACGCCGGCGTCCTCTGCTGCCTGCGGGGTACCCGGGCCATCATGAACGCTTTACTTCATCGACTGGAACCATCATGAGCATTCTCGGCAAGATCTTCAGCAAAATTTTCCCGTCGGCACAGGCTGCCCAGCCGCCAGCCTCCTCTGGTCCCTCCAGCGATGACGTCGCGGCAGCCGCAGCGGCCGCCGGAGCGGCCAGAGCAGGCGCCGCCACCGCCGCACCGGCCCCGCTGGCGCAGGTCGATGTGGAGGCACTGCTCAACGACATGGCACAGAAAAACCCGCAAAAACTCAACTGGAAAACCTCCATTGTTGACCTGATGAAACTGCTGGACCTCGACAGCAGCCTGGGCGAGCGCAAGGAACTGGCGAAAGAACTGGGCTACACCGGCGACAGCAGCGACAGCGCCGCCATGAACATCTGGCTGCACCGCCAGGTCATGAACAAGCTGGCCGCCAACGGCGGAACCGTGCCGGCCGACCTGCAGGACTGAGCAGGCCTTCCGCGTCAGCCGTCCCTTCAACTTTTTTTCTGGAACACACACTCATGGGCATTCTCTGGACCATTCTTATCGGCTTCATCGTGGGCCTGGTCGCCAAATTCCTGATGCCCGGGCGTGACCCGTCCGGCTTCATCATCACGGTGCTGATCGGTATCGTCGGTTCGGTGCTTGCCAGCTACCTGGGCGGGGCGCTGGGCCTGTACCAGGTCGGCGAGTCCGCCGGTTTCATCGCGGCCGTGCTGGGCGCGATGCTGCTGCTGTTCATCTACCGCATGGTGAGCGGCAAACGCGGCTGATCGTTACAAGCAAAAAATGGCTGCAGCGCCCGTGTACCGGGCGTGTGCAGCTATTTTTTTGGGAGCAATTCGCTGACATGGCGGCCGATCGCCAGCGAACTGGTCAGGCCCGGTGACTCGATGCCGAACAGGTTGACCAGGCCCGCCACGCCATGTTCGCCGGGGCCCTGGATCAGGAAGTCACGCGCCGGCTGGTCGGGCGCCTGGATCTTGGGCCGTATGCCGGCATAACCGGCCTGCAGCGCGCCATCGGGCAGGCCCGGCCAGTACTTGCGCACCTCGGCATAAAACGCGTCACCGCGGCGCGGGTCCACCACCAGGTCGTCGGGCGAATCCACCCACTGCACGTCGGGGCCGAACTTGGCCTGGCCGCCGAGGTCCAGCGTCAGGTGCACACCCAGGCCGGCCGCTTCGGGCACCGGGTAGATCAAGCGGCTGAAGGGTGAGCGACCCGACAGCGTAAAGTAGTTGCCCTTGGCGTAATGGCTGGGCGGCACATGCTGCGCGTCCAGCCCCTCAAAACGGCGGGCCAGCGCCTGTGCGTGCAGGCCGGCGGCATTGACCACAGTTTGCGCGGCCAGTTCGGTGCCGTCTTCTGCTACTAAAACAATAGCTGATGGCGCACAGTGAGCCTGGGCCAGCGGCGAATTGAGCACCACCATGCCGCCGGCGTTCTCGAGGTCGCCCTGCAGCGCCAGCATGAGCGCGTGGCTGTCCACGATGCCGGTGCTGGGCGACAACACCGCCGCCACGCCCTCCAGCTCGGGCTCCAGCGCGCGCGCCTGCTCGCGCGTGAGCAGCACCAGGTCAGGCACGCCGTTGGCGGCGGCCTTGGCGATGATGACCTGCAGTTGGGGAATCTGCGACGCATGGGTGGCGACGATCAGCTTGCCGCAGCGGCTGTGGCCGATGCCGCGCTGCGCGCAATAGTCGTACAGCAGCGCCTTGCCCTCCACACACAGTCGCGCCTTGAGCGAGCCCTGCGGGTAATAAATGCCGGCGTGGATCACCTCGCTGTTGCGCGAGCTGGTGCCGGTGCCTATGGCATCGGCCGCTTCCAGCACCATCACCTCGCGCCCCTGCAGGGCCAGCGCACGGGCCACCGCCAACCCGACCACACCCGCGCCAACCACCACCACATCCACGCTGTCCATCTACGTCTCCTGTTCAAAACCGTCGATGACCTGGACCGCATTGCTGCCCAGCGCTTCGGCCGCATAACCGCCTTCGAGCACAAACACCGTCGGCACGCCGAGCGCCGCCAGGCGCCGGCCGAGCCGGCCGAAGTCGGCCGCCTGCAGCGCAAAGGTGGAAATCGGGTCATCCGCGAAAGTGTCCAGCCCCAGCGACACCACCAGCGCCTGCGCTCCGTGCCGAGTGATGCGCCGGCACGCCTGCTCCAGCGCCTCGAACCAGGCGCTGACCGGCGCGCCCGCGGGCAGCGGCAGATTCAGGTTGAAGCCCAGACCGGCGCCCTCACCCGCCTCGTCGGCATGGCCGAGGTAAAACGGGTACTCGGTCAGCGGGTCGCCGTGCAGGCTGACAAAAAACACGTCGGCGCGGTCGTAAAAAATGCTTTGCGTGCCGTTGCCGTGGTGGTAGTCCACGTCGAGCACCGCCACACGTTCTGCGCCGCCATCGCGCAAGGCCTGCGCCGCAACGGCGGCGTTGTTCAGAAAGCAGTAGCCCCCCATGAAGTCGGCGCCGGCATGGTGGCCCGGCGGGCGACTGCAGCAAAACACCGCGCTTGCGCCCTCCCCGATCAGCACCGCCGCGCTGGCCGCGGCGTCGGCCCCGGCCTTGGCAGCAAGCCAGGTGCCAGCCGACAGCGGCGATCCGTTGTCCATCGAATACAGGCCCAGGCGTGCGGTGAAATTGGCCGGTTCGACGTCGCTGCGCAGGGTGCGCACCGGCCAGACCGACGGAAAAGGCTGGCGTGCCCCGTTACCGGGCTCCAGGCTCAGCCAGTGGTCCCAGGCGTGCTCGAGAAACGCGAGGTAACGCGCGCTGTGCACCTGTCCCAGCACCGTGCGGCTGTCGACATGCGGCTCGCGCAAGACGTGGCCGTGCTGCAGCAGGCGCTGCTGGACAAACGTGGCACGCGCCGGCGTTTCAAAACAGGGCACACGCTCGCCCCGGAAAAATTCGAAGGCGGGCGCATGCAGGGCGTGTTGGTCGCTGAACAGGGTGATCATGGCCAACGATTATCAGCGAGCCCCGCCACGCAGCAGAGCGGCTACAGCTTGCGCGGGTCTGTTTGCAGCAGCAGTTGCACCAGCGACTGCAGGCTGGCCTTCAGAGGCGCAGCCCCTTCGTGCATGGCCAGCGTCTGCTCGTCCATGTAGAGCTTGCGGTTGACCTCGAGCTGGATGCTGTGGCGCTGCTGCAGCGGCTCGCCATAACGGCGCACGAGCTCCACGCCCTTGTAGGGGTGGTTGAAGGAAACGCTGTAACCCAGGCCCTGGAGGTGTTCGCACACGAGCCGGGCCAGCGGCTCGCTGGAGGTGGAACCGTCGCGGTTGCCGACCACGAAGTCGGCATGCGCCTCGCCCGGGAACTCGGTCGCGTGGCTGGACGCAATGGCCGGCATCGAGTGGCAGTTCAGGTGGATGCTGTAGCCGTGACGCTGGTGCGCGCTGTCGATGGCCTGGGCCACCGCCGCGTGGTAGGGCTCCCAGCAACGCGCAATACGCGCCTGCACTTCGGCCACGCTGAGCGGACGGGCGTAGATGGCTTCGCCGTCATCGGTGGTGCGCCAGATCAGCCCTTTGCCCAGGCGCACCTTGCTCATCACCTTGGTGTCGGTGGATACGGCGTCGGGCCAGGGCTCGTCAAACAGGCCGACGTCGATCTCCGAAGTGTCGCGGTTGGCGTCGAGGTAGCTGCGCGGGAAAAAGGCCTCGACCCAACCTGCGCCCAGAGCGCGGGCGAAGTCGTAGAGCTTTTCGACATGGGTGTCTTCGGCGCGGCGCAGGACCGGCAGCGGGCAGGCGTAGGCGAAGTCGTCGGGGTAGTCGGTCCCGCTGTGCGGTGAATCGAGCACCAGGGCGGTGCTGCCGGGCAGAGAGCGGAGAAATGGGGTCATGGTTTTGATTGTGGTCCTGTCGGCACCCCTGCGGTGGCCATGATGCGGCCGGGGGTGCATGGGACCGGCCCCACAGCGCGCAGGCGCTGCGGGCCGGCTCTTTCCGCTTTACTCGATGCTGATTTTTGCGAACTTGGCGATGCGTTTCATCTTGTCGATTTCCTTCTTGATCTGCGCATCAAACTCGGCCGGCGTGGTGCCGGAGGCAAACAGGCCCTGGGCTGCCAGCTTGGTGCGCACGGCCGGCTCCTGCAGGGCCTTGACCACGGCCTGCTGGATGCGGTTCACCGCAGCCGCCGGCGTACCTGCCGGTGCAACCAGGCCGAACCAGGACGGGTCGTTGCTGGAAAACAGCGAGAGTTCCGCATAGGTCGGCGTGTTGGGCAGCACGTCCAGGCGTTTGTCCCAGGACACCGCGATCGCGCGCAGCTTGCCCGACTGGATGAAAGGCAGCGAGGCGGCCACCTGGTCGAAATACACCATCACCTGCCCGCCGACGACGTCGTTGAGGGCCGGGCCCGCACCGCGGTAGGGAATGTGCACCATGAAGGTGTTGGTCGTGCTTTTGAACAGCTCGCCCCACATGTGGCCGATGGTGCCGTTGCCGGGCGACGCGTAGCTGAGCTTGCCCGGGTTGGCCTTGAGGTAGGCGACCAGTTCGGCAAAGTTCTTGACCGGCAGGGCGGCGTTGACCACCACCACGCCGGGCGCCTTGACGAGCTCGGTGACGGCGACGAAATCCTTGATCGGGTCGTAGGGCAGCTTCTTGTAGACAGCCGGGTTGACGCCGTGTGTGGACAGGGTCGCCACGCCGAGTGTCAGCCCGTCTGGCGCGGCCTTGGCCACCTCGCTCATGCCGATGGAGCCGCCGGCACCGCCGCGATTCTCAACGATGACCGGCTGGCCCAGAACGCGCGACAGCGGTTCGGACAACACACGGGCGGTGATGTCCGTCGCGCCGCCCGGAGGAAACGGCACCACCAGGCGCAGCGGTTTGTTCGACTGCGTCCAACCCATTCCAGGAAGTACTGAAGTAGCGGCAAGTGCGATGAGATGACGTCTTTGCATGGTGAACCTTTTCAAAATGAATTTGTGAATCGATTGTGTAGCAGGAGTGGTGCCAGATGAGCGAAGCCACCGGTGAAGTCTTCGACTTGGTTCAGTCCATATTGGAATAAACTTGATTTAAAATCGGGCCATGAAACGCCTCCAGCCGCCGATTCACCTGCTTCGCGCTTTCACGACCACCGCGCGTTTCGGCAGCGTTTCGCGCGCCTGCGAGGCCCTGCACCTGTCGCAAAGCGCCGTCAGCAAACAGATCAGCGAGCTCGAGCAGCTCACCGGCGTGCTGCTGTTCGAGCGCATCCGCCAGCGCCTGACGCTGACGCCCGCCGGTGTGCGTTACGAGGCCGCCGTGCGGCCGGTGCTGGCGCAGCTCGAAGCGGCCACGCTGGAGCTGATCACCAGCGGCGACGGCGGCGGCGCCCTGCACCTGTCCACCCTGCCCACCTTCGGCGCCAAATGGCTGATACCGCGGTTGCCGGCCTTCCAGCGCCAGCATCCGCAGATCGAGCTGCACTATGTGCCCTATGCCCAGGGCTACGACTTCCAGCGCGAAGACCTGGACTGCGCAATTCTGTTCGGCAACGGCAGTTGGCCCGGTGCCCGGGCCGACTACCTGACCGGCCGTGAAGTCGTGTTGATCGCCCCGCCGGGGCTGCCAGCGCAACCGCCGCTGCGCCAGGCCCAGGACATCACCGGCTTCACCCTGCTCCAGCATGTGAGCGTGCCGCACGCGTGGACCCACTGGTGCGCAGCACACGGCGTCAGCGGCGTCAACACGCTGATGGGCCCGCAGCTGGACCAGTACCACAGCCTGATACGCGCGGTGCGGGCCGGCATGGGTCTGGCGCTGGTGCCGCATTGCCTGGTGCAGGACGACATTGCCGCCGGCCTGGTGGCCACGCCGCTGGACGACGGCTACAGGGACGAAATGGGTTACTACCTGTGTTACCCGGAGTCGCGCAGCCACCTCAAGCCGCTGGGAGCCTTCCGTCAGTGGCTGCTGAGCGAAGTCGGCAAGGCCGCGCCCGCCAGCGCGGCCGAACCCCGATTGCTATCAAATAAAGAGCTGCCAGCGCCCGCCCCATAAGGGCTGGAGCCTCATTTTGCTTGTAAAAGAGGCGGCACCGGTGGCGCCAGCATTTCCTGCAGCAACCATGTGCCGGCGCGGCCCAGCGGCCGTTGGCGCGACCAGACGGCGTCCACCGGCACCCGTTGCGGCCAGCCGCGCGCGGCCAGCTCGGTGAGTTTGCCGACGGCAAAACGCGTGACCATCCAGCGCGGAATCGCGGCCCAGCCAAAACCCAGCACCGCCATTTCCAGCAGCATCAGGTAGCTGGGCGCCGACCAGGAACGGCGCGCCGCAGGCATGACCTGGTCAGCCCGCCCCAGGTAGGTGTCCAGCCGCAGCTCGCGGTGCCGGGCCAGCAGCTCGGGCGTGATGTCCGTTTTGCCGGCCAGCGCATGGCTGGTGGCGACAAACAGCGCGATCTCGGACTGCTCGGCAATCGTGGCCGAACCGATGTCAGGCGGGTACGCCCCCTGCGCGCCGACCACGCCGATGTGGGCACGCCCGGTCTGCACCAGCGACACCAGGTCGCCGTGTTCGGCGATCAGGCACTCAAACTCCAGGTCCGGAAAACGTTGCTCGAAGGCGGTCAGCATGTCCTCGAAGCGGTCCGACTGGTAGGTGTCGGACCAGACCACGCTGAGCCTGGCTTCGAGGCCGCCGCCCAGCTGGCTGGCCGACAGGTCGAGCCGGTCGCTGGCGGCCAGGATCTCCTGCACCTTGCCCAGCATCACCCGGCCGTGTTCGGTCAGCGCGGGTTTGCGGCTGCTGCGGTCGAACAAGCTCAGGCCCAGGTCGATCTCGAGGTTGGCAATGGCGGTGCTCACCGTGGACTGGCTTTTGCCGAGCTTGCGCGCAGCGGCCGAGAAAGAGCCCAGTGCGGCGGCTTCGGCAAAGGCGGTCAGGGCTTCGGGGGAATGGCGCATGGCAGTTATCTATCTGTTTTGTAGATATTAAAAAACTTTAATGTATTGGAAATAGCGATAAAAATCGAGTTATCCCTTTATTGCAGCCCCCACCGATCCGTCATGAACCCCAGCCTCCAGAAGTCCGTCAAGGAACGTTTTTTTCACGCCCTCGGTTTCGAGGTGCTGGCGATTGCCCTCTGCGCGCCGCTGGGCGCCTGGCTGCTCGCCTACTCGCTGGCCCACATGGGGCTGCTCACCTTGATGATTTCGCTGATCGCCATGGCCTGGAACATGGTGTTCAATGCCGTGTTTGACGGCGCCCAGCGCCGCCTCGGCTTTCGGCGCACGCTGGCCGCGCGCGCCGTGCATTCGGTGCTGTTCGAGGTCGGCCTGATCCTGGCCGTGGTGCCGCTGGCCGCCTGGTGGCTGGACATCGGGCTGTGGCAAGCCTTTGTGCTGGACATCGGCATCGTGCTGTTTTTTCTGCCCTACACCTTTGCCTTCAACTGGACCTACGACCACCTGCGGGACATCATCGTGGCCCGCCACCTGCGCAAAAAAGTGCTGCCCGCCGCCTGAACGCCTGGCCGGTCAGGCTGCGCGGTCCGGCACCAGCTCGCTGGTGTGCGCCACTTCAAAACGCCCCGCGCCACCGGCGCTGCGGTAATCCCAGCGTTCGAGCCGACCCCGCAGCGGATGGTCGGCGGGATCGCACAGCAGCAGGTTCACGGAATTCGGCGCCTCGCGCCGTATGCGCGAGGACAGCGCGGTACCGGCCTGCACACACCAGAGGCGCCGTTGCAGGCCGTCCACGCAGGAGGACAGTTCGCAGACATAAGGCAGGTGGATGTGGCCGCCCATGACGATGTCCGCGCCGGCAGCGGCCCAGGCGCGCACCGCCGGCTCCCAGCCGCGCAGGCGGTCGTGCTCGTCCTCAGCACGCAGCACATACACCGGCTGGTGCACCACCACCACGCGCAGTTGCCCGGGCCCGGCCTGGCGCAGGCGCGCGGCCACCCGTTCGATCTGGCTGGCCGACACCTCGCCATTTTTGTGTCGCCAGCGGCGTGTGGTCTTCACCGTGCTCAGTTGCAGCCAGGCGGTGTCCAGCACCGGCTCCAGGCCGGGCCCGAAGGCCTGCAGGTAACGCGCATAAGGCGTGACCAGGCGCTGCCAGGGGTTGAACAGCGGGATGTCGTGGTTGCCGGGCAAGGCCAGCATCCGCGGAATCTGCAGGCGTTCACAAAACGCCCTCGCCGCGCCAAACTGCGCCGCCGTCGCACGTTGCGTGATGTCGCCCGACAGCACCAGCACGTCCGGGCGCTGCTGCCGCGCCAGTTCCACCAGCGCGTCCATCACCGCCGGCTGCGCCGTGCCGAAATGGGGGTCGGAGATCTGCAGCAGCTTGTGCATCAGGCCACTTCCACCCGGTCGGCCGGCGCGGGAACCATCAGCAGCAGGGGCTGCTCGGCCACCTCGAACACCAGCGGCGCCTCCATCCAGCTGACTTCCCCGTCGGTGGCCACCTTGACGCGCCGGCGCCCGCGCGGGGTGACGGTCAGGCGGCGAAACGAAAAGCTGTGGATGTTGTCCGCATCGCCGAGCCGCCCCAGCAGGCCGCGCAGCAGCAGGCCGAACAGCGCCAGCGTGCCGATGGGACGCACCACCACCCCGGCCAGCTGACCGTGCACCACCGCATTGGCGTCTTTTTCGGCAATGCCCACACGCGTGAGTTGCAGGTGGTTGTTGCCGACAAACAGCGTTGGTGTGCGCAAGGCGGCCACCTGGCCGGCCGATTCGATCTGCAGCTGAAGCTGGCGGCGCGTCTGCAGCAGCGAGGCCATGCCCGAGACAAAAGCCACCAGGCGGCTGCGCCCGAACTGCTGCTTCCAGGCTTCCCTGTCCTCCAGCAATTGCGGGTACAGGCCCAGACTGGCATTGACCAGAAACAGCCTGCCGTTGACCTGGCCGACCTGGACCGGCGACACGCTAGCGCCGACCAGGGCCCTGGCTGCCGCCTCGGTTTCCTGCGGGATCGCATGGACACGGCCGAAATAATTGAAGGTGCCTTGCGGCAGGACGCCGAAGGGGCAGCCGCTGCCCAGCACGGCGCGGGCGACGGCGTTGATGGTGCCGTCCCCGCCCGCAGCCACCACCACGCCACCACTGGCCTTGGCCTGGCGGACAGCGCGGCGCGCCACCTCGTCGATCTGGTCGGGTGCATCAATCGGCAGGAACTCGAACTCGCGGCCGGCCTGTGTGAAAACGCGGGCCATCACGGCCTGTTCGTCGTTGGTGTTGTGGTGGCCGGAGCCGGCATTGATGACTATCAACAGCGGGCCCCGGCGCGCGGCGTCCTGCGCCAGAAAATGAACATTCATGCCCACCAGCTTACGGACCGGCCCGGTTTGCGTCTGTCAGGCAAACACCCTTCCGGAAGTGTCCGGTACGGCCGAACGGGCCGCCCGCCGGAGGGCAGGTCATCACTTCATCTGCACGGAGCCCGACACATTGACCAGCACGGTGCTTTTGCCGGCTTCGACCGGAATCGCCGAGTCCGACATCGCGGACTTGGCTTCCATGGCCATCACGCGCGGACGGATGGGGCCCTGGTCATTGGCATTGATGGAAACTTCACGCAGCGTGTAGCCGGAAAAACCGAAACCCCGCGCAATCTCGCCGGCCTTGGCCTTGAAACGCTCGATCGCCTGCGCCTGCGCATCCCCCTCGACACGGGCACGGGCCTCGCGGCTCAGCGCAAAACCGACATTGCCCAGGCTCAGGGTCTGGACCTTGCCGGCCGCCGCCGTGATACGCGCAAAATCCTGGCCCTCCAGCACCATCTCCGTGCTGCCCTGCCAGCCGTTGATCTTGCCGTCCTTGCCATAACGCGGGTACAGGCTGAAGTTGCCGGTGCGCACATCCATCAGGCCAGGCTGGGCGGTTTTTCTGGCCTCGGCCAGCGCCG
>ERZ1292640.1564-Hain-H43-02um-R1-1564-length-18785-cov-5_pt1 | contig 18785 bp, 25 predicted proteins | sample MGYA00564404_ERZ1292640 | MGnify/ENA primary metagenome ERZ1292640 (study PRJEB36523, sample SAMEA6512636) | groundwater metagenome | collected 2019-01-08 | study: AquaDiva: Metagenomics assemblies of 32 groundwater samples
AAAATGAAGAAGCCATTTAATCTATCGAGAGGAAATAATTATCGGATACTACATTGAAGAAGATTAGAAAGTTTTATAAAGAAGTTTATTATCTTGATAGTAAGGAGTATGGTGAAAAATAACTTAGCATTTTTTGTGATTTTGGCTTTTGGATTTATCTTTATTCTCCCTAGTTTTGTTTCTGGTTTTGAATTTAATGGCACTGTTAAAGATGTTAATGGAAATTCGTTAAATAATAGTATTGTGAACATTACAGTAAGAAGTACTAATGGATTTTCCATAGTAGGATATAATTATACGACTACAAATGCATCTGGATGGTTTAACTTAACTGTGAATGAAAATGCTCAGTGGATGTATGAACCTAAAATTACTTGGACAAATTTAACAACTGGGGCAGTAGCTTGGGTTGGACAGAGTTTACCTGCATTTCCTCAAGAAATGTTGTCTGAAGTTGCTGGAACAACTTTTTTCTTGAAAGAAGGCGGGAGAATAAACATAACTGCAATTAATTCATCGGGGGCGAGGATTTCATTTAAGTATCAAATAAAGGATCAGAAATTAGGATACTCGATTGCACAAAACTTTGATTCAAATGTTAATGATTCTGTAACAATTCTCCCAAGAGATAGGAATTATTCTGTAATGATTTTCCCAGATCAAAGTATGCCAGTAAGTTTTAATTGGAACAATTTTTCCGCTTCACAATCTTATAACCTAAGTAATCTTTCTAATTATAATTTTACAACAAAAATGTTACACTATCAATTCAATACGACGATGAATTTAGTCAGAGTTAGTGGATTTATTAATTACTCAGGCATTTCTGGTTGGAATGAGTTTACGGTTGTTCCGTATCTTTTGGAGCCAGGAAATATGGTTCACTCTAATTTTGGGAATATGCCTTATAATCTAAGCGGTTTTATTGGAGGAACTGACGTCCACAACTTAACTAATGGGTTCTATAATATTTCTCTGCCTTCGACACCTGCAGAGACATCTAGCATGTTATTATTTGCAACGGCGAGGAACGGAAGCAATTACTATGGAGGATTTAGAAATATTAGTAGTTTAGGTAGTGGGGGGCTAATACAGTTTAATTTTAGTTCTGTATCTGGATTATTTGGTACGGCTTCCAATATTAGTATGGAAACAATATCTGGTGGGCAAATTAATATATCTGCGGCAAAGCAATCTTTCAACATAATTAATTCAACTAATTCAACATTAAATACTGTAAATGCACATATTGAAGTGAATGTTGATTATTCAAGTCAAGGAGCAATTGAATTTACTTGGATGGATGATATTAATCAAGGCAGTACTAGCACTTTTTCATTACCTTTATTAAATTCAACAGGAATTAAAGAGATGAATGTCTTTGTTGGCGGAGGGAATTTTGCGCCGAAAAGAGCGTCTTATACTTCTAGTCAGCTACTGAGTCCTGTAAATATAACTCTTAACTCTTTCAACCCTAATGCCATTGATTCTGCTTTAGCGGCATCAAGTATAACGATGGCACTGTATATATCTAACTCTACATGTGATGTCCCTAACCCAGCAGGTTCTTGTTTGTTAGGCGGTTCTCAAGATATGAGTTCATTTAATCCTATGTCTGCTATTATGGGTGGAGGAAAACTTAGCTTTAGGATGGGCGTCGGCAATATTAGCGTCCATTATGTAAATGTGGACATGATTGCTTCTGGGCCTCCGGATGCGCTATTTGATTCAAGTACAAATCCCAGTACTTCTGGAACATTTGAATCTGCTTTGAGGTTTGGTTCAGGTGGACCTACGATATATGATTATGTTTTGATTTCAATGCCTTATACTGCTGGAAGTAGTTCGCAAACAGGACTTAATGAAACCGGAGTAGTTAATATATCAATCCCATTATTCTATAACGATAACTGGGGTATTATTTGGAATTCTACAGCAAATGGAACGGATGCAGGAGCGTTGGTAGGCAATAATTCTCACTATTCGGCAAGACAAGGTGAGTGGGCGAATTTACTAAATCAGTCAACATGTGTAACAAATAACATTACATCATATGATTTAATAAATTCAACAAGTCCATGTCATATTGATACCGCTAATAATAAGATATGGGTAAGGCTACCTCATTTTTCAGGGACCGGTCCAAAAATAACAGGTAATCTTGTAACTGCGGCTTCGACCACCAGTAGCAGTTCTTCGTCTTCAAGTTCTTCTGAAGGAGGAACATCGCCTTCATTTTGGACAAACACTTTCGCTTATGACAATAAAGAGTTTAGTGAACAAGCTCCTTTGACAAGGGAATTTTCAGTAAAACATAGGACAAAATTAAAAATTGCCGGAGAGGCCCATTATTTGGGAATTGTTGAATTGACAGAAACAAGAGCTACTATAAATGTTTCCTCTACACCTCAACAAAAGAATATTTCAATTGGAGAGGAATGGAAGGTTGATGTCAATGATAACGAGATATACGATTTATTAGTTAGATTAAATAGTATAAGGGAGAATAAAGCAAACATTACTATTACATCTATAAGTGAGAAAGCTTTGATATTATCTGATGAAGATGAAGTTTCACAACCGCCTACGCCTAAAGTCGATGAAATAGAACGGAGTAAATATAATACATGGTTATATGTTTCAATTGTTTTAATTATAGTCGTTATTTTATTTTGGATTGCATATAAAAAATCAAATAGATGAAAATCTCTTTATATCCCTCTTTACTTCAGACAAAACATTTAAATAGTGATATGTAGCTAAGTGTCATATGATAAACAAAAGCATATTACACGAATGCCATAATAAAGGATTTAGCTCTGATAAGATGTATGGAGCATATAAAATATTCTTCGGTACTTTGGTTTCTGAACCAAGATTAAAAATAATTAATCTGCTCATAAATGGAAAAAAGAATGTCTCTGAAATTATGAAAGAGATGGATATGAATCAAACTACAGTTTCGCATGATTTAGCAAGATTAAAACAATGCGGTTTTGTTAATTTTGAAATTGATAAAAAATATCGTTATTATTCATTGAACATGGAAACAATAAAACCTCTTATGAATTTAATTGAAAAACATATGTCTAAATATTGCATTCATATTTTAAAGTCTATGAATGGAGATAATAAATGAGGAAATTAAAATTAACTATTGAAGGAATGCATTGTGCTTCTTGCGCTGGTAATATAGAGAGAAGTTTGAAGAAAGTTATTGGAGTGAAAGAAGCAACTGTAAGTTTGATGCTTAAGAAAGGAAATGTTGAAGCTGAGGATAATGTATCTGTCGAGGACTTGCAAAAAGCAGTGGTGAGAGCTGGATATAAGGTGTCTAAGATAGAATGAATGAACACGAAGAACACAATCATGATAAACCTGCTGAGGATAGCGAGATAACTGGCTGGAAGAGAAAGCTTTTTTGGTCATGGGTGCTTACTATTCCTATTGCAGTGTTGATGCTTTCTGAAAGACTTTTTGGATATGCATTTGTTGAGATGCCTTATTCGATATTACTTATTCTTGCTCTTGGCTTCCCTGTTATATTTGTTTTCGGATGGGATACTATAAGGTCTGGAATTCGCGGGCTGTTTACATTTTATTTTAATATGGATTCTCTTATTGCCTTGGGAACTATTATTGCTTACCTTACTGGAATAGTTTACTTTACTGGAATTGTTGCTGACTACTCGGGTGTTGCCGCAATGATTATGGCTTTCTTTACAACTGGAAAATATGTTGAATCTGTAGCTCGCGGACGAGCGAGTTCTGAAATAAAAAAACTTCTTGAACTTGGAGCTAAGAAATCTCGAGTACTACGGGGAAAAGAAGAAATAGAAATTCCGATTGAGGAGCTTAAAATTGGAGATGTTATGATTATTAAACCTGGAGAGAAGATTCCTACTGATGGAGTTGTTGTTAAGGGAGAGAGTTCTGTTGATGAATCAATGGTTACTGGGGAGAGTTTGCCTGTCGATAAAGCAAAGGGAAATCCAGTTATAGGAGCTACAATAAATCAAGATGGCATCCTGTATGTGAAAGCTACAAAAATCGGGAGAGATACCTTCCTTGCACATATAATTGAATTAGTTGAACAGACACAGAGCTCTAAAATACCTATACAGAGATTAGCTGATAAAATAACCTCTGTTTTTGTTCCTATAATTTTAGTTTTAGCTGTTTTGACGTTTGGTAATTGGTGGTTCTTTTCTGGAGATTTGAGTAGGGCTATTGGAGTTGGAGTTGCTGTTCTTGTTATTGCTTGTCCTTGTGCTTTAGGGCTCGCGACGCCTACTGCTTTAATGGTTGGAAGTGGGATGGGAGCTAAACGAGGAATTTTAATTAGAAAGGGAGAAGCAATACAGACAATGAAAGAGATTAAGATTGTCGTATTCGATAAAACTGGGACGATTACAAAGGGAAAACCAGAAGTTACAAATATTTATTCAAGTGTTAAAGAAGATTATTTACTTGAAGTTGCTGCTTCACTTGAAAAATTAAGTGAGCATCCAATTGCTCATGCAATAGTTTCCAAGGCTGGATTAAAGAAATATAAGAAAGTTACTTCTTTCAGCATTGTTCGAGGCAAGGGGATTATTGGAAAAATAGGAAGCAAGGAGATAGTCATAGGAAATAGAGCTTTGATGAATGATAAAAAAATAAAATATTCTGCTTTTGAAGAGGAGATTGTAAAATTTGAATCTGCTGGAAAGACCGTTATGATTGTTTCAGAGAACAAGAAAGTTATTGGAGCTATTGCGGTGGCTGATGCTATAAAAGAAGATTCTCTTGAAGCAATAGGAAGATTGAATGCACATGGATACAGAAGTGTTATGATAACTGGAGATAATGAAAGGACTGCTATGGCCATTGCTTCTCAAGTAGGAATTAAAGAAGTAATTGCTAACGTTCTTCCGGAAGATAAGGCAAAGAAAGTTGAGGAATTGCAAAAATCTGGTTTTGTGGCATTTATTGGAGATGGAATAAATGATGCCCCTGCACTGAAACAGAGTAATGTTGGAATCGCTATGGGGACAGGAACAGATATTGCAATTGAAGCAGGAGATATTGTTCTTGTGAAGGGTTCTCTTGTCGGAGTAGTTGAGGCAATTAATTTAAGTAAAGCTACATTTAAAAAAATTAAACAAAATTTATTCTGGGCTTTTGCTTATAATGTTGTTGCCATACCTTTAGCAGTTGCTGGATTTTTACATCCAGTTGTTGCAGAGATAGCTATGGCTTTGTCTTCAATTACTGTTGTGACTAATGCTAATTTACTTAGGAGAAAAAAGATTTAACTTATCTATCTAAGCTATCTTGTTTCTTTTCTTTTTCTTTCTCGAATTTTTCGATTTCTTTGTCATAATACCTAACTAATTCTTCTTCACCTAACTCTTTTGCTTTTTTTCTCTTTCCCACATGAATTTTTTTCTGTTCTTCTAATGACTTTATCCCTTTTTCGAGTCTTTTTTCTCTCTTAACCATTATCTAGCATTGAGACCTCTTTATTTAAAAGATTTAGTAATAGCTTAATATCTGAAGTTTTTATTTTTTGAGTTATTTTCTTCTCGTTTTTTGAATCTCTATATGCTTCGTAAACGAGGTTAAAATTAATCTCTGGAAGTTTGCTTTTAATCCAAGAATTGAATAATTTAAAACTATATTTATCTCCTTTTAATAAAGATTTGATAATAAATATGCCTCGCATTCTTAATACTATTGAATAAATAACTGCTCCTGATGAGAGAAACTCTTTTTTTTCACTTTCTAAGAAATCTTCATTAACTTTTATCATTCTTTTGCAATCTTTAAAAAATTCATTGAAATCTTTTTGAGACGGCTTGTATTTTAATTTTAATTCTTCTAATAGGTTAGAATTAATTATTGGTTTAGCTTCGGATAATATTGAGTACATTAATATTGGCTCTAATTTGATTGCTTTCTCAATCTCTTTCTGCTCCAAACAGGTCACTTCAAAATCTTTCTCATTTATTTTTATTTTTTTGTTGGCAATTATGAATAGGTCTATGTCTGAATCTTCTGACTGTTCGCCTCGTGCATATGAACCAAATAAGTATACTCCAATTATAGAGTCTAAATGATGGCTAAGTGCAGAAATTATTCTTTCTTTTAAGTCTTTTTTTTGAGGTTTTACTAGTATTATCTGTTCTCCTGCCCATCTTTTTGGGACAAATATATGTGCTCCATTTCCGAAGTTCTTTGCAATTCTTATTATTTGTTCTTCATTATTCATGTATATACTTTGTAGATACTTATTTATAAAGCTTTGTTTTTATTTATGCGTAGCAAATTTGCTCGATTTAGTTAGGTTTATAAGTCACTTTTTTGGATATGATTGATGAAAACTCGAGATTATCCTCCTAGAGATTATACTGAAAGATTGGAAAAAAATTGGGTTCGAGCAATCTTTGATATTTTGAGTGAAGCTGCTTCACTTATTCATGGTCCGGGCATAGTTGTTTCTACTTCGATAATTAGTGATAATGTTTGCCTTAGAAACTCTCCGTCTGGAGAACTGACTCGAGAAGATATAGAGAGATTTGCTTTGGTTCCTAAGAAAGAAGCGACTGCTTATGCATTTGGCTTGATGTTGTATGCTTCAGATAGTAGCGCTTATTATGAGAAATTAACTGTTCAAGATGCTTTTTTATTCCCTGCAGGACAAGTGAATAGTGTTGCTAAATCCCTTCTTAATGTTGCTAATTATGATGGTCCTTTGCCTTTTTATGCTGAAACAATGATTAGAGAAGATCCTAGATGGAATTAAAATTATTTCTTACGCACATTTAAATAGTCGGATTTTAACATTTGAATATGGGAAATTTTAGACCACAAGGACGCGGAGGATTTGGTGGACGATCTAGAGATGGAGGTCGTGGATTTGGCGGAGATAGAGGCGGGTTCAGTCGTGATAGAAATTCTGAGAGAAGAAGCGTAGAGATGTATGATGCTACTTGCAGTAAATGTAATAAAAAGTGTCAAGTTCCATTCAGACCTACCGGAAGTAAGCCTGTTTTTTGTAGTGAATGTTTTGGACAACAGGGCGATAGAGGAGATAGAGGAAATAGCTTTTCAAGAGACAATAACTTTTCTCATCAATCTAGTCCTACTGTAGACTTAAGTGGAATAAATGCTAAGCTTGATAAAATAATTGCTATATTGCAAGAATTAGAGCTTGATGTTGTAGATGAAGATATGACAGATTCAGATGAAGACTCTGAAGATGAAATTGAAGAAGCTAATTAGAAAAAATTAGTTATTTCTTTTTAGATTTTTTATTTACTTTTGCTTTCTTTTTTGGACGCTTCTCTTTTTGCACCATTTCTTTTTGTTCTGGTTGCGGAACTACTTGAAGAGATTCTGGTTGCTTGACTTGAATCTGAATTGTTTGGGGCGTCGGTTGTTGTGTTTGTACTTGAGTTGTCGGTATTTGAACTGGCGGTTGCACTTGAACTTGAGATTGTGCTGAGGCTACCTGAGTTTCTGAAGGTGTTTCTTGTTCTTTTGGTTTTGATTTGAACCACATTTTAATTATGCTTATTGCTAAACTAATTAATATTCCTATAATAAAATAGGCTATACAATTACCTACAATTGTTGCTAATATTGTTGTAAATCTTTCTGTGATTGTGCATTGAATTTCTGCCGTGTTGATGCAGACTTTTCCGAAAAAATTTGCTAAGTATAATCCAATTGAAGACATTTTTTCTAATATTTTTGAGTTTACGAAGATGTTTGCAATGCTAATTATTATTCCTAAAAATCCTCCTGTGAAACCTGCTTTTATGAAACCCATTTTGACGACCCTTTATATTTCAAATAATAAATAGTATAAAAATATAGCTATAGGTATATTTATATTGTGTTTTATACCTTTATTGATATGATAGATGAGAATTTTAAAGTAACTCCTTGGGATGTTACTGGGAAGATTGATTATAGTAAACTTATCTCCAAGTTTGGAGTTGAAGAGTTAAGCGATGATTTACTTAAGAAGCTTGATAAAATTGCTGGAAAGAATTTCATGCTTGATAGGAAGATATTTTTTGCGCACAGAGATTTGAAATGGTTGCTTGATGAATATTCTAAAGGAAATAAATTCTTTCTTTATACTGGTCGTGGACCTTCTGGTAAAATGCACATCGGACATTTGATGCCTTTAATGTTTACTAAATGGTTGCAAGATGCTTTTGATGTAGAGTTATGGATTCAGTTTACTGATGATGAAAAGTTCTTTTTTAGAGATAAGACTTATGAAGAAATACAGAAACAACTTGAAGAAGATATTTTAGAGGTTATAGCTGTCGGATTTAATCCGAAGAAGACTCATTTTTTAATTGATACTAAACATGCTTCGCTCTTATATCCTGAAGCGTGTAAAGTTGCTAAGAAGATTACCTTCTCAATGGTTAAAGCTAGTTTTGGATTGGACGATAGTTCCAATATAGGGAAGATATTTTACACTTCTATGCAAGCGGTTCCTGCATTTTTGCCTTCTGTAATTCATAAGAAAAAAATTCCTTGTTTGATTCCGCATGCTATTGATCAAGACGCTCATTTTAGATTAACTAGAGATATTTTGCCTAAACTTGGATATAGTAAACCTGCTTCTATTCAGTGTAGTTTCTTGCCTCCATTGACAGGAATGGATGGAAAGATGGGTTCTTCTGATGGAGCAGCTATATTTTTAACCGATAGTCCTAAGGAAGTTGAACATAAAATAAAGAAATATGCTTTTTCCGGAGGTCGAGATACTCTTGAAGAACATAGAAGACACGGAGGAAATCCAGATGTTGATATTTCTTTTCAATATTTGAAATATATGTTTGAGCCCGATGATAAAAAACTTCGAGAAATTTATAATTCTTATAAGTCTGGGGCTATGACTTCTGGAGAGCTTAAGCAAATTACAATCGATAAGATAAATGCTTTCTTAAAAGAGCATCAAAGAGCGCGTGAAAAGGCTAAGAATAAGGTTAAGGAGTTTATGTATAAAATATGAACTCTTATATATTCGATTTTTTTGATTTTATTTTATCAGGAAATCTTCTTTGAATGGCTTCTAATTCTAATCTTAACTGATCATATCTTTCCATTATTCCAGGCATCCCATATATATGCATACTTTTATCTGGGGTAATGAAAACAAGTTGCCTTCTTCCAGGATATCCTACTGTATTTCCAGGTACAACTCCTTCAAAAAGTGTGCCTTCAAAGGATGTAACATTATAAGTCTCCTTAGAATCTTCTAACTCTCCGTAATAGCAACCAAATCTATTTCTATTTTCAGCTCCTTCAGTAGAAGAACCCACTATTCTTAATAAAGGTTTAACCATGATTTTCTTGGGAGATTGATGTTTTTAAGTCTTTCTATCTGTAACTACTTTATAGTTTATTATTATTTATTAATACAAGGTTTTATATTATCTGTAAGATATGGATATTTCATGAGTAGAAAAATTAAAGTCAAATTAATAAGAGATAGAGAGGATTTTTTAGTTGTGCTACCTGAAGATGTTGTAAGTGACTACAATATAAAAGAAAATGATGACTTTATTATTTTAATTAATAATAAAAATATTAATCTCACTAAACTAATTTAATTGCTAAATGAAAAAAATAACCAAAAAACCTGTGAAAAATAAAAACCTAAAGATCGCGATGTTTGGAGCTGGATGCTTTTGGGGAGTTGAAGAAGCTTTCCGCACATTGCCTGGAGTTATAGATACTGAGGTCGGCTACGCTGGTGGGACTGTTAAGAAAGCTACTTACGAGCAAGTTTGTTCTGGTGAGACTGGGCATGCCGAAGTTGTTGGAGTTACATTTGATTCTAAGAAGATAAGCTATAAAAAACTTCTTGAGGTTTTTTGGGGAATTCATGATCCTACGCAGATGAATCGCCAGGGGCCTGATGTTGGATATCAGTATCGTTCGGTTATTTTTTACTTTGATGAATATCAACGGAAAGAGGCAGAAGAGTCTTTAAAAAAAGAGCAAAAGAAACATGACCGAACTATTGCTACTTCTATTGAACCAGTTTCAATTTATGTTCGCGCGGAAAATTATCACCAGAAATATATCTTTAAAGGCGGAAAAGCTGCCTGCGCAATTTAAAAAAATAAAAAAAATAAAAATTTATTTGTTTAACCTATAAAGAATTGAGATTCTTTAAGAGTTAAAGGTGCTGATGCATCCTTTAACCTATTAATATACTACGTTCTTCGTCTCTCTTTTTAGATAGGTTTCTGCTTACTTGCATTAACTCTGGATAAAGATTTCTTGCCATTGTTTGTGTGAATCCAAGACTTTCCATTACACCCATGTAATCTCCCTCTGATAGACGACAGTTTTCATTCATACCAAAATATAAATGTGTTTCTCTTTCTGTGCGTTTTTCTTCTATCATTCCGTTTAATATAGATCCGTATTTTGGAAATTTCTTTGTGAATTCGTCTATGCCTTCTCTTGTACCTCGGGCTTTCTGTAAGTCTTCTGACTCTATGCGAGCATAACATCTTTCGCCTCGGTATGAGGTTTTATTGCCTAAATCAATGTCTCCTGCTAATTTTGGCTTTTGCCTTTTTAGCTTTCCAGACATGCTAGAGATAGGAATTTCTATTCTATCTGTTGCAATAAGCTGAATTACTTTTGTTTCAAGTTCCATTTTGTTTTTTGTTTTTCCTCCTTACACTTCTTATTTATGAATGACTTGGAGGCATAATGAATTTATGAGGTGAACTTTACCACCACATTAGAAAGAGTTAAAAATATAGAAAATATTGATATTTTATGGATTTGAAAGAAGCTGGATTGACTGGAAATGAAGATTTAGTTTATACTGCTCTTGTTGAACTTGGTTCTTCACTTGCCGGAAAGATTTCTCGCAAGACAGGGCTACATCGCAGAACTGTGTATGATGTTACTGAAACGCTGATACAGAAAGGATTTGTTAGTTATCTTTTAGAAAATAATCGTAGAGTTTTTACTGCTGTTGACCCTCAAAGAATTCTTGACTCGATTGACGAGAAGAAAAATATGTTAATTCCTTTTATAACTGGATTAAAACTGAAATTTAATGCTACTCGGAAAAAAGAGCAGACTAACTTTTACAGAGGTAAAAATGGGCTTAAGATGGTTTTTGATAGTCAGCTTGATTATCCTGAAATACTTATTCTTGGAGCTACGAGAGAAGCTTACAATGCAATGCCTTACTACTTTAAGTGGTTTAATGAAAGACGCAAACAAAAAAAAGTAAGAATAAGAGTGATAACTTCTGATAGAAGCATTCAGCCAAAGATGCTTTCTGAAACAAAATATTTGCCTGAAAAATATGCTAATCCTATAGTAATTAATATTTATGGAGATTGTGTTGCTATGATTTTGTGGGGTAAGAAGCCATTTGCTTTAGTTGTTCAACAAGAAGAGTTTGCTATAGGATATAAGAAATATTTTGAATTGCTTTGGAAGATTGCTAAGAAATAGATTTATTTTTACAAAAAAATCATATTATTTTTTTAATTAGTTCTTCTTTTACAATATCCTTCTTTTCGTCAGATAGCCGAAACAATAATTTTTTTATCATGTGTTCTGATATTGTAAAAATGTAGTTATAGAGATTTAGGATAATTGTGTTATATTTTGTATCCCAAATCTCTAATACACAATTAGGAAAACTGGGAACATAATCAACCTAATTGTGTATAAGCTTGATTATGCTGTCCACTAATGCTCCTTCTCTTTTTGTTAGGATAATGCCATTCATCTCAAGATTGCTTGTTATTGCGGCACAAACAACGTTTCCAAATTCTTCAAATAACACGAGAGCAGGACGTTTTTTAACTTCAAATGTATCTATATACTGAACTTCTGCAAGGATTACATCTCCGAATTTATGCATGTCAAAGTGTTTCAAACTACACAATTTAAGGCGTGAACACTTTGAGCATCCAAAAGTCTAAACAAAAAACTCAAAGACTTTTTGATTTTCCCATACTTCGTCTTTTTTATTATCCCAGATTTCTTTCATTTTTGGTTTTTGGATTTCATGTAAAAACTTGTCATATTGGTCTCTTTTTTTCAATTCAAGATATAGTAGAATTACTCTTTTTAGTAGTTCATTATAAGTTTCTCTTGGATTTTCCTTTGCTGCCTTAAGCAAGTCAATTATTTCTTTATTCAGAAGTATGGTGGATTCTTTAGCCATTATATATCAGTTATATATTGCCTATTTATATAACTTATGTTTTACTGAATTAGATAATTTTCAATAAATATCTAGAACAACATTTATTAACCTAAAATCTTTTTGTTAAATATGTACAAGAAGAAGATTTTAATAGCCTCTATTGTGATTATTGTTGCAATTGTTGCAATTAATATAATGGGTTCAAAACAAGCAAATACTAATACAAACGTTACTCTTGAGACTACTCAAGGCAATATTGTCATTGAGTTATATACCGGACAGATGCCAATTACTGCAGGTAATTTCGTTAAACTTGTCAATGAGGGATTTTATAACGGAGTAATATTTCACAGAGTTATTAATGGATTTATGATTCAAGGAGGAGATCCTACAGGGATTGGTACTGGTGGACCTGGATACAAGATAAACGATGAATTTACAGGGAGCGATTTGGATAAAAATAATAGAGGAACTATTTCAATGGCAAATGCAGGACCTAATACTGGAGGGAGCCAGTTTTTTATTAATTTGGCAGATAATAATTTTCTTGATGGAAAACATCCTGTTTTTGGTCGCGTTGTAGAGGGAATGAATGTTGTTGATAAAATCGCACAGGTTAAAACTGATGGAGATCCACCTAGAGGCAGTAATAGGCCTTTAGAAGAGGTTAAGATAATTAGTGCTAAAGTGATTTAGAAGTTTGCTGGTTGTTGAGAGTTGGAGAGTCACTTTCTTTTTTGCCTTTTTTGGGAAAAGAAGGGTTTTTAATGTTTATTTAGTTATTTTTTCTATGAAAGAGTATAAGGTGTTTCGCTCTATTAGTTTTCAAGAAGAAATTGCAAAATATGACAAAAATATTCAAGATAGAGTTGATAAAATTGAAGATAAATTAATATATAATTCTGAATACGGAAATCCTCTTGGAACAAAATGGTTTAGAGAATCAAGATTTGAAAATTACCGAATTTACTACTTGATTTATGAAGATTTGGGTGCAATTTATATGGTTGCGATAAGTGGTAAGAAGGACCAACAAAAGACAATCAATACAATTAGGCTTTTCTTAGAATTTTTTAGAGAAGAAATGAAAAGATTAATCCGAGAAGACAGTTTGTAAGATGAAGAAGGATATTTTACTTTACTCTAATTACTCTTCCCTCTTTGATATCCTTTACACTTCTGACTAACTGTTTTAATAAATCTATATCTATATTCGCTTGCATTTTCAATCTTTCATATTCATCTTTAGGTACACTTACCATTTCCATGATTGTTCTGGATAAATGAAGTTTTTAACTCTTTTGGTGAGTTAAAGCCCATATTCGACAAATAGGCAAAATTAGTTATTAGCAGTCAATATCCACACACTTTAAAAACTGGAAACTCTAAAGAATATTGACATGAAAATAAAGGATTTGATGAAAAGGCCAGTGGTTATTGAGCATGATATGATGCTTTGTGATGCTGCTAAACTTATGACTAAATATTCTATAAGCAGTTTGTTAATTGTTAATGATGGAGAAGTTTTTGGAATTATAACTTATCATGACCTTGTGAGGAATTTTGGAGAATCTAAAAAAGTTTCTGAGATTATGACTAGACAAGTAATTTCTGTTAAAGAGAATGATAAATTGCAAAGTGCTATTGAAATTTTGAGAGAAAAAGAAATAGGAGTTTTTCCAGTTCTTAATTCTAGGGGTAAACTTGTTGGAATACTAGACTCGAAAGATATTCTTAAATCGTGGGATAATGAGGATTATATTATAGACTAAAATGATTTTTTATTTATTTATTTTAATTTTGAGTATTCCTGTTGGGCTTTTGATTGCTTGGCTTGCACGCGACGAGTTAATTGATGGTTTCGTTTATATAAATGGTTTGTTCGTTTTGTCTTTTATAGGAATTATGTTTTCTAGAAATGAAGTTGTTATTTTGAGTTTAGGTTTTGTATCTGTTGTTAGTTATATCAGTGTGCTTAAGAGATTTGATAAAAAGTGGGCTGTTGAGAGGAAAAGATAATCAGAGTAAGATATAAAAGGTAGTTTTAGGGAATATTGATATGGTTGAGTTTAAAAGTGAGAAAGAAGTTTTGGAATTTTGGAAAAAGAACAAGATTTATGAAAAATCAAGAGAAAAAAATTCTAAAGGAAATAAATTTTTTATGATGGATGGTCCGCCATATGCAACAGGGCACATACATCTTGGAACTGCACTTAATAAAATACTGAAAGATGTGGCTATGAGAAGCAAAAGAATGCAAGGATATGATGTTTTTGACAGACCATTATATGATACTCATGGAGTTCCAATTGAACACGGGGTTGAAAAAGAAATTGGGTCTAAAGGAAAGCAAGATATTGAGAAATATGGTGTTGAGAAGTTTGTTCAGAGATGCAAGGCTTATGCTGTTCAATATATCGATGCAATGAATTCTGAATTTAAGAATTTAGGAGTTTGGATGGACTGGGATAATGCGCAGTTTACATTTAATGATGAATATATAGAAGCAACATGGACTGCATTCAAAGAGGCTGACAAGAAGGGATTGATTTACTTGGGAAAATATCCTGTGCATGTGTGCACGAGATGTCAGACAGCCGTTGCTTTTAATGAAATTGAATACAAAAAACAAAAAGATACTTCAGTTTATGTAAAATTTAAAGTAAAGGGCAGGGAAAAAACTTATTTTATAATATTTACAACGACTCCTTGGACTCTTCCGGGAAATACCGGAATAATGGTTAATCCAAATTCAGATTATCAGGAAATAGAAACTTCAGATGGAGAAAAATGGATTATTGCTAAGAATTTAGTTTCAAATTTAATGGCTAAAGCTGAAAGAGGTTTTACTCCGATAAAAGAATTTAAAGGCAGTGAGATGAAAGGATGGAAATATGAGTCTCCACTTTCTAAATTTATAAATATTAAAATAAAAAAAGCATATGAAGTGGTACTGTCTGGAAAATATGTTAATGCTGAAGATGGAACTGGTCTTGTTCATTGCGCTCCAGGTCATGGAAAAGAAGATTATGAGGTAGGGAGAGAAAATGGACTTGATATGCCATGCCCTGTAGGAATAGATGGGATACTTACAGATGAAACGGGGAAATATTCTGGAAAAATGGCAAGAATTGTTGATAAAGAGATAATTGAAGATTTAAAGAATGAAAATGCGCTTGTGTTTAAAGAAAATTATGAACACGATTATCCAATTTGCTGGAGAGATAAAACTCCTCTTCTTATGCTATCCCTGCCTCAATGGTTTTTCAAAATATCTGAAATAAAGGAACAGTTACTTAAGGAGAATAATAAAAATAATTGGATTCCCAGTTGGGCAAAATTAAGAATGAAGGCATGGCTTGAGGGAATTTCTGACTGGCCAATATCTCGACAAAGATATTGGGGAACTCCGTTGCCTATATGGATTAATGAAGAATCTGGAGATAAAATCATTGTTGGAAGCATTGAAGAATTGAGAAAATTATCGGGCGTTAAAAATATAGAATTGCATAAACCTGAAATTGATAAAATATTAATTAAAAAAAATGGGAAGATTTATAAGAGAGTTTCTGAAGTATTAGATGTATGGTTTGATTCTGGAGTTTCAAGCTGGGCGATATTAGATTATCCAAGGGATAAGAAAAAAATAAAAAAATATTGGCCCGTTGATATTAATATTGAGGGAACTGATCAGTTTAGAGGATGGTGGAATTCACAAATTATCTTGTCTTATATATTATTTGGAAAAAAACCTTTTGATTCAATAATGGTTCATGGAATGATATTAGATATAAGCAAAAGGAAAATGTCTAAATCCCTTGGGAATATCATCACGCCTGAAGATATAATAAATAAGTATTCCAGAGATTTTTTAAGATATTATCTTACTAAATTTTCAAAGGGAGGACTTGACTTCAGCTATGATGAGAATGAGTTAAAATCTGTTAAGAGATTTGTTAATATATTAAATAATATTGAGACCTTCTTCAATCAGATAAAAGAGATGAACAATAATTTGGAGATAGAAGACAAATGGATAATTTCAAAGTATAATTCTCTGATAAAAGAAGTTATTGAATGTTATAATAAATATGATTTTGCAGATGCTGTGACTTTAATAGAAGATTTCACAATAAATAATTTCAGCAGAGATTATATTAAATTAATAAGAGACCGGGCAGATGAAGTATATTCTTTACTGATTGAGATAAATCTCGGATTGATTAAATTAATCTCTCCAGTTATGCCTTTCTTATCTGAAATGGTCTGGAGCAGAATGAGGGAGAAAAAGATAGTTGTTGATGAATCTATTACTCTTGCAGGATTTCCTAAATTTATTAAATCAAAAATAGATGAAAGTCTTGAAAAAGATTTTGAAAAAGTATTCAAGTTTATTGAGATGGGATTAGCTGAAAGAGATAAGGCTAAAATTGGATTAAGATGGCCACTGGCTTCTGCTACAATAAAAACAAAAACAGAATTAAATGAAGATCTTTCAGGTCTTATTCTTAGACAGCTTAATATTAAAAAGATAAAATTCAATAAAAGTGATGAAGAGCGGATTATACTTGATTTAAAAATAACTCCCGAACTCGAGGCCGAGGGGTATGCTCGTGAAATTGCAAGAAAGATACAGTCAGAACGCAAGAATAGGAACATGAAGAAGGAAGAAAGAATTACTCTTGAGTTATATGTAAGTGACAGAGTTAAAAAGTTTTTACAACCTCATATTTACTTTATTTCCAAGAGAGTCGGATCTGTAAAAGTTAAGTTTGACGAAGACAAGAGCAAAAAAATGATTTATTTTGATGTTAAAGATGAGGAAATTGGCTTTAACTTCCAAAGAGTAAATTTCTGAAAAGATTTAAATAGTCGTGTGCTTTGATTTGTTTAATGATAATTAATAGCGAGTTTTTAGGCAGGTTAAGAAAGATATTTGATCTTAATTTATATGAGGTAAAAGTATGGACTTCTTTGCTTTCTAGGGGTGTTTCGACTGCTGGAGAGTTAAGCACCATATCTGATGTTCCTCGAAGCAGAACTTATGATATTTTAGAGTCTTTGGAGAAGAAAGGTTTTGTTGTTATGAAGCTTGGTAAGCCAATTAAATTTTTAGCTCTTAAACCAGATGAAGTTGTTGATAGAGTTAAGAAACATATGTTGGGTGTTGCTCAAGAAAAGACTAAATATTTGGATGAGATTAAGGGTGGGGAAGTATTGAATGAACTTGCTTCTTTGTATGATAATGGGATTAAGTATGTTGAGCCGTCTGACCTTTCTGGAAGTTTGAAAGGTCGTCAGAATATATACAGCCATATGGATATGATGATAAAGAACGCTAAAAAGAGTGCTGTGATTGTGACTACGGCTGAAGGGCTTAATAGGAAATTTGAGCATTTGATGCCTAGTTTTGAAAGGGTCAGGAAGAGAGGGGTTGTGCTAAAGATTGCTGCTCCTATAACTACTGAAAATATTAAGTTTGCTCGTGAGCTTTCTAAGATAGCTGATGTGAGACATCTTGACAAACATATGGGAAGGTTTGCGATTGTAGACAATGAGCAAATGATGCTTTTACTGCTTGATGATAAGACAGTTCATCCAAATTATGATTTTGGTGTTTGGCTTTCAAGTGATTATTTCGCTAAGTCTATGACTCAGATGGTTGAGAATACTTGGAAAGATTTGACGCCCGTGAATAAGTTGAAGATTTGATTTAGCTCGTATGAGAAAGGCGATATTTATTGGATTGATTGTAGGGATTTTGATTTCTGTGGTGAGCACTTTAGGAATTTTAATTTGTAATTGGAATCCTGCACATTATATAGAAAAAGGACTTTTATGCAAAACGGCTTCGATATTTTATTGGCCAATAATTCCTCAAAGTCTTATTGTTTTTAGATTTGTTGAAGTTGATGGATTAAATGCAACTTTACCATTCTTAATAATGAATTTGATTACGATAGCTGAATTTATTTTATTATCTCTTTTTATTTCTTGGATTTATAAAAAAACGAATAGTATGTTCTATAGCAGACGCACTAAATCAAAAAATCGATGCACCACCACGCACTAAAGTGCGTGGTTTGATTGGTGCTCGATTTTTGGATGCTCGAAGTGTTCCACGCTCTAAAGAGCGTGGTTTTCAAACACTTCGACATAAAGTTGTGCAAAGCACACAACAAACTCGCAAATTGAAAGAGAGGAACAATTTGCTCATAATCGTATGCGTCCGCGTAATAGTAAACGCATAAACCTTACGGGGATTAAATGCGTTTACTATACTAGAGAGACTGATTTTAACATATGCCTTGATGTCTATTAACTCAATGGGATATTTGATTTGATAGATATTGTCAGGATAGTATGAGATGACTATCTCTGACAAATCTAATAAGATTCAGTAACTTATTTCTCTTTAATGGTAGAATTATCTCGGCAATTTCTGCAGGCGTTTTTCCATGTAGTTGCTGATTTGGATTAACAAAATTATGAATAATTCTTCTCATGTCCATAAAACTTTTTGCACCTTCAAAACTTCCAAAACCACTTCTAATATTTTTTAATCTATCATCTAATTTTC
>ERZ1292640.1188-Hain-H43-02um-R1-1188-length-21560-cov-12_pt2 | contig 18783 bp, 17 predicted proteins | sample MGYA00564404_ERZ1292640 | MGnify/ENA primary metagenome ERZ1292640 (study PRJEB36523, sample SAMEA6512636) | groundwater metagenome | collected 2019-01-08 | study: AquaDiva: Metagenomics assemblies of 32 groundwater samples
TGAGCGCGGCCGCTACCGCGAGGCCGGCGCTCGTGTGACCGCCCGTCCCGCCCCCCGCGATTACTACCTTCACGGCCAGCGGGTCCTGTCCCCGGCTCGGCCTCCGTCCGTCCTCGCACCCAGCCCGGTGTAGGGACCCCGCTCCGGGCGGGCGGAGGCCGTCGCCGGTTCCACCCGCTGGCCACGCAGAAGGGATCCGATCATCGGACGTCCCCCCTCGCTTCGAGGGCCAGCTCGATGAGGCGCGCGATCAGGTCGGGGAAGGAGAGGCCCGAGGCTTCCCAGAGCCGCGGATAGGCGGAGGTCGCGGTGAAGCCGGGGATGGTGTTGATCTCGTTGACGAGGATCCGCTCCCCTTCGAGGAAGAAGTCCACGCGCGCCATGCCGCGGCAGTCGATGGCGCTGAAGGCCGTCACCGCCAGCTGCTGGAACTGCCGGGTTTGTTCAGGGGACACCGGCGCCGGGACCTTCAGCGTCGTGTGGCCAAGGCCGTACTTGGCCTCGTAGTCGTACCACTCCTTGTCGTAGAGGATCTCGCCGGGCAGGGAGGCCTGGGGATCCTCGTTTCCGAGGACGCTGACCTCTATTTCCCGTCCCTGGGCGGCGCGCTCCACGAGGAGTTTCCGGCCGTGGCGCGCCGCCTCCGCCATCGCCGCCGGCAGGGCGTCGGGGGATTTGACCTTGCTGATCCCCACGCTGGAGCCGAGGTTCGAGGGCTTCACGAAGCACGGGTAGCCGATCCGCTCCGCCACCTGCGCCGCGACGTCGCCGGGCTCCCGCTCCCACTCGCGGGCGAGGACGACCAGGTGCTCCACGACGGGCAGCCCTGCCGCCCCGAAGAGCGCCTTCATGATGGCCTTGTCCATTCCCGCGGCCGAGGCGAAGACGCCGGCGCCGACGTACGGGATGCCGGCCAGCTCCAGGAGCCCCTGAACCGTCCCGTCCTCGCCGTACGGGCCGTGGAGCATGATCATGACCACGTCCAGTTCCCGCCTGAGGCCAGCGGGGAAACTCTCGGAGGGCTCCACGCGGACGAGGCCGGCGGCCCCGGCGTCCGCCTTCTCAGCGCGAGCCACCAGTTCCTGTTTCACCGGGCTGGTGGCGTCGCCGGGCGACAGTTCGCCCTTGACGTTCTCGGCCAGGGCTGTGAGCGGATCACCACCCACGAGCCAGCGGCCGTCCTTGGCGATGCCGATGGGGATGGGCTCGAAGCGGCTCCGGTCGATCGCCCGGAGGACGGACGCCGCCGAGGCGAGCGAGACCTCGTGCTCGCCCGAGCGCCCGCCGAAGATCACCCCCACACGGATCCGTTGCGCCATATCTATCTGTGTATCACACTCCCCCGTTCTTTGAAGCCGACCACCAGCGGGCCGACCAGGACGCCCGCGGCGAGGAGCGTGAAGGCCCACCCCCAGGTCTCCGCCGCCGGCCGGCCCAGCTTTGCCGCCAGGTCCAGCACCGCTCCGAACACGGCGGGGGCGAGGGCCCCGGAGGAAAACCCCACGGTGGACTGGAGCGCCATCGTCCGCCCGAGGTACGCCGGCTCGGCGCTCTCGGCGATGCTCGTGGAGAGGATTGCCGACTCGGCCGTTACCATGACCCCGTAGAAGAGGGCGAGGGTGACCAGCGCGCCGAACGGCCACCCGAGGGCCCAGCCCAGCGTGAGGGAGCAGGCGCCCGATACGAGCATGATGGCGCTGATGAGGGGGGTTCGCCCCCAGCGATCGGAGAGAAGCCCTGCCACCGGGTGGGAGACGGCGCCGATCGCCAGCACCGCCGCCCCGGCGAGGCCGGCCTTTTGCGTGGCCGGCGCGAGGCTGGCTCCGCCCGCGGTGAGGCTCGCCGCGAAGAACGGCACGATCCATCCCCGCATCCCCATCAGCTCCCACGCGTGGGCGCCGTAGGCCACGATGAGCCGAAGCGCGGATCCGTTCCTCAGGACTGGAGCGAGTCCCGCTCCACGCTCGGGCCTGGCGACGCGGGAGACGCCACCCGGCTCGAGGGTCACCGACGCGACGGCGGTGGCCAGGAATGGGCCGACGGCTGTGAGGGCGAAGGCGGCGCGCCACCCCCAGCGCGCGGTGGCCCAGGAGGTGACGAGGAGCGAGACCGACGTCCCCAGGGTGAAGGTGGCGATGTAGCAGCCCATGGCGAAGCCGCGGCGTGAGGCGTCGAAGCGCTCGGCCACGAGGCGCATGCCGGGCATGTACGTGCCGGCGAGGCCGATTCCGGCGAGGGTGCGGAGAACGAGCGCAGACGCGGCGCCGTGGGCCCAGAGCGGGAAGGCGACGCCCGCGAGGCTGGCCCAGAGCGCGCCGGCCAGATAGATCCGCCGGGGCTCGACCCAATCGGTCAGCGTGGAGAGGATGGCGACGGCCAGGATGTAGCCCACCTGATAGGCGGCGAAGATCAGCCCCGCCTCGGTGTTGGAGAGATGCCACTCGGTCTGGAGGAGCGGGAGGACCGCCGCGAAGTTGCTCCAGACGAGCATCGTCCCCAGCTCGGCGAGGCAGAGGGCGCTGAGCCAGCGGAGGTCCGCCGCGGCCCGCGTCACCGGGCGCCCCGGCGGGCTTGACGCCAGTTCCGCCAGCGCGCGAGGCGCTGGGCGATCTCCGCCTCGAGGCCGCGGTCCGTGGGCCGGTAGTAGATCCGCCCCTTGAGCGCGTCGGGGAGGTGCTCCTGATCCACCAGAGCCTCGGGCGCGTCGTGGGCGTACTCGTAGCCCTTGCCGTAGCCCAGGTGAGCCATGAGGCCCGATGGAGCGTTACGCAGATGGAGAGGCACGGGCTCGGCGGGCTTGTCGTGGACGTCCTGCTGGGCTAGGCCGAAGGCGACGTACACCGCATTGGATTTGGGGGCGCAGGCCAGGTAGAGCGTGGCCTGGGCCAGCGCCAGCTCGCCCTCGGGAGAGCCGAGGAAGTGGTAGGCGTCCTTGGCGGCCAGCGTCAGCTGGAGGGCCAGCGGATCGGCGTTGCCCACGTCCTCGGAGGCGAAGCGGACCAGCCGCCGCGCGAGGTAGAGCGGGTCCTCGCCGGACTCGAGCATCCGCGCCAGCCAGTAGAGCGAGGCGTCGGGGTCCGAGTCGCGGAGCGACTTGTGGAGGGCCGAGATCAGGTTGTAGTGCTCCTCGCCCGCCTTGTCGTAGAGGAGCGCCTTCCGCTGCGCGGCTTCCTGGATGGCGGCCTCCGTCACGCGCCGGACGCCGTCAGGCCCCGCAGGGGTCAGCATGACGGCGAGCTCCAGGATGTTCAGCGCGCTCCGGGCGTCCCCATTCGCCGATCGGGCGATCGAGCGGAGGGCGTCCTCGCCGACCTCGGCCTTGAAGGCGCCCAGGCCCCTCTCGGCGTTGGTGAGGGCCCGGGACAGCAGCGTTGCGAGATCCTCCTCGGCCAGCCGCTCGAGGACGTACACGCGGCAGCGGGAGAGGAGCGGCGAGATCACCTCGAAGGAGGGGTTCTCGGTCGTCGCTCCTACCAGCGTGATCGTTCCCTTCTCCACGTGGGGGAGGAACGCGTCCTGCTGGGCCTTGTTGAAGCGGTGGATCTCGTCCACGAAGAGGATCGTCCGGGTGCCCGTGCGCGCGCGATGGGACTCGGCTTCGGCGACGACCTGGCGGATCTCCTTGACGCCGGAGAGCACCGCGGAGAAGCTGACGAAGTGGGCGCCGCTGACCCGCGCCAGGAGGAGCGCCAGCGTGGTCTTTCCCGACCCCGGCGGCCCCCAGAGGATCATGGAGTGGAGCTCTCCCGCTTCGATGGCCTTCCGGAGGATCTTTCCCGGGCCCAAGAGGTGTCCCTGGCCTAGAAATTCCTCCAGGCTCCGCGGGCGTATGCGGTCGGCGAGCGGCGCCGGCGCGGGAGTGGACTCGGGAGACTCGAAGAGATCCACGCCGCTATTATAGCGGCTCAGGCAACACTCAGCTCGGCGAGGAGGGCCCGGAGGAGATCGGCGTCATGGCGTTACCTCGCAGCCGCCCGCGGCGGCTCGTCGAGCCGCGCGAGCACATCCCGCAGGAGATCGATTCCTGCGCGGTCGATGGTCCGGTTCGACATGATGACCTCCACGGTCGGCGGCAGGGTCCCGCGCAGCTTCTCGGCCGCCTGCTCCGAGCAGACCACGAGGGACGTGGCCTCGAGCATCCGCTCGACGCTCCAGGGATCGTCGGCGCTGGCCAGGACCGTTTTCAGATGGGTGAGGCCTGCCGACTGGACCGAGCGGAGCAGGTTCTGGGTCCCCTTCGGCGTCCCGCAGACCAGGCCCACCGTGGTCCCTTCAGGAAGCTCGCTGAGGCGGAGCAGGGTGGAGATGTTCGCCTCCGTCAGGAGCGCCACCACCGGAACCGATTCGGCCGCCAGGGCTGCCTTGACCTCGTGGATGTGGAAGAACGTCGTGATGACGACGCCATACCCCACCATCTCGCGGACGAAGGAGGGATCGCGCCGCGCCCGCTCGGTCAGGTCCTCCACCAGCATGCGGTCCACCGCAAGCGGCAGCTCCGCTTCCAGTTCCTCGCGGAAGCGCGAGACCTCAGGCCAGTTGCACTCGATTACGAGCGCCCGGGTCCGCTTCGCTTTCCTGGCTTGCGCGACCGGGGCCCGGGTCGCCGCGGTTGTCAGGAATTCCTCCGCGGAGTAGCCGAGGCGCCGGGCCCGCTCGAGCGTTTCGTCCACCAGGCGCTCGATCCCCCGGGCCATTTTTCCTTCTCCCGTCGGGGGGCGGTCGGCGACGAACGTCCCGCGCCCCGGCCGGCTCTCCAGATAGCCCTCCTGCTGGAGCTCGGCGAGCGCCTTGGCGGCCGTGTTCGGGTTGATCCGGAGGAACCCGGCCAGCTGGCGGACCGTCGGCACCTGGCTTCCCGGCTTGAGGGCACCGGTCAAGATGAGGTGGCGGATCTGGGTCTTGAGCTGGACGTGTACCGGCACCGAGCTCTCCCGGTTCACCCTGAGGCCGGAGGGCGGCACGAGCCGCAGGCCCTCACGCGGCGGCACGCTTGGCCTCTACGTCGGGTTCGGCCGCCCGGTCCTGGAGCCAGGTGCCGACGCGGATGAAAAGGGCGCCGAGCCGGAGCCTCAGGGTGGGGCGGTCGCCGAGGGCCTTGCGGACCATGGCCTGGCGGGCGGCATACTGCCGGGCTTGATCCAGCCGATATCTCGCCAACCACTCCAATTCGTACAGGTTCATGACTGATCCTCTCCCTTTCGTATAGTGTACTAGTACGTTAGTACGCTACCTCGTGGCCTGTCAAGGAAGAAAGTTTGGACCTCTCAGGAGGTTATACGGGCAGCCGTCCGGGTCGGGAGGAATCCTCTGTGGTAGGCTGGAGGGAGGATGCTGGCACGTCGGCTCGCGACGGGGGTCGTGGCCCTGGGGGTGGTTTCCCTCATCTATAGTGGGGGCCTGCCGTCGGCGTGGGCAATCGCTGAGACCGACCGCCTCTGGCTGGTCGGCGAGCACGCCTTCGCCGACCGTCTCTACGCCGTTTCCCGCCGCGCTCTCGAGCGCTTCGTCAAGAGCTACCCGAACGAAGTCCGGGTGGGGGAGGCCACGCTGCTCCTCGGCAAGAGCCAGTTCGGTCTCGGCGAGTTCCAGCCTGCGCTTGAGAATTTCAGGAAGGCCCAGCGCCTGACGCCGCCCCCGGGGCGCCCCGAGGAGGCGCGCTTCTGGGAAGCGGAGACGCTCTTCCGGCTGAAGCGCTACGCCGAGGCGCGCGTGGTGTACGACGCGCTCGTCGCGGCCAACGCCGCCGCCCCCGTGGCGCCCGACGCGATGTACGGGCTGGGCTGGACGGAGCTCGAGCTGAAGCGCCCGGAGGGGGCGGCGATGGCCTTCCGCCAGCTCCTCGAGGCCTGGCCCGAGTCGCCGCTCGTCCCTTCGGCGACGTTCTACCTGGCCCGGACGCTGGTGGAGTTGAAGAAGCCCGCCGAGGCGGTCGCGCTGCTCGAGCCCTTCCGGAGTCGCTACCCCAACAACGTCCTAGGGCCGGAGGCCCAATACCTACTCGGGTTGAGCCGGCTCGCGGTCGGCAAGACCGCCGAGGGGCTCCGGGACCTAAAGGAGTTTGTCACCGCCCATCCGCGCCACGAGCTGACCGTGGCCGCCCGCCGCTCGATCACCGAGGGGCTCCTCAAGGAGGGTCAGAAGTCCGACCTCGGTCAGGAGTACCAGTCGCTGATCAACCAGTCGCCGCCCACTGCCGAGGGGCTCTACGACGCGGGCCTCATCGCCCAGCACCTGGGACGCGCGAAGGACGCCGAGAGCGCCTGGCGCCGGGTGCGCGCCGAGTTCCCCAAGCACGCGCTCGCCGCGCGCGCCTCGCTGGAGCTGGCGCAGGCGGCGTTCAAGCGGAGCCAGTTCAAGGACGCGTCGGCGCTGGCCAAGCCCGCCAGCGAGAGCGAAGACGAGGCGGTGCGGATCGAGGCGCTGTTGCTCATGGGCGAGAGCGATCTCAAGCAGCGGCGCTTCCAGTCCGCGCTCAAGACGTTCCAGGAGGCCGCCGCCGCGGAGGGCGCGGACCCCGCCCTTCGCTTCCGCGCCTTGGCCGGCAGTGGGCTGGCCCACGAGGAGCTCGGCCAGTCGAAAGAGGCGGCCCGGCTCTACGCCGAGGTGGCCGCCGACAGCCCGGACGCAGCGCTGAAGAAGTGGGCCCAGGAGCGGCTCAAGGCGGTGCGGGCGAAGGCCAAGCCGCCCGCCCAGCCGAAGGCGGAGAAACCCAAGTCGTGAGGCGCGTGCTCGCCTTTCCGCTGGTACTGACTCTCCTGTGGCCGGCACTGGCTGGCGCGGCGCCGCCGTTGCCGCTGGAGCTTCCCCCGCCGGACCTGGCCCCGCTCCTGTCCTTGGCCGCGCCGCCGCTCGACAAGCCGCCGGTCCCGCTCCCTGAGGTCTCCCTCCCGGATCCGCCGAGGGCGTTCCCCCCCTTGCCGGCCCCCCCGCTCGCCACGGACCCGTCGGGGAAGCCGGTGGCACCGCTCCCGCCGCCGCGGATCCTGGCGTGCAACCCGCTCGGGACAGTCTTCGGCGTGGCCTCCGAGCTCCTCGAGTGCGGGCGGGCGCGCTTCCAGCGCGACGAACTGGAGGAGGGGCGCGCCGCCCTGGAAGGGGCGGTGCGCGGCGCCAGCGACCGGGCCGTGGTCCGCGAGGCGCGCTACTGGCTCGGGGAGACGCTCCTCCGCCAGGGCCGCTACGAGCCCGGGGAGCGGAACTTCCTCCTCGTCGCCCAGGAGGGCCAGGCCGACGAGCTCACAGCCTACGCGACCTACGACCTGGGGTGGGTCGCCCTCAAGCTGAATGACCCTGCGCGGGCGCTGGCGCGCTTCGACGAGGTCCGGCGCGGGGCGCCCATTGTCGGGCTCGCCCCCTTCGTCACCCACGGTCGCGCCGTCGCGCTCTACGGGCTGGGGCGCTTCGAAGACGCGCGCGAGATCTGGCAGGGGCTCCTCAGGCTTTCGATCCCGCGTCCGCTGGCGCTCGAGGTCGCCTTTTGGCTCGGCGACACGCTGGGCCGCGTGGGCGAGCCCAAGGCCGGGGTGGAGCATCTCCAGCGCTTCACCGCCGCGGGCCCGCACCCATTGATCGAGACCGGGATCCTGAGACTCGGCTGGTGGAACCTGGCCGCGGGGAACGCGCTCGACGCCGCCAAGGCCTATCGGTGGCTGCTCTCGGCGTATCCGCGGACGGCGGAGTGGGCCTGGGCCCGAGTCGGTCTCGCCCGGGCGCTCCTGGCGCTCGGCGACTGGCCGGGAGCTCGCGAGGAGATCCGCCAGCTCCAGGTCGCCACGCGGGGTCACGCGCTCGTGCTGCCCGGGCTCTTCATCCTGGGGCGCTGGGCGGTGGAGCACGACGCCTTCGAGGCCGTCCATGCCCTCGCCCAGGAAATCCTGACCCTCGACCTCGGCCCCCAGGACCGCGCGTACGCGCTCCTCCTGAACGGCGAGGCGTATCGGCGCGAGAGCCAGAGCGGTGAGGCGCGCAGCCAGTTCGAGCTGGTGAGGGACGCCCAGAAAGGGACGCCGCTCGGCTGGACCGCGCTGCTCCGTTTAGCCCAGATGGACGTGGAGACGCGGGAATTCTCTCGGGCCGCGGGGGAGAGCGCCGAGATCCTGAAGCAGCCGCTCCCCTACGACGTGCGAGCGCTGGCGCTGCTCCTTCACGCCGAGGCCGCCTACCGGGCGCGGGACTGGGAGACCTCCGCCGCCGGATTCCGGCGCTTCCTGTCGGAGTTCCCCGGTCACCCTCAGGCAGGCGCGGCGGCCCTCTCGCTCGGGTGGGCGGAGTTGAGGCGCGGCAACGGCGCGGCCGCCCGCGAGCGCTGGGTGGCCTTCGCCCGTTTCTTCCCGGCCGACCCGCGCGCGCCGGAGGCGCTGCTCCTGGCGGCCGAGCTGGCGGGAGAGGCCGGAGACCCCGGGGCCAGGGACCTGCTGGATCAGCTGCTCGCCCGCTATCCCTCCTACGCTCAGGCGGACGTGGCCCACCTGAACCGGGCGATCCTGGATCTCCGGGCGGGCCGGAGCCGTGAGGCGCGCGAGGAGCTGGCCGCGTTCCTGAAGCGCTCGCCGCTCTCGCCCTTCGTCGGGCGCGCGCGGTTGGCGCTCGGGGTCGCGCTCCTCGCCCTCGGCCGCCCCGAGGAGGCGGCCCGCGAGATCAAGGAAGCGCTCCAGCAGGGCCAAGGTGCCCTGGCTCACCTCGGCGCCGGGACCGCGGCGCTCTCCCTCCGGCGGTGGGAGGAAGCCGGGCGCGAGCTCGCCGAGGCCCGAGACGCGGGAACGGCCGCCGTCAGCCGGGCCGCCGAGTACGGGCTGGTCGTCCTGGCGCTCAACGAGGGGAAGAAGGACGAGTTCAGGAAGGCGGCGCCGTCGGTGCTCCAGTCGCTGCCCTCCCTCTCGCTCATGCCGCCGGTCCTCTACGTGCTGGCGGCCCTCGCCGTGGAAGATAAGAAATGGAGCGACGCACGGACGCTGACCCTGCGCCTCATCAACGACTATCCGGAAAGCGACCCGGCCGACGACGCCATCTTTCGCCTTGGCGCCGGGGCTTCCGCCGACGGGCAGTGGGCCCTAGCCCGGGAGGCGTACCAACTGCTGGAGGACCGCTATCCCAAGAGCCCGCTCGCCGAGGACATCCGCCTGGGCCTCGCCGAGGCGCTGGTCCGGAGCGGCGCCGCCACCGAGGCGCGCGGCCGGCTCGAGGCGTTCGTCGTGTCGGGCTCGACAGATCCGCGCCTGCCGAAGGCGCTCTTCCTGCTGGCCCAGGCCCGGCAGGCCGCGGGCGAGCGGGCCGCAGCGGCGGAGGCCTACACCCGGCTCGTCCGGGATTATCCCAGCAGCGAATGGACCCCGGCCGCCTGGATTCCACTGGGGCGCCTGCTGCTGCTCGCGAGGCGGTGGGACGAGGGGCGCCAGGTCCTCGAGCGGGCTCTGGCCGGCCCCGACGAGGCCACGGCCGTCGAGGCCGCGTTCACCCTGGGGGAAGGGTTCCGCGCCCGCGGGGCGCAGGAGGACGCCGTCGAGGCGTACCTGACCGCCGCCTACCTGGCGCCGGCCTCGGCCTGGGGTCGTCGCGCCCTCCTCGGCGCCGGCCACAGCTTCGCCGCCCTCAAGCAGACCGAGTCGGCCGTCATCGTGTTACGGAAGCTCCTCGCCCAGCCCGACCTCCCCTCCGACCTCCAGGCTGAGGCCCGGAGCGCCCTCGGCCGGCTCGAGCGGACCCCCTAACCAAGCACCCTTCGGGGCGTCTTGACACCCCCCCGGGCGTGTGCTTAGATGCTGTCGTTTCTCGTTCTGCGGGTGAACCCCGATTACAAGGAGGGAGCTGCCTATGGGTGACTCAAGCGTGAACCGTCGTGAATTCCTCAAGACGACCGCGGCGGGGACGGCCGCTGCCGGGCTCGGGGCCAACATCATCATCCCGGGCCGGGCCCACGCGGCGAAAAAGACGCTCCGCATCCTCAACTGGGTTCACTTCGTCCCGGCGTACGACGAGTGGTTCAACAAGAAATACGTCGTGGAGTGGGGCCAGAAGAACGACACCGAGGTGACCGTGGACAACATCGGCATCGCCGGCGTCAACGCCCGCGCCGCCGCCGAGGTGTCGGCCCAGAAGGGGCACGACCTGTTTCTGTTCAACTGGCCGCCGCCCTCCTTCGAGGAGCAGACGGTGGACATGAAGGACGTCTACGCCGAGATCGAGAAGAAGGTCGGCAAGCCCATCGACCTGGCGATCAAGAGCACCTACAATCCGAAGACGAAGAAATACTACGCCCTGTCGCCATCGTTCACGCCGGACCCGGTGAACTACCGGAAGGACCTGTTCACGGAGGTCGGCCTGCCCAACGGGCCCAGGACCTGGGACGAGGTCCGGGTCAAGGGCGCCGAGATCAAGAAGAAGCGGGGCAACCCGGTCGGGATCGGCCTCGCCAACGAGATCGATACCGCGATGGCCATGCGGACGATCATGTACTCGTGGGGCTCCCACGAGCAGGACGAGGCCGGCAACCTGACGCTGAAGTCGAAGCAGACCCTGGACGCGCTCAAGTTCGTCAAGGCGCTCTTCCAGGAGACCATGACCGACGAGGTGTTCACGTGGGATGCCTCCTCCAACAACCGGGCCGTCGTCTCCGGCAAGGTCTCCCTGGTCCTGAACGCCATCTCCACGACGCGGACGGCCGAGAAACAGGACCCGGCTATGTCGAAGGAGATCCAGCTCGCGAAGGCGCTGAGTGGGCCGGTGCGGGCGATCGGGCTGGAGCACGTGATGCAGTGCTACGTGATCTGGAAGTTCGCCGAGAACATCGACGGCGCCAAGAAGTTCCTCGTGGACTACGTGACGAACTTCCGCCAGGCCTTCGTGGCCGGTGAGTTCTACGACTTCCCATGCTTCGAGAAGACCGTGCCGGACCTGCAGCAGCTCATCGCCAACGACCCCAAGGCCCACCCGCCCGACAAGTACAAGGTGCTCGACGACGTGCTCAAGTGGGCGACCAACGTGGGCTACCCCGGCTACGCCACCGCGGCCATCGACGAGATCTACGGCACCTGGGTGCTGAACGTCATGTTCGCCAAGGTGGCCGCCGGCAAGGCCACGCCCGAAGCGGCGCTGGACGAGGCGGACGCCGCCTGCCGGCGCATCTTCGGCAAGTGGAAGGAGAAAGGCTTGGTGTAAGCCGCTCCGCGTAGCGGCGCGTTCGACGGCAGGAGGCTCCCGATGACGGAGCCTCCTGCCATGTTGGACCGACGATGGCCACGGTCGAAACCAGAGACGTGCGGAAGCACTTCGGCGACGTTCACGCTGTGGACGGTGTCAACCTCACGACCAAGGAGGGCGAATTTCTCGTCTTGCTCGGCCCGTCGGGGTGCGGCAAGACCACGCTCCTCCGGATGATCGCCGGGCTCGAGGATCCGACGGGGGGCGAGATCCTGATCGGCGGCCAGGTGGTCAACGACTTGCCGCCCCGGGCCCGGAAGATCGCGATGGTCTTCCAGAGCTACGCCCTCTACCCCCACATGCGGGTGTTCGACAACATCGCCTTCCCCCTCCGAGCCCAGGGTGTGCCGAGGGCCGAGATCCCCCACAAGGTGGAGTGGGCCGCGGGACTCTTCGGGATCGAGAAGCTTCTGCATCGGAAGCCCCGGGAGTTGTCGGGCGGCGAGCGCCAGCGCGTCGCCCTGGCCCGGGCCGTGGTGCGCGAGCCGGCCGTCTTCCTCCTCGACGAGCCGCTGTCGAACCTCGACGCCAAGCTCCGCGCCTCCGCGCGCGACGAGCTCCAGCAGTTCCAGCGCCGGATCGGGACCACCACAATCTACGTCACCCACGACCAGGTGGAGGCGATGGGGCTCGGCGACCGGATCGCGGTGATGCAGGGTGGCAAGGTGCGGCAGATCGGGACGCCGCAGGAGGTCTACGACGAGCCGGCCGACACGTTCGTGGCCGGCTTCCTCGGCTCCCCCCCGATGAACCTGCTGGAGATCCCCGACTGCCTCGTGGGGTTCCGCCCTGAGCACTTCCTGCCGAAGGAGGCCCACGAGAGCCCCGATGGTCTCCTGGCCCTCAAGTTCCACATCAGCCGCATCGAGTACCTCGGCGCCGACCGTCTGCTTTACGGCGCGCTCGAGGGGAAGTTCCCCGACACGAAGGTCATCTCCAAGCTCGCCTCCACGGTGTCCACCCCGGTCCAGCCCGGGAAGACCCAGGACTTCGCGGTCCGGGAGAAAGACTTCCGGTTCTTCGACCGGGAGACCGGCCTCCGGACCCGGCCGCGGCCGGTCTGAGGCGGACGATGGCGACCCTCGAGCGCGACCTCCGCGCGCCGGCCGCGGGCCGCCGGTTCGGGTTCGTCCTGGACCGGCCGGAGTGGCTCGGCCCGCTCATGATCGCCCCCGCCGTCCTGTACATCGTGGCGATCGTCGGGCTGCCGTTCCTCCTGGCCCTCTACTACAGCGTCAGCGACATCAGCATGGGGAGGCGGACGCTGGGCTTCGTGGGGCTGAAGAACTTCATCAGCGTCGTCCCGACCTCCAAGTTCCAGACCTCCCTCCAAAACACGTTCGTCTTCGCCATCGTCTCCCAGGTGCTGGTGATCATCCTGGCCAACATCCTGGCTCTGGCGCTGCTCAAAGAGTTCCGCGGCAAGTGGGTGGTGCGGCTCCTGCTCCTCCTGCCGTGGGTGGCGCCGATCTCGCTTGGCACGATCGGCTGGCTCTGGATCCTGGACTCCATCTACAGCGTGATCAACTGGACCCTGGAGGCCTTCGGGCTCATCACCGCGGACGGCTGGCCCATGTACCTCGGCAAGCCCTACCTGGCCATGGGATCCGTCATCACGGTCCACGTCTGGCGGCTCCTGCCGCTCGCCACGGTGATCATCCTGGCCGGCCTCACCTCCATCCCCAAGGACATCCACGACGCCGCCCAGGTGGACGGGGCCAGCTTCTGGCGGCACCACTTCCAGATCACGGTGCCGCTGATCCGCCCGATCCTCCTGGTGGCGCTCCTCTTCGGCCTCGTCTTCGCCTTCACCGACATGGTCGTGATCTTCGTCCTGACTCGGGGGGGCCCCTACGACACGACCCAGGTCCTGGCGAGCCTGGCGTTCTTCACCGGCATCCAGGGCGGCGACCTGGCAGAGGGCGCGGCCATCGCGATCTTCCTCTTCCCGCTGCTCCTGGCCGTGGCCTTCGTCTTCCTCCGGATCGCCCGGCGGAGCGAGGTGACCTGAGATGGCCGCCGGGACCGGGCGGCGCTGGGGACTCCGGGTGGGCCACTTCGGCGTGGTGGGACTGTTCACGCTCTTCACGGCCTTCCCCTTCTACTGGATGCTCGTCACCACGTTCAAGCGGACCAGCGACCTGCTGAAGCGGGGGAACAACCCGTTCGTCTACAACGAGGCGCCGACGCTGGAGAACCTCCGCGTCCTCTTCCAGGAGACGCTCTACGTGAGGTGGCTGGTGAACACCACCCTGGTCGGGGTGGCGGTGGTGGTGATCACGCTGATCCTCGCGATCCCGGCGGGGTACGCGCTGGCCCGGCTCACGGGGCGGTGGGGGGAGCAGCTCGGGATCGGGATCTTTCTCACCTATCTCGTGCCGCCGACGCTCCTCTTCATCCCCATGTCGCGCGTGATCGGCGACCTGGGCCTCCAGGACTCCCTCTGGTCCCTGGTGCTCGTCTACCCCTCGTTCACGATCCCGTTCTGCACGTGGCTCCTGATGGGGTTCTTCAAGGCCATCCCGCGCGACCTGGAGGAGGCCGCCATGATCGACGGGCTGAGCCGCTTCGGGGCGTTCGTCAAGGTCGTGATCCCGATCTCGGTGGCGGGGATCCTCACGGTGGTCATCTTCTCCTTCACGCTGGTCATGCAGGAGTTCGTCTACGCCCTGACCTTCATCTCCTCCGTCCGGCAGATGACGGTGAGCGTCGGGGTGCCGACCTTCCTGGTCCACGGCGACGTGTACTTCTGGGGCTCGCTGATGGCCGGCTCCTTCATCGCCAGCGTGCCGATCGCGATCCTTTACAACTTCTTCGTCGATCGCTTCATCGCCGGTTTCACCGTCGGCGCCATCAAGTAGCTGCGGCGGCCAGGGGGCTCCCATGAAGACTTACGCGGTGGTGTTCCTGAGCGTGTTCCTCGCCGAGCTCGGCGACAAGACCCAGCTGGCCACTCTGTTCTTCGCCACGAACCCGGCCCTCAGCAAGGTCGGCGTCTTCGCCGCCGCCGCCGGGGCCCTGGTGATCTCGAGCCTCCTGGCGGTCGTCGTGGGGACCCAGCTCGGCGCCTGGGTGCCGCCGGAGCGTCTGAAGATCCTGGCCGGGCTCGGCTTCATCGCCATCGGCCTCTGGATGCTCCTGGCCCGCTGAGGAGGGCGCGATGAAGGGCTACGGGGGGAAGATCCTGTTCGTGGATCTCGGCGACGGAGGGACGCGCGTCGAGTCCGTCTCCGAGGACATGGCTCGCGGCTACCTTGGGGGAAACGGTTTCGCCGCCCGGCTCCTCTACCGTCACGTGGGGCGCGGGGTGGATCCGTTCGACCCGGCCAACTCTGTTGTCTTCGCCGTGGGACCCATCACCGACACGACGGTGCCGGGGAACAGCCGGGCCTGCGTGGCGTCCAAGTCGCCCCTGACCGGGCTTTTCTTCGACTCGACCTTCGGCGGCCGCTTCCCCGCCACGCAGAAGCGCACCGGCTTCGACGCCATCTGCATCACGGGGCGGGCGAGGGAGCCGGTCTATCTCAAAGTCACGGAGGCCGGCGCCCGCCTGGAGCCCGCGCGCGCCCTCTGGGGGAAGACGACGCGCGAGGCCGTGGAGGCCATCCAGGCTGCCGAGGGCGGCGACCCCGACGTCATGGCCATCGGCCCCGCCGGCGAGCACCGCGTGCGCTTCGCCTCGATGGCGCACTACTGGAAGAACCGCGAGGGAATCTCCGGGCGCGGCGGCATCGGCGCCGTCCTGGGCTCGAAGAACCTCAAGGCCGTCGTGGTCGCGGGGACACGAAAGACGGAGGTCGCCGATCCCGCGCAGCTCAAGGCCCTCGTGGACGAGACGCGCGAGCCGCTCAAGAAGGGCACCCAGGCCCTCTCCACCTTCGGCACGCCGTTTCTCGTCCAGCCGATCAACACCCTCGGCGGGCTCGGCGCCTACAACATCAAGAGCGAGGTGTACGCGGAGGCGCGGGCCATCTCCGGCGAGGAGATGAAGGCCCACTACCACGACAAGGACACCACCTGCCTCAAGTGCCCCGTGGCCTGCGGCAAGCAGTACGCCATCGGCGAGGGCGAGTTCGCCGGGCTCAAGGCCAAGATGCCCGAGTACGAGACGATCTTCGCGCTGGGATCCATGCTCGGGAACTCCCACGCGCCCTCGCTCGTCAAGGCCAACGACCTCTGCGACCTCCTGGGCATGGACACGATCAGCCTCGGCGTGACGCTCGCCTTCGTGGCCGAGGCCCTCGAGTGCGGCTGGCTCGACCCGAAGGAGGTCGGCGTTCCCTTCGGCTGGGGCGACTGGCGGGGGATGCTGGCGCTCGTCGAGCAGACCGCCTACCGCCGGGGCTTCGGTGATCGACTGGCGGAGGGCTCGTGGCGACTGGCCGAGGCCCTCGGACCGGAGGCTCTCAAGACCGTGTACGCTGTGAAGCGGCTCGAGCTTCCCGCCCATTCGGCGCGGGCGCTCAAGGGCATGTCAATCGGCTACGCCACCGCCACGCGTGGCGGGAGCCACCACGACACCCGTCCCACGCCCCAGTACGCCCAGGGGTTCGATCGCCGGAGCGTCGAAGGGAAGCCCGAGTTCGCCGTGCGGAGCCAGCACTTCACCGCCGTCGACGACTCCCTCGTCGTCTGCCGCTTCACCTCCGAGCGCGGCTTCGGCCTCTTCCTGGGCGAGCCCTACGCCCGGATGGTGTCGGCGGTCACCGGCTGGGACGTCTCGGTGGAGGAGCTGGAGCGGATCGGCGAGCGGGTGGTGAACCAGGAGCGGCTGTTCAACGTGCGCGAGGGCGTGGGCCGGAAGGACGACGTCCTGCCCTGGCGGGTCATGCACGAGCCGATTCCCGAGGGGGCGTCGGCGGGGATGCACTGCCCGCCAGCGGAGCTCGACCGGATGCTCGACGAGTACTACCGGCTCCGCGGCTGGGACGCCCAGGGCGTCCCCACGCCCGAGCGCCTCGCCGCCCTCGGCTTGCCTTAGCGGGGGAAATTTGGCTGTGTTCAAGACCGTCGCGGGCATATTCTTGCGCATATCATGAGGCGTGATCGCCGGCACTCCGACGTGGTGGAAGGGGAGCTCCCCCGAACCTCGGAGCTCTTCGGCCCCTCGGTAAGTGGCGAACTTGCCTCATCGGCCGATTGATTCGACGAGCCGCATCAGGTGAGCAACGTACTCGTCCGGCAACCCGCTCGTCGCATCGAAGAGCTCTTTGACCTCTGTCGCGGAGAGAAACGTAGTCAGGGGGAGCCCGGGCACTAACCTGCCGCTTTTCGCGAACTTTGCCACGCGCTCGATACACCGGCCGGCCAGCGATACGAACTCCCGGTAGTGCCCCCCGTAAATTGGGTGTCCGCCGTTTCTCCCGAGTAGCCGGAGCGCCAGCTTGCAGACCTCGGTCACCGCAAGCTCATCCTGAACGAATTGAGCTGGCTCGGCAGGAAGAATCCACAGCACTTCCCAGACGCCGGGGGCCGAGGTCGGTCGGAGCTGCCACTCCGCCAGCTCCGGCTCGGAGCGGGCGATCGTCGTGGCCAGGCCGTCCGACAAGAAGATGCGGGGCCCTTTGAGCCCGGAAGCCTCCGTTAGGGTGACGGCCTCCACGACAGCCGGGCCTACCACGTTGGCGGGTTCGTCAGTGGCCAGAAAGATACCTTTAAGGTGGCGGACCTCGCCGAAGGCGAGCGCCCCGCGGACCAAAGTTGGCTCCTCGGTGGCAGCGTTCAGCTGAACGAGGTTGAAAACGAGCTCGCTGGCGTGGCGGAGCGCTTCCACGGGATCCTGGCGCGTGAGGAAGACGCTATCGCTCAATGCGTACCGGTGGCTCCACTCCCCGGTCCGGCTGAAGATCTCCGGAATCCGCAAGATCTCGGCGAGGTCGCTCAGGGCATCGATGGCGGCGTCCGCGGTCCCGCCCGCCATGTGGCGGAAACCCAGGACGTCGAAGTAAAAGACCGCCTCCTGGCCCATCCTTTAGCGCCGTGGAAGCGTGAGGTCCGACCGCCGAACAATGGCCAGCACGTAGATGATGCACTTATCTTCGTCCACGGTGTGGAAAATTCCGAAGTGCTGTGCGCGCAAATACAAGAGCGGCTGGACGGGGGCGATTCGGCTGCGAATTCGCGCGACCCCGCGTTGCTTACCAGGGTCTTCCAGGGTTTTTAGCGCGGCGTCTATCTCGTCCCGGTCGGCCTCCGGGAGTTCCTCCCGTTGCCCGGCGGCAGTCTCGGAGAGTTCAACCGCATAGGATTGACAGCTCATCTGCTCACGGGGCGGCTACACCGCTCCGCGTCGCGAGCTTCTCCAGTGAAACAGTGCGCCCTTCGCGAATCTCGCGGACCGCTTGCTCGAGGAGGCGGCGCACGCCTTTGGATTCGAGGAGAATCAGTCCCTCGAGCTCGTCCCGGCTGATGCGCCTCAGGAGGGCTTTCGGCTCACCCCGGAGCGTGATGATAACGTCGGCCTTGCGGGCCGCCTGCAGCACGGAGGTGGTCCGCTCCTTGAGGTCCTTCATCGTGCGGTACTGGATTGCCATGACCGTGCCCCTTTCGTGTCTCTATACAGACACCTCGATTCCACGGTGTCCCTTAAGAGACACATTATCAGTCTCGGGCAGCGACTGTCAAGGACCAAAGTCGGGGGGGAGGCTGGCGGAACTCCTTCCAGCGATCTCCCGACCTCCCTGACTTCATGTCGGCTTCGGGATCCTGGCGGCCTGCAGGATTTGCAGAACCTCGAGGGTCACCTCGCTGCTCCGCTCCTTGAAACTAGCCCAAACTGCGTGCCTTCCTGCCGATGGCATAGGGGTTGCTCATCGTTCATTGGACAAGGTGAGGGGAGGCCCACCCCGGGGCCACGACGGTAAACCGGCGACTCTCTGACTTTACGGACGCGCCCGCCCCGGGGAAAGCTGCTCCCTGGCTCGCGCGGCTTTCCGGGGGCGGGCCGTGGGGCGGGAGGAAGAGGCGACGACCACCCACACGATCTTCATCAACGCCGTCGAGATCAAGGGATCGACGACAACCGGCAAGCTCGCGCCTCCCCCGGTCAACCCCGCGGACCTTTCCAAGGGGTATAGCTTCAATGCCCCGGGGGAGGCGGACAAAAGTGCTCCGCAGAGGTGGGAAGTCGCAAGCTACCTCTTGACCTCGGCGTCTATCACAGTGCAGTGAAGAGACACGGTGACGTTGAACATGTTTGTGGTCAACGGGGACGCGCACGAAGTCCGGATCCTCGCGCCAGATGGTCAGGCCAGTTAATGCGACCGGGGGTGAGTTGAAAATCCCATAGCAGGTGTCCTCCTGTTCGCCCGACGCCAGTGGCGGAGAGGAGTGGACACATGGCACGCCGAGATCGGACAGGCCCCCGGGGCGGCGGCGAGGGAGCCGGACCCGGCGGGAGGTCGAGTGGCTCATGGAGTTGCGTTTGGGTGGCCCGGGCGACGGTTGTGGACTCGATGATTCCCTCCTTTTCAGGCCGGTGAGCCACGCATCCTTGTCCTGCGCGCCAGTTAATGAGCGAACGGCTGGGATAAGAATCCCCTAGCACCTGTCCCACTCCTGGCCCCGGGGCACCTCCTGGAGGTGGCC
>ERZ1292640.1565-Hain-H43-02um-R1-1565-length-18782-cov-43_pt1 | contig 18782 bp, 11 predicted proteins | sample MGYA00564404_ERZ1292640 | MGnify/ENA primary metagenome ERZ1292640 (study PRJEB36523, sample SAMEA6512636) | groundwater metagenome | collected 2019-01-08 | study: AquaDiva: Metagenomics assemblies of 32 groundwater samples
GGCGCACCTGCGCACGGTGATGCGAGAAGCCGGCTTGGCTGAACGCTGACGGTCCTGAGATCGAACCGGCCTGGCGGGGGTTCTTTGAGCGATGGCTGAGGCAGGGACCGTAGGTCGTGGGGCGTGGATCGTGGGGGCGTTCAGCCGCGGCGCGCCTTCAGGTTCCCGGCCGTGCGCGCGCGAGCCAATAGAGCGGTTGGCGTCTGCCGTGCGCGACTGCCAGCACCAGCACGTGATCCACGTGCACCTCGAAAGCCACGTGGACTCGCCACAACCCTGCCGAGGACCGCACTTGCCTCGGCTACGAACTCACCTCCGAGGCCCAGGCGCTGTTCGTCGTACCACAAAGCTGCGGCCCGGAGTCCAGCGCGGGCTTCAGGATGGAGAACGAGCCGCACGCCGCTGCTCTAGTTCCCTCAGAATCTGCGCTCGTGCCGCGTCCCAGTCCACAGGCTGGACCCGCCCCTCGGCGATTTCACGTGAACGCTGCTCCAATTCACGCGCCCAGGCCGCGGCGACCTCGTCGTCGGGCTCCTCGAGGCTCGACAGCACTTCCTCGGCAAGACGGGCACGTTCGTTGCGGGGAAGTCGCAGCACCCGAGCGAGAAGTTCCTCGGTCGTCATGACTTCACTCTAGCACTCCCGGGCCGCCGACCCACGATCTACGCTCCACGTTCCACGTTCTATAATCTGTGGGTGCAACTCTCGGCCCTGGACTGGTTCGTCATCGCCCTTTACTTCCTCGCCAGCCTGGCGATCGGGCTTTACTACAAGGCGCGGGCGGGCAAGAGCGTCAACGAGTTCTTCCTCTCCGGCCGCGACGTGCCGTGGTGGCTGGCCGGCACCTCGATGGTGGCCACCACCTTCGCCGCCGACACGCCGCTGGCGGTCACCGGGCTGGTGGCCAAGGGCGGCATCGCCGGCAACTGGCTGTGGTGGAACTTCGTCGCCGGCGGCATGCTCACCGTCTTCTTCTACGCCCGGCTGTGGCGCCGCTCCGGCGTAATGACCGACGTCGAGTTCGCCGAGATCCGCTACTCCGGCGAGCCGGCCGCCTTCCTGCGCGGGGACAGTCCACGGAGCCGCACGCTGGCCTTCTTCCAAGAAATCTTCTCCAGCCGGTACCCTGGAAGTTCCGCGCCGCGAAACTGCTGGACAACAGCACGTGCCCTTCAAGTTTTGCGGCCGCAAGCGTAAAATGATAGCTTGGCTGCCATGTCCAGTCCGAACCAGAAGGATCATTTCGCACAGGCCGCTGGGCGCCACCTCACAGACTCGGCCATCCGCCGGGCGAGAACCGACTCGACAACGCAGTTTACCTGGCGGGATACGTGGTTGAGTGTAGCCTGAAGGCGGTGATCGCACACCATCTAAGCGTCAGCACCGCAAAGACTTACAGGCATAACCTGACTGCCTTGCAGGGTCAAGCTCTGGCTCAGTTGCGCGTTCTGGTCCCACAAGCGCACCTCAGACTCCCCGCCAGCCACACGCATGGCACCGTGCTGGAGAACGGACATCCAGAACGGCGGTACTGGAGTTCGGGGCAGTGGAGCGACAATGAGGTGCGCACAGCTATTACGCGGGCGTCTGAGATCTACCGTGACACGGTTGTAGCAATGGTTTTAGACGGCGCGCTTGGCTGGCAGGAGCTCGTCGTATGAGCATACGCTTTTCGCAAACGCTTGAGAGAACCTATGAAGTCCTAAGAACACGGCCCTGGCACGCTGAATTGGCCGCAGTGACGATCGTGCGGGATGTGAGGGGCCAAATCCATCTGTTTCTAGAGGGGCGCCGTCCGGCCGAGCAGCAGGAGCTCGACCTGAGCCAAGCACTCTCGGCCGAGCAAGGGCTGGGCCCGTACTGGAGTGCAGACCTGTGGTGGGCCGACGAGCAAGGCGATAGGCCCTCCTCCACCCTATCATCAATGATCCGCGATCAGCGGCGCAGTGCTCCCTGGCAGGCCGACGGAGCACGGCCGTCTTGGTACGTGCTGGAGCGTCACGTCGCCAAGCAATCCTGGACCGAACCGCCGAGTGAACCATTACCCCTGTGGCCCATGGACGACGTCATCGCGGGCGCTGCGCCTGTGGTCGTCGCCTTCTTCTCTTTCAAAGGGGGCCTTGGGCGGACGACAGTGACGGGGGCCACGGGGCTGACATTAGCGCGTTACGGTCATCGGGTCGCCCTGGTGGATTTGGATCTGGAGGCCCCCGGCCTGGCGTCGTTATTTCTGGCTCCCAAAGATGAGCCGACTGGTGTCATCGACTACCTGATCGAGAAGCCCATCCAAGACAAGGGTTGGCAGTTGCGAGAATCGATTCACTCGCTGCCCGACCCGCTCTTGCTGGGCCCGCGGGGAGCAACCCTTCGTTTGGTTCCTGTGGGCAGTGTCGATGCCGACTACCTGGAGAAACTCGCTCGGGTGGACGTGCAGAATATCGCCGAAGGGAGTCTCGGCCGGATTCTGCGCGAACTTCTCCTGGAGTTGCGGAGCGCCCTGCCGGGTGGGGTGGATTTCATATTCCTAGACGCCCGCGCGGGGCTCCACGAGCTGGGTGGCTTGGCACTGTGCAACCTGGCTCATGCTGGCGTTGTGTTGGGCATTGATTCCGCACAGAGCTGGGCGGGACTTGCGTTGGTGGTCCAGCGGCTGGCAAGACCAGAGCAGGAAGCGGGCTTGCCGATCGTAATGGTTCATGCCTTCGCTCCGCTAGTGGAACAGCCGGGCGGGGAAGAAGAGCGCAGGGAGTTTGTTGAGCGATCGTACGATCTATTCTGCGAGCGGTACTATCGATCCGGCGAGGTCCCTGACCTGATCGATTCGGATCAGCCCCACACACCGCTGGTGATAGCCTGGCAGCCGGAGCTGCGGGGTGAACTGTCCTTGTCGGTCGAGTCGCAGGGCCAGGAGAAGGTCAAAGCCTTAGTGCAGCGTCTTACCGCTGGGCCGTACCTTCAGTTGGCCGAGCGGCTGTGCATGCTGTTTGGACGCTCTCTCCAGCGTGAGAGATCCCAGTGACCTGGTTATGAGCACGCTTAATACACGAGACTTGCTGGACTTGATGGCTAAGATTGCCCCTGGCTTGGGTGCAGCGGAACAGGAGAGCCTTGAAGAGGCCACCTTCTTCAGGAACTTCTTGCCGCTTCCAGATCACGCTCGCGCGCTCGATCCGGACATCCTCCTCATTCTTGGGGGACGTGGTGCTGGCAAAACGGAGCTCTTCCGCGTGTTGGCCTATCCCAACGGCCTCGGAGCGCTTGCGGCGGAGCAGAAGCAAGCGCTGCCATTCGACCCGGCAAGAACGATCTGGGTGCCAGGTTTCGGGCGGACCCACAAGGACCCCAGGGCTTTCCCTCCGCCCGAAGTGTTGAGTGACCACCTCAGCGGTGCGGATTCACAGCACCTCCGGGCTTTCTGGTTGGGTCTGCTGGTCGGCCGACTGCTCAACGTACTCGGTCAGGATGCTGTGGGCGGGGACTGGGCCCAGGCCTTGTCTCCGGATTTACAGCGGTCCCTGGCAGAGACTTCCATGCTCGCCAAATGGCTGGGGCAGAGCAGGGCGCGGTTGGACGAGGTGAATGACGCGCTCGACAGGATAGACGTCCGTCTGGCACGAGGCAATCAGTGGTTGTTCATAACGTACGATGAGTTGGACAGGCTCTTACCCAACTACAACCAGCTCAGCGCTCCGATCCGAGAACTGCTGGCGCTCTGGCTGGACCGCTGGCGCCGATGGGAGCGAATACGTCCCAAGATATTCCTCCGCAACGATCTTTTTCGAGAAGAGTTTCTGGCTTTCCCCGACGCCTCCAAGTTGCGCGGGCATAGAGTCGAAATTACATGGCAGGCCCCTTCACTCTACCGCCTGTTGGCCAAGCGAATAGCGAACGCTGGAGAAATGGCGCAAACGTATTTCGATCGCTATGTTCAGCGGATGCCGCTGCAAAGAACGGACATTCTCGGCCTGTTGCCGGAGAACAGCGAGGCCGGTTTCACAAGCCTTATGGAGACAATGGTCGGCCGCTACATGGGCGCAAATATTCAGAAGGGGCGCACTTACTATTGGATTCCGAATCACTTACAGGATGCCGCGGGACAGATTGCACCACGCTCATTCTTGAAGCTTTTCGCCCTCGCAGCAGAGAGCGCACGCGACAAGGCCGACACTTTGTCTCTTCCGACGGTGCTGCGGCCCACCGACCTTCAGGGTGCATTGATGGAGACCTCGACCGATCGAATCCGCGAACTCCAAGAAGAGTACCCCTGGATGGAGGCGTTGAAAGAAGCCCTCACGGGCTTGGAGGTTCCAGCGCTGCGGCACGAGTTCCAGAGGAGGCTCACCCGCGCAAACTGGGGCCGCGAGGCTAGCCGAGCACTACCTGACCAATCAGCCAGTGGGGTTTTCAATCACCTCAAAGACATAGGGGTCGTCGCGCTTCGCAGAGATGGAAAAGTAAACGTGCCCGAAATCTACCTGTACGGATTCGGGCTGAAGCGGCGAGGGGGAATCTCGCGGCCGAGGTAGCACCGCCGTTCTCCCTGTTCTTTCGACTTTCCGCGCTACTGCCAGACACACAACAGTCCCCCAAGGAGCCTCCACTCGCCGTGCTGACGATCCTTAAGGTGAATCCCCGTCTGAACTCGTAGCATTGCAGATCGATGGAACGGCACGAATGCCCTGCGTTCTATAATCACGGGGTGCAGCTCTCGGCCCTCGACTGGTTCGTCATCGCCCTCTACTTCCTCGCCAGCCTGGCCATCGGTCTGTACTACAAGGCGCGGGCGGGCAAGAGCGTCAGCGAGTTCTTCCTCTCCGGCCGCGACGTGCCGTGGTGGCTGGCCGGCACCTCGATGGTGGCCACCACCTTCGCCGCCGACACGCCGCTGGCGGTCACCGGGCTGGTGGCCAAGGGCGGCATCGCCGGCAACTGGCTGTGGTGGAACTTCGTCGCCGGCGGCATGCTCACCGTCTTCTTCTACGCCCGGCTGTGGCGCCGCTCCGGCGTAATGACCGACGTCGAGTTCGCCGAGATCCGCTACTCCGGCGAGCCGGCCGCCTTCCTGCGCGGCTTCCGCGCCCTCTACCTCGCCATCCCGATCAACTGCATCGTGCTCGGCTGGGTCAACCTGGCAATGGTGAAGATCCTTGAAATGGTGCTCGGCGTCACCAAGTTCCAGGCGCTCATGCTCACGCTGGCGATGATCGCGCTGACCTCGCTGATCTCGACGCTCTCGGGGCTGTGGGGCGTGCTGGTGACCGACTTCTTCCAGTTCGCCATCGCCATGGTCATGGTGACCGTGTTGGCGTTCTTCGCCGTGGGCGCGGTCGGCGGCATCGATGGCCTGCTGGCGAGGATCGAAACCGTGGACCGGTTGCGGGCGGTGGGCTCGGGCCAGGCGGGCTCGGCGCTCAGCTTCGTCCCCGACCTGAACTCCGCCTGGATGCCGATGCTTACTTTCCTGGTCTACATCTCGCTGAACTGGTGGGCCACCTGGTATCCGGGCTCGGAGCCGGGCGGGGGCGGCTTCATCGCCCAGCGCATGTTGTCGGCCAAGGACGAGAAGCACTCGCTGCTGGCCACGCTGTGGTTCAACATCGCCCACTACGCCGTGCGCCCCTGGCCCTGGATCCTCACCGCGCTGGCGGCCATGATCCTCTACCCGGGCCTTCAGGACCCCGAAACCGGCTACCTGCGGGTGATGATCGATCACCTGCCCGCGTCGCTGCGCGGCTTGATGGTGGCCGCCTTCGCCGCCGCCTTCATGTCCACTATCTCTACCCAGCTCAACTGGGGGGCCAGCTACCTGGTCAACGACTTCTACCGCCGCTTCCTGAAACGCGACGCCGGCGAGCATCATTACGTGCTGGCCTCGCGGGCGGCCACCGTGTTCCTCACCATCGTCTCGGCAGTGGTGACCTTCTACATGACCTCGATCGGCGCCGCCTGGAAGCTGTTGATCGTCACCGGCGCCGGCACCGGGTTGGTGCTGCTGCTGCGCTGGTACTGGTGGCGCGTCAACGCCTGGAGCGAGGTTTCGTCGATGATCGCCGCCTTCGCCGTCTCGGTGGCGCTGCAACTCGGCTGGGGCCTGAATAGCGACGACCCCGTCGGCTTCGCCTGGATAATGATCATCACCATCGGGATCACCACCGCGGTCTGGCTGACGGTGACGCTCATCACGCGGCCGGAGCCTGTCGAAACGCTGGTCGCCTTCTACCGGCGCGTGCGGCCTTCCGGCCCTGGCTGGGCGCGGGTGGCGAGGCTCGCCCCCGACGTGGAACCTGCAGGCGACGGCTGGAGCAACTTCGGCTGTTGGATGGCCGGCTGCGTGCTGATCTACGGCGCGCTGTTCGGCGTGGGCAAGCTGCTGCTGAAGCAGTACGCTCCCGGCTTGCTGCTGGCGGCGCTGGCGCTGGCCGCCGGCGCGTTCATCTACCGGGACCTGTTGAAGCGAGGTTGGCGTGTGGCGGAGTAGCTGTCTGCTCGCCGCGGCGCTCAGCGCCTGGGCCGGCCCCGTCGAGTTCGGCCTGGCCGAAGTCCAGCGCGCCATCGCCGCCCGTGGCCTCAGGCCCAACCTGTTCCGCCTCCGCACGGAGCTCACCATGGACCCGCCGGAGTCGTTCCGCATCCAGCCGGGCCTCGTCACCGGCGGGGATCTGCGCGGGCTGATGTACGGGCTGCTGGAGGCCGCCGCGCAGATTCGCGAAACCGGGCGGTTGCGCGCGGCCAGCGGCAAGCCGGTCACGCCCATGCGCGGCATCCGTTACTTCCTCCACAATCGCGACCTCGAAGAGGAGTGGTATTACTCGCGCGACTACTGGCAGGAGTACCTGGCCATGCTGGCGCGCAACCGCTTCAACCGCTTCAACCTGGTCTTCGCCCATCAGACCAATTACCTCGCGCCTCCGTACCCGTTCTGGCTGGCGCTGGATGAGTTCCCCGAGATCCGCGCCCCCGGCCTCACCCAGCTTGAGCGCGAGCGCAACCTCGAGATGCTGCGCTTCATCTCGCAGACGGCCACCGAGCACGGCATCGACTTCACGCTCGGCGTCTGGGAGCACAACATCCAGCCGCGCATGACGCCGACCACGGTGGGGCTCACGCGGGAGAACATCGGTCCCTACAGCTACGCCGCCCTGCGCAAGGTGCTGGCCGCCTGTTCCTCCATCCGCAGCGTGCAGATGCGGACCAACTCGGAGTCCGGCATCCCGGCGGATCAGCAAGTGGAGTTCTACCGCGATCACGTCTTCCGCGCCATCCGCGACGCCGGCCGCCGCGTGGTGCTCGACCTGCGCGGCTGGATCCTGACCGGCGGCATGGGCGAGGCGGCCAAGAGCGCCGGCGTGCCGCTGCGGATGTCGAGCAAGTACTGGGGCGAGCACCTCGGCCGGCCCTACCAGCCGGCCGAGACCTGGCCCAGTTACAGCTACATCAACTTCCTGGAACGACCCCGCATCTACGAGTTTTACTGGGAAGTCTGGGGACTCGGCTCGCACCGCGTGCTGCTGTGGGGCGACCCCGACTACGTCCGCCGCGCAGTGCCCACCTTCACGCTGTCGGGCTCGGTCGGCTTCGAGATCGATCCGCCGCTGGCGCAGAAGGGCTTTGGCAACCGCCCTGGCCGCTGGGGCGTCTTCACCGAAGCCGCCAAGGACCGCGCCTTCTGGAAGTGGGAGTTTGAGCGCCACTGGCTCTTCTATCTGCTCTGGGGCCGGCTCAGCTACGATCCCAAGACGCCGGACACGGTTTGGCTGGGCGAGCTGAAGCGGCGCTTCAGCACGGCCGCGCCCGACGTGCTGGCGGGGTACAAAGCGTCGAGCGGCGTGCTCAACCAGATCGTGGCCGCGCACCTGGCCGATCCCAACATGTACCTCTGGCCCGAGGTCAACCCCGGCGGCCTGATCGACGCCTACATCGGCGTGCGCCCGAGCGACTGGCGCTACATCGCCGCCATCCCCGAGGCGGTGCGCAACCGCGTCGAGGGCATCGCTTCGGCCAAGCAGACGCCGCGCGAGACGGCCGAGCGCCTGCGCGAGTCTGCCGCCCGCATCGAGCAGGCGGTGGAGCGCATACTCGGCCGGCTCGATCCCGCGCCCAGGGAGTGGCGCTCCACCGAGCCCGATTTCCTGGTGCTGGCGCACCTGGCCCGCTACCACGCGCACAAGCAGGTCGCCGCCTTCGAGTTGGCGTATTTCTACGAGACCGGGGACGAGGCAGCGCTCGGCGCCGCCCGGCGCGAACTGGAGTCGGCGCTCGGCGTCTGGGAGAAGTTGGCGCGGCTGACCGACGGCCTCTATCCCGCCGAGATGGCCAACGGGCCGGACGACATCGGTCACTGGAAGGACCGCCTGCCCTACGTGCGGCACGACCTGAAGCTCATCGCCGAGCGGGAGAAGGTCTTCGGCGAGTTCGGCCGCTTCGACTTCGGCTTCGACTTCGGCGGGCCCCTCACGCCGCCCAAGAGCGTCTCTTACCGCAACGATCCGTTCGTGTGGCGCAACACGGTCGAGCCGCGCTTCGAGCCGGTCGCGCCCGGCACGACGTTCAGCGAGGCGGCCGGTTACGGCTGGCTCGGCCAGGGCGACCGCGAGGCCCACGCGCTGCCGCTCACGCCCTACCTGGAGGTGCGCGCGGCGGCCAGGAACCCGAAGCAGTTGCCCGAGAACGTGCTCTACGGCGACTGGATTCGCGGCCGCGGCCGGCAGGCATTCCGGGTCCGCACGGGCGATGGTGAGTTCACGGTGCACTTCCTTGAACCCGGCGGGACGAGCACGCCGCGGAAGCTCACCGCGCGGAACGGCCATCTCGACATCGTCTTCCCCGACGGCGAGTGGCGCGTCAGCGGGCTGATCATCAAGGGCCCGAAGTCCGGGCAGCCACCGCAAGCTCGGGTGACGCCGAAGCCGATCCCCCGCCCGGCCATCACCCACACGCCGCCGCGGAAAGTGCTCGCGGGCCGGCCCCTGTCGCTGGCGGTGAGCGTCTCGCCCGGCGCGAGTGCCGCCTCAGTGCGCTTGCACTACCGCCCGCTGAACCACCTGGCGAAGTTCAAGACGCTGGAGCTCAAGAGCGCGCGGCCGGTGTTCACCATCCCCGCTGAGGACCTCTCCCCACGCTGGGACCTCATGTATTACTTCGAGGTGCTCAACAGCGCCGGCAGCGGCTGGTTCCAGCCCGACCCATGGGTGGCCACGCCGTATTACGTGGTTCCAATCGAAGATTAATTTCGAGGTTGTGTAGCCTGTCACCGAAATGCGGGTTGGCAGACGACGGCGGTGATGTCATCGCTCGGGGCCGCGCCGCCACAGAACTCGCGGACCGTCGCGCAGATCCCCTCGGCCATCTCCCGCGCGGGCCGGCCCAGTTGCGAACGCACCTCCGCCAGCGCGCGCTCCGTGCCGAACTCAGCGCCGTCCGCATTGGCCGCCTCAGTGACCCCGTCGGTCAGCAACACCAGCGTGTCGCCCGGCTCAAACGGGATCTCACCGCTCATGGAGAATTCCGGCGTTGAGAACAGTCCCAGCGGCGGTCCGGTGCTTTGCAGGCCGAGCGTCACGCCGCCGGCACGGTCCAGCAGGTACCCCGGCACGTGCCCCGCGCTGGCGTACTCCAGCGTGCGCTTCTGCGGATCCAGCCGCGCCAGCACCAGGGTGATGTATTGCGACCCGTCCAGGTCCCCCGCCAGCGCGAGGTTGACGCTGCTCAGCAGCGCCGCCGGGTCCGGGCACGACGACAAGAAGGCGCGCACGTAGGCCCGCGTCTCCGCCATCACCAGGGCAGCGCCGAATCCGTGCCCGCTCACGTCCCCGATGGCGATGGTCAGCCGCCCGTCCGGGTGCTTCAGCACATCGAAGTAGTCCCCGGCGATCAGCGCCGCCGGGTGGATGCTCCCGGCGACGTCATACCCGGGGGCCGGTTCGGCAAAGTGGTGAAACCGCTGTTGCACCTCCCGCGCGAGGCGCAGGAAAAACTCCTGTTCGCGGCGCTTGCGTTCTTCGGTTACGTCCTGCATCACGCTGACGTAGTGTGTGATCGCTCCGCCGGCGTCCTTGACCGGCGTGATGGTCTGTTCCGCCCAGTACAGCTCACCGGACTTCTTGCGGTTGACGATGGCGCCGCGGAAGGGCTGGCCGGCCAACAGAGTCTTCCACATGGCGGCGTAAAACTCCTCGTCGTGCTGGCCAGACTTCAGCATCCTCGGATTGCGGCCCAACACCTCGGACGCCGAGTAGCCGGTGGTGCGTTCGAAAGCCGGATTCACGTATTCGATCAGCGCCTTATGGTCGGTGATGAGAACGGCATCGGCGGTCTGCTCCACCGCCCGGCAGAGCCGCTCGTAGTGGCCGCGGTAGCGGTCCAGCGAGTCCAGCAACTCGCTCGGCGCCAGCGCCTGGGACGCACCGCCTGCCCGCAGCACACGCTCTGACTCAATCACGTCGCGGAACACCGCCACTGCGCCGCGCCGCCGGCCGGTGCGGTCCACGAACGGCCGGCTGCTCACGCTGATCCACACCCCGTTCGGCTGCCGCGGGTTGCGGACAAACATAAGCTCGTGCCGCACTTCTTGCCCTTCCACCACCCGTGCCAGCGGGAATTCCTGGGCCGGTCCCACCGCGCGGCGCCCCATCCCCAGTATCCGCTCCGCCTCCCGGTTGAAGCACAGCAGTTTGCCCACCTCGTCACACACGACGATGCCCGCGGCGACGTTCTCCAGGATCGATTTCAAAACCGCGACATCATCCAGCAGCGCAGCCCCAGGCGCACTCGGATTCATTGGATAGGGCCTCCCAGTGCCCCAGGATCAGACGATATCCCTACCGCCGCATTGTACCAGACTCGGCAGAGCCCGCCGAATACAGAGTCATAAGTCCGATAACCGGGTTTAATAGGAGAGGCTGTGAAGCGCGCGTTCGTACTGTTATGGTTGCTATGGTTGCCGGTGGGAGCGGAACGCTGGCAGCTCGGCAACGGCGTGATCAGCGCTACCTTCGGGCTCACGCCCGAAGGGATGTTTGAGTTCCAGCAACTGGGCGGCTGGCCGGTGACTTCCTCCCCGCTGCGGTTCACCGTTGGCAACACCGTCTACGATGCGCAGACACGCTACGTGCTGGTGAGCCACCGCGCGGAGGCGATCGCCAGGGACGGCTACCGCGAGTCAATCGTGCTGGAGGACGCCGCTGGTCTGCTCCGTGTGCAACTGGACCTGGAGATGTTCCCCTACCAGCCGGTCCTGCGCTATGCGATTCGCCTGAGGAACCTTAGCTCCAATACGGTGAAGGTGCGCCAGGCAGACATGCTTGCGTGGAGTTTTGCCGACCGGGACGAGGAGTACCGCGTCTTCCGGGTGAACCAGTGGGCGGTGGCGCCGCGGCCGACCAACTTCGAGCCGGTGCAGAGCGCGCTGAGTCCGGCCGGGACGCCGTTCTGGGTGCGGGCCGGCGCCGGCGCGCTGCACTGCGGCTGGGTGGCCCTCCGCGACCGCTCCAACCGCGGGTTGTTTGCCGGCTGGGAGTTCGACGGGCGCACCGACGTCTCGATCCGCCACTTCGCTTCGGAAGAGCGGCTTCAGCTCTCCGCGCCGGTTCTTGAATTGAACCACGCGCTGGCGCCTGGTCAGGAGTTCGCCGTGCCTGCCGCCTTCATCGGCCTGTTCCGCGGCGATTGGGATGAAGCGGGCTTCCGCACCCAGCGCTTCGCCGAGGCCGTGCTCGCGGCGCCGCCGCCCGATGAACCGCGCTTCCCCTACGTGGTTTGGAACTCCTGGGGCTACCAGCTTGGCATCGGCGAACAGATCTTGCGGCGCAACGCCGAGCTCGCCGCCGCGCTGGGCGTCGAACTGTTCGTGGTGGACCTGGGGTGGGCGCTTCGCATCGGCGACTGGCGCGAGGACCCGGAGAAGTTCCCGAGCGGCCTGCGGGCGCTCTCGGATTACGTCCACTCGCTGGGCATGAGGTTCGGCCTTCACTTCGCGCTGGGAGACGCGGCGCCCGATTCCGAGGTGCTGCTGCGGAATCCCGACTGGACTTCCTCGGCCGACTACGGATACCACGGCGCGCGGGCCTTGTGCCTGGCGCACGAGCCCGTCCAGGAGTGGCTCATCGAGCAAGCGCAGCGGCTGATCGAGGAGTACAACGTGGACTGGGTTCTCCAGGACGGCCAGACCATGGTCCGGCACTGCACCAAGACCACCCACACGCACGCACCCGACGACAGCAACTACTCGAACGCCGTGCTGGGGCTGAACGAGGTGATCGCCGCCATCCGGCAGCGCCGCCCGCAGACGCACTGGGAGCACTGCGCCAACGGCGGCAACATGATGACCTTCAACATGGTGCGCCACTACGTCACCTCGATTACCAACGACGCCTCCGGGGCGCTGGATTCGCGCCAGGCGGTCTACGGGGCCACTTACCCTTTCCCGCCGCGTTACGCCAACCGCTACATGCCGGAAGAGGACCTGGATCCCTTCACCACCCGGAGCTACATGTTCGGCGGCCCCTGGGTCCTCATGAATCGCCTGCTGAAGCTGACCGCGGAAGAGCGGGAGTTTCTGGCTGACGAGATCGCCGTCTACAAGACGATTCGCGGCCGCGTCCGCGACGGCAAGGTGTTTCATCTCACCGGCTACCCCAATGAGGGCCGCATCGACGCCCTTCAGAGCTACCAGCCGGAAGCCAATGCCGCGGTCGTGATCGTCACCCGCGACGGCGGCAGCCAGAGGGAGTTCGTGCTCCGCCCCCGCGGCTTGCGACCCGCCAGCACCTATACGGTGCGCTTCCAGGACGACCCTCGCGTGCTGCGGATGACCGGCGCGCAACTGGCCCGCGACGGGGTTCCCATCCGCCTGGAAACCGAGCACGACGCCGAACTGGTCTACATCGACCCGCTGCGGTAGACAACCCACAACACACCGAGTAGACTGTCTTGAATGCGCCCAAGGGGTTGGGTGGCGGCGGTGGTGTTTGCGCTTTCGCTGGCGAGGTGCGCCGTGTACCTCGACCGCGCCCGCATTGCCGAGGGCCACCTGGATCCGGTCGGCAAGATCGCCCCGCAGGACGAGGCGCTGTACGCCCACACCAGCCTGCACATGGCTCGCGAAGGCGACTGGCTCACGCCCCGGTTCATGGGCCGCTATGCGCTGTACAAGCCGCCGCTCCTCTATTGGCTCTCGGCGCTGAGCGTCAAGCTGGCCGGGGCCTCGGCTGTCGCGCTGCGGCTGCCGTGCCTGCTGGCAGCCGCCGCTGCATCAGCGCTGGTGTTCGCCTGGTTATGGAGGATGCGGTCGCTGGCGGCTGCGGTCACCGGATGGCTGCTGTTGCTCATGAACCCGCTCTGGCACGTGCTGGCGCGGGTCGCCTTGACCGACATGCTGCTGGCGGCGGCGAGCGTGGGCGCGCTCTGGTGCCTGGGCCGGGACCCGCGCCTGGCGCGACACGGGCCCTTCGTTGGCTTCGGCGTGTTGTTGGGACTGGCCATTCTGGCCAAGGCGGTCGCCGGGCTGTTTCCTCTGCTCGTCGTGCTCGGCTTCACACTCCTGATGAAGGGCCCGGAGAAGCCTTCCTGGAAGCGGCTGGCGCAGGCCTGCGCCGTGGCCGCAACAGTGGCCTTGCCGTGGCACCTCTATCAGCTTGCCCTTCATCCACGGTGGTTTCTCGCCGAGTACGTCGGGGTGGAGATCCTCCAGTTCACGCTCGGCGCGCCGCCGCAGACCTCGGCCGAGAACCACGTGCTGTTTTACGTGCGCCGGCTGGTCCTGACCGATCCCATCCTGTGCTGCGCCGCACTAGCGGCCGTGCCGGCCCTGCTGAAGGCCTGCCGCGGCCGGAGCGCGGCCGCGCCGATGCTGATGCTCTCGTGGCTTGGAGTGGGAGTGACCGTGGCGCTGTTCAATCAGTACCGTAACTTCGCTTACCTTCTGGTGCTCATTCCCGCGCTGTGCCTGGCGGCGGGAGGCTACGGGCCGCTGGCCGGCCGGCGCGCGAGATGGGCCGTCCCGGTCGCGCTGCTGGCTGCGTTCGGCCTGAAGGCTGCGATTCCCGGACGGCCCTGGAGCCTGCCGTTCCTCCCCGCGTCGAAGATCCCCACGGCGCGGGTGCTCGAAAACTACTGTGAGAAAGCGCGCGCCGCCGAATTGCTGATCGTCTGGCAGGACGACGAGTTCTATGCCACGCTGCTGCCGCTTCACCGCGTCCGCTACGTCCTGTGGGGCGAGCATCCCAATCACCGCCCGGCGCCGCTGGACTTCCGCCAACTTGGCATCATGGTGACAACCGACGAGTTCCTGGACCTCGACCGCTGGCGTCCCGTGTTCCGCCAGCGGCTGAAAGCCTGGAGCCTGGACTCGGACGAACCGCTGGCGACCGTGGTGACCTTCCGCTCGCCGGAAGAAGTCGCGCGACTGGTGCGCGCGCACCCGCAAAGCGACTTCCTGCTGCCGGGCCAGATTCTCCCACGCCTGGACGGAGTGGAGACCACGCACCAGGTCATCCGCGTTTCCGCCGCGCGGGTTTTGCTGCTGTCCCGCGCGGTCGCGGATCGCTCCCGCCATCGGCCGGCTTCCTGCCGGCTGTAAGATGATACCGATGCTCACCCGACGCTCCACGCTGGGCGCGCTGGCCGGCGCCGCGGCTGTTCGGCCCGGCGCCGCGAGGCGGCCCAACTTCCTGTTCCTGATCGCCGACGATCACGCCGGCCACGTGCTGGGGGCGGACGGCGACCGGCTGGCCCGCACGCCCAACCTCGACCGGCTGGCCGCCGAGGGCACACGCTTCGCGCGCCACTACTGCAATTCGCCGGTCTCGACGCCGTCGCGCCAGTCGTTTCTCACCGGCCAACTGCCGCACGCGGCCGGCGTCACCGTGCTGCGCACTGCGCTCGCCGACGACAAGCCCACGCTCGCCAGGCAGCTTCGCCAGACCGGCTACCACACGGCCACCTTCGGCAAGATGCACTTCAACCGGCCCGCCTCACCGGGCCAGCACGGCTTCGAGCTGCCGATGACCGAGGCCGAGATCGCCAAGGCCTGGCAGGCCCAGGTGAAGCCGAAGCCGCTGCCGCCGGAGATCAAGACCAAGCCGCAGTGGCGGCCATTCAAGGACCCGGCGCGCATCTGGCTCAACGCCGACAAGCTGCCCTTTCCGCGCCACTGCGAGGATATGCGCGGCGCCTTTATCGCGCGCCGGGCAGCCAGCTACCTGGAAGAGCACAAGGACTCGCCGTTCGCGCTCTGGGTCAGCTTCCAGGAGCCGCACTCGCCGTTCGATTTCCCCGTCGAGGACCGCGATCTGTTCGAGGCGGCGCGCTTCCCCGTGCCGCGGGTCGGCCCCGAGGACGCCTGGCAGATCCCGCTCATCTTCCGCGATTTGAGCGACGCCGACAAGCGCGGCATCATCGCCGCCTACTACACCTCGACGGCCTTCATGGACCGCAACGCCGGCGTGGTGCTCGACAAGCTGCGCGAGTCGGGCCTGGAGCGCGACACGCTGGTGGTCTACACCGGCGACAACGGCTACAACCTCGGCCACCACGGCCGCTTCGAGAAGCACTCATGCTACGAGCCGGCCATCCGCGTGCCGCTCCTGGTGCGCTGGCCGGGCCGCGTCCGCCGCGGCGTAGTCGAAGACCTCACCGAAGCCGTCGACGTCGCGCCTACGGCGCTTGACCTGCTCGGTGTGGAGCGGCTGCCGGTCGAGCACGGCCGAAGCCTGCGTCCCTACTTGGAGGGCCGGCGCCCGGCCGCCCCGCGCGATCACATCTTCAACGAGTACCTGGAGAACGAAGAAGCCTGCGTCCGCACCCAGCGCTACAAGTTCGTCTTTTGCTCCGGCAAGCGCGAACGGCAGGACGGTTACAGGACCGACAAGCCCACGCCGGGTCGCTACCTCCGGCTCTACGATCTCAAGGGCGATCCCGGGGAGTTCACCGACGTGGCCGCGAAGCATCCGGACGTCGTGGCGCGTCTACAGCGCCTGATGCTGGAGCGCTTCCGCCAGACTCATCCCGAAGCGGCGCAGGAGCCCAAGGGACTGAGCGAGCCCGAGGCGCTGGAGTGGTACCTGCGGCCGCGCGACGCGTAGACTATTTCGGACCAGCCTGTCCCAAATCGCGCACCGCTGGGGTATACTTGCGGCTTATGAAGTTCGCCTGCGTGCTGATCGCGGCCGGCGCCACGCTCATCGCCAGCCCCGAGCAGGGCGACTTCGACAACTACGAAGAACTCCCGTTCAAGCCGGTGGACGACCACGAGACCACCTACTTCCGCTATGCGCTGCTCGCCGGCGAGGGCCTCCATGATGTAAGCATCCGCGGACCCGGCGCGATAGACGGCAACCGGGGGAAACGAGGCGGACCCAAGCCCATCGCCCTCAAGCGCTCGGAGCGCGTCTCGGTGCGCGAGGTCACTATCCGCAACTCGCCCAACTACGCCATCAGCCTGCTCGGGTGCGACGACGTGGATATCGACGGGGTGCGGATCCTGAATTCCTACTGCGACGGGATCGACCCGGACTGCTCGCGGTTCGTGCGCATCTCCAACTGCTACGTCGATTCCTGGGACTACGCCATCGTGCTGAAGACCAGCCAGGCGCTGGGCGAGCCGCGGCGATTTCAAGAACATCGCCGTGGCGAACTGCGTGATGCTGAAGCGCGAGACGGGACGCGCGCACACCCATCTTCGTGCGGCTGGGCAACCGCGGGCGCGGCATGAGCGCGCCAGCGCCCGGCGCTGGTGCTGGACGATGTGAGGAACCTGGAGCTGAGCGGCTTCCGCTCGGACACGGCGGCCGGCCCGCAGCCGGTCATCTGGTTGAACCAGGTGGCGGGGGCGCTCATCACCGGTTCCCGGATTCCCCAGGAAGTGGCCCTGTTCCTGCGGGTCAGCGGGAGGCAAACCAGGGAGATCAGCGTCATTGGCAACGACCTGCGGCACGCGCACAGGATCACGGAGGTGGCCGCCGGCGCGCGCGGCGCGGCGCTGTCGCTGAGCGGCAATCTGACTGCGCGAAGACTCCTGCCCATCGACTGACACGGACCTATGGCGCTTTGGCCCGTATGTGCTCGACCATCGCCTTGGTGAAGGCCTCGACAAAGGACTTACCTTTGTTCATGAGGTTGTCCTTGGTCATGTAGTCGAGCACGATGTCGGGACGGACTCCGACGTTTTCCAGGTACGGGGTGGCCGGGAACTCCGGCGTCTTCACCGGCTGTTTGCGAACGACCAGGGTCATGGTGAGGTCGGCGGCGCCTTCCGAGTACACGCCGCTGTCGAAGCCCTCGGGGCTGCCGCCGGCGCCCACGGTGCGCATGCCGGCCAGCGGCCCGCGGCTGTGATCCTGGATGAGCGCGGCGAACAGGTCGCCGGCCGAAGCGGTCATATCATCGACCAGCACGAGAATGGGCTTGGTGTAGGCGAGCAGGTTGCCGTCCTTATCCTTGGCCGGCTGGCGCTCGAGGCCGGCGGCGCAGATCGGCACGGGTTTCGTCCTGCCAAGGCCCTGGAAATAGGTGCTCTGATACGCGTCGGCGAGCGCTTCGAGCCGCTCGATGGTGGCTAGGACCTGCGGGTCCCTGGCCCGGGCTGCCTCCAGAGAGGTGATCACGCCGAGCACGTCCCACCAGGTGACGACGATCTCCTGGCTGCTTCCCTGGAACGGGTCCGGCATCAGATAAGCCAGCAGGCGCTCGACGGTGCAGGCGCTGCCGCCCGGGTTGCGCATGATGTCCACCACCAGCCCGTCGGTGTTCTCCTGGAAGAACTTGATTTCCGTTTCGAAGGCCGCCACCGGCTGATACTCGAAGCTGGGGATGCGGATGAAGCCGATTTTCAGTCCCTCGGCCTCGTAGGTGCCGGAGAAGTAGAAATCGAGCCGGCCGGCGCCCTGGCGCTGCACGAAGCCCTCGGGCATGGCGAAGATCGGCGAGCGCGCCCCGAATCCGAGCACCAGCCGCCGCCGCGGCAGCAGGAAGTCTTCGAGGCGGCGCAGCGGATCGAGGTAGTCAGGCGCGTCCTCAAACGGCGCGCGTATGGTGGCCGTGCGCGGGCCGGGCCCCGGGCCGAGCGACGTCACCGGCGTACCGGTTTTTCGCCAGGCGATGGTGTAGTCCTGCTGGCTGCCGTCCTGGCGGCGGACCACGATCTTGGCTTCGTCGCCGATCTCCTGCGCGCGCGGCATCACCTCTTGCCAGCGCGAGACGATCAGCGAGGCGGCCACGCGCTCGGTGGTGCGCGAGTTGCCTGACATCGTGTATTTCTTGAAGGCGGCGATCAGCTCCTGGCTGGTCTTGCCGTCCACCGAGACCAGCTCGTCTCCGACTTCGAAGGGATACTGCTCGGCCGGCAGCCGGTCGCGGTTGATGGAGTCGATCAGCACCTTGCCCTCATAGATGTCCACCGTGAAGCCGAGCGAGGCGACGAAGGTCGTGGGCAGGTAATAGCCCGAGTGGGCATCGTCGAGGGCGGCGATGTACTCGACCGAGATCTCGTAGAGGTCGAGGTCGTCCTTGGCGCGGCGGATGCGGTCGAGCCAGGGAGCGATGTTGAGAGCGTCGAACTTCAGCGTGTCACGCTTCCACTCCAGCGGGGCGTACTTGCGCGCCACCAGGTCGGCCAGGTTGCGGAAATCCGCAATGCGCTGGTCGGTGGTGAGCTGCGCCGCGCCGGGAATCGCTAACGCCAGCAAGCCGATGAGGGGTACTGCTCTGAACATACGTCGAGCATAGCGCGTTGCTAGAATACACGCATGAGTCTCACCCGAGGCTGTGTTGCTGTGATTGTGCTGGCG
>ERZ1292640.1566-Hain-H43-02um-R1-1566-length-18766-cov-7_pt1 | contig 18766 bp, 17 predicted proteins | sample MGYA00564404_ERZ1292640 | MGnify/ENA primary metagenome ERZ1292640 (study PRJEB36523, sample SAMEA6512636) | groundwater metagenome | collected 2019-01-08 | study: AquaDiva: Metagenomics assemblies of 32 groundwater samples
CGCGCCGCTCGGCGGCTTGGTGGAACGCGACCCCGGCGACCAATACGGCCTCGCCCGCGAGTTGTTGCACCCGCTGCGACCGTGGTTCCGCGCGGTGAACTATCACGGCCCGATCCAGGTGACCGCCGTGCGCCGGGACGGAAAATGGTTCGTCATCGAATACAACATCCGCCTCGGAGTCACTTCCGGCCCGATGATCCTGCGGATGCTGCGTCGTCCGGCGGAAACGCTCCTGCGGACGGCCCAGAACAGAAAGCTCAGCGTCGAGTTCAAGGACGGATTCAACTTCGGCTGCTCGGTCACGCTCGCGGGCTACGGTTATCCGTATGTCCAGATTCGCGGGCCGCAGCTGCCGATCGAAGTCACCGGCGCCTTCGACTGCGATGTCTGGTGGAACGAAGTCGAGCGCGATGCGCAGGGACGCTTGCTGGCGACGGGCCATCGCATCGCCGATGTGATCGGTCTCGCGCCGACGCTCGACACGGCCATCGCGAACGCCTACGCGAACATCCGCAAGATTCGCTGCCTCGCCAGCTACTACCGACCCGACATTGGCCAGAGCCTGTGGCCGCCCGGAACCGTCTGATGCAACTTTCCGCCGCGAATTTCCCCGCCCGCCCGGCCTGGGTGGAAATCGACCTCCGCCGTCTCCGCCGCAATTTCCAGCTCATCAACCGCGACAAGTCCCCTGCGCTGCGTCTCCTCTCCGTCGTCAAGGACGAAGCCTACGGCCACGGCGCGCTCGAAGTGTCGAAGGTGGCGCTGGAAAGCGAAGTCGCTTTTCTCGGACTCAGCACCTTGGAGGAAGCCATCGCGCTCCGCGACCGCGGCATCACCGCGCCGATGCTTCTCTTCGGCGAGCGTCAGGAAGCGGAGTTGCCGTGGTGCCTCGAGCGCGGCCTGACCGTCTGCGTCAACGAGCAGCACACCGTTCTCAAACTCGGGCAGCTTGCCGCAGCGCAAAACCGGCAGGCGCCCGTCCACCTCAAAATCAACACCGGCATGAGCCGCTATGGCGTGCGCTGGTCTGAGGCGCTGCCGCTCATCGAGTTGATCTGCTCCCGGAAGTCGTTGGCGCTCGAAGGCGTCATGAGCCACTTCGCGCAGTCGGACGAAGCGGACAAGACGTTCGCCTTGCTGCAACTGGAGCGGTTCGGCTCCATGCTCCGCAGCATGGCTGACCGCGGCGTCTCCGTCCGCTACCGGCACTTGTGCAACAGCGGCGGCTTTCTGGATTTGCCGCAGGCGCATTTCGACATGGTCCGCCTCGGCATTCTGCCGCTGGGCGTTTTTCCTTCCTCCGTCTGCCGACGCCTCGCCGGCATCGAGCCGGTGATGACCGTGAAAGCCCGCATTGCCGCGATCCAGGACCTGGAAAAGGGGGACGTCGTTGGCTACGGCATGCGGTACACCGCGCCGGCGCGACGCCGCATCGCGGTGCTGCCCATCGGCTACGGGGACGGCTTTCCCCGCGTCCGCAACCAGGGCTTTGTGCTTCTCCATGGCCGACGCGCACCGATCATTGGCGGCATCGCGATGGATACCACGATCGTGGACATCACGGACATTCCACAGACCGGCATGTGGGACGAGGCGGTCTTGATGGGCAGGCAGGGAACCGAGGAAATCACGGTGCACGACGTCGCGAAACTAAAAAACTCCGTCTCTTACGACGTGCTCACCAGTTGGCGGTGGCGCCTGCCGCGGGTTTATCTGAACGACGCTCCGGTCGCATGAAACTGCTCTTTTCCGAACACAACTCCGATTACGCGCACTACCAGTTTCCGTACGTCATCTGGGCGGTGCCGGAGGCCGACGAAACGGCCGCAGATTTGTTCAACTTGGGCTTCCTGCCCTCGTCGCGAAACCTGGACCGCTTCTATCTCTGTCGCCAGGTGCGCGTCGATCTCCGGAAGTTTCGCCTGTCATCCGAAAACCGCCGTATCCTGCGCAAAGGCGACGGCATCGCGCTGCGGTTGGTGCCGCGCGCGGAGTTTGAGTACACGCCGGACCGCCGTCGTTTCTACAAGACCTATGCCGACATTAAATTCGGCAAGGACGTGATGAGTTACGAGCGACTGGACTCGCTCTTCGCCAGCCCGATCATTTCCCACCTCCTGGTCTTCACGGATACGGCCAAGTCCGCCGAAGTGGGCACGGCCACGCTCTTCCTCGAAGGAGGCATCGCCTACTACTACTACGCGTTCTACGACCTCAATTACTACAGCCGAAATCTCGGCATGTTCATGATGACCTCGGCGATCGCGCACTTCGCTAAAGCGGGGATGGCCCACTTGTACCTCGGCACCTGCTACTCGCGAAATGCGCTCTACAAAACGCAGTTTGCCGGCGCCGAATTCTTCAACGGCTTTCGCTGGTCGGATGACCTGGCGGAACTGAAGTTCATCATCCGACGCGACCAACAGCCCGCGCCGCAGCACCTGCTCGAAACCGAGGAATATCGTGAGAGGTTCCACGGCACCGACCTGGCGAAGATCGCTTCCGCCAGTTCGTTCCAAGTACAGCTCAAGCCGCGCGGAGCGCCGGTGAGCGAGAGAACAACGCTCGCGGACCGAGCAACCTGACCCATCGCCACCCTCAAAAGCAAATGGGCGGAAGCGAACTTCCACCTTTCGCGCAAATGTTGGCTGCCCTCACTTGAACTTCGCCAGCGTCGCCTTGATCGCTTCGAAATCCGGCAGTTCCTTCAGCGTCGGCGTTTGCTCGCTGTATTGGAGGACGCCATGCCGGAGTTAAAGAACACCGGCGGCAGCTACGCCGAGGATTACGGCCGCACCATCTCTTTCTTTGTTCACCTCTACCATGCCACCCAAAAAAGGCGGTATCTCAGCCTGGCAGAGAAAGTCGCGCGCGAAGCGGTTGACAAATTGTATGTGAACGGCCTGTTCAAAGGTCATCCGGCCAAACCTTACTACGAAGCCACCAACGGTGTCGGACTTCTTTTGCATGCGCTGCTGGAATTAGACGCGCTGCCGCAGCGCTGGCAAAATGCTTTTTGATCCGCCAGTTACGGACTCCGGCGGCGCGGCAGTTGGCCGAAGCGCGGCTGAAGCCAAGACTCCAAGCGGCGCGCCGCCCCGGCCGGACGGGTTGTCAGCCAGAGCGCGCGGTTTCGATACTGCGGAAATGCTTTCAGGTAGGCCTTTTCCCACCGGCGCTGGAACGGCGCTGCCTCGGCCGCGCGAACAATGGCATACACGCTGCCTCCAAATCCGGCGCCGAAACCCGACGCAGCCATCGCCCCGAGCTGCCGGGCGCTTTGCTGGAGCCAATCGATCTCGGAAATGATGTTGCCCAGGAGCGTGCGTGAGTTGGCGTGGCTCTGGTCCACCAGGCGGCCGAACTCAGCCAGGTCGGAGCTTGCCAACGCCTCTGCCGCCCTGGGGACGAGATATTCGCTTTCCGTTACAAACTGTTGGAAACGCTCGAGCCATCGGCCCGCCGGGTCGTTGGCTCGCGGGATTTGCGCGAACTTGCCCAAAAGGGCCTGTCGCTCCAGGCTGGCATTGTCACGCACGATGCCGGCCAACGTCTCGTGCCGGGTTTGGTAATGCGCGTTGTAAAGGGCGCACGCCTGGCGGGCGCGCGCCGAGACCGCGTTGTATTTTCCCAGCGCCTCGCCGGTCTTCTCCGCCTGCACGCCTGAATGGCAAACGACAAACACCAGCTCTTCAGGAAATGCCACCGCCCGTTCGATTCGGGTTGGGCAAAAGGAACAGACCGAGAGGCGGCCAGGCTGGCAGCAGAGCATCGCGGTGTGATCCTCGCTGCCGCCAAATGTGCCGACACCGCCGTCGCCTGCGAGATCGCGGAAGCTCCGTCCGTTTTCGTGGCAGGCCAGATACGTGGCCAGGTCTTCCGCGGTCTGAATGCTGGCTTTAAATTTCGGCAGTTCCAGCACCTGATTCGGGCCGGCCAGCGCAAAGAAGGAAGCCACCATGATCGCCGAGGAACTGCTCATACCGCTGGCGGGCGGCAACGTGCTGGCAAAAGCAGCATCCACACCGCGCAGCCTTTTCTCGCTGCCAAAATTTCTGAGCAATCGCCGCGCCACGGTCATGGGATAATTCGTCCAGGGGCCAATCGGGATCGGCCAATCGGGAGAGAGTGGAAAGGCGGCCTTGGGAAATTGCGGGTCGGCATTGGCCAACCGCACCTCGTCCGTGCCATTGAGCGCCGAAACCACCGCCACCCCGCGCTCCATGGCAGCCAACAGGCTGCGTCCGCCCGCATAGTCGGTGTGTTTGCCCAGCACCTCGATCCGGCCCGGTACAAAAAACTTTTCGGCCCGGCGGTTTCCTGGGCCGGCGAGCGGGCCAAATTCCTTCTCAAAAAGAGCGGTGGCCCGCCCGAGACATTCTTCCGCGTTATGCAGCATCAAAACCGTATTTCACGCATGGGTTTAAACCTCCACGCTCAATCCTGGCGCGGGCTGGATCACTTTGATTTTCGGATAGCGGTGATGTATCTGCTCCTCAAACCAGCGGCGGGAATTCTCCTCGCCGTGTCCCAAGAGAACCGTGCGGGGCGAGACGTCACCCACAAACTCGAGAAGATCCTCGCGGTTGGCATGGGCGGTCAGATCGAAATCCTGGACCTCGCAGCGTTTGGTCACGGTGCCGGCGCTGGGGCTGAAGAGGAACGTTTCGCCTGCTTGGGCGGCCTTCAATCGGCCGCCGGGAGTGTCCGGATCGGCATAACCGACAAAAAAGATGGCCTGTTTTTCATCCCCGATCATTCGCATCGCCAGGTCGTGGGCGGCCGTTTTTTCGCTCATCATGCCGGCGGTGATGACGAAGAGGCGTCCGCCCGTCAGGCGCATCTTTTCGATCTGGCCGGGTTCGAGCACGGTCAGGTTCAAGGCTTCGGTCAACATCAGGTTGGTGTGTTGCCGGTGGGCCCGGTGAGCTTCGAGATCGTAAATCTCCGTAAAGACGCGTCCCAGCCCGCCGATAAAGATGGGTTGCCGGCGGACTTTTCCGGAGCGCATGAGCAGGGCCAGTTGCGCCAGGATTTCCTGGGTCCGGCCCAGGGCGAAGACCGGAATGAGAATGCAGCCTTTGCGCTCCAGGACTCGCTGGATGGCCTGGGCCAGGCGTTCGGCCTCCGCCTCGCGGCTGAATCCAGGGGGCACCGGCCGATTGCCGCGGGTGGTTTCCATGATGAGCACATCCGCTTCCACGTCTTCAAAGCGCGCCGCTTTCAGAATTGTCTGGTCCTGGAAGCAGACGTCGCCGGTGTAGAAGAGCGTTTGCTTATGGCCGCGCACCATGATTCCGGCCGAGCCGAGAGCGTGTCCGGCATCGTAAAATTCCAGAGTGGGCGATGGAAAGCCGGCCTGGGTTTTTTGTAAGGCGGCCCAGACGATCTCGCGGTTATATTTGTAACCTTGGAACAGGTGAGCGATTTCATCGAGTTCGTCATGGGTGTAGAGGGGATATTCCTTGATGCCCAACTCCTCGCGCTGCCGCTTCATGACATTGACGGAGTTGTGCAGCACGCGTTCGACGAGGAAATAGCTCAGCTCGGTCATCAAAACATGCGCCTTGGGGAAGTAGCGCAGCGCCACGGGCAGCGAGCCGACATGGTCGTGATGGCAATGGGTGATGGCAATGGCGTCCAACGATTCGCGCTTGATGAGATCATAGAGAGGCAAGCTTTCGCGCCCCTCTTTCTTGGGATGAGTCCCCGCATCCATCAATAGCCGGTGTCCGTCCATTTCCACGAACCAAGCGCTGGCGCCGATGTTGCTGTCAGGATTCAGATTTACTATGCGCATGACAAACCATAGGCCGGGACAGACCCCGGTGGAAACATTAAAAATGCGGCGTGCTCCGGCTGTGCGCATTAAAGAATTTGAACAGAAAGCGGCTGGCCAACGTCTCTTAAACGTAGTTTGTCTTGTGTAGGTTGGGCCAGCGGGCCGTAGCCCGCTGGGGGTTTGCTTCGCCGGCAGAGAGGGCGAAAGGAGGTTTCGTTTGGTTGTTTGGGTTGAGCGGGCATCGCAAGGTGTCCGCTTTTTCACGCCCTACTCCGGACTTGGTGAACGGTGGGGGAGCAGTCAAGCACCTCAGCGACGCCCGCCCTCCAGCGTGGCGGCGGCTATTACGGTTCGAGTTTTCTTTTCTATCCGTGGCGGCAGAGTAATCTCCTTGGCTGCCTGTGGCGAGATCATGCTATGAAACAAACGAGCATCAGAATATGGCCGGGGCTCATTGCGCCCTGGACTTGCGGCCTGGTCGTTCTGGGAAAAAGTGCGCTGGCTGGAGAAACAACTTTTCCGGCTCAAGAACCTCCACCAGTGGCGGCGACGTCTCGCTGCTTTCGTATGGGCTTCACCGGCTTTCCGCATGACATCACATTGGATGCCGTGGAGGCGATGCGGCAGTTTGTGCGCGGGAATAGCGATATCCTGGCCCATCATATCGAAGGCGTGCCGTGGGCAGAGGCCCTCCAGGACCGTCCATTTCAAAAAGAGTTCTTGCAGGAATGGGAAGGCAAGAAGGCTGCGACGCCGCCCGGCGGCAAGGTCTATCTGGCGGTGTCGCCGGGGCGCGGAGACTTGAAGGTGGCAGAAAAGGGATTGCCGCTGCCGGCTGAGCTAAAGGGAAAAAGCTACGATCATCCGTTGGTCAAGAAAGCCTTCCTCAATTATTGCCGCCGGGCGGTGGAGTTTTTTCAGCCGGATTATCTGGCCATTGGCATCGAGGCGAACGAGATTCACAGCGCGGGCGCCGGGACGTGGCGCGCCTATAGCGATCTGCACCGGTTCGTTTATGCGGAGTTGAAGAAGGAACACAAGGATCTGCCGGTGTTTGCCTCCTTCACTCTCCATAACCTGCTCAAGAACCGGGGTGAAATGCTGGCCGCCTGGCGGCAGTTGATGCCCTGCAACGATTTCGTGGCGGTCAGCTTTTATCCCTTTCTCACAGGCGAGACCGTGGACCAGGCGTTCGAGTTTCTCACAGCCGAGTTTGACGGATTCAAGAAGCCCTACGCGATGGTCGAAACCAACGAAGCGGCCGAGAAACTGGTGTTCCCCTCCAACGGACTCACCATTAACGGCAGCGCCGCCAAACAACGGATTTATTACGAGAAACTCCTGGCGCTGGCCCAAGCCCGCCGCTTCAAATTCGTGATCAGTTTCGTCCATCGCGATTACGATGCGCTCTGGGAAAAGATCAAAGCCAATTCACCCGAGTTGTTCATGGCCTGGCGCGATTGCGGGCTGGTTGATGAAAAAGGCCTTCCCCGGCCCGCTTACGAAGTATGGAAGCGGTATTTCGAACTGCCCTGGAAGGCGGAGTGAAAAAGTATGCCGCACACTCTCCTTTTCTGCTGGTTGCTGGCCGGTTTCACTGCCTGCGTCGCCTCCGCTGCTCAAGTCAGCCGTCCCAACATCCTGTGGCTCATTGCCGAAGACTTCGGCCCGCACCTCGGCTGCTATGGCGCCAAGCAGGTCTGGACTCCCAACCTTGACAAACTGGCCGCCGACGGCGCGCGCTACACGCGCTTTTTCACGACTGCGCCGGTTTGCTCGCCCAGCCGCTCGGCCTTCATGACGGGCATGTACCAAACCTCCATCGGTGCCCACAATCACCGGTCGCACCGTGACGACGGTTACTCGTTGCCCGACGGCGTGCGCCTTCTCACCGACTGGTTCCGCGACGCCGGCTATTTCACGGCCAACGTCCGGGTGCTGCCTGAATCCTGCGGCTTCCGCGGCGCCGCCAAGACGGATTGGAATTTTGCCTACCAAGGCCAGCCGTTCGACTCCGATCGCTGGAGCGACCTCAAGGGGCGCCAGCCTTTCTTTGCCCAAATCAATTTCCAGGAAACCCACCGCGCCTTTCACGCGCCCAAACGCGCCGATCCCGCCCAAGTCGAACTGCCCCCGTGGACGCCCGACCATCCCGTCGCCCGCGAAGATTGGGCCAAATACCTTGACTCCGCCACTGAACTCGACCGCAAGATCGGCCTCGTGCTCCTACAACTTGAAGCCGACGGCCTCGCCGACAACACGGTCATCGTCTTCTTCGGTGACAACGGCCAATCCCACGTGCGTGGCAAACAATTCTGCTATGACAGCGGCCTGCGCGTGCCGCTCATCATTCGCTGGCCAAAGGATTTTCCGGCGCCCAAGCGCTTCCAGCCCGGCACGGTCGATGACCGCCTCCTGGCCGCCATTGACCTTGCGCCGACGATGCTGGCTCTGGCCGGCGCCCCCAAGCCTGCGAAGATGCAAGGCGAAATCTTCCTCGGCGGCCACGCCGCGCCGCCGCGCCAGTATGTCTTCGGCGCTCGCGATCGCTGCGACGAAACCGTCTTCCGCTTTCGCACGGTGCGCGAGGCCCGCTACCGTTACCTCCGCAACTTTACTCCGGACCGCCCGTTCCTTCAGCCCAATGCCTACAAGGAGCGCTCCTATCCGGTTTGGAACCTGCTGAAGGAACTGCACGCCGCCGGCAAACTGACGCCGGCCCAAGCCGCCCTTTGCGCGCCGACGATGCCCGAAGAAGAACTTTACGATCTCGAAACCGACCCGCACGAAATCAACAACCTGGCCCAATCGCCGCCGCATCAAGAGGTCCGCCGACGCCTGCGGAACGCGCTCGAAAAGTGGATCGAGGAAAGCAACGACCAAGGCCGCGCCTTCGAGCCGGCCGAGGTCGTGCGCCGGGCCACACCGCCAGGCAGCCAGCAAAAGAATTGATGCGCGTGGGCAGAAGAACGAATAGAGAGCGGCACGGAAACCCCCGTCCGCCTGGCCTGCCAAGAAAAACCTTCGCAAACCGGAACAATTCTTGTCTATACTAGGGCGTGCTGATGAAAAATTTGTCCAGTCATGGTGGTTCTGATCGTGAGAGTTGCATCGCACCGCAAAGCTGCAACCGAACCGGGCCGCCCAGGGTTTCCGTCCACAGCCACTCGGACCGCCTAAACCGATTTCCTTCCAACCCCTTAGTTAAACCACAACAAAATCGCTAATAACCATGAAAGAAAAAACATCGTTTCAGCCGGAAGATGGAGTGAACCGCCGGCAATTTCTCAGGAGTTCATCGCTCGCCACCGCCACCATGGCCGCGGCGGTGAGCTTCCCATCAATTCTCCATGCCCAAACAAAGCAGTCGCTCAACGCGGTGATCATCGGCCTCGGCGGCCGTGGCAGTGGCGCGGGCAAGGATTTCGAGGAGGCCGTCAAGACGCTCGGTGTCGAAGGCAAAATCGTGGCGGTGGCGGACATCTTCCCGGAACAGGCCAAACGGGGATCGGCTAACTACGGTCTCCCTGCCGACAAGTGCTTCAGCGGCTTCGATTCCTATATGAAGGCGCTCGAAATTCCGGGTGTCAACTACGCCATCATCGCGACCCCTCCGGGCTTCAAAGCGGCGCAGTTCAAGGCCGCTGTGGCAACCGGCAAACACGTCTTCATTGAGAAGCCGGTGGCGGTGGACGGTCCCAGTTGCCGTATCATGTATGCGGCGGGTGAACTGGCCAAGCAGAAGGGCCTGAAGGTGGTGGCCGGCACGCAGCGGCGCCACCAGGCCGGCTACGTCGATACCATCAAGCGCCTTCAGGACGGCGCGATTGGCGACATCGTCTTCCTGCGCGCCTACTGGGTCAACGGCGGCCCGATCTGGCACCGGGGCGACCGGGGCGAAACCGACCTGGAGAAGCAGATTCACAATTGGTACCACTACATTTGGTTGTCGGGTGACCATATCTGCGAACAGCACGTTCACAATCTCGACGTCTGCAACTGGATCATGAACGACCACCCGGCCAAGTGCTGGGGCCAGGGCTCCCGCCAGCAGTTGGGCGACAAGTCCGGCGAGATTTGGGATAATTTCGACGTGGAGTTCGAGTACGCCAGCGGCGTGCGCATCTACAGCTATTGTGGTCAGATCAAGCGCGACTGGTCTTCGGTGAGCGAGGCGGTGCATGGCACCAAAGGCACTTCCAATCCGGGTGGCAATATCACCGTCAAAGGCGGCGAGCGGTGGCGCTCCAGCTTCAAGCTCCAGCATGCCAATCCGTATGTGCAAGAGCACATCGCTCTCATCAATGCCATCCACAATGGCACCGAGCTCAACGAAACCAAGAACGTCACCGACAGCACCCTCACCGCCATCATGGGCCGCGAGGCCGCCTACAGCGGCGCCGGGGTCGAATGGGACGACATCCTGAACTCGAAGTTCGCCTATGGCCCGGAGTTGCTCTACGAGGATTGCTCGAAGATGAAATTCGGGCCGTTCCGCACACTCAAACCGCCGATGCCCAGCATCCACAACATCTTCAAGAACCAGGTTCCTGCCGCCAAAGTTGTCTGAGGCGTGATTCCTTCCACGGCGCGGGTGGAAACGCCCGCGCTTTTTTGTTTCGCCCTGAGCGGGGCGGGACGACGGTCACGCCGTCTCGGGGATATCGGGCTGCACGTGAAAGCAAGTGATTGAGAGATCGCGAGTCGGCTGAAATTTCGTTGGTCTCTCCAACACGAAATCGTTAATAATCCCGCATGCCTAAAAAAATACTCATCGTCACGGACGACGCCGGTGAATCGTTTGAAATCCTCTACGCTCAGCACCGTTTTCGAGAGGCCGGATACCAACCCGTCATTGCCGCCACACAGAAGAAATTGCTGCACGGCGTGCTGCACGATTTCGAGCCGGGCTGGAACACCTACATCGAGCGGCCAGGCTATTGGATTCAAGCGGATATCGCCCTTGCGCAAGTCAAGCCCGGCGAGTATGAGGCCATTCTGCTGATTGGCGGGCGCGCGCCGGAGTTTTTGCGCCACAACGAAAAGCTGATCAAAATTGTCCGGGAATTCCACCGCCGCGGGAAATGGATTTTTTCAATATGCCATGGCATTCAAATCCTGCTGGCGGCGGGCTTGGGCGCCGGCCGGAAGCTGACCTGTTACGAGAACGTGCGGTTCGAGGTCCAGAATTGCGGCGGCACCTGGATCAACCGGCAAAGCGTGGTGGACGGCAAGATCATCTCCTCTCAAACTTGGGAGAGCCACGCCGATTTTTACCGCGACATTTTCCAGCACTTGGGGCGGTGAATCCCAACCCTTCGTTTCAGGGCCAGCCCAATCCCGGTCGTAACAAAGGAATGCCATGAAGACACGAAGACTCGGATGGACGGGCGTTGAATTGACCACCATTGGTTTGGGCACCTGGGCCATGGGCGGCGGCGGTTGGGCTTTTGCCTGGGGACCTCAAGATGACCGGGAATCCATCCAGGCCATTCATCGCAGCATGGACTTGGGAGTGAATTGGATCGACACCGCTCCGGCTTATGGCCTGGGTCATGCGGAAGAGATCCTGGGCCGCGTCCTTAAGCACCTTAGTGAAAAGCCCTTTGTCGCCACCAAATGCGGCCGTTCCTGGGACGAGAACCGGCAGTTGTTTGGCAGCTTGAAGAAGGAAGTTATTTGCCGGGAGATCGAAACAAGCCTCCGGCGCCTGCAAATCGAGGCGATTGATCTTTACCAAGTGCATTGGCCGCAACCGGAGGCCGACATCGAGGAAGCGTGGAGCGCGATTGCCCGTGCGGTCAAAGAGGGCAAGGTGCGGTACGCCGGCGTCTCAAATTACAGCGTCCAGCAACTCAAGCGGATTCAGCCCATCCATCCCGTGGCTTCGGTGCAACCGCCTTACAGCCTGCTGGCGCGGGCGGCCGAAGAGGAATTGCTGGCCTATTGCGCCGCGCAAAACATCGGTGTCGTGGCTTACAGTCCGATGCAAAAGGGCCTGCTCACCGGAAAATTCTCGCGCGAACGCGTCCCGCAGTTGGCCGAGGACGATCACCGGCGCCGGGACCCGCAATTTCAAGAACCTCTGCTCGGTGCCAACCTGGAACTCGTCGAAGGGCTGCAGCGGCTGGCCGAAAGAAACGGCAAATCCGTGGCGGAACTGGCCATCGCCTGGGTCTTGCGCCGCCCGGAAGTGACCGCCGCCATTGTCGGCGCCAGAAAACCATCCCAAATCGAAGAGACCGTCGGCGCTGCCGAGTGGACGCTCTCTCCGCAAGACTTGGCTATCATCGATGAGCTGCTGAAGAAGCGCCAAGAACAGGCGCGTTGAACCTTCAGCTTAGCTTCGGCGTCCGCCGCTTTATTTCCCAGGGTTTTCCCAAAGTTTGGCGCGTCCCAAGGCTTTCCGCCAGCCGGCGCAGAGCTGTTTTCTGAGAGCAGGCTTCATCCGCGGCAAAAACTTGCGGTCGGCCTGCCATTGGGCGGCGATTTCAGATGGGTTCTTCCAGTAGCCAACGGCCAAGCCGGCCAGGTAGGCGGCGCCGAGCGCGGTGGTTTCGGACACTTTGGGACGCACCACGGGCACAGTCAGGAGATCGGCCTGGAATTGCATGAGCAGGTTGTTGGCACAGGCGCCGCCATCGACGCGCAGTTCTTTCAAGCGAATGCCTGCGTCCGCTTCCATGGCCTTCAGCACATCCATGACTTGGTAAGCGATGCCTTCGAGCGCAGCCCGTGCGATATGGGATGCGGTGGTGCCACGAGTGATCCCGGCCATGAGACCCCGAGCATAAGGGTCCCAATGCGGCGCGCCCAACCCGGAAAACGCCGGCACCAGATAAACGCCGTGCGTGTCGGTCACCTGGGAAGCGAGCGCCTCGATTTCGGCGGATGACCGGATGATGCCCAGGCCGTCACGCAGCCATTGCACCACGGCGCCGGCGATAAAAATGCTGCCCTCCAACGCGTAGTCGGTGTGATTCCCAATCCGCCACGCGACGGTGGTCAGAAGATTGTTTTTGGAGGCGATAGGCTTGGAGCCGGTGTTCATGAGCATGAAGCAGCCGGTGCCATAAGTGTTTTTCACCATGCCGGGACGAGTGCAGACCTGCCCAAACAGAGCCGCTTGCTGATCACCGGCCATGCCGGCAATCGGAATCGGTTCCGTAAAGAGGGAGGCTTCGCCATAGACCTCGCTGGAGGAGCGAACTTCGGGCAGCACGGATCGCGGTACGTCGAACAAGTCGAGCATCTCCGGGTCCCAATCGCCGGTCTTGATGTTGAAGAGGAGGGTGCGGGAGGCGTTGCTGGCGTCCGTGACGTGCCGCTTGCCACCGGTCAGATTCCACACCAGCCAGGTATCGACTGTGCCAAAGGCGAGGTCGCCGGCTTTGGCCTTTTCGCGAGCGCCCTTCACGTGTTTCAGAATCCATTGCAGTTTGGTGCCGGAAAAATAAGCGTCCACGACCAGGCCGGTTTTCTTGCGGATCAACGGTTCCAGGCCTTTGGCTTTGAGCCGGTCGCAGATCGAGGCGGTGCGGCGGTCCTGCCAGACGATCGCATTGCAGATGGGCTGGCCGGTTTTGCGGTCCCAAACGATGGTGGTCTCCCGTTGATTGGTGATCCCGATGGCCGCAATGTCCCTGGCGCTCAGGCCGGCATTGGCAAGGGCTTCGGCGGCGACACCGGCCTGCGAAGACCAGAGATCATTCGGGTTATGTTCGACCCAACCGGGCTTGGGAAAGATTTGCGGAAACTCCTTTTGCGCCACGGCTTTGATGGAGCCAGCGTGATCAAAGATAATGGCGCGTGAACTGGTGGTTCCCTGGTCAAGGGCGAGGATGTATTTCATTAAGACTCCATTTCAGGAAGGACTCCACACCGCCTTATAAAACAGCGCACCCAAAACTCCACCAATGACCGGCCCTACCACCGGCACCCAGGCGTAGCTCCAGTCCGAATGTCCTTTGCCGGCGATGGGCAGGAGAAAATGCGCCAGGCGCGGCCCCAGATCGCGCGCGGGATTGATGGCGTAACCGGTCGGCCCGCCCAGCGACAAGCCAATGGACCAAACCAGCACCCCGACCAGGAGCGGACCGAGGCCGTCGGAAAAGCCGGTATTCGGATTGAGGTTTTTCGGAGAGAGGATGGCGAGCACGCCGAGGACAAGGACAAACGTGCCGATGATTTCTGTGACCATGTTCAGGGCCGGCTTGCGAATGGCCGGGGCTGTGCAGAAAACGCCCAGTTTAAGGCCCTGATCTGCGGTTTCCGGCCAATGCGGTAAGTAAGCGAGCCAGACAACCACCGCGCCGAGGAAGGCCCCGGCCATTTGGGCGGCAATGTAGCCAGGCACGTTGACCCAGTGAAACTGGCCGATGACGGCCAGGCCCAACGTCACGGCCGGATTCAGGTGCGCGCCGCTGATTGCGTTCACGGTGTACACAGCCATTGCCACTCCCAATCCCCAGCCGGTGGCAATCACGATCCATCCGGAGTTATGCGCTTTCGATTTGTTCAAGACCACGTTGGCGACCACGCCATCACCCAATATGATCAGGATTGCGGTGCCGATGAGTTCAGCGGTAAACGGAGACATACTTTTGCGTCTTTCGGGAAATTTTGGTCTGCAAACTATCAGAGGCCGCGAAACGCTGTCCATTCAAAACACGCCCGGTTTTGGGCCAATTCATCCTAAGAAGAGCAATTCAACCGCAGATAAACGCAGATGAACGCGGATACGAACGAGTTGAATACCGGCAAGGATTCACCTCCTGGGTGAGCACTGCTTTCCCTGTTTTATCTGCGTCTATCTGCGTCCATCTGCGGTTTTCTTGTTCCTACAATTCAGAGACTCCTTACGTCGTTTCCTACAATTCTGAAGGAGGCTCTTGTTATATGACCATTCGCGTTTTATTGGCGGATGACCACGCCGTGGTTCGAGAGGGCTTGCGCCTGCTGCTGGAGAGCGGGGATGGCATCCAGGTTGTCGGCGAGGCCGCCAACGGAATTCAGGCCGTGCGCCGGACGCAAACGCTCAAGCCCGACGTGGTGGTCATGGATGCGGCCATGCCCGAACTGAACGGCATCGAGGCCGCCGCGCAAATCCGGCAGGAATGTCCCGCCGCGAACGTCGTGATTCTGTCCATGCACTCCAGCGCCGAACACGTCCGGCGCGCTTTGCAGGCCGGTGCCCGCGGCTACGGGCTCAAGGAATCCGCCGGCGCCGAAGTGGTGGAGGCGGTGCGGGCCGTCCACGCGGGCCGCCGCTACTTCGGTCGCGGCCTTGCGGAAACGGTAGTGGACGACTATCTGCGTCCGGAGCAAGGTTCCGGGCCGCGCCATCCGTTGGAGTTGCTGAGTCTCCGCGAGCGGCAGGTGCTGCAAATGGTGGTCGAGGGCAAGACGAGCGAGGAGATCGCGGGCCAGCTTTTCCTCTCGGTCAAGAGCGTGGAGACTTATCGCAGCCGGATCATGCTCAAGCTGGACCTGCACGAGGTGCCCAGCCTGGTCAAGTTCGCCCTCCGCCACGGCCTGACCACGCTGGAGTAGCCCGTCGTGAGCAGTGAGCAGTGACCAGTGATGACTGATGACTGATGACTGATGACTGCCCACTGCCCACTCATTGTCCGACTTCCCCCACACCACTTGTCCGACTTCCCCGACAGACAAGCTTTGTGCTCAGGAACAACTTATGCGGTGTGGGAAGGAAATGAACTCATTGTGAACCCCCGAATACTGCTGGTTGAAGACAATGTGGAATTGCGCCAGACCATGCGCGCGTGGCTGGCCCCGCTCTTTCCGGAATGGACCTTCGAGGAAACCAACTGTGCGGAAGCGGCAGTGGGCATCGTGGCTTTGCGGCCGCCAGGAATAGTCCTCATGGATTTCAAACTGCCCGGCCTGAACGGCATCGAAGCCACCCGGCAGATCAAGGCCAGCGCGCCGCAAGTCCAAGTGATCGTGGTGACCGTTTACGATGAGGCGGACTACGAGGCGGACGCCCAGGCCGCCGGCGCCGCCGGCTATGTGTGCAAACGCCGGATGCACGCGGAACTGGTTCCGCTGTTGCGCAAGCTGGTGAATGAGGCAGCCGCGGGGAAAAGCCCGCGGGAGCTTGAGCTGCCGGGCACGGAAAGACCCAACAAATGATGACGGAACGCCCCAACCACTCGGCGGTGTCACCGAAGCTCGCGGCCCGCCTGGCGGCTGCTCTGGCGGTGGCTACGGGCGGCATGGTTCTCGTCGCCTGGGCGTTCGATACCGCCGCGCTCGGGCGATCACGATGAAAACGAAACTTGTATGAAGCCATCTCCGGCGAAAACCAAAATCATTGCAGTGGTGCTGTTTTTCTCGCGGCGCTCCCTTTTCCCTTGCCAGAACGCCCTGGAGCCAGCAGTGTTCCACACCATGATCACACCAGCGAGGACGAGGACGCCGTTGCCGACCTCTGAGGGACAGCCCTCCTCCCAAGCCGAGGGGAGAAGTCTGATCCACGTCCCCATCATCCACACGCAGGCCGATATGGGCGCCCTCAGCCACGCCATCAAGGAGATGACCATTCAGAAACTGGGTCAGCAGGGCTGGGAGCGCAATGTCCATCTGATCGACGAGATTTGGACGCGCATCGAAGAGGCGACGGACACTTGGTCTTTGCCTTATGAAAAAGTGCGGCTCTACCAGGATGGTCTGCCGGTCTGTGGTCGTGAGGTGGAGATTGTTACGGAATTGGCTAAGGCGGGCAACCGCAATCACCGGCTGCTGCTTCGGTTGATGGACCGAGGGGCCACCGTGATGGGGACCGAATCCGGCGAGTTGCTGGTGCAGGAGTATAAAATGGTGCAACAGATTCTGAACGCAGGCAACTCGCGCCGGGCGCTCCACTTGGAGGCCCGCTACAAGGCCTTGAGCCAGGCCTTGCTCAAACAGCGTGACCGGGCCATTGCCGAACGCATCAACCACACGCTTCGCCCGGGGGAGACCGGCCTTCTGTTTCTGGGCATGTTGCATTCATTGGCGGAGTGGTTAGCGAAGGACATCAAGGTGGCGCACCCGATTTATCCCCCGCTTCCCGTTCGAGAAAGGCAGCCATGAGCACCCCGCTGAGCAACGTTTTGATCGTGGACGATGAGCCCGATGTTTGCCGTCTGCTGGCTGCCCTGGTGCAACAGGATGGCTTGGTTCCACTGGTCGCCCACGACGGCCAAGGGGCCTTGAACCTGGTCCGCTCGGAGCGTCCTCGGGCCTTGTTCTTGGATCTAAAGCTGCCGGACATTGACGGATTGGAGTTGCTGCGACAGATCAAGGCCTGGGACGAAACGATTGCCGTGGTGATCGTCACCGCCCACGCGGGGATTGCAAGTGCGGTCGAGGCGATGCGGGCCGGCGCGAACAATTATCTGGCCAAACCGTTTGCGCATGAGGACATCCTTCGCGTGCTCCACCAGGCATTGGCCGAAGCTGAGCTCCTTTGGAAGGTCAAAGCACCGCCCCCCCCAGAACGCGGCGATGCCGATACGGAACTGACGGATCTTCAGAGACTCATGGGGCGAAGCCAGGCCATTGGCCAGCTCATCGCCAAAATCAACCAGGTGGCCAGGTCGCCCCTCAACGTGCTCATTACCGGCGAGACGGGGTCCGGCAAGGAGTTGGTGGCGCAGACCATCCACCGCCTCAGCCCGCGGGCGAAGCAGGCCTTTGTGCCGGTGGATTGCGGGGCGGTTCCGGAAACCCTGTTCGAGGGCGAACTCCTGGGTCACGAAAAGGGGGCCTTTACCGGGGCGGTCAACCTGAGGACGGGGAAGTTGGAACTGGCCCACGGTGGGACCCTGTTCCTGGACGAGATACTGAACACGCCCCCGGGCTGCCAGGCCAAGCTGTTGCGCGCGCTGCAAGAGAGAAGCTTTACCCGGTTGGGCGGCACCAAGGCGATTCAGATCGATGTCCGGGTCTTGGCGGCTTGCGGCGTGGACCTCGAGACGGAGGTTCGGGCCGGGCGGTTCCGCGCCGACCTGTTCTATCGCTTGTGCGAATTCTCGCTCCGGATTCCGGCGCTCCGGGAGCGAACCGAGGACATCCTTTACCTGGCGGAGCGGTTCTTGGGGTTGGCCAACCAGGAATTGAAGAAGCGCGTGAAGGGCTTTTCCGGAGCGGCCGTCGAGGCGCTGCAGGCCCACGCCTGGCCGGGGAACGTTCGGGAACTTCGTTCGACCATCCGGCGGGCGGTCTTGCTGGCCGACAAAAACGTCACCGGAAAGCACCTGGACTTCATGGGCAATGGCCACTGGGAGCTTGCGAAAACGCCAGCGGTCCGGCCTGTCTGCCAGCCAGGCAGGCCTGGCCCGTCGGCGAGTCGGGCAGGCCCGCCTGCTGCTGCGCGGGCAGGCCCGATCCCGCTGAAAGACGACTCCCTGAAGGAAGCGGTTTCCCGAAGCACGGCCGCCGCGGAGTGTGAAATGTTGCGCCACATGCTCATCCGCACCGGGGGCAACAAAGCGGCGGCGGCCCGGTTGCTGAAGATTGATTACAAGACGATTCAAACGAAAGTCAGGAAGTATGGCCTCGCCCCGTGAGATACTCAGCGCCGCAGCCTGTGAGACCAAAGAGGCGGCTATCTCACGGGGCGAGCCCATAACCCAGCAGCACCATGAAAAAACAACCCAAACCATGAAAAGACAACCCAATCCCAAAGACGACGATCAGAACAATCCCAAGGACGATCCGCACCCGCATTCGGAACCCGGCCTGGGCGGCATCCTGAGCGGCCTGGCCGGTTTGATAGGCAAGCTGAATGAGCTGGCCCAAACTGGCGAAGAACTCCGGCGCACTGGCGAAATCCAAGGCTCCGGCAAGGAAATCAAGGGCATCTACGGGTTCACGGTCAAAGTCGGCTTGGGGGACGAGGGGCCCCGAATTGAGCCCTTCGGGAATATCCGCACCGACAAGAAAACGGGCCAGCCGGTAGTCGAAGAAATCCGGGAACCC
>ERZ1292640.1567-Hain-H43-02um-R1-1567-length-18764-cov-7_pt1 | contig 18764 bp, 11 predicted proteins | sample MGYA00564404_ERZ1292640 | MGnify/ENA primary metagenome ERZ1292640 (study PRJEB36523, sample SAMEA6512636) | groundwater metagenome | collected 2019-01-08 | study: AquaDiva: Metagenomics assemblies of 32 groundwater samples
CCCTGGGACTGCTGGCTGCGGAAGGCCGCTTCGAGGCTGCGCCTCGGAAGGCCTCCCGTGCCGAATTGGAGCGATTCCATACCGCTCGTTACCTGGAGGAACTCCAACGCGCCGCCGACGGCGATTTGACTGTGGATGGCTTGCACTGCGGCCTCGGCGGGCCGGACACACCCGTGTTCAAAGACATGTTCGAATACGGAGCCTGGGCCGGCGGGGCGGCCTTGACGGCGGCCGACCTGCTGCTGGCGGGCCAGGCGGACATTGTCTTCAACCTGCTGGGGGGATTTCACCACGCCCGGCCGGAGGAGGCAGCGGGGTTCTGTTACATCAATGACGTCGTGCTCGCCTGCTTGCGAATGGCTGAAGCCGGCAAACGGGTGGCCTGCCTGGACGTGGACGCCCACCACGGGGACGGTACGCAGGAGGCCTTTTACCGCCGCGATGATGTCCTCACCATTTCGCTGCACGAAAGCGGCAAGACCCTCTTCCCGTGGGGTGGTTTCGAGAGCGAGATGGGTGAGGGGCCGGGACTTGGGTACAACGTCAATGTCCCTTTGCCGGCCGGCACTTATGACGAGGCCTTTCTCATGGCCTTTGACCGGATCGTGGTTCCGCTCCTGCAAGCTTACCGTCCGGACGTCCTCGTGCTGGAGCTGGGCATGGACACGCTGGCCGGCGACCCGCTCACCCACCTCCGCCTGACCAACAACGCCCACGTGGAGGTGATCCAACGGCTGCAGCGCTGCGCTTGCCCGGTTCTCGTCGCCGGCGGCGGGGGTTACCACGTCGAGAACACCGTGCGTGGCTGGGCGCTGGCTTGGCGCACGTTTTGCGGGGAGGGCGAGGAAGATGATTTCAGTCTCGGGCTGGGCGGCGTGATGCTGGCCAGCACGGAATGGGCGGGCGGCCTGCGCGATCGCGCGTTGGCGATCACGGCGGAGCAACGTCAGGCCGTCGAACCAGAGTTGCGCGCCACGATTGAAACCGTTATCAACACTGTGTTCCGGCCTCAGGGTCTTTGGACGAACTCCACCGCGGGCTGCGGTTCAGCCACGGACGGTTGACAGGGCCAGCCGGTTCTGCGGACATGCACAATTAAACCCAGACACGAAAGAAAGAAACCATGACAGAGCAAAACAAAACCGTTTCCACCAATTCCTTGATGCAAGAGAACCGAACGTTCCCGCCGCCACCCGAGGCGGTCCAAAGAGCCTACATTAACGCCGAGCAATACCAGGCGATGTATGAACGCTCGATTCAGGAACCGGACGCCTTCTGGCTCGAGCAAGCCCGCACCCTGGAATGGTTCAAGAAGCCGACGATGGCCCGCAAATTCGTATGGGACACCGCCACGCGGAAGATCCAGCATACCTGGTTCGAGGACGGGCAGATCAACATGTCCGTCAACTGCCTGGACCGCCATCTCAAAACCGCGACGCGCACCAAGCCTGCCATTATCTGGCAAGGGGAGCCGGAAAACGACGTGCGGATTCTGACCTACGAGCAGTTGCACCAGGAGGTCTGCAAATTCACCAACGTGCTGAAATCGCTCGGCATCAGGAAAGGCGACCGCGTCTCGATCTACCTGCCCATGATCCCGGAATTGCCCGTCGTGATGCTCGCCTGCGCGCGGCTGGGAGCGATTCACTCCGTGGTCTTCGGCGGTTTCAGCGCCGAGGCCTTGTCGGGCCGCATCAATGACTCGACCTGCAAACTGCTGATCACCTCCAATACCTCGCTGCGCGCCGGCAAGAGCATCCCGCTCAAGGCCATCGCCGACGAAGCGTTGAAGCAAACCTCCAGCGTGGAGAAGGTCGTCGTCGTCAAACGCAACGAGAGTCCCTGCAACCTCATGCCCGGCCGCGACCTCTGGTATCACGACCTCATGGCCGCCGCGAGCGCCGACTGCCCGCCGGCGGTCAACAACGCTGAAGACCTTCTGTTCATGCTCTACACCTCCGGTTCCACCGGCAAACCCAAGGGGGTCGTCCACACTACCGCCGGCTACCTGCTGCACGGCGCTTTGACCCATAAATACATCTTCGACGTGCATGAAGATGACATCTACTGGTGCACGGCGGACATCGGCTGGGTCACCGGCCACACCTACATCGTTTATGGCCCGCTCTGCAACGGCGCCACCAGCTTGATGTTCGAGGGCGTGCCCACCTTCCCGGATGCCGGCCGGTTCTGGCAGATCGTGCAAAAATTCAAAGTGACGGTCTTCTACACGGCCCCGACCGCCATCCGCTCCCTGATCCGGCTGGGCGAAGAATGGCCGAACAAATACGACCTGAGCACGTTGCGCGTGCTCGGTTCCGTGGGTGAACCCATTAATCCCGAAGCGTGGATGTGGTATCACCGCGTCATCGGCAAGAGCCGTTGTCCCATTGTCGATACGTGGTGGCAGACCGAGACGGGCGGCATCCTCATCAACCCGCTTCCCGGCGCGCACACGCTCAAGCCCGGCAGCGCCAACCAGCCGTTCTTCGGCGTCGAACCAGTCGTCTTGCGCGACGACGGCTCGGAGTGCGGCCCCAACGAAGGCGGCAAACTCTGCATCAAGAAACCGTGGCCCGGCATGATGCGGACCACCTGGGGCGACCACGACCGATTCATCGACACCTACTTCACGATGTATCCGAACATCTATTTCACGGGTGACGGCTGCCGGACCGATCCGGATGGCGATTACTGGCTGATGGGCCGCATTGACGACGTCGTGAACGTCTCCGGCCACCGTATCGGCACGGCCGAGGTGGAAAGCGCGCTGGTCAGCCATCCGAAGGTGGCCGAGGCCGCCGTCGCGCCCATGCCGCACGAAATCAAAGGTCAGGGACTTTACGCGTTCGTGACGCTCAAGGAGGGCGTGCACGAGAGCGAAGAACTCAAGAAAGAGTTGAGTTTGCACGTCCGCAAAGAGATCGGCCCGATTGCCGTGCCGGACAAAATCCAGTTTGCGCCGGGCTTGCCAAAGACCCGGTCGGGCAAAATCATGCGCCGCATCTTGCGCAAGATCGCCGAGAACGCCGTGGACCAGATCGGCGACACGCAAACGCTGGCCGATCCGCACGTGGTGGAAGCGCTGGTCAAAGGCAAGCAATAAGCCGTGCGATTCACCAAACCTCAACGGGCATGGACATGCTCATGACTGCTTCAAGAAAGGAATCGAAGCTTGCACACTCTGACCGCTAACGAGATCCCTGTCACCCAGCCCGCCGTGCAGAATCGCGGCTGGCTGGTTACATTCTCCGGCACGGGCATCAACCTTGCGCTCGGCATCCTCTACACCTGGAGCATGTTCAAGGGGGCCATCGAGAAAGAGTTCGGCTGGAAGGGCGACCAGTTGAACGATCCTTACGCCCTTTGCTGCCTGGTCTTTGCCTTTGCCATGATTCTGGCCGGGCGGTGCCAGGACAAATTCGGCCCGCGCCTCACCGCGTCCATTGGCGGCCTGCTGGTCGGCGCCGGGTTCGTGCTCTGCTCGACCACGAGCAGCTACGGCCTCTGGCTGCTTGGCTTCGGCGTGCTGGCGGGCCTCGGCATCGGCTTCGGCTACTCGTCTGCCACGCCGCCCGCGCTGAAGTGGTTTCCACCGTCGAGGACCGGCCTGATTGCCGGTCTCGTCGTGGCGGGCTTCGGCCTCGCGCCAGTCTATCTCGCGCCGGCGTCGCAGTATTTGCTGGGCCATTACCAGATCCAGAAATCGATGCTCATCCTCGGCATCGCATTCGTTGCCATCGTGTGTGGCTTGGCCCAATTGCTGGTGAATCCGCCTCCGGGCTACGTCGCCGGCCCTAAGCCCGCCCCCGGTGCCGCTGCGAAAGCCGTTGCCGCCAGCGCCATACCCGGCGAAATCCTGCGCCAGCCGACGTTCTGGCTGCTCTGGGTGATTTACTTCATCGGCGCGGGCGCGGGGTTGATGGTCATCGGCAGCGTCAGCGGGATGGCCAAGAAGAGCATGGGTGAACTGGCGTTCGTGGCGGTGGCGGTGATGGCCATCGGCAACGCCGGCGGGCGCATCCTCGCCGGAATCCTTTCGGACAAGATCGGGCGGCGCTGGACGTTGTGCTTGGTGCTGCTGATCCAGGCGCTGCTGATGTTCGCCGCGATCCCCGTGACCGCCTCCAAGGATATGGCGGCCGTCGTCATCGTGCTGGTGGCGGCTTTCATCGGCGCGAACTACGGCGCGAATCTGGCCCTCTTCCCCTCTTACACGAAAGACCTGTGGGGTCTCAAGAGCTTTGGCATGAACTACGGCGTTCTATTCACCGCGTGGGGCGTGGGCGGCCTGGTGTTGCCCCGGCTGCAGCAAACCCTCACCGCCAGAAGCGGTGGTAGTAGTTACACGTTGTCATTCATCACCGCTGGTGTGCTGCTGCTCGTTGGCACCGCGCTGACGTTCCTGATCAAGCCGCCGCCGCAAAAGGCTCCGGTCGTTTCGACCTGAGATTGAGGAAACATTGATCTCATCCCTTATCTCTATCCGCCCTCCTTTTATGCCTCACTCATTAGATAATATGAAAGTAGTAACATTACCAACAGGGAATAATAATATGAACTCGGTTCGGTTCCCGGCGACCGACGCGAATCGAATCGTGGCCGCTCGATCTTCCGTCGCAGCGGGAGGCAAGGGAGTGGTCCCCAGCCGGCCGCTTGCGGCAGGGCGCTGGGGCGCCTTGCTCCTTGCTGCTCTGGGATTGGTTCCCGGCGTTGCCGTGGCGGCCAACACCAATCTCACTTACAAGGCTGAATTGACGGTCAGGGAGACATTCGACAGCAACGTGTATCTCCAGGATGTCAGTCCGTTAGCCCACCGGGAATCTTTTGTGACCTCGGTGATGCCCAAGATTGGCTTGGAGTATAGAATCTGCCCCGCGTTCAAGGTTTCTCCGTTCTATTCTCCGGAAGTGGTGCGCTTCCACGCCGAGCCTTCGGAGGACTATGTGGCGCATCGCGGGGGGCTGATCCTGGGGGGCAACGTTCAGGAGGTCACCTGGGAGCAACAGAGCAGCGTGACCTGGATTGATGGCAGCAAGCTTGGTCTGAGTTTCACCGGTCCAGGCGGCGCGCCCGCCATCGGTGGCATTCCCATTCGTGACCGGCGGGCGGCGGTGGTCTATCGCAACAGCTTTCGCGCCTTCCATCCGATTGGCGACTGGTTCTTCCGTCCGATGGCCCTTTCCTACGTTCATGATTTTCGCACGGAGCAGCGCGATCCGGCGATTGATCCGGTTTATCAGAATTACGTTGACCGCAACGACATAACAGGCGGGCTGGATGTCGGCTTCAAGTCGTTCAAGGATGCGTACTTGGTGGCGGGTTATCGCTACGGCCAGCAGGAGGAACCGCCGCTGCCGGGACGGACGACCCATTACTCGAACGTTTATCATCGCTTCCTGGTCGGTTTCGAGGGCACGATTACTGGCTGGCTGAAGGGCGCCATCGCGATCGGTCCGGACTATCGCGATTTTGCGCGTCACACGCCGGCCAACTTCGACGATCACCACACCAAACTCTTTATCGATGCGTCGGCGGCGGTGACGTTGACGAAGCAAGACACGATTGCGGTCATCGTCAAGCAGTATGAACAACCGGCGTTCGGCACGCCTTCGGTGTATGAGGACATCACCTACGAAGCGAGTTGGAAGCACCAGTGCGATGACCGGTTCACGGCGGCGGCGGGCTTCCGCGCTTACGGCGGCGACTGGCTGTCGCCAGTGAGCCGTGAGGATTGGATTTACACGCCCAGCGTCATGATGAGCTATGTTTTTACCAAGCAGCTAAGCGGCGAACTTTCCTATTCTTACGACTGGGTCGAAAGCAAAGTCCCCAACACCGAGGGCCGGGAGTTTACACGGAACCTCGTCATGCTCGGCATGAAATACGCCTTTTAACACCCTCTTTAGCGCGCCGATTGCAGCAAGTGCAGGCTCGGTCCGGCGAGAGCAAGTTTTGTTGGTACTTTGCCAAGAAAAGTGAAGCGCGTGCCCGGTGATTTCATACTTTGAAAATCAAAAACGAGTCAATATGATCTTCAGCGCATTCCTGGCGCTGTCCGCAGGTTCAAACGGAGGCGGCCAGCGCAGCTTCGGCGCGTTGAAGAAGTCAAACGATTTCCATGACCACTGCAGCATCATGCGGTTTTAGAGGTTCCGCTGAGGCGTGCGTCTCTCAGAGGGTCGGTCCTGTCCAGACAGATGCCCTGGCCGCCGGTTCTAGCCACGCCTCAACCCCTCCGGAGGTGACGGTGTCCCCGCCTTATGCCGACGTGCTCTCGTGCATGGCAGCACATGAACTGAGCGGGCCGGTTCTGGGCGTGGTGTGGGATAGAATCAGTTATGGCTTGGAGGAGGCAATTTTGGGCGGTGAATTCCTTAGAATCACCCGGAACTCGATCCATCGTCTCGGCCATCTGCGGACGTTCCATCTTCCCGGCGGTCAAAAGGCCATTGCCGAGCCGCGCAGAACCGCCCTGGGATTGCTCTACGAAATCTTCGGTCAGAAGGTCTTCAGATTAAAGACGCTGCCGTCTGTGCAAGCCTTTTCGGCCAAGGAGCTGAAAGCGTTGAAGGCGACGCTGGCGGAGATGCTGGACGCACCCGTGACCGCCAGCGCCGGACGGCTTTTTGACGCGGTGGCTTCGATCATCGGTTTGCGCCAGAAAGTGCGCTTCGAGGGGCAAGCCTCCATGGACCTTGAATTTGCGGCGGATGACATCGAAACGAACGAGGCCTACCCCTTGCCGATTGTGGAGCCAAAAACTCCAAAATCGAAGCCCGCCGGCGGGGCGCCTCATTCCGAGCTGATTCTGGACTGGTCGTTGATGATTCAACGGATCGTCGCTGAGATCAGCGAAGGGGTTCCCGCCTGGGAAATCTCGGCCAAGTTTCACAACGCTTTGGCGGAAGGCATCGTGGCCATGGCCCATCGCGCGGGAGAGAGTCGGATCGTGCTGGCCGGAGAGTGCTTTCACAACAAATACCTGGCGGAACGAACGCTGCGCCGATTGGTCAGCGAAGGCTTTCACGTCGTTCATTCTCAAACTGGTTTGTCTCAGGAAGGGGATCCTTCTTTGCGGCAACTGAGGGCGGGCGGGCCCGAACACACGTGGCCCAAGCAGGCAACTGGAACCGGTCTTAACTCAAAATAAAAATGCCCAACTATAAAACGATTGATGCCAACGAGGCGGTCGCCGCCGTGGCGTATCGGCTGAACGAAGTCATCGCCCTTTATCCCATCACTCCCTCCTCGCCCATGGGCGAGTGGGCCGATGCGTGGGCGGCGGCCGGGATCAAAAACCTGTGGGGAACGATTCCCGCCGTCATCGAGATGCAAAGCGAGGGCGGCGCCGCGGGCGTCATCCACGGCGCGCTGCAGACCGGCTCTCTCAGCACCACGTTTACGGCGTCGCAGGGGCTGCTGCTCATGATTCCGAACATGTACAAAATCGCCGGTGAACTGACGCCGACGGTGTTCCACATCTCGGCCCGCTCGCTGGCGGTGCAGGCATTGTCCATTTTCGGCGACCACAGCGACGTCATGGCGGCCCGGGCCACGGGCTGGGCCATGCTGGCTTCGGCTTCCGTGCAGGAGGCGCAGGATTTTGCCCTCATCGCCCAATCCGCGGCGCTGGAATCGCGCATCCCGTTCGTGCATTTCTTCGATGGTTTCCGCACCTCTCACGAGGTATCGAAAATCGAGACGCTGCCGGATGAGGTCTTGATCCCGATGATCAAGGAGGAGTGGGTGCTGGCCCATCGCGCCCGCTCGCTCTCGCCCGACCATCCCGTGTTGCGCGGGACGGCGCAGAATCCGGACGTTTATTTTCAAGGCCGGGAACGGGTCAACCCTTTCTACTCGGCCGGCCCGGACATCGTGGCCCGAGCCATGGAGCAGTTTGCCACTTTGGCCGGGCGGCGTTACCGGCTGTTTGAGTATCACGGGGCGCCGGATGCGGAACGGGTCCTGGTGATCATGGGATCGGGTTGCGAAACGGCGCATGAAACGGTGGATTACCTCATGTCGCAAAACGAAAAGGTCGGCCTGCTCAAGGTCCGTCTTTACCGGCCGTTTGACACCAAACGTTTCCTGGAGGCGCTGCCCTACAGCACCCGATCCATCGCGGTCCTGGACCGCACCAAGGAACCCGGCAGCGCCGGTGAACCGCTCTACCTGGATTGCGTGCATGCCCTCTACGAAGGCCTGCTGAAGGGCTGGACCGAGTTGCAGGCCCCGCCCCAAATCGTGGGCGGGCGTTATGGTCTTTCCTCGAAGGAATTCACGCCGGCCATGGTCAAGGCCGTCTTTGACAACCTGGCGCTGGCCTCGCCCATGAATCATTTCACCGTCGGCATCCATGATGATGTCCAGGGCACGAGCCTGCCCTGCGACCCGGCTTTCTCGGTGGAGCAGGACGACGTGGTCCGGGCGCTGTTCTTCGGACTGGGGGCGGACGGCACGGTGGGCGCCAACAAGGATTCGATCAAGATCATTGGTGAAAACACGGACAACTACGCCCAAGGCTACTTCGTTTACGACTCGAAAAAGTCGGGCGCCATGACCGTTTCACACCTGCGCTTTGGGCCGCGCCCGATCCGCTCGACCTATCTCATTTACAAGGCCAATTTCGTGGCCTGCCATCAACCCGTTTTGCTGGACCGCCCCGATTTGCTGACCAGCATCATGCCGGGAGGCACGTTCCTCCTCAACACGCCCTACGGACCGGAAGAGGTCTGGGATTACCTGTCGGAAAACCTGCAGCGCCAGATTGTTGACAAGAAGCTCCGCGTTTACGTCATTGACGCGCACAAAGTGGCCAAAGACGCCGGCATGGGCGGGCGTGTCAACACCGTCATGCAGGTCTGCTTCTTCTCCGTCTCCGGCGTCCTGCCGCGCGAAGAGGCCATTGCCCAAATCAAAAAGTCCATTGGCAAGACCTACGGCAAGAAAGGCGAGGAAATCGTGCAGATGAACCTCCGCGCGGTGGACCAGACCCTCGAGCATCTTTATGAAATGAAAGTGCCCGGCCAGGTCACCAGCCGCCGCGAAATCCGCCCGCCCGTGCCTGCCGCGGCGCCCCAGTATGTGCGCGAGGTGCTCGGCAAAATCATGATTGGGTTGGGTGACGACTTGCCCGTGAGCGCCATGCCGGTCGATGGCACGTTCCCCACCGGCACCACTCGCTGGGAGAAACGCAATATCGGCCTGGAAATCCCGGTTTGGGATCCGGCCGTCTGCATCCAGTGCGGCAAATGCGTGTTCGTTTGCCCGCACGCCGTCATTCGCAGCAAAGTCTATGAGCCGGTGCTCCTGGACCAGGCCCCGGCCGCCTGGAAATCCCAGGAGGCCCGGCTGCCGGAGTGGAAGGGGTTGAAATACACGCTCCAGGTCTCGGCCGAGGATTGCACCGGCTGTGCGCTTTGTGTCGATGTCTGTCCCGCGCGCCACAAATCGGAAGCCAAATTCAAAGCCATCAACATGCGTCCGGTCGCGCCGCTGCGCGAAGCCGAGATCAAGAACTGGGATTTCTTCCTCACCGTTCCCGATCTGGACCGCCGGCAGATTTCCGTGGACAACGTGCGCTCGATGCAGATTCAACAGCCGCTCTTCGAGTTCTCCGGCGCCTGCGCCGGGTGCGGCGAAACCCCCTATCTGAAGCTGGTCTCGCAATTGTTCGGCGACCGGATGATCGTGGCCAACGCCACCGGCTGCTCATCCATCTACGGCGGCAATCTCCCCACCACCCCCTGGGCCGTCAACGGGGACGGGCGCGGGCCGGCCTGGTGCAATTCGCTCTTCGAGGACAACGCGGAATTTGGCCTCGGCTTCCGGGTTTCCATTGACAAGCAAAAGGAGTTCGCCATCGAACTCCTGAAGCAACTGGCCGGCGCGATCGGCGATGACCTCGTCCAAGCCCTTCTGGCCTGCCCGCAAAGGGATGAGGCGGACATTTACGAGCAACGGCAACGCGTCGCGGCGTTGAAAGAGAAATTGAAGGCCCTTAATATAGATGCCGCCCAGCAGTTGCTTCCTCTGACAGATTACCTGGTCAAGAAGAGCGTCTGGATTGTCGGCGGCGATGGGTGGGCCTACGACATCGGCTACGGCGGATTGGACCACGTCCTGGCCAGCGGCCGTAACGTCAACGTGCTCGTGCTCGACACGGAAGTCTATTCCAACACCGGCGGCCAGATGTCCAAAGCCACGCCGCGCGGGGCGGTGGCGAAATTTGCCTCCGGCGGCAAACCGGCGGCGAAGAAGGACCTGGGCCTCATTGCCATGACTTACGGTAATATTTACGTCGCCAGCGTGGCGATGGGGGCCAAGGACGAGCACACCTTGAAGGCCTTTCTGGAGGCGGAAGCCTACGACGGACCTTCGCTCATTATCGCCTACTCCCATTGCATCGCCCACGGCATCAACATGGCCACCGGCCTGCAAAACCAGAAAGCGGCCGTCCAGTCCGGCCAATGGCTGCTTTATCGCTACCATCCGGACCGCGCTTTGGCGGGAGAAAACCCGCTCCTGCTCGATTCCCAGGCGCCCAAGCTGAAGGTCGAACAATACATGAACATGGAAAACCGGTTCAAAATGCTGACCAAGAGCAAGCCGGAAGAGGCCAAGAGATTGTTTGCCGAAGCGCAGAAAGACGCCGACCGGCGCTGGCAGCTCTATCAGCACATGGCCGCGCGGGATTTCAAATCCGGCGATGGAACTCTCCCGACGCCGAAACCCAATGCGACTGTGGATCAACAACCTTAGTGCTGCGAGTTTGCAGGAAAAGGCACTCTATGGACCTTACTACCACCTATCTCGGAATGAAGCTCCGCTCGCCCCTGGTGCCGTCGGCTTCGCCTCTCTCTGAAAACATCGACAACATCAAACGAATGGAAGACGCCGGCGCGGCCGCGGTCGTCCTGCCGTCGTTATTTGAGGAGCAATTGCGCCAGGAGCGCTTTGAATTGCACCATCATTTGACCCACGGAACGTTCAGTTACCCGGAGGCGCTCACCTTCTTTCCGGAACCGGACGAGTTTCACATCGGGCCGGAAGACTACCTCAAACATATCGCCCAGGCCAAGGAAGCGGTGCGCATCCCGATCATCGCCAGTTTGAATGGCTCCTCGCCGGGCGGCTGGACCCAATATGCCAAGCTCCTGCAACAGGCCGGCGCCGATGCGCTGGAATTGAACATCTATTATATTCCCACCGACATGGAACTCAGCTCCCAGCAGGTGGAGCAGACCTACCTCGACATTTTGAAGGCGGTCAAATCCGAGGTCACGATCCCGATCGCGGTCAAGCTCAGCCCCTACTTCAGCAACTTCGCCCACGTCGCAAAGCGTCTGGATGAAACCGGCGCCAACGGCCTGGTCCTGTTCAACCGTTTTTATCAGCCCGATATTGAACTGGAGACAATGGAAGTGGTCCCCAATATCCTGCTCAGCACGCCCATGGCCATGCGGCTGCCGCTGCGTTGGATCGGCATTCTCCACGGCCGGATTGGCGCCAGCCTGGCCGCCACCAGCGGCGTGCACCGGGCCACGGACGTGCTGAAAATGCTCATGGCCGGCGCCGATGTGACCATGCTCTGCTCCGTGTTGCTGCGGCACGGCATCCCGCGGCTCAGCGTCATCGAAAGCGAACTGCGCGCCTGGATGGAAGACCACGAGTATGAGTCGGTCGCTCAGCTTCAAGGCAGCATGAGCCAGAAGAATTCGCCCGATCCATCGGCTTTCGAGCGCGCCCAGTACATGCGCGCCATTGCCACTTACAAACCGGAGTGATAGAGATTGGAATTCTCAGGCGGCGTCGGTTATAGTCCGCGGGAGAACCAGCCTGCGGTGAATGCAAATCCATGGCAGGCCAAAAACCTATCTGAAAGAGACGCTATGGAACTCTATATTCTGCGACACGCCATCGCCGAGCCGAAAGACGCCACCAACGCCCGGGAGGACAGCCAGCGCGAACTGACACCGGAAGGCAAACGCAAAATGCGCCGCATGGCCAAGGGCATGAAGGCCCTGAACCTGGCCTTTGACCTGGTCTTGTCGAGTCCGTTCCTGAGAGCCAGGCAAACGGCGGAGATCGTGGTGGAGACCTTCAAATTCAAGCCGGGCGTGGAATTGTTGCCGGCGCTGGCGGCGGGCGAAGACGCCAGAGACTTAATCAGTCAGTTGAACAAAAAACAGGCCGCTCGCAAAAGTCTTTTGCTGGTGGGTCACGAGCCGGATTTGAGCCGGTTGATCGGGCTGTTGCTTGCCGGAGACCCAACGCTTTCCATCGTTCTCAAGAAGGGCGGCCTCTGCAAGTTGTCAGCGGTGGCCTTAAAATTCGACCGGTGCGCCACGCTCGAATGGCTGCTCACGCCCCGCCAGTTGGAACGTTTGCGCTGATGCGCTGGTGCAAACCGAACCGGGCTTCCATCAGCGCGTCTTCTCTGCGTCCTTCGCGTCTCTGTGGTTGAACTTATCGGCAAAGAATCTTGCTTAAAATGCTTTATTCTCCGAGATAGCGCTACAGAGTAAAACTATGACTCAACATCACATCAACAAACTCAGCCGGCGCCAGTTTCTGGGCGCATCGGCCCTGGCTCTCGGTGGTTTCACCATTCTTCCTTCCGGCGTGCTGGCCGCCCCGGGCCGGCCCGGCGCCAACGGCCGCCTGACGATTGCCCACATCGGCACGGGTGGCATGGGTATGACTCACTTGCAGAACATGTTGCGCTTCCAGACGGAGGGGAAAGTGCAGATTGCCGCGGTTTGCGACGCGGATGAGAACCGCCTCGAAGCCGCCGTGAGCAATGCGGGAGCCAGCGTGGCACCATATCGCGATTACCGCTACATCATCGAACGACAGGACATCGATGCCGTGGTCATCGCGACGCCGGACCACTGGCATGCCGTGCAGACAGTGCATGCCTGCGAGTCGGGCAAGCACGTCTATGTGGAGAAGCCGGCCTCGGTCACGGTCCGTGATGGCCAGGCGATGGTCGCCGCGGCCCGGGCCAACAAAGTGGCCGTCCAGGTGGGCGCCCAAGCCCGCACGGCCAAGGGCGGATGGCACACCTGCCGGGCCATCCGCAACGGCATCGTCGGCCGCGTGCGCAAGGTCTCCTGCTGGCATTACGCGAATCCGGTGGACGAAAAGCCGGTGCCGGACAGCGAACCATCCGAAGGATTGGATTGGGACTTGTGGCTCGGACCGCTCCCGTGGCGCCCCTTCAACCGGCGCTACCACCCGGCGAATTTCCGATGGGTGCTCGAGTCCGGCGGCGGCCAGATTCGCGACCGCGGCGCCCACCAGTTCAGCACGGTCCTCTGGTGCATGGACGCCGACCAACAGACCTCGTTCACGGTGGAAGCGAAAGGCACGCCGCCTGCCAAGGGTTTGTGGGATTGCCCCGTGGACATGGAGGTGATTTACCAATTCAAGAATCCGGACTGGACGCTGGAGTGGGGCCAGCCGGGAAACAAGGTGGGCCAGACCGAATTCGGCAACGTCTTTTGGGGTGACAACGGCCACCTCATTCTCGAATGGGAAGGCGGCTATCGGCCCGCGAATCCCGAAGCGGCCAACTTCACGCTGCCGCCGGGCGGGAAAGAGGTCTATCGCACCGATGAGTACGAGGATTTCAACATGAACCACAAGGCCGACTGGTTTAAGTCCATCCGCGAAGGCCACCTGCGTCCGGCGGTGGACATCGAGATCGGCCACCGCACGGCGACGCTCTGCAACCTGGGCAATCTCTCCTACATCCTGGGCCGCAGACTCGTGTGGGACGGCGAGAAACAGCAGGTGATCGGTGACGAGCAAGCCAACCGCCTGCTGGGCAAACCGCAGCGGTATCCTTATCATTTGTAACCGAGAAACGGCTCGCATGGGATGAACGATTAAGGACTTTGGCGTATAGTGACCACCGTCCGCCCTCCGCGTCCCTCTTTGCCGTACTTGTTTCGCGGAGTGCGCCCGTCCTCGGACGCAGCAAGTTTCGCGAGTTCGAGCGCACTGAATCGTTCCAGGATTCCCTGTCTTTCCGGCGTTTCTGCGCCCGGGGACGCTGCACCTTAAACGGATCTTTGCCTCCAGCTTCCACATCCGAACGACCTCGGCCAAGCCTGGCGGGCTTGAACATGAATAGCCGTAGGTGCAACCTACGGAACCCGCGTCCCCTTGAGGGTCACGACTCTGGAGGGGTCGTACCACCTTCCCAATTGGAGGGGCAGCCCGCGAGGCTGGCTTGACGGCGAGGCGCTGGACATGCGACGTTGGCCGCACTGGACGCAAGACGTGCAGTTGCGTTGGCCGGTGATTTATTCAAAGTCGTTTCGCAAGCTCCCGCTGTGCAATCCTTGCGGCAGCGCCTGGAGCAGGGAGGTTTGTTGTCCTGCCACGGCGTCAGCGTGGCTGCGCAGCCGTTCTTCGCCGTCTTATTGCGCAATCTATTCCCGCAGCGCCCGGTCGTAGTCGTCACGGACGGCCTCAAAACGCAGGAAAGCTTCCATCAGGATATTGAAACCTGGCTTCGACTGCTCGAGGCGGAGGGGATTGATGTCAGCGAGGCGGTCGAAACGCCTTCTGTGCAACCAACTGCGCCGACAGGGGAGTCCGAAACCTCGGCGGGCCGGAGGCACCGCGCTACCCAGGTGCGACCAACCGCGCCGACAGAGGAGGCCGAAACCGGTCCTGCCCAGAAAAAGGCGCGGTCTTTGTTCTATCCCGCCTGGGAAATACTGCCGCACGAGGCCAAGCTGCCGCATGCCGATGTGATCAGCGAACGGCTGGAAACTCTTGTGGCACTGTCGGATCGCTCGACACTCAAGCCGCCACTCTCCACCCTGATCGTCACCAACGCCGTGGCTTTGATGCAGCGCACCTTCGTGGCGAGTGAACTGCAGCAACGGACCCGGGCCTTGCGCGGCGGCGAGAGGATTGACCCGCTGGATTTGATTGAATGGCTGGAAGACCAGGGATACGAACCGGAAGCCAAGGTGACACAGAAAGGCGAAATTGCCCTGCGCGGCGGCATTCTCGATGTTTATCCGCCGACCAGCCCGTGGCCGGTGCGCCTGGAATTCTTTGGAGATGAACTCGAATCGCTGCGTCACTTCGATCCCCTGACGCAGATGTCTCATGAAAAAATCGAGAACGTGACGTTGCCGCCAGCCGGCGAGTTGGGTGTTTTGAAGCGGCTGATTCAGGAAGAAGTGCAAAGTCCTAAGCCTCAAGCCCAAGACGTGACCACCCCGGCGGAACAGGCTCAATCTCCAACTTCCAAGCTGAAAACCGAAGTTCTGCGGACGAGGACGCCTGCCTGTGTTCCGGCAGACAGGCCCGAGATTCGCCAACCCGCAGGCGCGACGCCTGCGCCACCCAGTGCGTCTGCCACTGCTCCGGCAGACACGTCCGCGCTCCTGTCCACTTCGGTATGCGGTTCTAACTCCGCAGAAAAGCTGGCCACGTTGCTCGATTATTTGCCGCCGGAAACCATCTTTCTGGTTTGTGAACCCGAAGCAATTTCTGAACATGCGGACTCCTACGCCGGCCAGGTGCCGCCGGGCGATCCTTTCTTCATCAGTTGGCTGGGTTTTCAGGATTTGCTGCGGGCCCAAAACAGAACCGTGGTTGAAATCGAAGAGGCCGAAGCTGAATTCCAACTGGCTGAACCGCCCGATAGGACGGAGATAGCGGAGCCGTGCCCAGGCCTTTCGTTGACTGAATGCACCGCGAACTCCCGAGCCTGCCCGGTGCTGGGTTTCTCGAATCTCGATGCTTACCGGCCCTTGGCGGAGCGAGCGCCTGAACCGCAAGTGGCGGAGGCGCAGCGGCGCGAGTTCTTTGCGCAATTGCACCGTTGGCTGCGCCAAGGTTACCAGGTCCACGTCTTCTGCAACAATGAGGGCGAGCGCGAGCGGTTCCGGGAGATTTGGGCGGAATACGGGTTGGGAGAAACGATGCAAACGACCGGCATCAAGGGTGGCGAACCGGCAGAAGGATGCGTGCCGGGCTCCTTGGACGCACGGCTTTCGACGCAACTCGGCGTCCTGGCTCGGGGTTTTTTCTATGACCCGGCCAAAGCCGTGGTCGTCACCGACGCGGAGATTTTCGGGCGGTACAAAGTGCAACGGCCACGACGCCTGAAATCGCCGCATGCCTTGGCGGCCCGCTCGGCTTTGGACATTGATTTTACGGACCTGCAAGAAGGCGATTACGTGGTGCATCTCCAGCATGGCATTGGGCGATACATTGGATTGCAGGTTCTGCCAGCCGGACTGGGGCGCAAGTATGTCAAACAACCGGAAGCCGCCGGCGATACAGGCCAGGAATGCCTCGTGATCGAATATGCGCCCAGTGATCCCGATCAGCCGCCGCCTAAGCTCTATGTCCCGGTCACCGAAGCGCATTTGGTGAGCAAATACGTGGGCGCCGGCAAGGCTCGCCCGGTCTTGAATGCGCTGGGAGGCAAACGCTGGGCCAAAACCAAAGCCCAGGCGGAGTCGGCGGTGCGGGACTTGGCCAGCGAGCTGTTGGCGATCCAGGCGGCGCGCGCCTCGCAGCCCGGCCACCCCTTTGCACCGGATACACCGTGGCAGAGAGAGTTTGAAAGCGCGTTCATTTATGAGGAAACGCCCGACCAAATGCGGGCCATTATTGAAACCAAACGGGACTTGGAATTGCCCCGGCCGATGGACCGCTTGATTTGCGGCGACGTTGGTTACGGCAAAACGGAAGTGGCCATTCGGGCGGCCTTCAAGTCGGTCATGGGCGGCAAACAGGTGGCCATCCTGGTGCCGACAACCATTCTGGCGCAGCAACATTTCAACACGTTCCGGGAGCGGACGGCCGATTATCCGGTGCGTGTGGAGCAACTGTCGCGCTTTTGCAGCCGTCGGGATCAAGGCCGCATCGTCCGGCAATTGGCGGAAGGGTCCATCGACATCGTCATCGGGACGCATCGCCTTCTGCAGGACGATGTTGGGTTCAAGGATTTGGGGCTGGTGGTGATCGACGAAGAGCAGCGCTTCGGGGTCATGCACAAGGAGAAATTCAAATTGTTGCGCAAGCTGGTCGATGTGCTGACCTTGAGCGCGACGCCGATACCGCGCACGCTTTATCTGGCGCTGACGGGCGCGCGCGACATGAGCACGATCGAGACGCCGCCCCAGGACCGATTGCCGGTGGAAACCATTGTCGCACAATATGATGAACGGCTCATCCGCGACGCCATCCAACGCGAGGTGAACCGGGAAGGACAAGTCTATTTCTTGCACAACCGTGTGGCTGACATTGACCATGTCGCCTTGCGCGTCCGTTCCCTTGTGCCCGACGCCCGCGTCATTGTTGGCCACGGCCAAATGGGGAGCGATGACTTGGAGGAGGTCATGGCCACTTTTATCAATGGCCAGGCCGATGTGCTGGTCTCCACGACCATTATCGAAAGCGGCATCGACATTCCCAATGCCAACACGATCATCATTAACCGGGCGGACCGGTTTGGTCTGAGCGACCTTTATCAATTGCGCGGGCGCGTGGGCCGCTACAAGCACCAAGCTTTTGCGTATTTGCTCTTGCCGCGCCATGCCACTTTGCTGAGCGACGTGCGCAGGCGCATCAGCGCCATCAAGCAGTATTCGAGCTTGGGGAGCGGGTTTAGGATTGCCATGCGCGATCTGGAAATTCGCGGTGCCGGGAATCTGCTCGGCCCCGAGCAAAGCGGCCATATCACGGCGGTGGGCTTCGAGCTTTATTGCCAGTTGCTCAAACAAAGCATCAGCGCTTTGAAGGGAGAAAAGGTGAAGCCGCAGGTCGAGGTGCAGGCAAGGCTGGATTTCCTGGCCATGAGCCCGGAGGAGGAATCCGAAATCCGAAGACCGAAATCCGAAATCCGAAAGGGAAAGGCTGCGGCTTACATTCCGTTACAGTACATTGCCGAACCGCAGCAGCGCATTGAGATTTACCGCAAGCTGGCGCAAGCGACGGACGCGGCTTCTTTGGACAAGTTGCGCGCTGAATTACGCGACCGCTTTGGCAAGCTTCCGCCGGCCATGGAACTGCTGCTGCAGGTCGCCGACCTGAAGATCTTCGCCGGTGATCGGGGTGTGACCGCGATGGAAACCAGGGAGGACAAACTGATGCTGACTCGGAACAATGATTACCTGATGCCGGGCGGCAAATTCCCGAGGCTGAGCAAAAAGGAGCCCAAAGCGCGGCTAAACGAGATTCGGAGATTGTTGCTGGCTTTGTGAAGCTGAGTTCCTGTGATCAGTCCAAAAGCAGCGCTGTGAAACCGGCCTCCTTGAAATGTTTGTCCTTGGTCAACGCTTCGTTCAGATTCAATCTCCGCATGACGACAAAGCTCAGGCAATCCGTGAACGAGTATTCATGGTCTGCGTGACGGAGGAAGAAGTAATAAACGTCTCACGCGCCATAAACCAGCTTGTCCATCTCCTCATTGGTCAGCGACGTGCCCTTGGGGGTGGCGATTTCGGCCAGAGAGTAAAACGGGTCGGTGGAGTCCGCGACGGTTCTTGCGCGCAACGGCGCCAGCTTGGCGGCGGGTTTGCCGCGGTGCTTGAGGATGACGCTGTGACCCCGGGCTACGTCCCGAAGGATGGCTGCGGTATTCTGCTTCAAATCCATGAGGGTGATCGCTTTCCTGACGCTAGTTTAGCCGTCAAGGATGGGACCGCAACTGGTTTTCCTAACTTCAGAACACGGAAGCTGCGGCGCATTATTTGATACCTCTTGGGATTGGAGGCTGG
>ERZ1292640.1571-Hain-H43-02um-R1-1571-length-18727-cov-9_pt1 | contig 18727 bp, 18 predicted proteins | sample MGYA00564404_ERZ1292640 | MGnify/ENA primary metagenome ERZ1292640 (study PRJEB36523, sample SAMEA6512636) | groundwater metagenome | collected 2019-01-08 | study: AquaDiva: Metagenomics assemblies of 32 groundwater samples
TCGACGATGCCACCCGTGGTGCCCTTCATCGGGTTGGGCTTGGTGTGCTTCTTCACCAGATTCACACCCTCAACCAGAATGTGCGAATCATCCTTGCGCAGCGCAACCTTGCCGCGCTTACCCTTGTCGCGCCCCGTGAGCACGACGACGTCGTCGCCCTTGCGAATCTTGTTCATGGCGGTGTCCTTAGAGAACTTCAGGAGCCAGGGACACGATCTTCATGAACTTCTCGGTACGCAACTCACGCGTGACCGGTCCAAAGATACGGGTGCCAATCGGCTCCAGTTTGTTGTTGAGCAGCACAGCGGCATTGCCGTCGAACTTGACCAGCGAACCGTCGCCACGACGGATACCCTTGGCCGTGCGAACCACCACAGCGCTGTAGACCTCGCCTTTTTTGACGCGGCCGCGCGGAGCAGCTTCCTTGATGCTCACCTTGATGACGTCGCCCACGCTGGCGTAGCGACGCCTGGAGCCGCCGAGCACCTTGATGCACAAAACGGACTTCGCGCCGGTGTTGTCGGCGACTTCTAACCGAGATTCAGTCTGGATCATTTCAATATTCCCAACTTGCACCAGGCAGCTCTCGCACCGCGAAAACACCCGGTCAGTCTTGGGCCCGTCGTCCTCGGCATGAACCACTCACACCGTCTCCGCTGGGCAGAAACTCCGCGTCTTTTAACGCGAAGCCTTTGATTATGCCAAACTAATTTCCGGCCGTCAAGCGTTATGTCCCAAATCAAGAAGATACCGGCCAGCCAACGCCTCAAATGCAACCGTCTGCGGGTCCGCATCGGTCTCGGATGAGAGTATCCGGGCGACCCGGGGGGCAAGGCGGCGGGCCAGGGCAGCGTCCAGAAACAACAGCCTGGACCGGCGCGCCAGCACATCTTCGACCGTGCGCGCGTACTCGTAACGGGCAGCGAAGCGCACCATCGCCTCGGTCAAGCCTCCTCCCAATTCAATGTCCGCACCGGGCAGGGACGCCAGCAAGGCCCGCTCGCTGCCATACAAATGAGGCCCCGGAGGCGCACTGACTGATAACGAGACACCATCCGGAGGTGCCCCAACAAGCTTTAAGTTGGCGGTCACTTTCGGACGGATACCTTTTGATATTATATTCTTGAAGCATTGATCAAGAACATCCTCCGCCATGGCCCGGTAAGTCGTCCATTTCCCCCCCGTCACCGTGACCAGCCCGCTGCGGCTGACCAACACCGTGTGCTCGCGGCTCAGGGCCTTGGTACTCTCCCCCTCCTCGTCAGGCGGCTTGACCAATGGGCGCAAGCCGACCCAGACACTGCGAACGTCAGCACGCGTGGGCGCCTTGGCCAGATAACGGCCCGCCTCCGTAAGGATGAAGTCAATCTCTTCACAAAACGGGTCCGGCTCGCGTGCCAGGTCGTTTCGCGGCGTATCTGTCGTCCCCAGAATGGTTTTACCCAGCCAAGGCACGGCGAACAGCACCCGCCCATCGCCTGTTTTGGGGACAAGCAGGGCATGGTCGGTCGGCAGATACTCACGGTCAACCACCAGGTGCACGCCTTGGCTCGGCGCGACCATGGGTTTGACAGGCCGGCTCAATGCGTCGCCGTCCTTTTGCCGGAACTCATCGACCCAGACACCCGCCGCATTGACCACGCAGCGCGCCTGGATCCGGTAGACGCGTCCGGTTTCGCGGTCCTCGCACATCAAGCCGGCAACCTTGGCCTGGTCATGAACCAAGTCCGTGGCGGCACAGTAATTGAGCAGCAACGCGCCGCGGGCCGCCGCCGTGCGGCCAATCGCCAAAGCCAGCCGGGCGTCGTCGAACTGGCCATCCCAGTATTTGACGCCCCCTTTCAGGCCTTGCGCCTGCGCCGTGGGCAAGCACTGCAACACCTGTCCACGGCTCAGGAACTCGGTGGCGCCCAAGCCGGCCTTGCCGGCCAATGCGTCATAGGCCTTCAGGCCGATGCCATAAAAAGGCGTTTCCCACCAATGGTAGGAAGGCATCACGAAAGGCAATGGCTGCGCGAGATGCGGCGCATTGTGCAACAGGGTGGCACGCTCATGCAGCGCTTCTCGCACCAGCGCGATATTGCCCTGCGCCAGATAGCGGACACCACCATGCACCAGCTTGGTAGAACGCGATGAAGTGCCTTTGGCAAAATCATGCGACTCGACCAGCACGACGGAGAGTCCGCGCGCCACCGCATCCAGCGCCACACCGAGGCCGGTCGCGCCGCCGCCAATGATGGCCAGATCCCACAAACGCGGCTCGGCCAAACGCTGGACGAGTTGCGAACGTAAGCTGGGTTGCGGAAATTGAGGTTCACTCATGACTTTTGCGCACTGTGGCAGCCCGCAGGCCAAACCACCCTTTCATCGAAGGCGGCAGATGGGGGTCCGCCGATCAGACATCGATCCAACCACGGGTCGACGCGCCTCTCGAAGCGGCGTCGACCCGACCAGCCGGTCAGCGAACCTTACCGTCCTTCCATGCCTGAAGCAGTTTGTCGTAGTTGATGGTTTCCCCCTTGGGCTTTTCGTTGGCCAGTTTGGCCCACGGTGCGGCCTTGTTGCTCAGCCACTTGGCAGGATCGCCCTTCGGATTCAGCTTGGGCGGGCATTGGGCCATGCCGGCGCGCTCCAGCCGGGCCATGACCTGATCCATTTCGTCAGCCAAGGTATCCATGGCGGCCTGAGGCGTCTTCTCACCGGTCACCGCCTGCGCCACGTTCTTCCACCAGAGCTGGGCCAGCTTGGGGTAATCGGGCACATTGGTGCCGGTCGGTGACCAGGCCACGCGTGCCGGGCTGCGATAGAACTCAACCAGCCCGCCAAGCTTGGGCGCCATCGTCGTCATGGCCTTGGATTGAATGTCGCTCTCGCGAATCGGCGTCAGACCGACCATGGTTTTCTTGAGCGAAACCGTTTTCGCCGTCACGAACTGGGCGTAGAGCCAGGCCGCGGCCGTCTTGTTGGCGTCATGGCCCTTGAAGAAGGTCCACGAACCCACGTCCTGGTAGCCGTTCTGCATGCCCTGCTTCCAGTACGGACCGTTGGGGCCCGGCGCCATGCGCCACTTCGGCGTGCCGTCGGCATTCACCACCGGCAGGCCGGGCTTGGTCATGTCGGCCGTGAAGGCGGTGTACCAGAATATCTGCTGTGCAATCTGCCCCTGCGCCGGCACCGGGCCGGCTTCGCCGAAGGTCATGCCGGTGGCCTCCTTGGGCGCGTACTTCTTCATCCAGTCCACGTACTTGGTGAGCGCATAGACCGCCGCGGGCGAGTTGGCTGCGCCGCCGCGGGCGACCGAGGCCCCCACCGGCGTGCACTTGTCCGCCGCCACGCGAATACCCCATTCGTCGATCGGCAAGCCGTTGGGCGTGCCGATGTCGGCTGTGCCCGCCATGGACAGCCACGCATCGGTGAAACGCCAGCCCAGGCTGGGGTCTTTCTTGCCATAGTCCATGTGCCCATAGATTGGCTTGCCATCGATGGTCTTCACATCATTGGTGAAAAACTCGGCGATGTCTTCATACGCGCTCCAGTTCAGCGGCACGCCCAGGTCGTAGCCGTACTTGGCCTTGAACTTGTCCTGCAAGTCCTTTCGGGCAAAGAGGTCGGCGCGAAACCAGTACAGATTGGCAAACTGCTGGTCGGGCAGCTGGTACAGTTTGCCGTCGGGCGCCGTCGTGAACTTGGTGCCGATGAAATCCTTCAGGTCCAGCCCCGGGTTGGTGAACTCCTTGCCCGTCCCCGCCATGTAGTCGGTGAGATTCATGACCTTGCCGTAGCGGTAATGGGTCCCGATCAGGTCCGAGTCGCTGATCCAGCCGTCGTAGATGGACTTGCCAGACTGCATGGACGTCTGCAGCTTCTCGACCACATCGCCTTCCTGGATCAGGTCGTGCTTGACCTTGATGCCCGTGATCTCCTCGAACGCCTTGGCCAGCGTCTTCGATTCGTATTCGTGGGTGGTGATGGTCTCCGACACCACCGAAATTTCCTTGACGCCCTTGGCCTGCAACTTCTTGGCCGCATCGATGAACCACTTCATCTCGGTGAGCTGCTGGTCCTTGCTCAGGGTCGACGGCTGAAACTCGCTGTCAACCCACTTCTTCGCCTCGGCCTCGCCCGCCATGGCCGCCGGCCCAGTCAAGACGGCTATCGCCAAGGCCACCGCTGTATACCGCGTCTTCATGATGTCTGTCTCCTCATAGTCGCTCCCCCTGGGATTCAAGAGATCGTCCGGCTCAGGGGAAGGAGGGAGCCGGGCGAAAGGAAAGGCTCAGCCCTTGTGCATCACCAGCAGCAAAAGAGCCATGGAAAACACGAAACTGAACCAGACGGAAGGCTCCGAGGACATCCCCAGCCATTGCGCCAAGGTGCCGCCGGCGCCGACGAAAACCAGATTCACGTACGCGGCCAGCAGCAGCCCGATGAAAAGGCGGTCGCCGCGCGTGGTTTCCAGCGGCAGCCAACCGCGGCGACGCGCGGTTGGCGACTTGATCTCCCACATCGTCATGCCCAGCAGCAGCAGGACGATGCACACGAAAAAAACCGCCACGGGCGTGGTCCAGGCCATCCAGTCAAACATTTGTACCCCTCTGTGCGCCTGCGGCGCTTCCCCCCAAGGGGACGTCGCCTGTGGCCTGGCAAAGCCAGTTCCACGGCGCCCGCTGGGCTTTGCTGCGGTATGCGACCGCGGGCTGTTGAAAATGAGTCGAGGTTGTCGGGTTGAGCGTCATGGCTTTTCCTCTGGGCTCACACCCGTCCCATCGCGAAACCCTTCGCGATGTAATGCCGCACAAACCAGATCACGATGGCGCCCGGCACGATGGTCAGCACGCCGGCGGCCGCCAGCGTGGCCCAGTCCATGCCGGCTGCAGACACCGTGCGCGTCATCGTCGCCACGATGGGTTTGGCATTGACGCTGGTCAGCGTGCGCGCCAGCAGCAACTCCACCCAGCTGAACATGAAGCAGAAAAACGCTGCGACGCCCACACCGGCCTTGATGAGAGGCAGGAAGATGGTGAGGAAAAAGCGCGGGAAGCTGTAGCCGTCGATGTAGGCGGTCTCGTCGATCTCACGCGGGATGCCGCTCATGAAGCCCTCCAGAATCCAGACCGCCAGGGGCACGTTGAACAACAGGTGCGCCAGCGCCACCGCGATATGCGTATCCATGAGTCCCACCGTCGTGTAGAGCTGAAAGAACGGCAGCAGGAAAACGGCCGGCGGCGTCATGCGGTTGGTCAGCAGCCAGAAGAACACGTGCTTGTCGCCCAGGAACTGGTAGCGCGAGAAGGCGTAGGCCGCGGGCAGCGCCACGGTCACGGAGATCACGGTGTTGATGGCGACATAGATCAGGCTGTTGATGTAGCCCGAATACCAGGAGGGATCGGTGAAGATGGTCGCGTAGTTCGCCAGGGTGAAGTGCTGCGGAAAGAACGAGAAGCTTGAGAGGATCTCCTCGTTCGTCTTGAAACTCATGTTGACCATCCAGTAGATGGGCAATATGGCGAACACCAGATAGGTGATCAGGAAAAGCGTGCGTTTCTGGAAACGTTTTTCATTCATGGCCGGCTCCCTGCTTGTCCGCCGTGCCGACGCGCTGCATCCAGTTGTAGAGGATGAAGCACAGCAGCAGGATGATGAGGAAATAGATCAAGGAAAACGCCGCTGCCGGGCCCAGATCGAACTGGCCGACCGCCTTCTGCGTCAGGTATTGCGAAAGGAATGTGGTCGCATTGCCCGGCCCGCCACCCGTGAGCACAAAGGGCTCGGTGTAGATCATGAAACTGTCCATGAAGCGCAGCAGCACGGCGATCATGAGCACGCCGCGCATCTTGGGCAGCTGGATATAGCGGAACACAGCGAACTTGCTGGCCCCGTCGATGCGGGCCGCCTGGTAATAGGCGTCGGGAATCGAACGCAAGCCGGCAAAACACAGCAAGGCCACCAGCGGCGTCCAGTGCCACACATCCATCACCAGCACCGTGATCCACGCATGGGAGGAATTGCCGGTGTAGCTGTAGTCGAGCCCGATGTAGTCCAGCGCCGCCCCCAGCAACCCGATATCGGCCCTGGCATAGATCTGCCAGATGGTGCCGACGACGTTCCAGGGGATCAGCAGCGACAAGGCCATCATCACCAGCACGGCCGATGATTTCCAACCTTGTGCCGGCATGGCCAGCGCAAGCATGATGCCCAGCGGCAGCTCGACCGCCAGCACCGCCAGCGAAAATCCCAGCTGGCGCAGCAGCGCCTCGTGCAGTTCCGGATCGCGCATCACGGCGGCAAACCATTCGGTCCCCACAAAAACGCGGCGCTCGGGTGAAATGATGTCCTGCACCGAATAGTTCACCACCGTCATGAGCGGCAAGATCGCCGAAAACGCAACGCACAGGATCACCGGCAGGATCAGGAACCAGGCCTTCTGGTTCACGGGTTTGTTCGCAGCGCTCATGACACCAGTTCCTCATTCACATAAAAGCAGGTGTGCTCACCCACCAGCTGCAGCCAGACCGTGTCACCCGGCACCCGTTCTGGCGACTCGACCCCCAGACGGGCCTTGACCAGGGTGCCCTGCACCTCAGCCGTCAGCATCAGATGGGTGCCCACGTCCTGCACCTGACGTACGCGCGCGGGCACCGCTCCGGCCGCATCGGATGCCGCCACCGCCACATACTCGGGCCGAATGCCCACCTTGACCGGCCCGTCCGGCAGCGCTGCCTGGCGCGGCAGCGGCAGCATCCGGCCCGCCAGGAGCAGGCTCGCGCCTTGTACTTCGGCCGGCAAGAAGTTCATGCCCGGCGAGCCGATGAAATGACCGACGAAGGTATGCTGCGGCCGTTCGAACAGCGCATCCGCCGGCCCCACCTGCACCGCCTTGCCGCGTGTCATCACCACCACCTGGTCGGCAAAGGTCAGGGCCTCGACCTGGTCATGGGTCACATAGATCAGCGTCAGCTTGAGTTCGTGGTGGATCTGCTTGAGCTTGCGGCGGAGTTGCCACTTGAGGTGCGGGTCGATCACTGTCAGCGGCTCGTCGAACAGAACGGCCGAAACATCGGAGCGCACCAGGCCGCGGCCGAGCGAAATCTTCTGTTTGGCATCGGCGGCCAGGCCGGCGGCGCGCCGATTGAGCTGGCCGCTCAGGTCGAGCATCTCGGCGATCTCGCCGACGCGCTTGCGGATCTGCTCGTCCGGAACATGGCGGTTGCGCAACGGAAAGGCCAGGTTCTCAGCCACGGTCATCGTGTCGTAGATCACCGGGAACTGGAATACCTGTGCGATGTTGCGCTCCTGCGGGCTGAGCCGGGTGACATCGCGCCCATCGAACAGGACCTTGCCATGCGAAGGCGCCAGCAGACCGGACATGATGTTGAGCATGGTGGTCTTGCCACAACCGGAGGGGCCGAGCAAGGCATAGGCGCCGCCATCCTCAAACGTCATCTTCAGCGGCAGCAACGCGTAATCGCTGTCCTGCCAAGGGTTCGGCCGATAGGCGTGCGCCAAATCAAGTTCTATGCGCGCCATCTCACTGTCCTTGGGCTCGTTGCGGTGCGATGCTCAGCTCACCCGCGGCATCGAAGAGATAGGCTTGCGCGGGGCTGAACCACACCGTCAGCGCAGCCCCCAGCTCGAAATAGTGCACCCCTGTGAGCTGCATCACCAGCTCTCCGGCGGTGGTGCCCACGTGCACGAAGGTGTCCGATCCCGAGATCTCGGCCAGCTCGACGCGGCCGGGCAAGGCCACATCGTGCTCGCGCGGAACGACACGCAAGGCACTGGCCCGAAGCCCCACCGTGACGGCGCCGCCCGGCAGCGCGCCGGATGGCGCCAACGGCAGGACCGGGCCGCCACGCAGGCGCAGGCCGTCGGCCGTGACCTCCGCCGCCATCAGGTTCATCGGTGGATCACTGAAGGCGCGCGCCACCCGCAGCGAGCGGGGCCGATGAAAGACGTCGACCGTGGGACCGTACTGGAGCAGTTCACCCTGGTCCAGCACCGCCGTGTAGCCGCCCAGCAGCAGCGCTTCAGCCGGTTCCGTCGTCGCGTACACCACCGTCGATCCTTCGGTGGCGAAGAGCTGGGTCAGTTCTTCGCGCAACTCCTCGCGCAGCTTGTAGTCCAGGTTGACCAGGGGCTCGTCCAGCAGCATCAAGGGCGCCTGCTTGGCCAGCGCACGGGCCAGGGCCACACGCTGCTGCTGGCCACCGGACAGTTCCGCGGGCAAGCGGTCCAGAAACGGTTCAATGTGCAGCTTCGCGGCCAGCTCACGCACCCGGGCGTCCACGTCGGCCTGCCGGCGCAGCCGCATGGGGGAGGCAATGTTGCGCGCCACCGTCATGGACGGGTAGTTGATGAACTGCTGATACACCATGGATACATCCCGGTGGCGCACCGGCACGCCGGTCACGTCCCGGCCGTCCACCAGCACGCGGCCGGCCGTGGGTGCATCCAGCCCGGCCATGAGCCGCATCAGACTGGTCTTGCCGGCCTGTGTCGCCCCCAAAAGAACCGTCACGGCGCCGCTGCGCAAGTCCAGACTCATGGGGTGAAGCCAGGTCTCTGCGCCAACTTTCTTACCGATGCCATCCAATACCAGCTGCATCGAGCTACCTTTCCAAGACAAGAATTCGGCCTGCACCGGACTCGTGCGTGAATCCGGCAAGCAGGTCTTTATTTGTTCGTAATTTTTCGATTGTCATTCTTTTATTTTCGTTTTTGCTACTGGTATTCCCTTAAATTCGTTCTTTTTGATTCGGTTTATAGTCATCCGCTGATGAATTACCACCTGAGCGAATCGTGAATTTCAATCCCCGGCAACTCAAACTGATCGACGTCGTGCGCGCGCGCGGCTCAGCCACGGTGGAACAACTGGCCGAGGAACTCGCCGTCACCCTGCAGACGGTGCGACGGGATGTCCAGCGGCTGGCGGAAGCGGGAACGTTGACGCGTTTTCACGGCGGCGTGCGGGTGCCCAGCTCGACAACCGAAAACATTGCCCACCAGCAGCGCCAGCGGCTCCATTCGCAAGGCAAGGCGTGCATTGCGCGCGCCATCGCGCAGCAGGTGCCCAACGACTGCTCCCTGATCCTGAACATCGGTACCACGACCGAGGCGATCGCGGCAGCGCTGCTGCAGCATTCGGGCTTGCGCGTGATCACCAACAATCTCAACGTGGCCACGATCCTGTGCAGCAATCCGAGTTTTGAAATCATCGTGGCCGGCGGTGTCGTGCGGCCACGTGACCGCGGCATCGTGGGCGAGGCCGCGGTCGACTTCATTCGCCAGTTCAAGGTCGACATCGCGCTGATCGGCATCTCGGGCATCGAGTCGGACGGTTCGCTGCGCGACTATGACTACCGCGAAGTCAAGGTCGCCCAGACGATCATCGAACACGCGCGTGAAGTCTGGCTGGCGGCGGACGCGAGCAAGTTCAACCGACCCGCCATGGTGGAAGTCGCCACCCTGTCGCAGATTGACCGCCTGTTCACGGACGCCGAGCCCCCCACACCGTTCCAGTCACTGCTGGACGACGCCGGCGTGCGCCTGGACGTATGCGTCGAATGACCTTCCACTGCCAAGCATCACCTCATGACTTATCTGCTGGCCCTCGACCAGGGCACCTCCAGCTCACGCAGCATCATCTTTGACGAACAAGGCCAGATCGTTGCGCTGGCCCAGCAGGAGCTGCCCCAGATCTACCCCCAGCCCGGCTGGGTCGAACACGATCCGATGCTGATCTGGCAGACCCAGCTGGCCACGGCCCGTGAGGTGCTGCGCAAGGCCGGCATCAGCGCCACGGCCATCCACGCGATCGGCATCACCAACCAGCGCGAGACCACGGTGGTCTGGAACCGCAAAACCGGCCAGCCCATCCACCATGCCATCGTCTGGCAGGACCGCCGGGCCGAACCGGCCTGCGCGCAATTGCGGGAACAAGGCCATGCCCCGCTGATTCACGAACGCACGGGCTTGCTGGTCGACGCCTACTTCTCCGGCATGAAGCTGCAATGGATCCTGAACAACGTGCCGGGCGCACGGCAGCAGGCGCAGGCCGGCGAGCTGGCCTTCGGCACCGTCGACAGCTGGCTGATGTGGCAGCTGACCGGCGGCGCCGTGCACGCCACCGACGTCAGCAACGCTTCGCGCACGATGCTGTTCAACGTGCACCGCAACCAGTGGGATGCCGAACTGCTCGCCTTGCTCGACATCCCGCCGCAGCTCATGCCCGAAGTTCGCCCCTCCAGCGCCGATTACGGCGCAGTCCAGGCCGAACTGCTCGGCCAGGCGATCCGCATTGGCGGCGTTGCGGGCGATCAGCAGAGCGCCCTGTTTGGACAGGCGTGCTTTCGGGCGGGGATGGCCAAGAACACCTATGGCACCGGCTGCTTCATGCTCATGCACACCGGGCACACATTCCAGACCTCGCGCAACGGCCTGCTGACCACCAGCGCAGCCCAACCCACCCGGCAACCGGAATTCGCCATCGAAGGCAGCGTGTTCGTCGGCGGCGCCGTGGTCCAGTGGCTGCGCGACGGCCTGAACGCCATCAAGGCCAGCGGGGAAGTGCAGGCGCTGGCGCAAAGCGTTCCCGATGCCGGGGGCGTGATCATGGTGCCGGCCTTCACCGGCCTGGGCGCGCCGTACTGGCAACCCGATGCGCGGGGCATCATCACCGGCCTCACACGGGGCACCACCATGGCACACATCGCACGGGCGGCGCTTGAGAGCATCGCGTTCCAGAGCACCGCCCTGCTGGAGGCCATGAGCCGCGATGCCGTGGCGGCCGGCGGCAGCCCGGTCAGCGAACTGCGCGTGGATGGCGGCGCGTGCGCCAACGACCTGCTGATGCAGATTCAGGCCGATCTGCTCGGCATTCCCGTGGTACGGCCGGACGTCATCGAAACCACCGCGCTGGGCGCCGCCTACCTGGCGGGGCTGAGCACCGGCTTGTACGCCGGCACCGAAGAGCTGAGTCGCCTGTGGCGTGCCGAGCGCACCTTCTTGCCGACGCTGGGACGCGATCAGGCCCATGAACGCATGGCCCAGTGGGAACGCGCCGTGCGCCAGACCACCACGACCTGAGCGTCCGCCGGCCCGTTGGCGCCGACACCAGCTCTGTTGACAGCTGCGCGCGGCAACGCCGGCTGATGCCGTGTGGCCCGCGTGCCGGACGCCGGGCCACTGTCGCTCCCGAGCGGCGACAATCACAACCCTGTTCAGGTGACACCGTTCGTGACCTGCGAATTGAAGGAACAAGAAGATGACCGATCCAACCCTGCGCATTGCATTCATCGGCGGCGGCAACATGGCCAGCGCCATCATCGGCGGCCTGATCCAGCGCGGCCTGCCAGCCGGTCAGATCGAGGTGGTCGAGCCCTTTCCCGAAGCGCAGCAGGCCTTGCAGAACAAATTCGGCATCACGGCCCATGCGCAGGCCGGTGACTTTCTGCATGGCGTCAGCATGGTGGTGTGGGCCGTGAAACCCCAGACCTTCAGGGAAGCCGCCGGGCCGGTGCGCGAGCACACCCGGTCCGCGTTGCACCTGAGCGTGGCCGCCGGCATCCCGAGCGCCAGCATCGCGCGCTGGCTCGACACCGACCGCGTGGTGCGCAGCATGCCCAACACGCCGGCACTCATCGGCATGGGCATCACCGGTTTGTTTCCCCGCCCCGGTGTGACGCCGGACGATCGACGCCGGGTCGAGGAAGTTGCCGCCACCATGGGCGAGTTCCTCTGGGTCGAGCGCGAAGAGCAGATCGACACCGTCACCGCTCTGTCGGGCTCCGGACCGGCCTATGTGTTCTATTTCCTGGAGGCCATGACCGATGCCGGCGCCGGCATGGGGCTGACCCGCGAGCAGGCCTACAAGCTGGCGGTGCAAACCTTCCGCGGCGCCAGCGCGCTGGCACACGCGTCTGCCGAGACGCCGGAAATCCTGCGCCAGCGCGTCACCTCCAAAGGCGGCACCACCCATGCGGCCATCACCCGCCTGGAGGAACACCAGGTCAAGCCGCTGTTCGTGCAAGCCATGCAGGCGGCCCAGCAGCGTGCCCGGGAACTTGGCGAAGAATTCGGCCGCAACTGAAAAACAGGCCCCGGATGCGGTTAAAGTGCAGTTTGCGCACGGCCCTGGGCTGACACCGCGCCTCCCCAACATAACGACGAGAGGATTTGCCCCATGAACAAACTGCTTTCCACCCTGATCAGCGCTGTTGTGTTGGCCCTGCCGCTGGCGGTTTCCACGCAGGCCTCCGCCCAGGCGCAGCCAGCCGTGCCGGCACAACCCGCCGCGCAGCCGGCCGCGCAGCCGCAACCGGCTGAAGCCCAGCCCAAAGCCAAGGCCAGCAAGAAAAAGGCCAAAGCCAAGAAGTCCAAGAAAGCGAAGAAGCAGAAATAATGGCCGCAGCGACTGCGTTTGCGTAACGCAGCGCCGCCCACTCAAGCCGCCCCACGGGGCGGCTTTTTCATGTCAGCGTGTAGCCGGCCACGATGCCGGCAAAGACGGTAAAGCCCAGCCAGTGGTTGATGCGAAAGGCCTTGAAACAGCCCTCGCGCGTGCGCTCGCGGATCAGCGTGTAGTGCCAGATCACTTGAACCAGAGCGGCCACAATTGCTATATAAAATATAGCATTCAGAGATTGATTGACAAGGGCCAGAGCCCAAATTGACAAGTAAATCAGGTAGCTGGCCAGCACCACCGGCACATCGAAGCGCCCCAGCGTGATGGCCGAGGTCTTCATGCCGATGCGCAAGTCGTCATCCCGGTCGACCATGGCGTACTCGGTGTCATAGGCCAGTACCCAGAACAGGTTGCCCAGCAGCAGCGCCCAGGCCAGCAGCGGCACCTGCCCCTGCACCGCGGCGAAGGCCATCGGGATGCCGAAGCTGAAGGCCACGCCCAGCACCGCCTGCGGCATGGCAAAAAAGCGCTTGGCATAGGGATAGACCATGGCCACCGCCAACGCGGCAAACGACCACAACACCGCCACCGGGTTGGTGGTCAGCACCAGCACGAAGGCCAGCAGTGCCAGCACCACGCCCAGCCACAGCGCCTCGCGCACCGAGACGGCACCGGTGGTCACCGGCCGCTGCGCCGTGCGCTTGACATGGCGGTCGAAGTCGCGGTCCGCCACATCGTTGAGGCAGCAGCCCGCGCTGCGCATCAGGATGGTGCCCAGCACGAACACGGCCAGCAGATGCCAGCCCGGGAAGCCGTCGGCCGCGACCCAGAGCGCACTCAAGGACGGCCAGAGCAGCAGCAGCCAGCCGGCCGGCCGGCTCCAGCGGATCAGGTCCAGGTAAAGGGCGGCTTTGCGTGACAACACCAGCGTACTCAGCATTCGAGGTGGCGCAGATCCAGCCGCCCTGCCCACAGGGGCGGGCACCAGAAACTGGCACTGGTCACGGGCTTCGAGATCTGGAACAACGCATCGGTGATGCCGTCCTCCAGCCCGGCCATGCGGCGCATCTGGGCCTCGAAGGCCTCCAGCGATTTGCCGAAAGCCACGAACACCAGACCGGCCTGATCGCCCTCGGCCCATGGCATGGAGCGCCGCAGCACGAAGGCCTCGGGGGTAAAGCTCTCCTGCGCGGTGCGCTTCACATGCGCCGATGCGGGCGCATCGTCGAGCTCTTCGTTGTCGCTGCGCCGGCGCCCGATCATGTCGTCCTGCGCCGCGGCGGGCATGGCGTCGAAGGCGTCCAGGTCGTGAGCCCAGACCTGCACCACCATGAAGCTCGCTCCATCCAGCCCGTCGCCCTGGCCTTGCGCTACCGCCGCAGCGCGCGCGGCGCGCCCGCTCGGGTTTTCGGTGCCGTCCTCATAGCCGGTCAGGTCCCGGCCATGGCCGTTGGGGCCGCGCCCATGGCGGAAGCCGTCGGTCACGCGGGTCAATGCGAACGCCGGCGCCAGGGCTTTTTCCAGTTGGCGCGAGCGCTGCAGCAAGTCACCCCGGTCACTGCCGCGCAGCCAGCAGCACAGCGCCGCCGGGGTTGATGGAACCTCGATACCCAGGTTGGAAATGGCTGTCAGCTCATGCAAACCGGGCACCCGGGCGCCGAGGGCTTGCACGCAAGCCGGACCCAGCCCCACCACCACCGCCTTGCCGTCGACCAGGGTGGCCAGTCGCTGCAGGCTGTCACGCACACGCTGAACGGGGATCGCAGAAGACAGGGAGAAAAAAACATAACGCCCGGCCTGGGGCACGGGCGCCAGAATGCCCGGCTGGGTCTTGTGTACCGTCACCACCACTCCTCTCAGGACAAGCGTTTGACACCCGGCAGTTCGCAGGCGTAGACGGCGTTGCGCAAGGCGGCAATGGCTTCATAGCGCGTGAAACTGCGCCGCCACACCAGCACCACGCGGCGCGTGGGTGGCTCGCCACTGAACGGCAGGTATTTGATGAAGCTCGGCTCCTGGCCCGCGCCCTTGGACTTGGCCTTCGGCGCCAGCGCCGCCTTCGGAATGCTCAGGCGCGGCACCAGCGTCACGCCCATGCCGGCGGCCACCATGTGCTTGATGGTCTCCAGCGAGGAGCCCTCGAAGCTCTTGCGGATGCCCTCGGCATTGCTGGAGAAGCGTGCGAACTCCGGGCAGACCTCCAGCACGTGGTCGCGGAAACAATGACCGGTGCCCAACAGCAGCATGGTCTCGGCCTTGAGCTCTTCGCTGCTGATGCTGTCGCGCTGCGCCAGCGCATGGCTGGACGGCACCGCGGCGTAGAAAGGTTCGTCATACAAGGGCGCCACCGCCAGGCCGGTATCCGGAAAGGGCTCCGCCAGGATGGCGCAGTCGATCTCGCCGGTGCGCAGCATCTCCAGCAGCTTGACGGTGAAGTTCTCCTGCAGCATCAGCGGCATCTGCGGCGTGTGCGTGATCATTTGGCGCACCAGATCGGGCAGCAGGTAGGGGCCGATGGTGTAGATCACCCCCAGGCGCAGCGGGCCGGACAGCGGGTCCTTGCCGCGCTTGGCGATTTCCTTGATGTTGGCCGCCTGCTCCAGCACCGCCTGGGCCTGGCGCACGATTTCCTCGCCCAGCGGGGTGACCGTCACCTCGTTGGCGCTGCGCTCGAACAGCTTGACGTCCAGCTCTTCCTCGATTTTCTTCACTGCCACCGACAGCGTCGGCTGCGACACGAAACAGGCCTCGGCCGCCTTGCCGAAATGCTTCTCGCGGGCCACGGCGACGATGTATTTGAGTTCGGTCAGTGTCATGGGGCGATTGTGACATTCAACACGGCGGGCTCAGGGCAGGGACACCCGCAGCTGCAACAGGCGCCGGGCCTCGCTTACTCGCTCGCTGCTGTAGGAGTCCTTGACCTGGCTGCTGCCGGTGGTGGCAATCGTGACCCATTGTCCCAGCGGCGCACCCACCGTGGTGACCAGCTGGCTGCGCGTCTGGGCCGGCAGTTCATTGCCGGGACGCCGCTCCAGATTGGCCGACTGCATCTCGACCTCGACCGTCGCCGGCTGCTTGCCACCCGGCCAGCGCGGCTTGACCGCCAGACTCTGGCCGGCATCCATCCACACCAGCGCCTGCGATACGGAGCCGCCGCGGCTGCTGGCATCGGCCCCCGTGACCGACAGGGTCGAAGTCGTCGACGAGACCGACTGCACCCACTGCAGCGGAATCGTCTGCCCCAGGCTGAACGAGGCTTTGCTGCCATTGCGCACCAGCATCTGCTGCGGCGCCAGCAGCGCCGCCTGCGGCCGGGTGCCGGTCGTATAGCCTCCGGTGCTGCCCTCCTCGATCTGCCGCAATTCCACGCTCAGGTCGCGCGCCGGCAACTGCGCCCACACCGGCTGGGTCACCAGCAACGCCAACGCAACAAGGATGGGGAGTTTCATAGGGGTCCTGATTGTTTCATGGGGCAATCCATTGTGCCAAATCGTCGTTCCTACGTGCCACAATCTCACGACATTTTTGGCACACCGCCCGGTCTGCCCCCCACCCCGTAAGGATTGCCTGTGAGCCTGCTGTTCTCCCCCTACACCCTGCCCTCGCCACGCGGCGGGCTGCCTCTTGCCAACCGCATCGTCATCGCCCCCATGTGCCAGTACTCCGCCGTCAACGGCGAGGCCGGCGACTGGCACCTGGCGCACTGGAGCAGTCTGCTGAACAGCGGCGCCGGGCTGCTGACCCTGGAAGCCACGGCCATCACGCCCGAGGGCCGCATCACGCCCGACTGCCTGGGCCTATGGGACGAGCGCACGGAGCAAGCCCTGGGCGACACCCTGCAGCGCGCCCGCCAGTTGGCGCCGCCGATGCCGGTGTGCATCCAGCTCTCGCACGCCGGGCGCAAGGCCTCGAGCGCGGCGCCCTGGCAAGGCGGGCAGCTGCTGTCGCCCGCGCAGGGCGGCTGGCAACCCGTCGGTCCGTCGGCCCTGCCGCAACTGCCCACCGAGGCGCTGCCCACGGCACTGACATTGGAACAGATGAACGAGATCCGCGACGCCTTTGTTACCGCCGCCCAGCGCGCGCAGCGCATCGGCATCGACGCCATCGAGCTGCACGCGGCGCACGGTTACCTGCTGCACCAGTTCCTCTCGCCGCTGGCCAACCAGCGCGACGACGACTACGGCGGCAGCCTGGCCAATCGCATGCGCTTTCCGCTGGAAGTGTTGGCGGCCGTGCGCCAGGTGTTCGACGGCCCGGTGGGTGTTCGCCTCTCGGCCATCGACTGGGTCGAGGGAGGCCTGGATGTGGCGCAGACGGCGGAGTTCGCGCGCCAGCTCAAAGCCCTGGGCTGCGACTTCATCCACGTCTCCACTGCCGGCATCTCGCCCTTGCAGAAAATCACGCTCGGCCCGGGCTACCAGGTGCCGTTTGCGCGCGAGATCCGCCAGGCCTGCGGCCTGCCCACCACGGCAGTCGGCCTGATCACGCAGCCGCAGCAGGCTGAGGACATCCTGCAGGCCGGCGATGCCGACCTGATCGCGATTGCCCGCGTCCTGCTCTACAAGCCGCGCTGGCCGTGGGAAGCCGCCGCCGCATTGGGCGGCCAGGTGCAGGCCAGCGCCCCGTACTGGCGCTGCCTGCCGCGCGAGGCGCAAAGCGTTTTCGGCAACATGAAAATCGGGCAGCGCTGAGGCGCGGCCGCCCGAGCGCTGGTGCTTATTCCTTGAACAGCACGGCCGGCAGGTCAAGCGCCTTGACCTGCAGCGCGGCCTTTTCGGCATCGGCCTTGGCTTGGAAAGGGCCGACCCGCACGCGGATCAGGCGGCCGGCCTGGGTCTCGTACGGCGCGGTGCTGGTCTCCAGGCCCGCGGCCTCGATCCGCAGGCGCACGTTCTGCGCATTGCCCTCTTGTGCGAAGGCGCCCGCCTGCACGTACCAGGACTTCTTCGTCTTGCTGCTCTTGGCGCTCGCCTTGGGCGTGTCGCTACTCGCCGGGGGGGCGCTGGCGGCGGTCTTCGGCGCTGGTGCGACCGCATCCGCCTTGGGCGTAGCGTCCTTGGCCGCTTTGGCTTGTGCCACTTTCGGCGGAGCGGGCTTGTCCGTGCTGGCAGCGGCAACCTGCACCGCCTTCGGTGCCGCCACCGGGCGCACCGGCTCGACCAGCGGCGGCGTGGCGGCGGTCGGGCTCGGTTCCGCCTTCGCCGCCACCTTGACCTCGACCTTCGGGGCGGCACTCGACGCCGTGCTGACAGCCGCCTGGTCGGCTGCCTTGGCGGCGGTTTTCTCGTCGCTCGGCACCGCGGCCTTCTCCGCCATGCGCGCCAGGTAAGCCTCGATCTTGGCATCCGAGGTCAGCCCGACCAACGCTTCGGGCACGACGGTCGGAGGTGCTTCAGATTTCGAAACCTCGGGCTTGGGTGCTTCAGCTTCAGGCTTGGGCGCCTCGGCCGTCACGACTGGCGCGACCGGCGCCGGCGGCTGCTCGGGCGGCGTCACGCTGGCCGGCGCCACCACCGGCTGGGTTCCGCCCGCCATCTCCGGCAAGGCCGGGACGCCCGGCTTGGCCGGCCCCACCTGCGCGAACTGCATCAGATCCTGCGCCGGGTTGAACAGGAAGGTCACCATGCCGGCCAGCAGCGCCATCAGCGCCACATTGACCGAGGCCAGACCATAAAAGCGCCTGTTGCTGCTGGCCTGTGTCGACAACACCTCGCACGCATCCTTCACCTCCTGCGTGGCGCGCAGGGCAGCGGAAATCTTCTCGTTGCAGAAGTTGTAGTACCAGGCGTTGGCGTACAGCCCCGGCACGACAAACGCCGCGGTCAGGAACGCCAGGAACAGCAGCAGCCCGCTGGTGTCGGAATAGTTGAACACCAGCTTGCCGACGCCAAACACCAGCAATGCCATGCCCAGCACCGCCGCCAGGTAGGCCAGTGCCTGGCCCCACATCTTGCGGTAGACCAGCCAGTTGAACGTGCTCCAGTAGGCGGCCCAGTGCCAGCTGGCACCGGTTTTGCCGGCAGCATCGAAGCGGGAAAACTGGCGCAGGTAGTAGTCCTGGCCACGCGGACCGATGGCGGCACGATAGAGCTCAGCGGTATCGCCGGCAGCGAGCGGGTTCGCGGGTTCGGTGGCCATCGTTGCTTGAATAAGGTAGTGCGCGGCAGGCAGCTCTGCCTGAAGTGGAATGGGACGAGTCTAAATCACCTTGGCCGAAATCCCATGCCCCGTGTGGATCGGATGCTACGAATTTGCGACTGGCCCCGGTCCTGAAACGGCCTCAGGCCTTGAGGTAGTCGGTCTTGCCGCCAAGCCAGCGCGCCA
>ERZ1292640.1572-Hain-H43-02um-R1-1572-length-18712-cov-5_pt1 | contig 18712 bp, 14 predicted proteins | sample MGYA00564404_ERZ1292640 | MGnify/ENA primary metagenome ERZ1292640 (study PRJEB36523, sample SAMEA6512636) | groundwater metagenome | collected 2019-01-08 | study: AquaDiva: Metagenomics assemblies of 32 groundwater samples
ATTGTTCTCTCATTGGTCTTCCATTCCACCAAGACCGAAGTATTCTTGAAAATCGCTCCCTGGGCTGGCGAAATTATAGTTACATTCGGGGCGATGGTATCCAAGGTAAAGGTAGCTATATCTGCCTCTGCCTCGTTTCCTTTAATATCTACAACATGGCCGTGCAAGGGATAAACACCGTCGATTAGCGGTCCAGTAATAGTTGTTTCGAATACTGAACCATTTTGCACAAGAGCGTAATTGGATCCTTCGAAATTAATATCGGCTGAAGTAATCGCTCCTTGCGCAGCCATCACAATGTGAAGAGGCAATCCGGAAATAGTTGAGACTTTGGGAGTAACAATCAGATTAGTAATAAGAGGGTTGAAGTCTGTTCCGGCGATTATGAAAGAGCCAAAAGAAGTTACATTCTCAAAAGTGTTGTGTTCAGGGTCAAAAATAGCTGGACCTTCTAAAGCCGGAACTCCTAAATTTAATCTGAATAAGGCAAGACCGTTCTCAGATATAGCGCCCCTCAAGGCATCTTCATAAACAATTTTGAAATTCATCGAACTCAAACTAGTTTCAATTCCATTAGGAGAGCTAAAAGTTATCACTTGAGGCAATGCGAGGAATCCGGATGAGTTGAATGAATCATCATATGCCCTCGAAACATCTATAATTCCTCCTGTGATTTTTGAAGAAGTGTTGACAAATATTTGAAGGCCGAGCGACTCAAGCAAATTAATGTCTAGAGACTGGTTTGCCTCAGCGTCAATTATGATTTTTGCTGAGCCATTGCCAGGTATAACCTGCAAATAAGTCGCTGGCCGGAATGATGTGTCAGGCACGCTGTTTCCATCATAATCAAAATCAAGGCTGAGCGGATTTAATGAATTCTGGTCAAGAGTTGCAATTGAGCCATTTATTATGTCTATAGTCGGGAAAACGATGCTATATGATTCATTTTCAGTATCCTTTATCAAGCGCAAAGTGAAATGCCCTGTGTCGTACGCTTCTATCAATATCTTATATTTGTCAGGAGCTTCAAGAAGCGATATTGTAGTTTGCATCGACCTGTTGTCTAGCTCATAAGTTCCGGTATCAATGTTCTCCTCCACTTCCCCGCTCGGAGTCATTCCTATATGGGCTCCCTGGCTATCGTAAAGATGAAGATTTACCGGCGATCCTGTAATCACCAGCAATTGAGGAGTGAAAATATTTCTTCCATCGACTAACAATCCATTAGCGAGCGATTCTCCGCCTGCCATATATGCTAAAGTTTTTGCAACATCTGTTAAGGCGATTGGCGCCTTCAAGGATGCGCTTTTATTAATTAATGACTGGTAAAACGGCCCAGCAATTATTAGGGGTACTTTATTTTCAGCCGCCCCATCGATTGCCTTCCTTACTGTATTTGAAAAATACTTGCCGGGCTTTGCCACAAGAATAATATCGCCGCTTGCAGAGGAAGCTAACGCAGAAATGTCTGCCGAAGTTGCTATGAGCGAGATTCCTTGAAGCAGCTTATAACCAGTACCGCTCTTGACGTAAATTTTGTCTATTGAGTCGTAAACAGTACTTCCAGGATTATTATTCATGCTCGATATCGCAAGCGCGCGTGCAAGCATATCAGCAGGGGAAGGAGCACCGCCGAGATAATTGAATGCATATTTGCCATTCTTAAGAAGGATAAAATTATTTGGACCATCGATTGCATCACCTTTTTGCCCATTGGCAAGTACATTCTGGTAGCCAGTTGGTGATGTTATTAGAAATACAGTACTATTCAAAATCTTTTTATCAGCTAATTTTTTTACTATCTCTCCGACTTTATTGTCTACATCCGCATAAGACATCGCATCGGCAGCAGTTGACTTTCCATGATCGTTGCCAAGCAGATAAATAGACAGCAGGTCTGGAGCGTCATTTAATGGATCATCATCCCTGTTTTTTATGAAATCAAGATAATTAATGACTTCATTATAATTATTAACCTGCCCTGCATTAAAGTCGATTGAACCTTGAACAATCTTGCTTGGGGCAGTTGCAGAAACCCCTTTGTGAATCACTGCAGCAACAGACGCGGTGTGCTTGCCATTATCCTCAAGATAATCAAATATAGTGCTTACCCCTTTTGCAGTAAGATAAGTATTCACATCAGGAGGATTAGTTATGAAATCCTTATCGCTGCCAGCGTCTGAAAATTCATTTCCCGGAACTAAGTGCTTTCCAGGCTTATTTCCTGTGAGAATGGAACCGTAGGAAGGGAAGAAATTATCAGGGAAAGGAACTGAAGCTTTGCCTTGCAGGCTGCTACTCGAAGTTATTAGCTTCTCTATGTTTGGCAGGTTTCCATCGCCAAGCTGCTTTTGAAAAGTGCTGCTGTCAAGCCCATCTACGACCAGAAGAACAGTCAGGTGAGGCAGCGTTTTCTTGTATTTCATGTTCCTCGAAGATTTATCTATTTCTGTCCATCCCAGATATTTCTCGTCGAAGAATGAATTTTCGTAAATGTTTCTTTCAAGTGTTGCGAAACCTATTTGCGGATCGTTTGTGTAATCTAAAACGTTAATGATCTGTGCAGGCGCCCCAAAAGAGGGAGCTGAAGATGTGCTATTGCTGTTTGAAAGGAACAATGTCGCCGGACCAGAAGGGCTATAATCCCTGAAAAGAACTGTTGGATTTCCTTTGCTATCGACAACTATATCAGGCTTTGAGTTCACCAAGTTCGATGACAAGGTTGCAACTTTTGCTTGTGCAGGTGGCGAATTATCGACCATCAATACTTCATCACCTAGAGCGCCTGCCACGAGATTAACGTCGAGGCGAGCGTACCTTATCTGATCTTGGGCCTGCCATGCAATGTGCGCAACTTTATTTGAATCTACATCGATTGCAGGATAATCACCTAATGAAGATGCAGAGCCAACACCTTTGAAACTTGGCTGAGTGTAACGGCCCGGAGTAGATGTTATATGGCCTGAATTATTTGCAGTTAGAATCTCAATTTTTTTGTAAAACAAAGTATAAGGCGAGTCAAAATCATCTCTTATCTCATATCTAAAGTAAGCAACATGTGCATTGCCATCCTTATCGATTGCGATATCAGCAGGGCCCGCGAAGTCGTTAATGCCCCTATTCTCGTCGATAACAGCCCAGTGCCAATTATCATCTCTTGGCGAAGTCCCGGCAACATCAAACATGGCGCTTGCCATTTCCCCAAAAGCATACCTGTACGAGCGCATGGTTGGAGTAATTTCCCCTGTATCAGGATCGATTTTATCCCAGCCAAATGGCCAACGGACACCACCATCTGATCCAGTCCCACCATAATCATATGTTGCGATCTGGACACTATCTCCAAAATACACTGCTGGTGCCGCAACTATCCCGAGAGTGTAGAAGATTGGAACCAATGGATGCACAGGCGCAATCATTTCAAGTCTCTGAAAGACGCTAGGATAAATGAATTCAAAGTAAAACTGGTCGGGGAACATCTCTGAAACCTTGGAAGTTATTACAGGCATATCGTCTTTAGGGTTTATTGCAATCCTTGGGCTCATAAGTGAAGCATCCTCGAAATCTGCAAAATGATAGACGAGAACATCTGAAGGATTTGGATTCCCAAATGAATCAATGTCCCAATTCATATTTCTTTTTCCTTCAGAGCCTTCCTTGCCGTTTAATGCATAGAATATCAGCCAATTAAATCCGCTTGTATGAGTCTCTGCAATCAGGAATGGGTTGCCTTTAGAGTCAACTGCAATATCAGGGCTCGCATAGCTGATTTTGCCCCCTTCGCGGATCATAGTCCACTTTACAGGATTATCTGTGCTCCAATCAAAATATTCAGGGTGCTTCTTGTCAACCTTGAATTTCCTGTTCGTTGGAACTGACCCATAAAGAAGCTTTGTTGTCGTGCCGTGCTCAATACCAACAGCGTGCACCCTGCCAAATGAATCAACTGCAAACCTAACCTGGTCGATTGCTCCAAGAACGGCAAAACCGTCAGGGTCAATAATATCTATATTCTGGTCATATAAACCGTTATTGTCCACGTCAATTACGAGCGTGTAATCGCCTCCCACAAGTTCCGGGCTCCAGACTAATTGAGTTGCCTTGTAAAGGACGCCTTTTGCAAGATTAACCTGCTCGGGAGAACCAGAAACATCCTGAAGCGCAGTGCCTGGAGAAATGGTTTTTCCTTTGACGGTAAATACCTTAACTACCCTTGCTTGATTAATCGAAATTACTGCAGCTTTTGCATAAACTGGATCCTCTTTATTATAAATTTCAACAATTTTTCCTGTCGAATCAGAATTATCGATGGCACCGCATGTATTGCCATTGGCCGGATTATTACATTTGACCTCAAAACCAGCTTTGTCATGATAGTCGACAACATCAATTCCAGGCTTGAATTTTCCGTCATTGTCAACATCTATAACTATGTGATACCTTCCATTGTTTGTCGCGAAGCTCGAAAGTATCTGGGAAGCAGAACTTGCTGTTTTCCAGATCAAATTGCCTTCGAGCGTGCCCAACTGGGATGTTTGAAGTGGGATAGGAGCATTTCTCTCAGACTTGTCAAGACCGCTTAGGATAAGCTCAGTGCCAAATGTGAAACCGGTGTGCTCGATGACGTAAACATTTACAGAAGTTCCATTTGGAAGTCCGACTGCTTTCACATAGACTTCCTCGCCAATAGAGAAGTTGTAATTATAATTCCCAATCTGGTTGGCAGAATCAGCGCCAACAACAGGAGCAACTACAAGAGCAAATTTCTGCGGATTTCCAGTAATTGTTGCCGCCTTGACAGTCACATTATAGAATCCGTCAGTGAGATCCTTCATTTTGACTTTTTCAACGTTGTTGACTGCATCCTTTCCTGGGTTTACAGTTGTTTTAACAGAAAATCCCGCAGCATTGAAGATGTTTCCATAATAAACATCGCCATTTGGGGCAGTGACAATCAAGTCCAGGTCATTTATGAGGGAGTCAGTTAATCCCGCAGCCTGCTGGTCAGCCCACACCAGGGTAATTGAAAGATTAGATTTTTTTGAAAACCTCATAGGGATGGTGTTTATGCTAGTATATGACACCTGATCGCCAGCAGAAGTCAGTTTCGAGGGAGCTTCGTTGTCGCTAAAAACCAAAGTTGTGTGCCGTGAAAGTGGGAAGAGCGTGGAAGGCATGTCCAATAACCCCCAGCCCTGATCATTATTTGGGGCGTTAGTTGTTGTTCCCTGAGCGGCAGTGCCCTGCCCGCCAATATTTCTTGCACCATTAATTATCATGGCCTTCATAAGCGAGGCTGAAGAATTTGGATGGTTCTGCATCTTGCGATTGTATTCCAAAACCAAGGCAAGGGCACCAGATACGTGGGGAGTTGCCATGCTTGTTCCACTAAGATAAGTATAGTATTCCTTGTAAGCTGAGTTTCCAGCGAGATTTGGATTTGATGGGATTGGGACACTATTGTTAAAGCTAAAGGGAGATCCTAATAGATTTGTGTTCATATGTGCAATTAGCCCTGCAATATCAGAAGCCCTTATTGGAAGCTGAGTAAAAATTTGGGCTCCTGAACTATTAAAGATATCGACTGCTACATAATTCGATCCATAGCCATAGACTGGACCACCCACTTGCCCACGACCAACACAATCGGAGCTGTTAGTAACATTATCGCCGTTTGCATCGACGTCATTTTGGCAAACGCTCGACCTTGTTGATACTATATAATGTCCAGGTGCGACTATATCTGGCTTTACTCTTACAGTGTTCGCAGTTAATGGGCTAACTGGTCTTCCTCTGCTGCTAAAACCCGCTATATCCTCATTGTCATCAGTATCAGGAATAATTGGGCCAACTCCGAACCCACCATTATACGTGAAGGGCGCTCCAATAGCTTTGAATCTGGTTGTTAGAGATGGTAGCAGGAAGAATCCTGCAAGAGGGCCTGTTGCACTCGGAGCGGGTTGGGTCCTGAAGCTCTCAGTTGCCCCGACAGTAATTACATTTTTAGCAATGCTTTCAGGCTGGATTGAATTTGCTCCAGTTGCATTGCAGGGATTCTGCTCCTCGTTCCCAGCAGCGAATATAAATGCTGACCACTGGTTTTCATAGAGCATCTTGTCGAGACTTTGAGCTTGAACTTTGTAGGTGAAAGCGCATTCAGTTCCGCCCCAGCTGTTAGAGTGAATTTTGTATCCCTGGCCAATAGCGTATGAAAGACCGGATCGCTCATTGCCATCCCTTTGCTGCATCATAAATTCAGAAAGCGGAGCGGCTCCTCTATATATACCGCCAGAGTTTGCGCCATCTCCGACTGCAGTTCCTGCAACATGCGTTCCGTGCTCGTTAGTATCGATCGCATCACCTGGACCGGTGGTATTCCTGATCTCCCTAATCCTTCCTTTAAAGTCCTTGAAAATATTCGGATTTTTTGTATTGCAGTCAGCAATTCCAGAGCACTTAACAGCAGAATCAAGGCCAGAATCGAGAATATCTACAAGCTCTCCTTCTCCTTTGAAAGGTATTCCAAAAACACCATTTTGGAGCGATTCAACACCCGTAACAATTCTTGCTACATCATTTTTATATGTTGGAGCCTCGTAAGCAGAAATAAGCAAAACTGATTGAATTTTTGAAATATTTTTTAATATTGTATCAGGCGCGATAATATTGAAAATACCATCGAATTCATAGAGTATAGAACTTCCAAGTGCAACAAGACTCTGATTAACAATTTCCTTGTTACCGAATAGATAAGATATCTGATACTCTGATGAATTTCCAGTTGTTAGCCCTGAAGCCACGGTCGGATAAATGCCAGAACTAAGCTTGAATGCAGGATGAAATATTTCAACCCATCTAACATTGGAATTTGCTTGAATCTGGGACTTTGTGCTAGCACTTTGAACCAGATAAGCATTTTGGGGGATTATCCCCAGCATTGCAGCATTAATGTCAGCAAAAGTGGAATCACGAATCGAGGTATCATGAAGCTGAACAACAAATAAGCCGTATTCAGGGGAAATAAGCGATGGTTCGATAGAGATATTCTCAAATAGCGGATCAAAAACAAACGCGTTTAGCATTACATTGATATCACACTTATCCCCTTTGCCATCCCTGTCAGAATCTGCCTGGTCGGGGTTAATAGTGCTTGGGCAATTATCTTTGAAATCGCGGATAATATCACCGTCGGAGTCTCCAAAAGGGTCATTAGAAAGGAAAGGCTGGAAATTTGCCTCGCCTGATATTGTTGCCAAGATTTCTGAAGGGCTGGTTGTTCCCCAGTAGTTATTTGCGGCTTCAACTGGCGAGGGTATCGTGTTGATTAAGTTAAATCCCGAATTGCCGTTAAGTGTACTAGACGAGATATTAATAGAAAAAGTGTTGCTGGTGTTTACCCCTATTGAATTTTGCTCTAAAAAGCTTGATGAGATGCTAATATTCGCGCTATTTGATATCTGGATTCCGACAGAGAAGTTATTGACTATGCAATTCTTTATGGCAACATTATTTTTGTCAGAGATTAGAATGCCAGCATTGCTGTTATTTCCAGTTAAAGTGAAAAGGTCACAGTCCAATTGTACATCAGACGCGTTTATTTCGATGCAGCCGGTATTGGTTACAAAGTCAGATGTCAAAAAATATAATCCAGGATCTGAAATTGTCGTGCAGGTGCTAATCTCAAAAGCGGTGGCTGAGAAAACTAAGGCGAGGGCGACTGCGAGGAACCAAATTGTTTTCTTAAAACTGATTTTGTGTCACCATGTTTGGTTTAGTGCAAATAAATTTGATATAGCGGCTTTCTTTTCTCATTGTTCCACCGTCTTTAGATAATCCATTACTGCTGCAGTTTGCTTTTTCTGCAGCAAGGTGTATTTTATTCGCATCCTAAGCTGGGGCAGAAGGCTTGGCTTTTGGGTGAAATCGGAAAACTCTTCTGAATGAGCTGCAAGGTAAGCGTCAATTTCCTCTTCGGAAACAGTGATGGAACTTAAATTGACATTTTGATCAATTATCTTCGCCATAATGAGCTGGTTTCGCACCTGAACTTCCAGCTGCTCGTAAGTCATATTATTCTCTGCGAGTTTTTCATTTAATTGCTCTTTTGTAACCTCGCTTTGCGCTAGCGCTGCCGAGATATAACTATCAACCTGGGCCTGCGCAACATCGATGTTTTGGTTTTGTGCTTCCTGAAGCAAAATTTTTTCAGTCTGCACAAGATCGATTGTTTGATTATCGACGGTTGCGACGTCTGCGAAAATTCTTTTGCCTGAATCAACTTTTAGATTAGTTTTGCTTGTCAAATAAATTAAGCCCCCTGTGATGAGAATCATAACTAGGACGCCAGTCATAAAAAAAAGCATATTACTTCGTTTCTTTGATTTTTTAATTTTCAGCCCCCCAACCAAATTATCATGGAAAATTATCGTTTTAAATACTTTACCCTTAACTCAGCTCAGGATAATTCTAATTCGTTATGCACACGCATAATTAGTATCAACTAAAGTAACTTTGTACATACTTAACGAAAGAGAAAGCCAGAAAAGGATACCAATTAAAATAATTGGTTACTAATATACAAAAAAGATACCTTTTGGGACTAATTTAAAATGTAAATAAAATGAAATAACAACCTTTTTTCTCAAAAAGCGGAATTCCTTAAAATAAAATAAACCCAAAATAAACTCGCTTTCAGACAGAGCCTTTATAAGAGCACTGCCATCTCTTAGTCAATGCCAACAATTCGAATTAAAGGCCACGATATCAATTATCAGCCCGTTAGTGATTCTAGCCATCGCCGGGCAACTCAATTCACCAATAAAATAATTGAAGCGCTTGGCAAAATTGGAATTGGAGTTGACGATGTCGAGATTGAGGATGAACCCTCTCCAATGAGGAAGGCCGTTGCCACAGTTCGCTGGTTCAACAATGGAACACATTGCCTGTACACTTATTCTCGGGCACATAAATATGTTGATAACTTGCAAATCGCCCTTAAAGTGATTGAGACAGAGACACAGAATGTCCTTAAAGGAATCAAATCCATTGAGCAGTTTATAGAGGACTTTCGCGAAGATGATGATGTTGTAGAAAAAAGAAAAGCAGCTCGCGAAGCCCTTGGATTCGAGCACGACCACCACGACCTGAACAGCATCAATGTCGCCTTCAAAAAGAAATCGCGCGAGCTCCATCCTGACATGCCCGGCGGCGACACAGAAAAATTCAAACAGCTAAATGAAGCACATAAGACTTTGAAACGGGAATTGGAGTAGAATTATCTAACTTCTCTTTCTCCAAAGGTTAATTTTCCAGCTCTCAAAGGCATTAGCCCATACCACGGTAAATTAGCTTTCGTACCATCAGCTATTGGGACAAATTGTCTCTGCATTGTAATTTCATCTGTCGATGGATCCCTGACTTCTGCAAAATACGCCAATGTTGGAATAGAACCATCAAATTTTCTGCCTAAATGATGCTCTAATATGCTGAACAAACCATTCATAAAAAGACCGTGCTGATATTTTTTTGACATGATAAGAAGCGGATGATCAGGATTAAGATCTGCCCCAATAAACTGTTGAGAAATAACACGGCTATCGCTTGCATAAGTTCCACAAAAAAAACCATAACCATTTTCATAATAGCTTATTGGACCTGAATAACCAGGTCGCGGATTAGTTCTTACATGCGAAATGGTTCCAACTCTTATGCCGGTACCTGGCAGAAAATCTTCCATGTCTTCTGCCGTCATTTGTTGGTTGGATTCGCCTCCAAACCATCTCCAGCGTTCATACATTCGACCCAAGTCATTCCATTCATCGACTTCATGAATAAGCAAATCAAATGGCTTATCGGTTCTCAATAAATCAGATAGGTCTGGCACAGTGTGTGTTGTGGATATTGAATCAGTCATATAGCTAAGAATCTTAAGAATATATAAAAAGATTATCAACATTAAAAATAATCCTGCATCCTAAACTTTCTCAAGCACAGCCCGATTAGCCATGTAAACTAAAACATTGTAGCCAAGAGACTCAGCGGCTTCTTGTGAAAAACCAATCCTGTATAACGGGCCAATAGCAGCGCCAGTTGCAATAAGCAGGCCTCCTGGAGCTAATAAATTGTGAGCGCATTGAATAATTTTTTCTATGTGCAGATTAACAGATTTATGAAATGCCCTGCTCGACGGAAGAAGATGACCCAAAGGATAGTCTGTGGACAAATGCCTCATTTGCGCGTTGACTGTCAAAACATTGTTGGCAACAATAACATCGAATTGCCTTCCAGCCATAATTGTTTCAAGCTCTGTCAACTCACCGCGATGCAATGGATAACCATTCCCATTTTGAATTTTTTCTAAATCACTTTCAATCCCTTCTGCCGTAAATCCTTTTCCTTGCAAATAACCAATATATTTCCCTTCCGCGCAACAAAGCTCAAGGACGGACTCAATTTTTCTATTATCAGTTATTTTATTAAATAGTCTGTCAAGATTAACGTATCCTTGAGGAAGCGGTTTGGCCATTAAGAGTGGGAACTAGTGTTTGTTCTTATAATAATCGCCGAAACCTTGATAAGTATAATTAATAATTTAACGCACTATGGGGCGCCTAACGATGCCGCTTGTACTGGTTTTGCTTGTTGCAATCATGGTGGCATACTTTAACATTGCGCGTTTTTTTCCTTTTCTTTCGAATTTATGGGTGACAGTTTTATTTGGCTCAGTTACAGCCATAATTCTTTTTATCCTTATTCGCAAATGGATACCCGAAAATTAATGGGCTTACAATAGCCATAAAATATCTCAATCCTAACTAAAAAATGCGCAATTAACGAGTTTAGTTATTCATATCTCAAAGCATCTACAGGCTTCAGCTTTGAAGCCCTGTAAGCAGGGATTAGCCCGGCGATAATTCCGATTCCAATCGAAATTGTGAATGCGTAGATTAGAAGATTGATGGAGACAGAAGTAGTCACTCCTGAGCTTCCTGGAAGAAAACTTACGCCGAGCTGAGGAAGCAATAATGATGCTAAAACACCCAGAGTGATTCCAAGAGCCCCGCCAACAAAACCAACCATTGCCGAAGTCATGACAAAGATCAAGAGAATATCGCTGTTTCTGGCGCCAATAGCTTTCATTATTCCTATCTCCTTTGTTTTCTCGAGCACAGAGGTGAACATGGTATTGGTGATGCCAAGCGCTCCGACGAGAAGAGATATGGCAGCGATTGTTCCCAAGAATATTGTGATTGTGTCAGTGATGCTCGATATTCTTGCCTGCGTTGCCTGGGCTGAAGTTATCCTGTAATCCTTCGCTCTTGTTGTTACTTTATGAGCAATCATTAATTTCGCATCTATTTCTACGGTGGCTGCCTCGACAAGAGAAGGACTTGTGACCTTTATGGAAATAGAATCGAAATAATCCCCTCCTTTATTTTCTAATACATCTCGTGCGTTAGTTATTGGCATAATCATTGCATTATCATTCTGGCCAGATGACTTTAGAATTCCAACTACCCTGAACTGTTTTCCTGCGATTGACAGGTCTCGATTGAGCGCGACTGGCTGCTTGAACACCGTACTTGCTATGTTAGAGCCTATCACGACAGCAAATGCATCAGTTGGACCGAGGAACCTACCCTGCTCGAGCTCTTCAGTTGTCATCTTTTGCCATGCAACCGGATCCACTCCCTGCACATTGAGGCTGGTTTTTTCACTAAGATAATACACGTCCGCTCTACCCGAGATCAAACCATCAATGACCTCTAAGTTCTGAACGGATCGAAGCGCTAAAACGTCTTTAGAAGTTAGATTCTTTGCAGTAACCGTGCTAGTTCCTGCGCCACTACTGTCTCCTCCGAAGGTTCCTCCGCGAAAACCGCCCTGCGCGCGCTGACCGCCAGGCGATATTGTTATCAGGTCAGCGCCAAGCCCGCCAAGCCTGCTTTGCACATTCTTCTGAAGGCCTTCGCCAATAGAAACAATAGCAACTACTGCAGCCACTCCAATTACTATTCCAACTATAGTTAGCCAGCTTCTCAGCTTGCTGTGTAATAAGATGTTAAGCGCAAGCCTCAAAGCCTTAACAAACTTCATCAACAATCATCTCTTCGTGGCTTTGCTCTTTTTTCTGAAGAAGAAAAAAGCAGAAATTGCAACAATCACAATTGCAATGCCTCCGCCAATCAGGAGGAGATTGTTGTTCCCTGAATTTCTTTGCCTTTGTAAACCTTGCTGAGTGGTTGTTCCTGAAGCACCAATAAGGTCAGCTGTCCTAATTGGCACGTTTTTTGTGATTGAATGCCTTATACCGCTTACATCAGTATAGTCGAGCAAAACAGTTAGGTTGCTCGCGCCTCCGGTTCTGCCGCCAGTAAAATTGAAAGCTCTCTGCCCTCCATTTCCAGCAGGCCTGGCCTGTGGGGTTTGCGTCGATATTTCCGCTGCTGATGCGATTTGGAATGAAACAACAGTGTAATCGCCCTTGTCCAGATTCCCCACTATGGCTGAACTGCTTCCAGTAACCCTAAATGCGTCTTGTTGAGGCACGCTTACAGTCACTGAAAGGGCAGGATTATTGCCTGTGTTCGCAATGGATAAAGAAGTCTGGCCAGCAGAACTTTGCGAGAATGCGACATCAAAATCCGTGTCGCCTCCAACATAAATCCCTGCCTTGGTTGTGATTTTCTGCGTTCCGTTCAGACCGTCGAACTGCAAGTTAAGGTCAATTTGGTAAAGTCCTCGCGCAGCATTTGTATCAGCAATTACAATATAATCGACATCGATTGATTTTCCTGGTTCAAGAAATTTTATGTACTTTGTGTTATCCGAGTAAACGGGTAAAACAATGTTGTTCTTTTCGCTCCAGGAGAATATCAGATTCTGAAGCGGAGAGTTTCCGAGATTATTTATTGTGAACTTCAAAGGCGTTTCTTTCCCAGGATCGATCTTAGCTTTGTCAACATATATTATCTGGGCAAATTGGTTCCCCTTTATGGTGACTGAAATGGAATGTGTTACTCCTCCCTCAGTCCCCTTGATTTCCCTAAAATCAATTTTTTGTATGCCATCCTTGGCATCGCCAGCTATCTTCACCCGATACTTGATAAATACTGCATTATCTCCATTCTGGCGTGCTGATAAAGTTCCAATTGTTTGCACATAATTTTCTCCCTCTAAAACGAGGAAAGGATATGCCGGCACCAGCTGGAATTGCAGGTCATTCGCATCAACGCTTCCGAAGTTCTCAATCTTAAATCTCAGTTCGACAATTCCACCCGTGGGCACCGGATCTGGTGACTGGCTTACAAACGATGCTGTAACAACCGCCTCATTCGTTGTGGCTGCGCTTATTATCAAGGGGCAAAGGACAATAATCAATGCCATCGCAAAAAGAATTTTTTTCATGTTTTCACCTTTCTCCTGCTATTAGTTATGCTTTCTATCATTCCATCTTTCAGGTTCACGACTTTCTCTGCATAATTGACAAGACGCGGGTCGTGAGTTACAACAATTATCGTCTTGCCTTCATCCTTGTGAATCTTGCTCAGCATATCCATAATGAAAATACCGGTCTCGCTATCAAGATTGCCAGTCGGTTCGTCGGCAAGGATTATATCAGGATTTACTGAAAGTGCCCTTGCAATTGCGACTCTCTGCATTTGCCCGCCAGAAAGTTGTGACGGTAAATGATTGATACGGTCGCCAAGGCCCACAAGATTCAGAAGCTTTGTTGCACGCTGCCTTGATTTTTCAGTATCCTCGTCCTGGAATTCAAGAGGTAACATCACATTTTCAAGCGCTGATAGCGTCGGCAGTAGATTGAACTGCTGGAATACAAACCCAATTTTCCTTCCCCTGGTCTGTGCCAGGGCAGATTCATCTAGTTTTGCGATATTTTCATCACCCAGTAAAATGTCACCTTTTGTCGGCAGGTCTAGGCATCCGACCAGGTTCATTATGGTGCTTTTTCCGCTTCCGCTCGGCCCTTTGATCACCACAAATTCCCCTTTAGTTATCTCAAGGTCAATATTTTTCAGTGCAGAAACTTCAATCTCTCCCATCTTGTAGGTCTTCCACACCTTATTGAACTTGATTAAATTTTTAGCCATTGTGCCGAAATAAATTTATACTTGCTATCGTTGCGATGAAACAAGGTGAAACGTAACAGATTATAAACGTTTGCTGAAACCACATGAAACGAAACCAGATGAAACCCGAGGCGTTTTAATGATAGGAGACGAGCGCACGAAGCATAGCTTGTACGTTATTGTCATGATACTCTGCTTTGTTTATGGCGGCGTTTCACTTCTTTATTTCGTGATGCAAGCTGCTCCGCTTGCCCAGTCACACACATTGAGGCCGCCAATTTTTGAACGGGAGCTTTTTGAAAGAAACGAATCAGTGAACGTAAATTCAACATTAAGAAGAATAAATCCTGAGCAAACTACTCGGCTTGAGTCAAGGCTGACAGCCTTTTATTACACATTGCTGGGTGTCCTGCTTTTAGGCTCCATTGTCTCAATTTTAGCCGGGGTTTCAATTATGAATCTGCTGAAAACCAAAGAGAGAAAAGAGCTCACAAAAAGCCTGATCAACACCATGACTACCCCTGATGAGAAAAAGGTGCTGAAGGAGCTAGAACAAACAGGCGGTGAGCTGACGCAGTCGGAAATCGTCCTGAGGTCAGGCCTTTCAAAAGTTAAGGTGCATAGAATAATCAGGAGGCTTGAACAGCTTAAAATCATTAGCAAATACCCTTATGGAGTCACCAACAAGATAAAACTTGAGAAGAGACTTGATAAATGATTTTTCAGCTGCCCATAATCCAATACTTTTAAATAACCTGGTTGAACCACCAGTCAGATGGCAAAAGTCTATGATTGTCCGGGCACCTGCAAAGGCGTGGTGACAGAAGAGGAATACAACGCTGGAGCGAAAACCTGCAGCACACAAGGCTGCAGCTTTATTGGAAAGCCATTAGAGCCAAGAGACCAGTGCGACGACTGTGTTGCCAAGTCTGAAAAGGATGGGAAGCCCTGCGTTTGCGAAGATTGTGAGTGAGCATGAAAATCGTTTCTGCATTCTTTCTGACCTTATTTGTTTTCAGCATGTCAAGCTGGCTTTATGTTGTTGGAATTCAGTACTTTCTTGGCTATAACATTTTAACAGCGCCTCTGACACATTATTCAAGATGGCCAAGAGTTGATGATTTCGGTGTATTGTCATTCATCACAGCTTTCATTTCCTTGTTCATTTTCTTTATAACACATACTAACGAGAAGTTTCCTAAATGGATTTGACCTTAACCAGTGACAACTTTAAACGAACCTTTTCCCAGTCTAGTCGCCTGATTTTCCATAATCTTTAAATATGCGATAGTTACATTCGATTAAAACAAATTACGGGGTGTTTTTAAAAAATGGCAAAATCTGAAGACATGATGCAGAGGGTTGGAAGTTGGGCATTTATTGCAGGCTTGTTCGTTGCAGTACTTGCAGGAGTTATTGTTAAAGATGAACCGTTGCTTAGCTACCTCATATTAGGCCTTGGTATTCTTGGCTTAGTTGTTGGGTTCCTAAACGTAACAGCAAAGGAATCAACACCGTTCCTTGTAGCTGCGATAGCTTTGGTTGTAGCGGCAACTAGCTTCAATGCAGTTCTTTCTAAAGTTCCCTCAGCGGGTTCTGGTGTCGTTGGAATAGTCCAAGTGGTTCTATCCAACATATCTGTATTTGTTGCACCTGCAGCAATTCTTGTTGCACTTCGCGCAATATACGCCTTAGCATCCAGCGAGTAGCTGGATTTTTTTATTTTTTTCTGTATTTTCTAATTTAATTAATGCATGCCAATTAAAACTCGTTTTGGAAAAGATAATAAATTTGCCCTCAATCGCCGGGCGGGCTTGAATTGCAGCATAAACAGCAACATTTAAAATACATTCAAAAGACCTATTTCTTTATTGGGCCCGTAGTCTAGTGGTCATGACGTCTCTTTGACGTGGAGAAGGTCGCCAGTTCGAATCTGGCCGGGCCCATGCCTACCTTTTCTTTTTTGATTTTTTGGACTTAATCTTCCTAACAGGGGCTTTCTTTTTTATAGAACTGCGCTTAACTTTTTTTTTTACTTGAGAAGCAGCTTCCTTAACAACAGGATTCTCAACCTGGACTACAGGAAACTGGACTGCGAATTTCTCTGAAGAAACAACCTCAGTGTGCGGCTCTTCAAAGTCGATTTCTTTCATCTGTTCAATTACTTTTTTCGGGCTTTCCTGGCCTAATTGGCTCTGAGGCACTGCTACCTGCTTAAACTCTGAAACTGGAGCGGCAACGACATGCTGTTCCTCTGACTCAATTCGCTTTGACAGCACATGTTCCATGAACAAAGTCCCGAAGACGCCTAAAGCGATAATAATTATTCCGGTGGGAATCTGGGGAATGGATAGAAAACTGCCTTGCGCAGTCACGAAGCCCGTTATGCCTTCAGAAAGCACGTAAAGGCCTGCAAGAGAGATTCCTAGCCCTGTGACTAATCCTGCCGCCCTCAATGTATTCATCCCTTCAATTCCCGATATTGTAGTTTTAAATATTTCGGTTAGAAAATCAATTGGTGACTAACAAATCATAAAATTTGGCTGCCCTATCAAATTCCACCAGGTATAATGGGCCCAAGTCTCTTACAGTATCATGGGCGAGCTCAAAATTTTCAATGATACCGCCAACTGTGGATATACCTGCCTTTTCTTGGAGGGCTTGTGCAATGTTAGACTGCAAAATGGAATTAGGAGGCATGTCATAAAAGTCTTTTTGTTCGGGATAAGGTTTGACTTTTTCACCTTTTAATGAAATCCCTTTTTTGCTTAAAACCATGTCAAGATAACATTCCGAAGCCCCGCCCAATTCCTTTCGCGGCCCATTATTATGTTTAATTAGTCCATCCCTTCTTTGGTCAGTTAGCTCGCCCAGGGTGGTGTATCCGCTACGTCTTAGTTTGTTAATAACAAGATTAGGAGCACCGATATCTATGATTTCAAAATTATAAACATCATAATTTTCTTGGCCTGAAAGATCAGCAATTTTCTGTTCAAGCTCAGAGATTCTGCCTTCAAGGTTTGCTGATTTTTCTTGTTCCCGCACAAGTATCCTGTAAAGCACAGTTGTTTCGGGCCTTGACTCTTGACCCTCGCGCATTTCTCTTACAACTTCATCAAGGTAAAGCGAATCAAAAGCGCTAAGATGCGAAAAGACATAACGTCGCATTCTAACTAAGCCTGCACTGGCATGCATATGGAAGTTTTGCTCAACTTGACCATAATCATTAGCTAATTCCGAAAAAGTTTTACCAGCTAAAAGCTCTAAAAGGACATCTGCCTTTTTTTGAGTGATTGCACCTTCATCGCGCATATTTTCTATTAGTTGCTGATATTTACCATCCATATTCCCTTCAGCAAAGTAAGGGTGCATAGCTCCGATATCTGCTATGATTGTTTGTTTAAAAGGCTGGTTTGCCATGAGAATAGCTGTTTTTCTGCATTTATATTTATTTATATTCTACACTATATAGTAGTAACAAATAGCAGATCCTGAAAAATAAGCTATAGAGGGACTGGCAATTCGTAAAATTTAGCTGCTCTATCAATCTCCAGACAGTAAGATTTACTGATGGCTGAAGCAATTTCCCTTGATTGTTCCCAGTTATTAATTAAATACTCAATTGAAATAATACCACGTTTAGCGAGGGAATTTGCAATCCACCCATCCAGGATCAAATGTGTTGGTTGTGAATAAAAATCGGATTTTTCTGGGAAAGATGCTAATTCTTCTTCCTTAAATGCTATTCCAACCTTACTCATTGCAATATCGAGGTGCTGCATCCCCACTTTTCCACAACCACGGATATTTTCCACCTCATACCGGCGTTTCTCACCGAGTTCCACAGCTCCAGATATTTTTCCCCGTTCTGTCAAAGCGTAAATAAACCTTGAAGGAATCCCAAGTTCAGAAATATAAAGAAAAACAACATCGCTGCTTTTGCCTTGCCGTAATAATTCAATGCGTTTTTCCAACACAGATATTTTTTTACCAAGCTCTTTTTCGTGTTCCTGATTTTCAGCCCTCTCAGCCATTAAATGATTGTACAAATAAACTTCACTATTGCTTATATCGCCTGAATCAATTTTTTTTCTTAATTCAGTTAAATACAGTTCACCATAATCCTCCCTGCCCCGATCTAGGATTGTATCCCTTATTTTTCTCATGGAATAAGCCTTTCTTTGATGAATTGCTTGTTTTTTTACGTCGAATTTATCTGCAATTGCTTCCAAAGTTTCCCCATCAAATAAATTAATCATGACTGCTGCCGTTTTGCTTGTAATTGTTCCTTCTAATGTAGATTTTGCAATAAGCGCGTAATATTTATCTTCAAATCCGCCACCTGAGAAGTAAGGATGCCATTTCTCGAGCTTCTCTTTTAGTCTTTTTATGATCAAAGTATCTGCCATAACCCACCCCTGCTAAGAGTCGATAAACAGCTTAAATATATTTTGCATTAAATACGTGAGTAAGCTTTATAAAACCGCTAAAGTGCCACTGTATCTAAATGCCGGTGTAGCTCAGTGGTTAGAGTGCCACGCTCATAACGTGGCTGTCGCGAGTTCGAATCTCGCCACCGGCACGCTTTATTAAAGAATAACTATTTATTCTTCTCGAAGGTT
>ERZ1292640.1573-Hain-H43-02um-R1-1573-length-18705-cov-10_pt1 | contig 18705 bp, 18 predicted proteins | sample MGYA00564404_ERZ1292640 | MGnify/ENA primary metagenome ERZ1292640 (study PRJEB36523, sample SAMEA6512636) | groundwater metagenome | collected 2019-01-08 | study: AquaDiva: Metagenomics assemblies of 32 groundwater samples
AACCCCCGCCATACGAACGGCGCACTTGAAGTTCAAGGCGTTCCTGCCCGAAAAAGTGCGCGAGTACACGCTCTTAGCGCTGGCAGGAATATTCATCGCATCACCACTGCCGGACGAGATAGGCGTCTCGCTCTTGGCGGGATTCACCGACCTAAAAGAAGGCCAACTCGCCCTACTGTCCTTCGCGCTTAACACCGCGGGAATACTCGTCCTTCTGGCAATCTAACAAGGCAAATAAATACCTTGCGCGCACTCCTCAAGAAAAGGATTCGACAATGCAAGAACAATTCTTCATACTCGGCCTGATACTGCTCGCCGGGTTCGTCGCCAACTGGATATTCGCCCGCACGCGAGTGTCGCAAGTGCTGATACTCCTGGCGCTGGGCTTCCTCCTCGGCCCCGTCGCAGGCATCGTCGACAGCTCTAAAGGCTCCGTACTCGCCGACCTCACGCCCTTCGTCGGCGCCCTCGCACTCATAATCCTCCTGTTCGACGGCGGCATCACGCTCAACGTCTTCGACCTCGTGAAAGTGCTGCCACGCGCGACGGCATTCACGCTCTTCGTATTCGCCACATCAATAGGCGTAACAGCCATACTCGCAAAAATAGCGCTAGGCTGGGGATGGGGCAACGGCCTGCTGCTCGGAGCCGCGGTAGGCGGAACAAGCGCAGCCATCGTACTAGCCATGCTAGACAAGGCGCGCGCCTCCCAGGAAAGCAAGTCTCTACTGGCGCTCGAGTCCACTGCGACCGACGCGTTGTGCATAGTCACCGCATTCGTAATCATCCAAGTGCTCAAGTCTAACGTGGCGATGGACGCTTCAAGCATCGCCAACCTCATCGCGGCATCATTCTCCATAGCGCTGATGGCCGGCGTGGCTGCAGCTGCATTGTGGCTCATCGTGCTGCGCAAGCTCAACAAGCACGCGTTTCCCTACATGCTCACCATCGCGGTGGTATTCCTGCTTTACGCACTCGTGGAAACGGCTCGCGGAAACGGGGGCATTGCCGTGTTCGCTTTCGGCCTCGTGCTCGGCAACGCCCAACGCGTGGCAGAAACCTTCAAGCTCAAGGGCGACTACGCACTCAAGAGCGAAATCATGGCATTCCAAGGCGAAGTGACGTTCTTCACCCGCACGTTCTTCTTCGTTTTCCTCGGCCTCGTAATCACGCTGGAAGGCATCACGCCCACCATCGCAGGCATCGCCGCCGCCCTCTCGATACTGCTGCTCTTGGCGCGCAAGGCCGCCCAGAAAATCATCCTGCCCCAAGCGCGCGACGCACAACTCGTAACCTACATGATGCCACGCGGGCTGGCTGCAGCCGTACTGGCCGGCCTGCCCGCGGCGCAAGGATTGCGCGCCGACGGCTTCGTCGAAATCACGCTCATCGTCATAATCATCTCGAACGTAATCGCAACGCTAGGCGTGCTGGCGCAACCCTCCCCCCAAAAACTGCGAGCGGCACAACCGACGCCGCCCGCAACAGAACCGCCCGGCAAGCCGCGCATCGTGCCCGCCGAAAAACCGCCTGCAAAGTAACGGCAGTAGGGAACTAGCAAACACCCGGCCAGCATCCTTCGCCAGAAAACATTCAACCACCCGCGAAGCCAATCAAACCACGCCGCTTATTACCTTGCAACGCCAAAAAACATTCGTGGAAACTAACGGCTTAAGCGCCGAACTCGCGAAAACCGCGGGTTACGCCACGCCCACCGAAATACAGGCAAAAACACTCGCGCCAATACTGGCAGGCGGGGACGTGGTGGCGCGCGCGCCCACCGGAACCGGCAAAACGGCTGCGTTCGCCATTCCAGTGCTGGAAAGGATATTGCGAAAAGAAATCTCGCGCGCAATCGTCATCGAACCCTCGCGAGAACTCACTATCCAAGCGGCTAACGAAACCCGCAAAATCGCCGGCAGCGCCGCCGTGCGGGTAGTTGCAGCCTACGGGGGGACGCCTCCCGAAAGACAGGCGGAACTCATCAAACAAGGCGCGCAACTGGTGATTGGCACGCCCGGCAGGCTGCGGGAACTGCTGCAAAGCGGGGTGCTGAAGCCCGGCGGCGTGAACTGCCTCGTGCTGGACGAAGCCGACCGGCTGCTGGGCGAACAGTTTTCCGACGACGTGTGCCACATCGCGTCACGCCTACCGCCCCAACGGCAAACGCTGTTGTTCGCAGTGCACATGCCCCAAATGCTGCTGGCTCAATGGCAGGAAAAACTCTTGCGCAAGGAATTCGCGCAAATAAACGCCAAGCAAGGCGGCGACATAACGCACTACTACGCCGTCACCGGCAACAAGACGAAGACGCTAGCCGAACAACTGCGCATCCACCCGTGCAAGTCGCTAGTTTTTTCCACTACCACGGAAGGCGCCGACCAGCTCGCAAAAGAACTGCGCTTTCACGGGGTATACCCCTTGCTGCTGCACTCGAACCGCGATTCCGACGAGCGCAACTCCGCGGTAAAGCGCTTCAAGCAAACTGACGGCAGTGTGCTGGTGGCAACCGACATCGCGGCAAGAGGAATGCACTTCCCGAACGTCGCGCGCGTCTACTCGCTCGAACCCACCGCCACGCCTGAAGGCTACTTGCACCGCGCCGGCCGCACCGGCAGGATGGAAGAAAAAGGCGAGTGCATAACGCTATGCACTGCCGGCGAAGTGAAGAAACTCGTGCAAACCGCCAAAGCCGTCGGCATCGCCGTAATTGAACTGCCGCCTGCAAGTCACGATAGGTAAAAGTCACGCGAAATAAAACTCGGGAATGCGAATGCCCGCCGCTCACGCAATAATCCTCCAACCGCACTGCAACCGTGTTGTTCTGCCCGAAGTTGAACGCGGCCGAGCTGCTCAACTCCACCGGCGGAATGCACCATCCGTCCTAATCGCTGCACGTGGAACCGTCACAATTCCACACGACCTCGCCGCCCACCACGCCAGTCGTCCGTGAAATTCGCAGACCCCACTAGAAACAAGCGCGCAAGCGCGGCGCTCAGCTCGTCTGGCAACCCCCGGCAGCTGCGCGCACCAGACTGGAAAGCTCCAGCCTCACCCCGCGGTTGCCACCCAACCCCAAGCGCCTCGCGGGAACCCCGACTCGGCAATGAAAAAGCGGGCGCGGCGAGGCTGACGGCGGCACGGTATTGCTTAACGACAAAGTAAAACCTGCACGGCAACGCCGCGAGAAAAAGAAAACGCCGAAAAAACCAAGGACACTACTTTTTCGTCGCCGCGTAAATCTCGTACAACGCCGCGAGGCCCACCAGCACGTAAACCGCCTTGACGAGCAACGGAATGGAACCCAGCACCAGCTGCACCACGTCCAATCCCAGCAAACCGACCAAACCCCAGTTCAAGCCGCCTATCACGACGAGAACCAAAGCCGCCTGATCCAACATTGCCATCGAATTTTTAGCCAAACCCAACACCTCCCGCCCCGAAGGGCAGCTGAATAACGTAAAGGCCGCTTTTATAGGCTACTGAAAGACCGGCGGAAAGGCGTACCGCGCAAGGCGCACGAAGCCTTAACCTTCGGACACCGGCGCGCCCATTTCACAACGAGTTTCAATAGCTACCGTTTAGAGTATATATAGCTTTCAAAGTACCTAGAAACATATATAAGTAAGACTATATCATAATTGAAACGTGAAACAGCGCGAGCGCGTCTTGCGGGAGGTCTTGTCCGCTTTTTTCCAGCGCAAGCAAACGCGTTTCACGCAACTTGAACTATCTAAGTCGCTGGGCTTGTCGTTGAGCGCGGTGAACGCAGCGGTAAAGCGCCTCTCGGCAATGGGCGCGGTGGAAATATCGCCGCGCGGCTTTCGCGTGGTTGACGCGGAAAAGATCTTGTTCCACTGGTGCAACGAACGGGACTTGCAGGCAGACGTGACCTACCAGACGCGCGTTGACGGCACGGTTTCGCAAATAGAAAAAAGCATGCCGCCCGGCGTAGTGTACACGGCGTACTCTGCCTGCAAATACGCCTTAGGCCACGCGCCTGCAGATTACGGCGAAGTCGTCGTGTATGCTACCACTCCCGGCGCCTTGCAAGAAATCAAAAGGCGCTTTACCGCGAGAGCCGGCCCGCCGAACTTGACGGTGTTGGCTGGCGACGGGGGGTTGCAACGGGTTGCACAAGGCGGCGTGGCGCCCCTCGCGTTGGTTTACGTAGACTTGTGGAACCTCAAGGAATGGTACGCCAAAGAATTCCGCAAGGCGCTTGAAGCAAGGTTGGGCTTATGACGGGGTTTGCAAAAGAGTTTTGGAACGAGCTTTTGACTAAAGAAAGCTGGGAAAAACTCGCGGAGTTCTCCAAGCGCTTTGAATTCATAGTGATTGGCGGCTGGGCGGCTTACTTGTGGACCGGCTGCCATAAATCTAAAGACATCGACTTGGTCGTGGAGCAACCCGTGCTGAACGCCTTGCGCGAAGAATTCCGCGTTGAAAAAAACCCGGCATTGCGAAAGTACGAAATAAAGTTTGACAAGCTCGACGTCGACTTGTACGCGCCTTACTACTCGCGGCTCGCGGTGCCGCCTGAAGAGCTGGGCAAGTACGCGACGAAAGTGCAAGGCATCACCACCGTAACCCCGGAAGTGCTGCTCGTCTTGAAGCAAGGCGCTGAAATCGAACGGCGCGGCACTATAAAGGGGGAAAAAGACGCGATAGACTTGCTGACGCTGCTCATGCGCGCGCCAATCGACCTCGGCAAGTATTCCGCGGCCGCAAGAAAGTACGGCCACGGCAACTATCCTGAAGAACTATGCGCGGTGGTAAAGCGTTACGACGCGAAGAAAACCGATTACCTCGGCGCGGGTTTCAAGGAATTCGCAGGCTGGCGGAGAGCGTTCCTCCAGGAAATGAAGGAAACGCGACAGCGAGTGCCGAAGACGGGCTAAAGGCTATAAAGCCGCGTTGCCAGAGAAAATAGGCTGAACATGGCGGATACTGCGGCGTCGATTGAAACCGCTTTGGCAGAGTTCTTCGAGCTAATTCACAAGGGAGGATGGCAGGGGCGCGAGAACGAGGCAGTTAATTTGTTTGCGCACTCTTGCCTGAACCGGTTTCTCGACATCGAGCGCGTTGGAATCGAAGTCGCCGTCAAAAACCCGTTTTCGGACGGCAAGCTAGTTACACGCAAGGACTTGGTAGTATGGCCGAAGCCGCGCATGACCTGCTGGAACTCCAACGGCGGCTTCAACACCCCGGATGCGGTAGTAGAATGGAAATACTTTGGACCGCCGAAACGTTCTAACGCATCTATTACTGAAGAAAAGCCGATGCACGCGTGGCTGCAAGCGTTCAGTAATCAGAACCCGCGCGCATTAGGCTATGCAGTCGTGTTGGACAATTCGTCCGAAACTCCGATTATGCGAGTCACGCGATACCTAGCTGGCGAGGCTTTCCGACAAGTTTTAGGCACTACGCTAGGACGATAATGCCGAGAGCGGGGGCGGAAGGAAACGAAAGAAACGCAGAGCATCGAAGGTTATGCCCCTAATCAAACACATCGGACGGCCGCCGGCAAGCCCCCCCCTGCCCGTCTTTTTAATGCATGCCCCGCCATTGCTTACCGTGCAAAACAAGGATTGATATGGATGCGAATTTCCGCCTGCTTTCAAAGACCGGCGACGAGCTCGTGCTGCTCTACAGCCCTCCCGGCGCATTGAAAGTGGGCGACTGCGTGAGGATTTACGACGGCAGCCTTGAAATAGCCGCGCAGGCTTACGACTTGCGCTACGGCGGCCTGCGCAAGGCGCTGGGCGAATTCCTCTCCAACCTCCCCGGCCCCGACTTGAAGCTCGCGCAAGAGCTGGTTGCAAGGCACGCGAAAGAATTCTCGGAGTTTCGGGTTGCCAAATGCAAGATTCGCGGAACCATCGAAGACGGGCGCTTCTCGCCCGGCCTGCTGCGCCTTCCCACGAGCGAAGCGCGGATCGAGCGGATGGAAGAAAGGCAAGTGATAGAAATGCTCGGTATTGGCGCTATAAAACCCGCTTCGATAGGCTCGCTCTACGGGTCGGACTACGCCCTCGAAATAGACTTGGCGAGCCTGCAGGGCGTCAGCCTGATAACCGGCAGGAAAGGAAGCGGAAAATCGCACTTGGCGAAAAAGCTCTTGGAGCAAATCATCGCCAACGGCGCGCCTGCAATAGTGCTGGACGTCAACGGCGAGTACGCCAGCCTGAAGAAAACCGAAGAGGGGGGCGAGAGCGGCGTTGCGGCAAGACTCGCGGAACTCGTGCCGGGAAGCAACTTCTTCATTCCCCTCGACGGCATCAGCTTCGAAACGTTCTGCAGAATGTGCCAGATAGAAGAGAACCACAACGCCTTCCGGCTCTTCGCGCGCTACTGGTCGGAAACCGATAAAGGCAAGAGTTTGAGGGACTTGCGCGAATGGGTGCAATCGAGCCAAAGCCCGCCGGGCTCGATGAACGCCGCAATGGCGCGCATTGACTACGCTTCAAGCCTCGGCGTTTTCGGGGATTTCGACTTCGCCGCGCAACTCGAGAAAGCAAGGGGCGGCGGGGCGATCGTGCTCAACCTCTTCCGGCAGGGCGAGAAGGCGAAGGAACTCTCGATAGTCTACGTATTGCGGCAGCTCATCGCAGCCGGCCTGCGCGACGAAGGCAAGATATTCCTTCTCGCCGAAGAGGCGCAGAACTACTTTGAAAAAGAATTCTGGGACGACGTAATCACTAGAATGCGCCACCTCGGGATATATTCGGTAATAATCACGAACGAGCCGACGACACTGCCAAGCATGGTGTTCCGCCAGTGCGACAACCTCTTCTCCTTCAACTTCTCCTCCGACAACGACATCGCCTTCGTCTCGAACGCGCAGGTGATAGACCCGCAGAGCCTCGCGCTCGTGAAAAACCTGGGGGTCGGCCAGTGCGTCGCAATCGGCAAATGCACGAACAACTTTCCGCTCATCGTGCAAGTGAGCAAAACCCATGCGCGCGCGGGAGGCGAAACCAAACTCCTCTGGCAATAGGCGGTCGGAAGGATTACGTCACGGCAGCTTTCTCGCACATCCGCTTTTACTCGAACCTTTCATCGATCAACAGCGCGGCGTGCGCGTCGTATGCGGCGTCGTGGGCGCGCGGGCCGGGCCACGCGATTTCCAGCATTGCCATGGCGCGCTCAAGCTTGAGCCTATCGCAGCCCGCAAGCCTGTACGCCGCCTTCCGCATTATGCACTCGCCCCACCGTCGTTCCGGGATTTTCCAAGGGCTCTTGGCTAGAAAGCCCTGGTCGAAGGCGCGGTTGTACGCCCGGAATTCGGCGGCTTCCCCGCACGACTCCTCAACCGCGCGTATCCTGCGCCACAACTCGCCGGCCACCGTCCTAGCGGGGCGGGCCTTCAAGACGGCCTGCGGTGCAATGCCGTTGATTTGGAGGGCTGCCGCCGCCCTGCCGCCGGCAAGAAACTTCATCCCGGGATTGCAGAGCTCCGACCACGTCCTGACTCCGGCATTCTTCCCCCGCCACGCGATTCCGACTTGCAAAACGGCGTCCTCCCGAGGCGGCGAAGCCTTGTGCCCCAAGCCCGTGGTTTCAACGTCAATAGAAACTACGGCCATGGCAATCCCGGACGGAATAGCGCGCGAAACTTTTTATGCCTTACGCCCCCATTACGGCCATCCATCGGCGGGGTTCGGAACAGTCTTCACCTTGCGCGCTCGTTTGCAGCGCCACGAGCCTCGCCCGCCTCTACCGCCTCCATTGCCAGAACCCGGTCGAGGCGGAATGTGCGCTCTTCATTGCGAGAGTGGCAGAACGCCTTGACGCCCAGGAACTCTTTCCCTTCGTAAAACATCCGCCCCACGCTAAGCGGGGTGATCACGCGCTGGGACTTCACGTCATTGGCCTTGAGGTAGGTTATGCGCAGGGAACCGCCTTGGGAGATCGTCTTCTCGACCAACTCCCGCTTTGATTGCAAGGGCATTGCGAGCTCCGAACGGCGGTACTGGAGGGAAGTCGCGAATTTGACTACGCGCCAGTCGGCGTAAACGTGGCGCTTGAGCAACGGCTTTCTCAACCTGATGCCGTCAAGCGTGCGGCAGCGGCTTAGCGCGACGTACAATTGCCCCGGCACGAACGTGCCCCTCCCCACGTCGACGACCACGTTGTCGAAAGTCTTGCCTTGGCTCTTGTGAATCGTCACGGCCCAAGCGAGCCGCAAGGGATACTGCGTGAACGAGCCCATTGGCACGGACTCGAGGCGGCCTGCCTGGGGGTTGAACGAGAAACTGAAGACGGACCACTTGAAGGGAGCCACGCCGACCTCGCCACCGTCGGGCAGCCCGACGAGTATTTCCTCCGGACCGCCCGGCGCCTCCTGAAAACCGGCGACTCTCCCCATCGTTCCGTTCACCCACCGGCCTGACGAATCGTTGTTCAGGAACATGACCTGGCTTTCCTTCTTCAAGTCGAGCTTGAGGCTCGCGGGGTAATGGCCCTTGTCGAAGGCGCCGGAAACCCTTGCGTTGAAGGAACGAATGGGCCCGCGGAGTTCCGACAAGCCCGCGGCGTTGACCGAGTCGGCCAAATCGTTGGTCGTCGTGAGCGTGATGCAAAAATCGCCCTTGCCGGGCTTGAATCCCGGGTCGAGGCGCGAGTTGAGGACGGCCAACTCTCCTTCGCCCGCGGTGTTGTTGCGGATTGCGTTCAGGATGTTGATGAAACCCGCGTCCTTCTGGCGGTAGACCTTCTCCAGCTCCACGCATTCCGCACCGGCCTCGCAGAAAGAACGCGAGTCGAAGAAAAACGGGCTGGCGTAAACGCCTTTGAACGCCCCGCTCTCGGCGGCGGTGACAATCGGGGGGAGCTGGTACAAGTCGCCGAAAAAAAGCATCTGCTTGCCGCCGAACGGCTCGCGGGGGCTGCCGGAGTTGAGGCGCAGGAACTTGTCGACGCAGTCAAGCAAATCCGACCGGACCATAGACACCTCGTCAATGACGATGGCGTCAAGCTCCCGGAACACGCGAGCCCGCTCGGCCGGGATTTTCCGGACTTTCTCCAGCGTGACGTCGGGCTTGAAGCCGAAAAACGAGTGTATCGTGCGGCCGTTCACGTTGACCGCCGCAACGCCCGTCGGGGCGAGAACCGCGGCGTCTTTCTCCGTTTTGTTGCAGAAATACTCCAAGAGGGTGGACTTGCCCGTGCCGGCCTTGCCCGTCACAAGCACGTTGCGCCCGGAATCCTCCATCAACCCCAGTGCCTTTGAAAACCCGGGATTAATCTCAATGGCGCGGCCGCCTGCAACAACGCCGCCGTCCACCAGTTTGCGGTCCACGTGCGGAATCATATGAAGCCCGCCAGTCTCATGGCCTCAAGGCAATCACGCGCGTCATCAATGAGTACCTGCGTCTCTCGAGGGTTCAACGCGCCGCGCGTCCTTAGAAGAGGCACTGCCTTCTCCAAATACCCTTTTGCCAAGCCAACATCCTTCCTGTGCGCGTAAATCGCTCCAAGGGAATATAATGCGTCGGCGCACTCCGGATCCAACTCGAGGGCGTTCTTGTAGCACTCCACCGCTTCATCGTAATCGTTAGCCCGCCTGAGGCCGTTGGCATAGCGAACCAAGGAAGCCGCGTCTCGAGGCTTGTCAAGCGCCAATTGGCGCAAGTGGGCATTGGCGTCAGGAGAGTTTGAAAAGAACGCCCCGTCCCAAGTCTTGATGCTGGAAACCGCCTCAATTTCCGGCAAGCCTTCGCGCGAGCGCTTGAGCCCGTACTTTTCAGCCGCCAATTCCCTGGCCATCATGCCATACAACGCGAGCATCCCGCCCTGGCTGAACTCGTACGCGTGGCCGTGGCATTCGGGGCACCGTATCTCTACGCTGAGAATAAACCGTTCCGGAACCAGCGCGCCCTTCATTCCCGGGACGGAGGCAAGCATTCGGATGCCTGGAACGAACACCGAGTATTCATTCCTGCAACTCTTGCATACGAAACCCAGGCAGCATACGGGCGAAGGCACGACGGCGTGGGAGTGTTCGAACCCGCACTTCCTGCAACAACAAGACTCGAGAACCGCGCCTTCATCCAGCGTTTCCTTCCTGCGGCTCGTGGAGCCACCGCATTCAACGCACCGGCCGTTGTTGGCGCAAGCCTTGCACGGGAGCGCCGTCTTGCCTTTCCGGAGCAGTTCGGCCTGAAACTCAACCAAGCCGTTCAAGAAAAGCTTGCCTTCATCAACAGGCGGGCTGTTCCCTTGCTGGTGGGCCTTCTCAACGTGCCTGGCCCGGTTGGCTTCACGGATGGCCGCGCCGCAAATCCCGCAGGCAACCAAGCCCTCCGGCTTGCCGACGCCGTGGGCTTTAAACAAATGGTTCTGGAGGTTGGCGGGCTTGACTCCCACTCCGCACACGCCGCATTCCTCGCGCCCCCCGCGCCCGCCACCGGCCATTGAACGGGATGTACCGGGGAAAAATATAAAAAACCGCCGAACCCCCCGCCCCCGACAGCAAACCTGCGAAGCGCCAAGACCCGGCGCCGCAACAAGGCAGACGCCCCCGCCACCATGAAAAAAAGTTTAGTGCCGAAGGCGGGAAGCGAACCGCTGGCGACAAAACCCGCCGAGCTAAGAAAGTCTCTTCATCAGCGGGGTGGTGATGCCCTGTTCCTTGAGCTTGGCAAGTTTCTTGACGAGGTTAGCTTCAATCGGCCTTCCTTTGATTTGCGCCTCGTACTCGGCGGTTATGGCGTTCCAGTCAAGGCCGCTCTGTTGCAACGTCAGCAGGTCTTCGTAATCGCGCGGGAACGGCCGGTCAGTAATTGCCTTGAACAAGTAGACGTCTTCCTTGGCCGCCAGAAAAACCGCGAGTTTACCGTACTCGGCATGTTTCTCGGCACGCTTTTTCATCGCAGCCGTGAGGCGCAGGCCTCCCATCACTTGCTTGGCAAACAAGTCGAACTGCAGCCCGGAATCGTTGATGAGTATATCCTTGGCCTTGAGCGGCACGTCGTACGAGCCGGGAAACAACTCCCGGAATCCCGCCTCTCTCAAGGCCGTGAAAAAGCGCTGTTCTTCAAGTTCTTCCTCGAAAAGCAAGTCGGCGTCTTTTGTGGACGGCTTGAGGTTGCGGAACGTCATGGCGCAGCCGCCAATCAAGTATGCATCCACCGGCTTTGACAATGCCTTGCCTGCCGCCTGCAACGCGGCATCAATGTCTTTGCGCGAATATTGAAGCTTATTCATATTGCGTCACCAGCCCGCCGAAGCCCTCCCAACTCGGCCACAATGGCCCTTCGGATATTCTATAGCCGTTAGTCATCGGTTCCGGCCATCGTTCGCCTTTGACGAACATATCGACAAGCTTGAGGCATTGCCCTGCCGCGCTTGACACGCTGAAGTCTGCAGCCAACTCCGCGAATCTCTCCCGGTCGAGCTTCTTCCAGTTCTTGTACACGGCCAGCATGGCATAGGCAGCCTCTCGCCCGCTCGCGAGCATAGCAGCGCGCAGGAGGCAGTGCACTATTGCTTCTTCAAGCGCGGGAGCCTCGGGTGAATCGTCGAAAGCATTGAAATAGTAGTCGCGCGCGTCAATTTCGATAAGCTTGACGCCGTACTTGTGCAGCACGCTGATGCCCGTTAACACCATGCCCTCGCGCGGGAGCATCGCAGTGCGCAAGAGACCGTGCTGGCCCGCAACTATGAGCGAACCAAGCAAGCCTTTTCGTTTTGAATCAACGGCATACGCCGCGTAGTCTTGCTCGAACTCCCTAAGCCGCGGAAGAACAAGGCTATACTCGGCATCTTTCCTTGAAATAATGCCGCGAGCCGCCAGCCGGGCTAGCACGCGACGGACGGTGACCATTGGCGTGCTGGTAGACCCCGCGATTTCAGTTGCAGAACGAGGATTGTCCGGAATCAGCCCGGCAAGCACGCGAATAGCCGAATTCGCGAGTATTTCCTCGAGGCGCACGTGCGGATTGGCTGCCGCCAGCTCCCTTAAAGCCTGTGCGTGAAGGGCTTTTGACAAAGTAATGCGCCTGCATTTGCCGTCGCGCCTTGATTCTATGAAACCCTTGCGCATAAGACCCGCGGCAACTCGCGAAACCACCGCGCTTGAAACGCCCATTTTCAAGGCGGCATCCTTGACTGAATACCCTGTTTCGCCGTCACCGTTGGCAAAAAGCGCGCTTAGCAGCAGAATCTCGCGCTTGCCCAGACCGAAATCCATACCTCATTTATGCTAAGACATATATAAAACACTTGCGTCAAGTGATATAAAAGTGCCGAGAGCGGGCGGGAAGGAAACGCGAGAAACGCACGGCATTGAAGATAATCCTCCTGAACGGATGCATCGGGAAGCCACCGGCAAGCTGGTCCCAAAAGGCGTTAAATACCCTACGCCAGCAAATCCGCTTCGGTGGCGAAATTGCCCTCAGACTACTTTAAGGAAACTAAGGAAGGACTCGAATCGCGCATTCCAGACTATGGAACCGACGGCTTCCAGAAGATGCAAGACCACATCCGCAAGGAGCTTTCGAAGGAAGAGCGGTCGTTTGACCTGCTTCTTAGGAGCTTCAAGATACTGCTTCTTGGCGACTGGAATACGGAGGCAAAACGCAAAGTCCTGCAGGGAGTCCGAGACACTCTTCTAACGGCAGGGTACTACGCTCAAACCATAGACGCATACTGTGACGTCAACAAGCCTGGAGGGCTCCTGGCGCAGAATATACTTGAATACTGCTGCATCAACCACCAGCTCATCGTCTTCATAGACGGAGAGGGCAAGGGAACCGTCACGGAAGTGGAGTTCCTCCGCCGCAACTATGTCTTCCAAGGAAAGGTGCTCTTTTTCATTGACGCCGCCAAGTTTGATGGCTTGAAAGACAATCCACGCGAATACTTCCGCATCTTCCCCACGATTGTGAAAGTTGAGGCAGGCGAGCTAAACGAAACGGTATTAACGTACTCCCGGCTTAGGCTCTATAGAATAGAGTCGTGCGGAAAGGAGGTTGGTAACAATGAGCGAAAGTCTAACTAAATTGTATCACGAAGCCAGCCGCCTGAAGTCCGTTCTTCTAGAGAACAACAACATAGGCGTATTGCTCTACTTGGCGAAATACAACCCTCAAGTCACCAGAAGGGACTTGAAAGAGAAGTTCGGCAAGGACGCCTTAAAGGGTCTCGAGAACCTAAAGCGGCTTGAACTAATTGATGAGAACGACGAGAAACTCACTTTAACGCACCAGGGCATCTTCCAAGTCGAAGGGCTCATGGCTCTCGCGTAGCTCTTGCTTTCGCTCACTGCTCAAACTTGTTCAGCGCAGTCATCTTCCTGCTCCATGATTATGAAAAAAAAGTTGAGTGCCGAGAGCGGGATTTGAACCCGCGACATCCAGATTTCCCAGCTTGGCCAAGAGACCTTGAGAGTTTCTTGAGTCCTTCCTATGAGTCTCGCCAACACCGCTTGCAGCAATCAAGCCACAAGCAGTTAGACTGGCGCTCTAACCAGGCTGAGCCACCTCGGCAACTAAAAGTATTTGACGGCCAATAGTTTAAAACACTCCTTCTTCTGCAACAGAAAAGACTCGCGGTGCTCGACGGCATTCCAAGCGCACAAACGCCAACCGGCAAATGAAACGCCGCGACGGGCGTGCAGAAAAGCGCGCCTTCCCGCCAAGTTATTTCACGAATGTTTAGTTGTAGTCTCCGCCAATGTTTTTTCGTTTAAGTTTATTGGGCTAAACGATATATTCGACGGAAACCGTTCTGCTTAAGTCGCGCGCCTTCCGGTGCGCGGGGTGGTTATCGCATGGGTAAACTGGGAATGCTGTTCGGCGGGCTGTTGATGGCGGGGAGCGCGGCGGCTTTAGACGGGAGCGCGATAAACTCGGGGGACGTGGCGTGGGTGGCGGCCAGCGCGGCGTTAGTGATGCTGATGACGCCCGCCTTGGGGTTCTTCTACGGCGGCCTAGTGCGGCGGAAGAACCTGCTGTCGGTATTGGCGCAAAGCCTCGCAATATTCGCGGTGGCAAGCGTCGCGTGGGCGTTGTGGGGGTTTTCAATAGCATTCGGGCCTAACGGCGGGTTTTTCGGCTCGCTTGACTGGCTTGGTCTGAACGGGGTGGGGACGGCGTCTTACGCCGCTTACGCAGCGACGATACCGCTGCTGCTGTTCTTCTTCTTCCAACTCAAGTTCGCGGCAATAACGCCGGCGCTCATCATCGGCGCGTTCGCCGAGAGGATACGCTTCTCGACACTCCTGCTCTTCACGCTGCTGTGGGTTACGCTAGTGTACTCGCCAGTCGCACACTGGGTGTGGGGCCAAGGCGGGTGGCTGCGCGAGATGGGCGCGCTCGACTTCGCGGGCGGCACGGTCGTGCATATTGCGGCTGGCTTCTCGGCTCTCGCTGCGGCAATCATAATAGGCAAGCGCAAGGACTTCGGGAAACCTTTCCATCCCAACAACGTGCCGTTCGTGATACTGGGCGCGGCGTTACTGTGGTTCGGGTGGTTTGGGTTTAACGGCGGCAGCGCGCTCGCGGCGAACGGAGTGGCAGTCATCGCGCTCGTAACGACGAACCTCGCAGCCGCGGCGGCCGCAATAACGTGGATGGCCACCGACTGGCTAGCCCGAGGCAAGCCGAGCGCAACTGGAATCGCGATAGGCGCCGTGTGCGGCCTAGTGGCGATAACCCCCGCAGCAGGGTTCGTCAGCCCCCTCGCGGCAATAATCATCGGCGGCGTGGCGGGAGTGCTATGCAACGCCGTGGCAAACTGGCGGGCGAGCCGCCTGGCGTTCGACGACTCGCTCGACGTGTTCGCGTGCCACGGCGTGGGCGGCGTGTGGGGCGCGCTGGCTACAGGCATCTTCGCCAGCACTGCAATCAACCCAGCCGGCGCGAACGGCCTTCTTTACGGCAACCCCGGCCAGTTGATGGTGCAAATAATCGCAGTAGTAGCCGTGGCGGCATTCTCGTTCGCAGGCTCGCTTGCACTGTTGAAAGCAGTCTCGCTGTTCAAGCCACTGCGCGTGAACGCCGAAGCTGAAGAGACAGGACTAGATGAAGCCACGCACGGGGAGGCCGCTTACCGGTAATGCCGCACGTTAAATAAAGGCCATTGCGTAAAGCACCTAAAAACCCGAAGGGCGATAAACCTGAAAAAGTTTGGTGAAGGCACGGAAACCGGCTGCTGCAAGCGCTTCAACCCCGCACCGTGGGACGGCAAGCTCGTGCGCTTCAAAGACAAGCTGTTCCTGAAGGACAAAGTGCTTTGCGCATTCAACATCCCCCTCAACCTCGGCAAAGTGATAGTGCGCGACTTGAAACTCATCGAGAAAGCAGGCGCGCTCGGCGACCAGCTGATGCTCTACAACCCCACAGGGCTCTTCAGCGCGGACGTCCACATCGCCACGCGCAAGCCCGTGCCGGGCGCGCGGATGGAAAAGATCTCCGGAAACTTCCTCTCCAAGGTCTTTGAAGGGAATTACGGCGAAACCGGCAAATGGATCACGCAAATGAACGAACTCGCCCGCAAGCGCGGCAAGACAATCAAGAAGCTGTACTTCTACTACACGACGTGCCCCGCGTGCGCCAAGCACTACGGAAAGAACTACACCGTGCTGCTGGCGCGAGTATAGCTAGTGCCTCAAGCAAGCCCGCCTCAACTCCCGCTCCCCGCCTTTCCAACGGCGTTTAATAACGCCGCTTGCGTGATGGGTGCGTGGATCTGCTAGCCCAGTTCGCCGTGCTGATGGAGTACGCTTACGCATGGTGCACCGCCGCGGCGCTCGCAATAGGCCTGTTGTTCTTCAAAAAGAGGCTCGCGCTCCTGCTCGGCCTGCTGGTCGTGCTGGCGCTCGTGCCGGCGCTGAAACTTTACTACCTTGAAGAACGGCCTTGCGTTGCAGGCGGAGGCTTGTTCCCCTGCCCTGAAGATTTCGGAATGCCTTCAAGCCACGCTGCCGCCGCGGGAGTGTTCGCCGCCGCTGCGGTAGGCTCGCCCGCGTTCTTCATAATACTACCCCTATCCGCGCTCGCGGGCTACTCGCGCGCCTACGCCGGAGTGCATTCGTTCGAACAAGTGGCTGCAGGATTTGCCGTCGGCCTCGCGGCGTACTCGCTCGCGTTGTGGCTGCGCGGAAAACTGAAACGCAGAAGGGAAACGCCAGCGGCGGGTGGAAAAGCTCCGGCACACTCCGCAAGATTCGAACCAAACCAACGGCAGTTCGAACTCAACAGGCAACTCGCGCACGCCGCCTTCGGCCTCGCAGTAATAGTTATAGCCGTTGTTTTAGGGAAGGCCGCGGCAATCGCGTTCCTCCTCGCGTGCGCGGCAGTGGGAATAACTGCGGCACACTTTGAAACCATCGGCACGCGCCTCCCCCTCGTCCACCAGCTCGTAGAAAAGTTCGAGCGCAATGATGCCCCGCCGTTCAAAGGCGCGGTCAACTACGCGGCGGGAAGCTTGTTGGCGGTGACGCTCGCCCCCACGCTCGAGTTCGGCCTGGCGATAGTGGCGATGCTGGCTTTCGGCGACGCGGCCTCCACCATCGCAGGAAAACTGTGGGGCAAGACGAAAGTGCATTGGAACGAACGCAAGACGTGGAAGGGCGCGGTAGCCTTCTTCATTGCAGGGGGAGTTACCGCAATCCCATTCTTGGGGGCTGCCGCCTTTGCTTATTCGCTCGCCCTCGCGCTCGTGGAAACCTTGCCGCTTGACGTTGACGACAACCTCCTTATTCCCGTTGCGGCGCTCGCGCTCAACGCCCTAGCCTCAATTACCGGCGTGGCCGCGATGGTAGGGTTTTAAGCGTTTTCGCAAAGAATAAGCGAAAGCAACGACGATAGGAGGAATTACCGTGCCGGGAATACTGATTGCTTTCGAAGGGATTGACGCGAGCGGCAAAAGCACGCAAGCGAAACTGCTCGCGGAAGCGCTGCGCGCGAAGGGGAGGGCGGTGGTGCTTACGAAAGAGCCGTTCCTCGAACTGCCAACCTTCGCGGGAATCATTGCAGGCGCGGGAAGCGTAAAGACGCACAAGGACGCGGACACGCTCGACGAAATCGGCGGTTACAAGCTGGCGCCCGAGACGGACGTGTTCCTATTCGCGGCCGACCGCGCCGAGCACGTGCACAAAGTAATCAAACCCGCACTGGAAGCCGGAAAGATAGTCATAACCGACCGCTACTACCCGTCAAGCGTGGCATACCAAAGCGTTTTCGGAAAGCTTGACGAAAAGTGGATTGGGGAAGTCAACCGATTCGCCCCCCGGCCCGACGCGATAGTGCTGCTAGACTTGGACGCGGAGAAAGCCGCGGAGAGAACTGCAGGCGGCGCGGAAAGGCGGCTCGCGAGGTTTGAAGTGCTCGAAAAGCAAAAGCTCTTGCGGCAGAAGTACTTGGAGATGGCAGAACGCGGGGAGTGGATTGTCGTGGACGCCTTGCAGCCCGCCGAAACGGTGGCGAAACAAGTGTTGGCTGCGCTGGAAAGCAAACTGGGCGCAAACTTCAAGGCATAAAGCCAATGCGCCTAGTGGCAAAACAACTTTTACCAACTCAAGCAATACGAACTGCGGAATGCTAACGGCGCGCTTAAAAACCACCAGCGAGTAATGAGTGGGATCGCTGGTGGGGAGTTACAGTATCCAAAGGACGGCAGCATATGCTTTACTGCTAGTAATGAGTCTAGCCGGAATTGCAGCGGCATTCCCCGCGTGGGGCAACTGCACCAACCTCGCAGTAAACCCCCTCTGCACGATGAACGGCGACTGTTGGATAAACTCCACGTGCACGATGGCCGGCCAGTACAACTTTACGAACCTAGTAGTAAACAACTCGGCGATAGTATTCGTCGTTGCGTACGACAATACCGGCTACTCGCTGGCGACCAGGACTGCCACCGAAGCGAACGGGTGGAACGGCACGGGAATGCTGGTGCTTAACGTCACGGGGTACGCCGGAATCGCCGCGGGCGCGTCAATAAACGCGAATGGAGTTGGCTACGCGGGCAACGGCACGCCCGGCAACGGCACGGGAGGCGGCAATTCAACCTCAAACAACTGTGGGGGTGGCGGTGGGCACGGCGGCTTGGGCGGCAACAGCAGCGCTGGTTGCGGCGCAGTGGCGTCAGGCGGCGTCTCTTACGACTTGCCTTTCACTCCAAGCGACTTGGGCAGCGGAGGCGGCGGCGCAACGCCAGGCTCGGGAGGCGGCGCGGTAGTAATAACCGCCAACCAATTCCAGCTTAACGGATCCATAAACGCCAATGGTTCCAACCCTACTGGTGGAACCACGGGTGGCGGCGGCTCGGGAGGCACAGTCAAGATAGAAACGAACTCTACGAGCGGGTACGGCTGGATTAACGCCGCAGGCGGCTTGGGCGCAGGCTCGCACGGCGGCGGGGGAGGCGGCGGAAGGATTGCAATACTCTTCAACACCACCCACGGTTTTTACGCCAACAACACGAACGTAACCGGCGGTTCAGGCATCAACTACGGCCAGACTGGAACGGTGATAGTAGTAAACCGCAGCGCATCGGACGCTTGGGTCGTGAACAACTTCACGCTCCGCGGCAATGAAGGGGTTAACTACGACTTGACGCCAAGGTACGACGGAAAATACTTCCTAAACAACTTCAACATAACCACCGGCACGACAGCACAATTTGTGAACAACCACACCGGCGACAACGCGCAAGGCATAACCCTCAACCTAACCGGAAACTTCACGCTCGAAA
>ERZ1292640.1576-Hain-H43-02um-R1-1576-length-18699-cov-9_pt1 | contig 18699 bp, 15 predicted proteins | sample MGYA00564404_ERZ1292640 | MGnify/ENA primary metagenome ERZ1292640 (study PRJEB36523, sample SAMEA6512636) | groundwater metagenome | collected 2019-01-08 | study: AquaDiva: Metagenomics assemblies of 32 groundwater samples
GCCGATCCGGCGCCGCCGCTCAAGGGCGTGAAGTCCGAGATGGTCACCTACACGCGGCCCGACGGCGTGCAGATGCGCGCCACCATCCACACCCCGCCCGGGTGGACGCCAGACCAGGGCCGCCTGCCCGCGTTGTTGTGGGCCTATCCGCAGGAGTTCGCCGATCCGAAGATGGCCAGCCAGGTCACCGGCTCGCCGTACCGGTTCACGACGCCCGGTTGGAGCACGCTGCACATGCTGTTTCTCACGCAGGGCTTTGCGGTCATCGACGATCCGAAGATGCCCATCGTCGGCCCCGGCGAGACCGCCAACGACACCTACGTCGAGCAGCTCGTGGCCAGCGCGCGCGCTGCCGTCGACAAGGCCGCCGCCATGGGCGTGGTCGACCCCGATCGCGTTGTCGCCGGGGGCCACAGCTACGGCGCCTTCATGACCGCCAACCTGCTGGCGCATTCCGACATCTTCCGCGCCGGCATTGCCCGCAGCGGCGCCTACAACCGCACGCTGACGCCGTTCGGCTTCCAGAACGAGGAACGCACCTTCTGGCAGGCGCCGCAGCTGTACTCGCGCATGTCGCCGTTCAACCATGCCGACCTTATTAAGGAGCCGATCCTGCTGATCCACGGCGAGGCCGACGACAACGCCGGCACCTATCCGATCCAGTCGGAGCGCTTCTACCGCGCCCTCAAGGGCCACGGCGCGACCGTCCGTTACGTCACGCTGCCGCACGAAGCGCATGGCTACGTCGCCCGCGAGTCGGTGCTGCATACCGTGGCCGAGATGCTGAACTGGGCCAACGAGTGGGGCAAGAGCGCCAAGCCCCGGACGACGGCCACGCAACAGAGGTAGGCTTGAGTCCTGGGGCTTGAGGCTTGGGCCTCCCAAGTCCCAGGCCCCAGGCCGTTATAATCAAGTTCTCCCCCCGGAGATGACAGACATGACACGGTTCATCCTCTCGGCGTTCCTCGTCCTGGGTCTTGCGGCCCCTGCGTTTGCTGATGTCACCGTCAAGGCCACCGCCAGCGGCAAGGGGATGGGCATGTCGGCCGGCATGACCACCACCACCTACATCAAGGGCAACAAGATGCGGACCGACACCGTGATGGGTGACACCACCCGCACGATGATCTTCGACGTCGACAACCAGCGCCTGTACTCGTTCGACTCCAAGAAGAAGGAAGCCGACGCCTGGGACATGCAGGCATTTGGCGCCAACATCACCAGCGCGGTTGACACCAGCGGCATGAAGTCGTCGATCAAGGCCAACGGCCAGACCAAGCAGTTGCTCGGCAAGACCGCCACCGGCTACGACATGGAAGTGATCGTGCCGGCCACGCTCGGCGGCGCCAGCGGCATGAAGATGACCATCACGATGAGCGGCCCGATCTGGATCGTCAAGGGCGCGCCCGGCACCGCCGAGTACATCGGCTTCTACAAGGGCGCCGTCGAGAAGGGCTGGATCTTCAGCGACCCGCGCGGCGCCAAGGGCCAGCCCGGACAGGCCAAGGCCATGGCCGAGATGTACAGGCAACTGGCGGCCACCGGCGGCATTCCGTACGAGATGGAAACCAACATGAAGATGGGCGGCGACGGCCCGATGGCCGGCATGATGGCCAAGATGGGCAACATGTCGTCGACCAGCACCGTCACGGCCGTGGAAACCGGCGCGCTTGCCGCCGACCTGTTCGCGCCGCCGGCGGGCTACAAGATCAAGGAACAAAAGTAAGGCTTGTCTTCTTTCCTCTCGCAGCTGCGGCGCGAGTCCACCAGCGTGGTCGCCGTCGAGCTCCGCCCGCCGCGGGCGGAGCTCGAGTCGGCGGAAGGCATGGACGCGTGGATTGACACCTACCACGCGATCCGCTCGCTGACCCGGCACGACGTCCGCGTGATGGTGACCGACAGCGCCGTCGGCGCGCAGGAAGAGAACAACCTGCGCCACCTGGTGAACAACCTCGGCGACACGGTCGGCCGCCACCAGATCATCCCGTTCCTCACCACCAAGCACTCGCTGGAGTTCTGCCTGGCGTACGCCGATCAGACGGCGCAGAGCGGCTTTCCCTCGCTGGTGGTGCTGGGCGGCGACAAGCACGTCGGCCGGCCTCGGTGCCTCGAGCACGCCTGGCAGCTGCGCCAGTTGATTCGCCAGCGGCACCCGGAGCTGGAACTGGGCGGCTGGGCCAATCCCATCGCCAACCCGCAGGGACAGGTGGCGTTCCTGCTGGACCAGCACGTCAGCGCCGACTTCTACCTGACCCAGATCGTGTCGCACCACCAGGCCGATCGCGTCGGCGCGTTTCTCGACGCCGGCCGCAGCAGCGGCCTGGAGCTGCCGGGCGTGTTCGGCGTCTTCTACTACCGCAGCGCCAACCCGAAGACGCTCGACATCCTCAACCAGTTCCTGCCGGTGCCGGTCGAAGAGCTGAAGGCCGAGTTCGCGTCGGGCGCCACGCCGATCGACGTCTGCGCGCGCACCATCCGATCGCTGATCGATTTGGGCGCGAGACACTTCTACGTCAGCAACCTGCCCACCAGGAAGACCGCCGCCACGCTGACCGCCATACTCGATAAGGCGGGCGTGACTGCAGCATCTCGATAACTGATAACAGCCCGTCAGCGTTTACAATATCCGGATGGGTAAATTCTACGACTCCGTCCCCGTCTCGGCCATCGTCCGCATCCGCGACATGATGTACACCGTCAAGGATCCGTTCCGGCTCGATCAGGGTGATGTGTCGTTCGACGCGCCCGACACCTTCAAGGCGGCCGTCGCGCAGGCGATGAAGGACAACCGCACCCATTACCTCCCCACTGCCGGCATTCCGCAACTGCGGAAGGCGGTGGCCGAGAAGATGCGGAAGAAGAACGGCATCCCCATCGGCTCGGACGATGAGGTGCTGATCACCAATGGCGGCACGCACGGCCTGTACGCCGTGATGCATGCGCTGCTCGAGCCCGGTGACGAGATGATCGTGCCCGGACCGGAATGGCCGCCGACCATGGCCATCTGCCAGGCCGCGCAGGGCGTGCCGGTGCAGGTGCCGCTGCGTGAAGAACTCGGCTGGCGCTGGAACCTCGACGAGGTCGAGAAGGCGATCACGCCGAAGACCCGCGTGCTCTACCTGAACTCGCCGAACAACCCGACCGGCGGCATCCTCACGCGCGCCGACATCGAGCGGCTGGCGGCCATTGCCCGCGAGCGCAACCTGTGGGTAATCTCGGACGAGGCGTACGAAGACCTGCTCTTCACCGGCGAGCACGTCAGCATCGCCTCGCTGCCGGGAATGTACGAGCGCACCATCCCGGTCTACACCATGAGCAAGTCGTACGCGATCACCGGCGTGCGCGTCGGCTATTTCGCGATCCGCGACAAGGCGTTGCTGGCCCGCGCGCTCAAGATCGTCCTCTACACGACCAGCAACGTGTCGTCGATCGCGCAGTACGGCGCCGTCGGCGCGATCGAGGGCCCGCAGGACTGCATCAGCGAATTCCGCGACGAGCTGAAGGCCCGCCGCGACCTGTTCTACAAGGGCCTGGCCGAAGCGGCGCCCGGGGTGTTCTCGGGCACCCCGCCCGACGGCGCGTTCTACGCCTTTGTGAAGATCAATGCCGACTGGGCGAAGGACGCCGGCATCACGGGCGATTCGCTGTCGTGGGCCATGGCCGAGCACCTGATCAAGCACGGGCGCATCGGCTGCGTGCCCGGCGTCGACTTCAGCGCCGCGTGCGAAGGCTACATGCGCTTCTGCACCGGCCGCAGCCGCGAAGAGCTTACCGGGGCGCTGGCCTCGATGAAGGAAACCTTCTCGCGCGTGTCCGTCCGGTAGGCAGCTGGCCGCGAATCACAGGCCGAACTGCCGGAAATGATGGTCGGTGTGCCGCGCGATCAGCACGCCGTAGGCCCGATGCGTCAGCTTGCCGAAGGCGGGATGGTCCTGCAGCTTCGTCTGCGGCGTCACCGCGGCCAGCCGCGCCAGCAGCTCCACATAGGCTTTCTGCTCGTCGGCGAGGTTCGCGCTGTCGCAGCGCGCAATCAGCTCCGGCGCGGTCGGCGCGCCCTTGGGAAACGGCGCAACGTAGATGATCAACTGCTTGATCGGCGTGAACCGGATCGGCAGGTTTTTCGGCTTCACGTACAGCTCGCCGAGCGCCATGCGGTAGCTGTCGTTGACGTGGGCTAGCATGCCGGTCGCGTTCAGCTTGCCCCACGCCGGCTTGGCGTCGGCGTTCAGCCGCTTGACGCGGTCGGCGAGCGCGGCGCGAAATGACGAGTCCCATGCAGTGGCCATGCGGTTTCTCCTGTGGTGTCCGGCTTCAGCCGGACCCTACTTGACGTGACGTCCGCCGTCGACACGAATCGTTTCTCCGGTGACGAAGTCCGACTGGACCAGGAACATCACCGTCTTGGCAATCTCGGCTTCGCCGCCCCAGCGGCCCAGCGGCGTATTCTGCACCACCGACTTGCTTTCTTGCGCGCTCATGCCGGGCGGCGCCAGGATCGGGCCGGGCGCGACGGCGTTCACCAGGATCTGGTCGGCGGCCAGTTCGAGCGCCAGCGCCTCGGTCAGCGCCTTCACGCCGGCCTTGGCCACGTAGTACGGCAGGAACCCCGGGTAGCGCGGCCGCCCGCTGGCCACCACCCAGTCGGCGAAGTTGATGATGCGGCCGCCACCGACGCGCTTCATCACGATCGCCGCCGCGCGCGAGAACAGGAACGACGCGCGCAAGTCCACCGCCATCTGGCGGTCCCAGTCCGCCGCCGTCAACTGGTCGAACGGCTTCGAGCCGTAGAGCGACGCCATGTTGATCAGGATGTCGAGCCGGCCCAACTGCGCGACCGTCGTCTCGACTGCTTGCGCGCAGTCCAGCTCGCTCGAGACGTCGGCCTGCACCAACACGGCCCGGCGGCCGAGTGCGCGAACCGCCTCCGCCGTCGCGTCGGCCTCGGCGCGCGACCGGTTGTAAACCAGCGCCACATCCGCGCCGGCCCTGGCAAGCGTGGTGGCCACGACGGCGCCAATGCGCTTGCCGCCCGTGAGGAGGACGACCTTGCCGTTCAGTTCCATGAGTCCACTGAGAATAGTTCAATCCGCCCGCCCGGTACCGTGGGCACTCCAGGCACCCTAAGCACCATACGTTCTTCGTAATCCCTTTCGGGCCGCGTAACTGAATCCAGCGTGGCTGTGCCGACAAGTGCTTGTGTTATCAGGTCTTGGCGCTTGGCCCGCATCCTGCTTCATCGCCTGCGCGCCACAGGTTTCCTTGGGCGACAAAGGAGCGATTGAGATGCAACGTGTACTGACTCTGGCGATGGCGGGCGTGTTGGCACTGCTGGTTTCCACGCAGGCGCAGGCCCAGACCTACAACTTCACGGCAACCCTGCACGGCGGCAACGAGACCCCGGCCGTCAGCACCGGCGCGGCGGGCACCGCCACGGCCACCTTGAACGCCACAACCGGCGTGCTGACGTATCGGGTCGAGGTCTACAACATGCCGGTGGGCACCACGGCCGGGCACATCCACGTCGGCGCCGCCGGCGTCTCCGGCCCGACGGTGATCAACTTCACCGTCTCGACCGGCATCTCGAACGATTTCGCGATCACCGGCACGGCGACGTCGGCCGAACTGACGCTGCGCGCGGCCCAGGGCATTGGCTCGTGGGACGACTTCCAGCAGGCGCTGCTGCTCGGCAACCTGTACATCAACGTGCACAGCACCAACAATCCCGGCGGCGAAATCCGGGGCCAGTTGACTCGCGTGCAGTAACGGCTTGGGGCTTGGGACCTGGGACTTGGGCGTGCCAAGGCCTCAAGCCTCAGGCCCCAAGCCTTCTTAATTCTTGGGTTTCCAGCCCCAGAAGCGGAGGATGGTATAGACGGCCTTGAAGGCATCCTTCAAGCCGATCTTCTTCCCCTCTTCGTAGGTCCGGCCGTTGTACGAGATGGGCACCTCGTAGATGCGCGCGCGCATCGCGGCCATCTTCTGCGTGATCTCCGGCTCGATCCCGAAGTCCTTCGACTGCAGGTCGAGGCGATCGGCGAACTGCCGCACCATCACCTTGTAGCAGGTCTCCATGTCGGTCAGGTTCAGGTCACTGAACATGTTGGAGAGCATGGTCAGCATGCGATTGCCGACCGAGTGCCAGTAGTACAGCACGCGGTGGCCGCGGGCGTGGCCGAGAAACCGCGAGCCGTACACCACGTCGGCCTGGCCATCGAGGATGGGCCGGATCAGCACGGGGTATTCGTTGGGGTCGTACTCGAGGTCGGCGTCCTGGATGATGACCATGTCGCCGGTCGATTCGCGGATGCCGCGCCAGACCGCCGCGCCCTTGCCCTGGTTGTGCGGCTGGAACAGCACGCGCACACCGTCCTTGCCGTCCAGTTCCTTCAGGATGTCCCGCGTCCCATCCTTCGACCCATCGTCGACGATGACCAGTTCCCTCTCGACGGGACCGAGGTCCACGGCGAGCACGCGCGCGACGATGGTGCGGATGGTGGCCTGCTCGTTGTAAGCAGGCATGACGACGCTGAGTTTCATGAGGCCGAGAAAGTGTAACTCATGAATGGGGCAGGTGAGGCGGGTGAGGCGGGGTGGGGCGGGTGGGGCAGGTGAGGCGGGTGAGGCGGGTGAGAGCCAACCGGCCCGACCCGCCCGACCCGCCCAACCAGCCCTGCTACGCGAGAACCTTGATCACGACGCGGCGGTTCTGCGCGCGGCCGTCGCGGGTGTTGTTCGGCGCCACCGGCTTCTCTTCGCCGTAGCTGATCACGTTGATCTTGTGCAGCGGCACCTGGTGCTTCTCGTAGAGATAGCGCTTCACGGCTTCGGCGCGCAGCAGGCCGAGCGACTCGTTGTACTTCGCGTCGCCGACGTTGTCGGTGTGGCCTTCGATCTCCACCCAGACGGCCTTCTTGTCGGCCTTGAGGGTGTTCACCATGTTGTCGATCGCGGCGGTCGCATCTTCGGGCAGTTCGGCCTTGCCGAGCTTGAACTGACCACGGTCCTCGCTGAGCACGGTCGTGAAGATCAGCTTGCGGGTTTCGGCTTCAATGCCGGCGGCGCGGCGTTCGGCGGTCGTGCCGACTTCCGCTGCCTTGCTGGCCGCGGCGGCGGCGGCGGCGTTGGCCTTCGAGGCGGAGTCGGCGGCCGCGGCGGCCTTCGAGTCCACTTCGACAATGCGGCCTTCGGCCGTGCGCACGCGTTCCTGGGTCTCTTCGAGCGACTTGCCCATTGTGCCGACCTTGTCGTTCACTTCGCCCACCGAGGTGCGCACGAACTTCTTGGTGGCGCACGCCGGCGCGACGCCGAGCGCGAGCGTGAAAACACCGACAACAAACAGGGAGTTACGCATCATCAATTCTCCTTGCGATCAATCACGAGATCGCCCATCACCAAATTCCGGATCACAAATCACCAACTGACCAAGTCACCAAATCCGCTATCGACTGCCCGGCCCGGCGACGTAGCCGCCACGGGTCCGCACCACGAAGTCCTTCTGCGACGTCCGAATCTCGAGGGGGTGCCACCCGGGCGCTGCGCCTGGCTCGAACGCGATCAGATACAGGTGGCGCAGTTCGTCGATCACCGCGCGCGCGGCCTTGAAGGCCGAGGCCGAGGTGCTGCTGTAGTGCAGCGCGCCGCCGGTCCACCGCGCGAGGTCTTCAATGGTGCCAATCGACGCGGGGGCCTGCCGCTGTGAGCCCGGGGTGGCGCGATCGGAGCCCGGATCGTCGATGGGCAATACCGTGGCGATGATGTAGACCGGCACGTCGATGGCCGCAGCAGTGGCCGAGACCTGGGCCGGTGTCAGCAGGCTCGAGGTATCGATGCCGTCGGTCAGCACCACCACCGCGCGGCGGGCCATCGGGCGGGTCGCCACCCGCTCGGCCGCCGCCGAAATCGCGTCATGTAACGAGGTGGCCCCGAATGGATCGACCTCCCCCAGCGCACCCTTGAGGGCACGCGTATCGACCGTAAACGGGGCCACCTCGCGTAGCCGGCTGTCAAAAGCAAACAGCCCGGCTTCGTCGCGGCCTTCATCCAGCGATGACAACAGATGGAAGGCCGCAAATCTGGCGGCGGTCGTGCGATCGGCAACGTCCATGCTGCCGCTCACGTCGAAGAGAATCGCCAGGCTCAAGGGTGCCCGTTCCGAGCGGAATTCGTTGATCGCGCGGCGTTCGCCGCGGTCGATCACCTCGAAGTCCTGCTTGGTCAGGTTGGTCACGAGTCGTCCTTTGTTATCGCGCACCGCCGCGCTTACCGTGACAAGGTCTACACCCGATCGAAACGTTGCCTGCTTCTCCGCCGGGGCACCCGCGCCGGGGTGGTCCGCGGCCTCCTGCGCCCACCCGGTGACAGGTTGGCTGACAATCGCGAGGGCCAGGAGGAACCGCCGCATGCCCGACCTATAACCAAGTTCCTTGCCAAACAGGTAACCCATTTGTATTCAGCAGTTTAACTGAAACAGCCGGGTTTGAACAGGTCTCGAGACGATGTAAGGGTGTAGCAATTACATGGCGTTGCGGGGCGGGTGCGGCGGCGTAGGTCTGGTAAAGCGGATCCTACCAGCCCGACCTGCCGGACCAGCCCTACCTGCTAAGATCGCGCTCGATGTCTGTTGTCACCAGCGCGATCCGGACCGCCAAGCGAGTCGACCGATTTACTTACGCCATCCGCAACATCGTCGCGGAGGCCAAGAAGGTCGAACAGACCGGGATGACGGTCCGCTACCTGAACATCGGCGATCCGAACCAGTTCGGGTTTCTCACGCCGCCGCACCTGATCGACGCGGTGGCCAAAGCGATGCGCGATGGACACAACGGCTACACGCCGTCGCCAGGCATTGCCGAAGCGCGCGAGGCGGCGGCCGCCGATTTCGTCGCCCGCGGCGTCAACGTCTCGGCGGATCGTGTGTTGATCACGTCGGGCACGTCCGAGGGCATCGAGCTGGCCCTCACCGGCATCGTCGATGAAGGTGAAGAGGTGCTGGTGCCGTCGCCGACCTATCCGCTCTACACCGCGGTGCTGGCGAAGATCGGCGCGCAGCCGGCGTATTACCGCACCGACCACACGCGCGACTGGCAGCCGGATCTCGATCACATCCGCAGCCTGATCAACGCGAAGACGCGCGCGCTCGTGGTGATCGATCCCAACAACCCGACCGGGGCGATTTATCCCGGGCCCATGCGGCGCGCGCTGATCGCGCTGGCCGAAGAGCATGGGCTGGTGATTCTCGCGGACGAAGTCTACGGTGATCTCGCCTACGACGGCCCGGTGCCGCCGATGGCGGCGCTCGACAACGACGCGCCGATCATTTCGTACTCGAGCCTGTCGAAGGCGTATCTCGCGCCCGGCTGGCGCGCCGGCTGGATGGCCGTAGGTTCGTCGCCGCGCCTCGACCCGGCGCTGGCGGCGATCAAGAAGCTCGCCGACGGACGCCTGTGCAGCCCCGGCCCCATGCAATACGCCGTGACCGCGGCGCTCACCGGCGACCGCTCGCACCAGGTGTCGTTCCGCCGGCAACTGCGCGAGCGCGCGGAGCTCACCACCGCGCGCATGAACGCCATCCCCGGCATGTCCTGTGTCGCGCCGCGCGGCGCGTTCTACGCCATGCCGAAGGTCGAATTGCCAAAGGGCAAGACCGACGTCGATTTCGTGCTGGGCCTGCTGCGCTCGAAAGGCATTCTCTGCGTCTACGGCTCCGGCTTCGGCACCGCTCTCGAAGACGGCTTCTTCCGCATCGTCTTCCTGGCGAGCCCGAACGAACTCGGCACCATCTATGACGATGTGGCTGCGTTCACGAGGGAGTTCCTTGACGCCTGACGACTCGCGCGCGATTGTGAGGTACGCGGTGTTCAGCACGGCTGTCGCGGTCGTGTTGATGTGGGCGCTGTACCAGGTCCGCTCCGAGATTCTCCTGCTGTATGTCAGCGCGCTGTTCGCGACCGGCCTGGCGCCGCTCGTCCGGATGATCGAGCGGCGGCGCATCCTGCTCGCCGGCAAGCGGCGCATTCCGCGCTCGGCGGCCATTCTCGTCATCTACGGCACCGTGCTTGGCCTGCTGGCGGCGCTGGCCGCGGCCGTCGTACCGCCGCTGATCGATCAGGGCCGGCAGTTATGGGCCGACCTGCCGACGCGGCTCAACCTGCTGCAGCAGAAGCTGGTGGAGTGGGGCGTCATGCCGGCCGGCACGTCGTTCGCCGAGTTGTTGAAGCAAGCGCCGGTGTCGGGCGGCACCGACGCCGTCACGACCGTCCTCGTCGCGATCTGGAGCATTGTCGGCGGCGTGTTCGGTGTGGTCACCATCCTGCTGCTGACCTTTTACCTGCTGGTCGACTCCGAGCACCTGTTCAACCTGTTCGTTCGGCTGTTTCCGCGATCGCAGCGGCAGCAAGTCTCGAACGTGGGCGAGCTGATGGCGGTGAAGATCAGCGCCTGGCTCGGTGGCCAGATCCTGCTGGGCTTCATCATCGGCATCATGTCGGCAATCGGTCTGGCGTTGCTGGGCGTGCCGTATTTCTTCGTGCTCGCGGTGATTGCAGGTGTCGGCGAGATGATTCCGATGGTGGGACCGCTGCTCGCAGCCGTGCCGGCGGTGGCGGTCGCCTTCACGGTGTCGCCCAGCCTGGGCCTGGCGGTCGCGCTCTTCTGCTGGGGGGTCCAGCTGCTCGAGAACAACTTCCTGGTACCGAAGGTGATGAGCCAACAGGTGGGCCTCAGCGCCATCACCGTGATCGTCGCGCTGATCATCGGCAGCTCGCTGCTCGGACTGGCAGGCGCGCTGCTCGCCGTGCCGACCGCGGCGATCCTCCAGGTGTTGTTCGAAGAACTGGTGCTCGCCGAAAAGGAAGCATGAGGTTCAAAAGTGGACCTGCTGCACTTGTTGCGTTTCTTGGATATTTCGTAATTTCTCTCGTTCTCACCTGGCCGCTCGTGCTAGGCCTCGGGCGCGACGTGCCCGGAGACCTCGGCGACTCTCTCCTCAACATGTGGATCCTGGCGTGGGGCGCGGAGCACCTGCCGCAGTTGCTGACCGGCGCTCTGAGCTGGTCGCAGTTCTGGGATGGCAACATCTTCCATCCCTCGCCTCTCGCGTTGTCGTTGTCAGAGCACTTGTTCGGCCAGGTGCTGCAGATTCTGCCGGTGTACTGGCTGACCGGCAACATCATCCTCTGCTACAACCTGCTGTTCATCTCCACCTTCGTGCTGTCGGCCTTCGGTACCTATTTGCTCGTGCACGATCTCACGGGCGATCGCCGCGCCGCGTTGGTTGCCGGACTGGTCTACGGATTCCTGCCATACCGAATTGCCTCGGTCCCCCATCTGCAGGTCATCAGCTCGCAGTGGATGCCGTTTGCGCTCTATGGCCTGAATCGGTTTGTCACCACGCATTCTTTCAAGGCGCTGGCCGCCGGCACCGCGGCCCTCGTGATGCAGAACTGGTCGTGCGGTTATTACCTGCTTTACTTCGCGCCGTTCGCGCCGCTGTTCGTCCTGCATCGCATGTGGATCTCGCCGAAGGCGGATACCGTACGCACCTGGCTCGGCTGGATGGCGGCCGCAGCGGGCACCCTGATTTTGACGTTGCCGTTCCTGATGCCTTATCTGGAGGCGCAGCGAGTGTTCGGCTTCTCGCGGCCGTTCGGCGAGGTGGTGGGCTTCTCGGCCAACGTTTGGTCGTACCTCACCGCTTCCGAAAACGTGTGGCTCTGGGGCAAGACGCTGCGCTATTACACGCGGCCAGAGGGCGAGACGTTCCTCGGCTTCGTTGCGTGGCTGCTCGCAATCGCCGCCGCGGCGGCGTTGGTGCGGCGCGAGGTCGCCGCCGATCCGTCGCGTGGCGATCGGCGCCGGTGGGTGCGGGTGCTGCTGGTCGTAATGACCGCTGCGGCCGTCATCCAGTTCGCCGCCCTTGCGAGCGCGGTGACGTTCGGGGGCTTCGATCTCAGGATCTTCGGCGCGACCATCAGCGCGCGGACGCCGCAGCGGCTGTTGATGCAGTTTGTCGCCTGCGCCGGGTTGGTGCTGGCGCTCTCGCCGCGCGCGCGCGCCGTGCTGGGCCGGTTGGTCCGCACGCCGCTGTTCTTCTTCGCGGCGGCCACGCTCCTGGCCATGTGGCTGTCACTCGGTCCGGCGCCAAGCGCCGGCGACTCCCGCGTGTCGGGCCTCGGCATCTACTCGGCGCTGTACAACTACGTGCCGGGGTTCGACGGCGTGCGCGTGCCGGCGCGCTACGCGATGATCGCGGGACTGTTCCTTGCGGTGATGGCGGGTTACGGCGTTTCGGCGGTGATGGTCCCCGCCTTTCCCGTCCGCCGTAGCCTTGGCGAAGGTGGAAGGCGGACTCTTGCGACAGCCGTTATCGCTGTCTTGATCCTCATTGATGGCGCCGCCATTCCGATGGAAATGAACCGCACCTGGGCGCAAAACGAGGCCACGCCGCCGGCGCGCGTGTATCCGGCGTCGCAAGCGCCCCCCGTCTACCAGCGCATTGCCGCGCTGCCGGCCGGCTCGACCATCACCGAGTTCCCCTTCGGCGACCCCGCCTGGGAAATCCGCTACGTCTATTACGCGGCCACGCACTGGAAACCGATCACCAACGGCTACAGTGGCAGCTTTCCGCCCGACTACTCTGCCCGGGTCGCGCGGCTGCAGCGTGTCGCCGCCGACCCTGAGGCGTCGTGGCAGTCGCTGCTCGATTCCGGCAGCACGCATGTCGTCCTGCACCCGGCTGCTTTTGCGAATCCGGCTGACGCCGAGCTGGTCCGTGGCTGGTTGACGGCGCACGGCGTCCGCATCCTCGAACAGTTCCCGGACGGCGATACACTGTTCGCGTTACCGTGATTCCCTAGTCCCTAATCCCTGATCCCTGATCCCCGAACCATATGCGCACCGATCCTCTCGCGTTTCTCAACGCCGAACTGACATCGCTCAAAGAACAAGGCCTGTATCGCAAGCTCCGGATTCTCGAAGGCGAGCCGGCCGCCCATGCCGTCTTCGACCACAAGTCGGTCGTCAACCTCTCATCCAACAACTACCTCGGCCTCGCCACGCACCCCCGGCTGAAGCAGGCGGCGCTTGATGCCGTCGCGAAGTACGGCGTCGGCTCGGGCGCCGTGCGCACCATCTCGGGCACCATGGAAATGCACATGGAGCTCGAACGCCGGCTGGCCGCCTTCAAGCACGTCGAATCCGTTGTCGTCTTCCAGAGCGGCTTCGCCGCCAACGCCGGCACCGTGTCGGCGGTGCTGACCAAGGACGATGTGGTGGTGTCGGATGAGCTGAATCACGCCAGCATCATCGACGGCTGCCGGCTGAGCCGCGCCGCCATCAAGGTGTTTCCCCACAAGGACATCGACGCCGCCCGCAAGATTCTCAACGACCTGCCGGCGTCGCAGCGCAAGATCCTGATCACCGACGGCGTGTTCTCCATGGAAGGCGACCTCGGCCCGCTCCCCGACCTGTGCACCATCGCCGAGGAGTACGGCGCCATCATGATGGTCGACGATGCGCATGCGAGTGGCGTGTTCGGCAAGAACGGTAGCGGCACGGTCGACCACTTCAAGTGCCACGGCCGCGTCGACATCCAGGTCGGCACGCTGTCGAAGGCTGTCGGCGTGCTGGGCGGCTACGTCGCCGGCACCGGCGCGCTGATCGACTTCCTCTATCACCGCGCACGGCCGTTCCTGTTCTCGACCTCGCATCCGCCGGCCGTCACCGCCGCCTGCATTGCCGCGCTCGACGTGCTCGAATCCGAGCCGCAGTGGATGGAGCAGTTGTGGGACAACACCCGGTTCTTCAAGGCGGGCCTCGAGTCGCTCGGCTTCAACACCGGCGTCAGCGAAAGCCCGATCACGCCGGTGATCGTCGGCCAGGCCGCCACCGCCGCGAAGATGTCCGACGCCCTCTTCGCCCAGGGCGTGTTCGCCCAGAGCATCGGGTTCCCGACAGTGGCCCGCGACAAGGCCCGTTTGCGCACGATCGTTGCCGCCACGCACACCAAGCAGGACCTGCAGTACGCCCTGGACATGTTTGCCAGGGTGGGCAGGGAACTTGGGGTAATCAGCTAACGTCCGAGTTAAAGGGCCAAGCAGCCGACCCATGCCAAAGGCGTTCTTCAAGCGTTACACGCACGACCTCACCTCCGACGAGCTGGGGAAGCTGTTCACGCGCGAGACGCCGGAGGCCTATCGCTTCTTCGCCAAGGGCATCAACACCGCCGAGCTCGAAGGCCTGCCCTGGTACAAGAAGGCGACGAAGTACGGGCAAGGGTTCTTCCTTGCGTTCACCATGCGCCTGTCGCCCGCGCGGCGGTTGATGTACGGCGTCTCGCTGGCGTTCTCGGTGATCGGCCTGATCCAGCTGTTCCGCGGCTTCGGCCTCATGCGCGTCCCGGTGCCGATCGCCCTGTTCTTCATCCACGTCCGCGTGCCGGCGCCGCTGTTCAGCGACGGCACGCTGTGGCTGCTCGGCGGCTTCCTGCTGATGAACCTGCTGGTGCTGCTGGAGGTCGCCGACCGGCTGTCGCTGAAGCGCGACCTCGAAGTGGCGCGCGAGATCCAGCAGGCGATGCTGCCCGAGGGCACGTGGTCGGGACCGGGCGTCGAGGCGTTCGGCCTGACCAAGCCCGCCAATACCGTGGGCGGCGACTTCTACGACATCCTGCCGCAGCCCGACGGAACGGTGCTCGTCGCGCTCGGCGACGTGGCCGGCAAGGCCAGTCCGGCGGCGCTACTCATGGCGCTGCTGCTCGCCATTCTCCGCACGCTCGTCGATGAAGGACTGCCGCTACCGGCGCTCGTCAAGCGCCTGAACCTGCAGGTCTCCAGGCACGCGCCGGCGTCGCGCTTCATCACGCTGTTCCTCGCCTCCTACACCCCCGCCACGGGGCGCCTCGAGTTCGTCAACGCCGGCCAGACACCTCCGCTGCTCCGCCGGCAAAATGGAACCATTGAACGGCTGATGAGCGGCGGTGTCGCGCTCGGCATGTTCGAGGGCAGCGAGTACGAGTCGGGCGTAGCGCAGCTGAACCCGGGCGACGCGCTGCTCATGTATAGCGATGGCCTGACCGAGGCGGAAAGCCCCGATGGCACGCCGTTCGACGAAGCCGGGCTGGAACGAACCCTGGCGCTGTATGCCGGCGCGTATCAGCAATCCGCCGCGGGAGACCTGGGACGGGCCGTGTTCGACGCCGTCGAGCGGCACCGCCGGGATCAGCGGCTCGCCGACGACCTGACGGTGCTGGTCTTGAGCCGGCTTGCCCTGAGCGAGCACGGCGGGCCGAATGGGCTCGCCTTGCCGGCCACCACCTGAAACGCGGCGCGGCGCGGCGATCCGGGCGCTCATGGACGAATCCGGACATCCTATGGAATTCCGATAGCCTCGTTCGTCCCACCGGAGTCTAATACCTGACTGGAAGTCGGGAATGCTTGCACGCCTTCTTGCCTTGATCGCCCTTTGCGCCGGACCCGCCTTCGCGGGACAAGTGCCCGCCGGGGCACAAGACGCTGAAGAACTGTCTCTGCAGGCGTTCATGCAGGCGGTGGAAACCGCCATTTCGACCATGGATCGCAATCGCTGGGTGGAGCTGCTGTCGCCCCTCGCCAATCGCGAGCAGTCACTGCAGTTCTTCGACGCCATGGTCCCCCAGGGCATCACCCGCGTCGTCATCAAGGAGCGCGACCGCGCGCCGATGCAGGGAACCCTGCCGGGCGAGGGCTATCGCCTGGTGCTCGAAGTGTTCCAGGAGACGGGCAATCGCGGCCGGATCGCAACCTGGCGGCTCGACATCCGCCGCCCGCGCGGCGACGACATCGGCAGTCAGCCGTGGCGCATCCAGAGCGAGGACCGGCTGGCGTCGATCGAGGGGCTGCACCGGCTGGCGCTACATGGCGACCAGCAGTACGTCGCGCGCAACCTGGTGCTCACCGCCGTCGACTTCACGCTGCGCCTGCCCGAAGGCGACGTGTTCGTGGCCGAAACCACCGAGGGCGTGACCGCGCTGGTGCTGATTGGCGACGGCACCATGTTGTTCGAGCCGGCGCCGAAGGAAGAGAGGGGCCAGTTGCGGCTGTTTGCCGGCACCGAGTCGCTCGACACGCCGTTCACCATGGCCTTTGTCCGCATCAACCCCTACGAGTTCGAGCAGCGCGTGGCCGAGAACATGCTGTCGGCCGTGCCGGTGGATCCGCGGTCGTTGCGGCGGGCGCAAGGCATCTTCGACGAAGACGTCGCCAAGTCGTTCAATCTCGACCTGAGCGACCTGAGCCGCGAGGTCTGGTCGCTGCTGCCGCAGCCCGGCGACTTTGTCGCCGAGGTGCGTACGCGGCGCTTCGACCCCCTCACCTACGCCCGGTCGAGCGGCGAGCCCGAGGACGTGTCGCTGTTCCAGCGCTCCCGGCGCCGCAACATCGCGGCCTACGCGTCGGAGCAGAAGCTGTCGAGCCGGGGCCGCTTTTACAACGAAGACGACCTGATCGACTACGACATCACCGACTACGAGATCGACGCGCAGTTCTTTCCCGAGCGCGAATGGATGGAGGGCCGCACCCGCCTCCAACTGCGCGTCAAGTCGCACGCGCTGGGCGTACTCACGCTGCGCTTTGCCGACACGCTGAACGTGTTGTCGGTCACGAGCGAGGAGTTCGGCCGCCTGCTGTTCCTGCGCGTGCGCAACCAGAACGCCGTGCTGATCAACCTGCCGTCACCCGTGGCGCGCGACTTCCCGCTCACGTTGACGCTAAATTATGCCGGCCGGCTGGCGCGCACCAGCATTCACGACGAGTCGATCGACGTCGGTGGAGGCAACCCTTTCTTGTCCGCCGAAGCGCGCAGCGCGAAGGTGGAAGGGTTGCCTGAGCAAGGCCAGCGCAGCACGCAACCGGAAGATGTGCCGTTCGTGCCGGCGGAGCCGAAGTGGTTGTTGAGCAACCGCAGCTATTGGTATCCGCAGGCGCAGGTCACCGACTTCGCCAGCGCGCGCATGCGCATCACCGTGCCGGCCGATCACGCCGTAGTCGCGTCGGGCGTTCTCGAATCGGGATCGCCGGCGCCGGCCGCGCCGGCGCTGGTCGAAGGCTCGGGCCGCAGCGCGCCCCGCGTGTCGTACACCTTCAACTCGCCGCAGCCGCTGCGCTACCTCGCCATGTTGGTGAGCAAGATGAACCGGGTTGATGCCGCCACCGTTGCCCTCGACATTGCCGTGCCGGCCGGCAGACGCGCACCAATCGTGGCGGTACCCGCTGACTCGCTGGGGCAGCAGATCGCCAAGCTCCAGGCGCTGGCGCTGGCCACGCCGCCGGTCGGCGCCCGCAACACCGTGCAACTGAACGTCGAGGCGAACCGGCGCCAGGAAGGCAAGTCGCGCGACACGGTGGCGCTCGGCGCCGACATCCTGCGGCTGTATGCCTCGCTCACGGGCGACGTCCCGTACGACTCGCTCACCATCGCCATGGTCGAAGACGACTTGCCCGGCGGGCACGCGCCGGGTTACTTCGCGATGATCAACAACCCGCCGCCGATCGCGGCGCACAACTGGCGCAGCGATCCGGCGGCCTTCGCCGGCTTCCCCGAATTCTTCATGGCGCACGAACTGGCGCACCAGTGGTTCGGCCAGGCGGTGGGGTGGAAGAATTACCACGAGCAGTGGCTGAGCGAGGGCTTCGCGCAGTACTTCGCGGCGCTGTTCGCACGCGAGCGGCGCGGTGAGGAAGCGTTCCGTGACGTCCTGCGCCAGTTCCGCCGCTGGGCCATGGATGACTCGGACCAGGGCCCGGTCTACCTGGGCTACCGGCTGGGTCACATCAAGGGCGAGAGCCGGGTGTTCCGCGCGCTGGTCTACAACAAGGGTGCGGCGGTGCTGCACATGCTGCGGCGCCTGGTGGGTGACGAGCACTTCTTCAAGGGCCTGCGCCGCTATTACTCCGAGAATCGCTTCAAGAAGGCGGGCACCGACGACTTGCGCCGGGCCATGGAGGCCGAAAGCGGCCGCCACCTCGAACGTTTCTTCGAACGCTGGATCTACGACTCGTCCATCCCCCGCTTGCGGTTCAGCTCGGTGCAGGAGGGCCAGGACCTGGTGGTCCGCTTCGAGCAGGCCGCCGAGGTGTTCGACGTGCCGGTGATGGTCACCGTGACCTACGCCGACGGCAAGACCGCCGAGCACCTGGTCACCATTACCGAGGCGGTCACCGAACAGCGGATTCCGCTGGCCGGCGCCTTCCGGTCGGTGGAAGCCAACCAGGACGGGGGGGCAGTGGCGGTGATTGAAAGGAAGTAGACCTGGGCTCGAGGCTTGGGGCATGCTCCGCAGGCCCAAGCCCCAAGTCCCAAGCCTGATATCATTCCAAGGTCATGGAAAACGTCACGCTGACCATTGATGGCCGCCAGTTGTCCGTAGCAAAGGGCACCACGGTCCTCAGGGCCGCCATCGAGGCCGGCATCCAGATCCCCTATTACTGCTACCACCCCGGTCTGGGCATTGATGCCTCCTGCCGCGTCTGCCTGGTCAAGATCGAAAAGATGGGCAAGTTGCAGACGTCGTGTTCGACGCCGGTGGCCGAAGGCATGGTCGTGCACACGCAGGACCGCGAGGCCGTGGAAGGCCGCAAGGGCGTCTTCGAGTTCCTGCTGATCAACCACCCGCTCGACTGCCCGGTGTGCGACAAGGGCGGCGAGTGCCCGCTGCAGGACTTCTCG
>ERZ1292640.1577-Hain-H43-02um-R1-1577-length-18698-cov-8_pt1 | contig 18698 bp, 25 predicted proteins | sample MGYA00564404_ERZ1292640 | MGnify/ENA primary metagenome ERZ1292640 (study PRJEB36523, sample SAMEA6512636) | groundwater metagenome | collected 2019-01-08 | study: AquaDiva: Metagenomics assemblies of 32 groundwater samples
GCCTGGCTGGTGATCGTCGCCGCCGAGATGCTGGTGGGCGGCACCGGCATCGGCTACTTTGTCTGGAACGAATGGAACAACCTCTCGCTGACCAATGTGATTTTTGCCATCGTCGTGATCGGCGTGATGGGCATGCTGCTGGACCTGATGTTTGCGCAGATGCAGAAGTGGGTGACCTATGCTGAATAACCCCACACCCGGCGCCGCATCGGGCCGCCCCTTCCTGCAGGTCGAGGGCCTGGCCAAGTCCTACCCCGGCACCACCGAGCCGGTGTTCGACGAAGTCAACTTCAGCATCAACCGCGGCGAGTTTGTCTGCATCATCGGCCACTCGGGCTGCGGCAAGACCACCATCCTCAACGTGCTCGCAGGGCTGGAGACAGCCAGCGCCGGCCATGTCTTCATGGACGGCCGCGAGGTCGCCGGCCCCAGCCTGGAGCGCGGCGTGGTGTTCCAGGGCCATGCACTGATGCCCTGGCTCACGGTGCGCAAGAACATTGCTTTTGCCGTGCGCTCCAAATGGCCGAACTGGACGTCGGCGCAAGTGGATACCCATGTGCAGAAATACGTGGCGCTGGTCGGCCTGTCGGGTGCCATCGACAAAAAACCCTCGGCGCTGTCGGGCGGCATGAAGCAGCGCGTGGGCATTGCGCGCGCCTTTGCGATCGAGCCCAAGATGCTGCTGCTCGACGAGCCTTTCGGCGCACTCGACGCACTGACGCGCGGCACCATCCAGGACGAGCTGCTGGCCATCGTGCGCGAAACGCAGCAGACGGTGTTCATGATCACCCACGACGTGGACGAAGCCGTGCTGCTGGCCGACAAGATCCTGCTGATGAGCAACGGCCCGCAGGCGCGCGTGGCCGAGATTGTGCGCAACACCATGCCGCGCGACCGCCAGCGCGCCACCGTGCACCACGACCCGCAGTACTACCCGCTACGCAACCACTTGGTGGACTTTCTGGTGGCACGTTCCAAGGATTTGTCGCACGGCAAGGCGCCGGCGCACCCGCCCACGGTGGAGCCCGGCCGCGGCGCACTCGCCGACACGCCGCCTTCCGTCACATTGAAAGCTGTCGCATGAGCACGACCGAACAAGCCCGTCCGCCGCTGCCGCCCTTCACGCTGGAAAGCGCGAAGGAAAAGGTGCAGAAGGCCGAAGACGCCTGGAACAGCTGCGACCCGGACCGCGTGGCGCTGGCCTACACCGAAGACTCGGTCTGGCGCAACCGCGCCGACTTCTTCTCGGGCCGGCCCATGATCCGCGAGTTCCTGAAACGCAAATGGGCCAAGGAGCTGGACTACCGGCTCAAGAAAGAACTCTGGGCCTTCACCGGCAACCGCATCTCGGTGCGCTTCGAGTACGAGTGGCACGACGACGCCGGCTTCTGGTTCCGCTCCCACGGCAACGAGCAGTGGGAGTTCGACGAGCTGGGCCTGATGCGCCGCCGCGAAGCCAGCATCAACGACGTGCCGATCAAACAAGCCGACCGCAAATTCCACTGGCCACGCCCTGTGGCCCCCTGATTTCTTTTTTCTTTTCAACACGGAGAACAACACCATGAACCGCAACGACATCACCGAAAAAATCATCACCGTCAAAGTCAGCAAGGGCATCACCTGGGAATCGGTCGCCAAGAAAGTCGGCCTCAGCAAGGAGTGGACAACCGCCGGTTGCCTGGGCCAGATGACCTTTGACGAGAAGCAGGCCAAAGTTATTGGCAAAATTTTCGGCCTGACGACCGAAGAGCAGAAGTGGCTGCAGGTTGTGCCCTACAAAGGTTCGCTGCCCACGCCCGTGCCGACCGACCCGCTGATCTACCGCTGGTACGAAATCGTCAGCGTCTACGGCACGACGATCAAGGAACTGATCCACGAAGAGTTCGGCGACGGCATCATGAGCGCCATCGACTTCTCGATGGACATCGTGCGCACGCCGGATCCCAAGGGCGACCGCGTGAATGTGGTGTTGTCGGGGAAGTTCTTGCCTTACAAGACCTACTGAGGGTTGAGATTGTGCGAGCTAGCGTTTGACTTAACCTGCGCCGACAGGCGTCCGCTTGAATGAATGGTTAAGCGCCGCTCTTCGCAACCGTTACCTAAGGAAAGTGCTTATGCGCGAGCTTGAACGCCTGATCCCAAGGCAAGAGGTCTTCCGAGACCTTCAACTCCTTGACTTGGACTCGCAATTGGTCCCCGAGGTCTTGAGCGTGACCAGTAATTCCAGTGGCTGCCTGCCTGTGTGAAGGGCGTTCAAGTTGTGATGCATTAATTCCGACTAGGGTTCCAGGTCGACTGAGAATGGTGAGTGTGTAGGAGAAGATCAAACGTGCGGTCCGACTATCGACTGACACCGAGACACTCGTCCAATCTGCGTGTGGTTCAAGTGTCGCGGTTCTTGATTGCCCATTGATGACGATCCCGTCCAAGTCTTGGTCGATGTGCTCGACAAGAAAGCGCTTATCTCCAGCTCGACCGATAAAGTAACCGACCCAGGTTCCGTGAATGTATGTACCGCCAAAGATCCATTTACGAAGCCACACAATCCTATGAATCAGAGTCTCGGCGCTTTTCCCGATTAGTCGGTAGATACCAATGGAGGACAGGATTCCCGCGATAGTGCTTCCAATTGCCGGGATTGCTGTCATCGACTGAACCATTGGTGCAACCCAAATCAAGGCGGGGAACATCACCGAGATGGTTGCGGTTGCGACTAGCGTGTAGAACTTCGCGGATGGGTGCATGAGTGGTGTGTGGCGCTTAAAGTCGGTGTTGACCGGCACAGAAGGAGTGAAAGCGCCGCTGGCGCGGACGCACTCGTGCATCCGTGTCGAACAACCTGTTATGCCCCATCTTCGCTCTCCGCATCGGTGAGTTCTTGCGCGATACGTTGAATCTCCGAGATGTCGTACCGAATCCGATTCTTTGAGATCTTCATTCGCGCCGTCGCGCACGCACGGACGAGCGCCTCGGAAACCATGAGGGTCCCCGGCTCTTCTCCCTTCTTCATGAACTTCTGCAATTTCTTCGACTGGAGAACCTCGCCGAAGTGCATGAGGCGAGCGGCGAACGCCATCCTGTCGTCTTCAGACACACCTCGATCTCGGAGCTCTTTCATGACCGCGAGCATTCCTCGATTGATCGGCATATCGGAAAAGGAGTAGACCTTGCCTTCGAGTTCAAGAATCGGCTGGTTCTCAGGATTCTCGACCGGCATCGCCAAGTGAGCAGCCGCGCTATAAACGTTTGAGCACCACAAGAACAACTGAGGATCAACAGGCCCGGCAAAAATGTTCGGTTCTGGCTTCATTGAACTTCCCTCAATTCACTCTGTGGAATGACGTCGGAGATGACCGGCGGACAGTAGGTCGCGAAGCCCGCCGATAGGACGTCCGTATCGATCGACCTAATAGAGAGCATCTCAGTCGCGTCCACAGAAGCGGTCTGAGATTGGCTCTGGATCATCGGCAATCTCTTCCCATAGGTCGGTGAGTGCTACCAACGCCTTTATCTGAGTTCGCTTCGAGTTGTACTTGTTCGCTGTGAGGTATCCGTAGAAGCCCCCGTCTCGGTCGACGATTGCAGGCGGGTTCGATGCGTAGCGATTCCACGGTGAGCGATCACTGTACTTTCCGCCGAAGTCTCCGTACTTATTCCAGATGCTGTTGCTGGAGTACTTGGAGCCGTGGTCGCCGTATTTGTTGCACACCGAGCCTGAATCGTACTTTCCGCAGTTCAAGCACCCTATAAAGGTCTTGTGCCCTTCGCCTCCAAAAAGGAGAAGAGCCTTGTTTTGCGCGTGAGCAGAAGTTCCGAGTACCAAGCACAGCAGAAAGGCGATGCGACGCATGTTGCTCCCTAACGTAGCAATAGCCGGCGGAAAGCCGGCCGATAGGGCGCCCGCGTCGATTGCCATCTTAGAGCTCGCCGCGAGCGCGAGCGCCTTCGAAAAAAAGATCGTGCCGCTTGCGCAGAGCCTCCATTGCCGGTGCGTCCTGCGACTGATCGGGGCGCCTGTCAATGCGCTTACCCTCCAGGTGCTTGTACTCGGAGTCTCGGAGGCCGAGTGCGAGGTGAACGCGCATATGCTCGTCGATTGACAGCAGGCCGAGGTCATAAAGTGTATGGATGTCCGCGCGCAAGAGTAATCCGTTCGACGTCCTGTAGTTCGGTTCTACAGAATGTGGTGTGATATGCGCCGCTTCCAGCAATGCTTCGATGCGACACTCAGTGACAACACAACGGCGCTTCCAAGCAGACAGGAGGCGGTCTCTAAAGTCGCGCTGCCCTCGGCGAATGAGGATCGCCCGAAGCTGCCGCTGATCCTCTTCTTCGTGCTCCCCAACATCAGGTTGCGCCGCAACAGCGTCTACGGCGTCGCGCGCAGGAAGGAGGGAGCGCACAAGCCTCGCGTCTCCCCTCCTGTCGTCGTACCGATGCACATACCAAGGCTCAGGGTCAAGCGCCCTCCTGTGAACGTGCGAAGCGCCCTCGCCGAGCTTCGCTCGGTCGGTACGATCTCCCTCGTTGATGATCAGTCGTACGGGGAGCAGGCGGTCGAATGCAAGGCGGACTAGGGAGTCAAAGTCGCGCGCGCGCGCAGCTTGCTGGCGCGCTCGGTCACGTTCCTTGGGATTTCTCGATTGGTTCAGCGCCAGCGTCGACAGATCTTCATCAAGGCTCCGCATGTTCTCGACAAATGAAAGCAGATCGCCTTCGACTTCAAGGGAGTCATGCCAAACGCAGAGCACAATTCCTTCTCGGGTCGAGCCAAAAGACCAGTCATAGCAGTAGCTAGGATTTGCAGCAGGGACCACCACCGGATTGTCATCCTTTGTCTTGGACCAGTGGCTTGTGTCGTGACCAAGCTCGGCAAGAAGAGACATGACGTTGGTCTTCGTCTTTGGGCGAAGTGACTCCAGCAGTTTTTGGGCAGGTGGCATGTTTTGGATACGGCGGGAGGTGGCAGACGCGAGGCCTAACGTAATGTATCCCGCAAAACCTGCGGTATAACTTAACGGGTTCGGTATAACTTGGACCTACATTGGTTTGTTGAGGAAAGGGCCAAATTCATGCAGGTATTAGTGAAGCATCAAACCTATCAGTAGCTGCCGACGAATTCTAGACTTCTATCGCGGGCGGCCCATCCCCCAATCGGAGGAGGCGTCGCTTTTTTTTGCACCGTCAGCAATGCCCATTCCGCTGACACCTGCCTCCCACGTCAAGGCAAAATGCCCCCATGAACTCTCTAGACGGCATCCGCATCCTCGACCTCTCCCGCTGACACCGATCCCTGCGACCCCGATTCCTGTGCTACTTTCCTGGCTCTACCCATTGGCTTACTCTTCCTGAAATAAAGGTAACCCGTCCACCGTTTTGGTAGTACCACCGCGCAACACCGCCCCCGTCAAGACGCTCCGGCTCGCCGAGTATTTTCCTGACTTCGCTGGCGCTCATATCTGTCGATAGTTTTCGCCAGTTTGCAAGGGACTTCCAGCCCTCACCCGACGTGTCGATAGCTTGGGCCTTGCTTGGCTCATTAAGCAATGACTCTAGCTTCGAAACCCGGACCTTTAGTTCCTGGATCTCTTTTTCCAGCTGGACAATTCGGTCAGCATTTTGCGCATGTGAACTAAAGACGACCGCGAACGACAAGAATGCTGAAGCTATGATTGCTTTGATCATGTTCTTCCTATCTTGCACATAACGTAAAGATGATAGGAGCAACAACATGACCGGCAAAGCCGCCTCCTGCTGTTGTGGGTCCGTGTCGATTAACATGTTATCCATAGTGCGCCTCGCGATGGCAGTTTGGGCAAGTCGCAATCGCGTTTTCAACGGTATCTTCCCCTCCGGTCGCCAGTGTTTTTCGATGATGCACCTCAAGATACGGGCGGTTGGCTTTTCGCGTCGTGAACGGCGCGGGTTCTCGACACACCTCGCACCGTCCTCGGGCCCGGTCCAAGACGGCGGCCACAACATCCGCGCTCCTCAGAAATACCCGTTGAACCAAGACTCTTTGTTTCGGCATACGCGGAGCAAGCGCTAGGCGTTTCGCCCGCCCCGCCGCATCCTTTAGCGATGCGTCCACCGCCCTTTCGAATTCGGCCTCAGTTGAATAGTGGGTTCGAATGCTTACGAAGGCGACACCGAGTGGCTGAAGCTCTCGCTTCATCTGGTTGGTTGTGAGCAGGGCTGGACGCGTGTTCGTTGCAAGCCCGTACGTGTACTTCAGGGGATAGAGCTCACCCTCGTCTGAGACGACAAACCAATCAACTGCCTTGGCGCGCTCAGGCCAGGGCCTATCCCCGGCGGCGTACCGGTCCATCCCGCGCACTAGTTGCGCTGACGTGATCATGGATAACGTTTGCCTCTCGATTGAAGGGTTAGCCGTCACTCCCGGACGGGGCCTTCTTCAAGTGACGATGTGGATTCGCTGAATGGTCCAGGGCATTCACGAGGCTCTTGAAGCGGTCGACCTCAGCCTCAAACGCTGATAGGTACCCGAGAAAGAATGACGTGGCCCACATAAGGACCACTTCTTCAGATTCATTCCTATGACGCGTCACCATTTCAGCATTGTTTAGGAGCCTTAAGTACAAATCAATTACGCGTTTTGTCTTCTGCTGCCGCTTCCCAGACTTCAGTGAATGGGAAAGTTCGTTTCGAAGGCTGTTGATTGCTATCACCAACTCCCACATTTCATTGTTGTGATCATCGAGCGATACAGACCGCGCGAGATCAATCTTCTGCACAAACCGAAGGTTGGCGCTCTCGAAGTACTCCGAGTGAAAGACGAACTTGCCAAGGATGCTATCGAGTGCCTCCTCGATCAGCAAATGGCCTTTTAGAACGATCTGCGCGGTCGCGTCGACGGTGGCGAAGTGTTCTTCAAACTTCTTCTGAAGTGCAATGTGCGGATCATCCATAGATGTTGTGACGCCTAACGAAATGTATGCCGCAAAACCTGCGGTATAACTTGGACATGTAATCCTCCTGGAAAGGCCGCCAGCATTGGCTTTGCGGGAAATCGGGTCGAATTTATACAGGTATAAATGAAGCCGCAAAACCCGGCAGTGATTGCCAGCGAATTCTAGGTCTCTATCGCATTCGGGCCACCCCCCAATCGAAGTAGGTGTGGCTTTTTAGCGCCACCCACGACGCTCGTCCTGCCGACACCTGCCTTCCACACCAAGGCAAAATGCCCCCATGAACTCCCTAGACGGCATCCGCATCCTCGACCTCTCCCGCGTGCTTGCGGGCCCTTGGTGTACCCAGACGCTGGCCGACCTCGGCGCCGACGTCATCAAGATCGAACGGCCGGGCACCGGTGACGACACGCGCACCTGGGGGCCACCCTTTTTGACAGACGCGCAGGGCCATGAAACGCAGGAAGCCGCCTATTACCTGGGCACCAACCGCAACAAGCGTTCGCTGACCTGTGACATTGCCAAACCCGAAGGCGCGGCGCTGATCCGTGCGCTGGTGGCGCATTGCGATGTGTTTGTCGAGAACTTCAAGGTTGGCGACATGGCGCGGTATGGGCTGGACTATGCCTCGCTCAAAACCCTCAACCCCAAGCTGGTGTACTGCTCGGTCACCGGCTTCGGCCAGACCGGACCGTATGCCGAACGCGCGGGTTACGACTACGCGATCCAGGGCATGGGCGGGCTCATGAGTGTGACGGGCGAGCGTGACGACCTGGGTGGCGGGCCGCAGAAGGTGGGCGTGGCGGTGTCGGACCTGATGACCGGCATGTACGCCACCGTGGCGATTCTGGCGGCGTTGCGCCATGCCGAGAAAACCGGCGAGGGCCAGCAGGTGGACATGGCGCTGCTGGACACGCAGGTGGCCATGCTGGCCAACCTGGGCGCCAATTACCTGGTCAGCGGCAAGGTGCCGGGGCGCGCGGGCAATGCGCACCAGAACATCGTGCCCTACCAGGTGTTCGAGGTCGCGCCGGCTGCAGACGGTACGAAGGACCATCTGATCCTTGCCGTCGGCAATGACAGCCAGTACGCGAAGTTCTGCACGGTGGCCAACATCCCGGAGCTGGCAACCAACCCGCTGTTCGCCAAGAACCGCGATCGTGTTCTCAACCGCAGCAAGCTGGTGCCGATTCTGGAAGCCGTGATGAAAACGCGTACCAAGGCCGACTGGCTGGCGGCGCTGGAGGCGGCCAAGGTGCCGTGCGGCGCCATCAACAATTTAGCCGAGGTGTTTGATGATCCGCAAGTCGAAGCGCGGCACATGGTCACAGACTGGCAGCACCCGGTAAAAAATCACTTGCGGCTGGTGTCCAGCCCGATCAAACTCAGTGTTACACCGGTACGCACCGACCTGCCGCCGCCCATGCTGGGCCAGCACACCGAGGAAGTCTTGCGCAGTGTGTTGAACTACTCCGACGCGCAACTGTCTGACCTGAAACGCAAAGAGGTGATCTGATGGCCAATTTTGTTCTTGTTCATGGTGCCTGGCACGGCGGCTGGTGCTGGCAACGCGTCACCTTGGCGCTGCAGCAGCAGGGCCACCGCGTGCACGCGGTCACGCTGACCGGCCTGGGTGAGCGCGCCCACCTGCTGGCGCCCAGCATCACGCTGGACACGCACATCGACGACGTGGTCAGCGCCATCGAGGTGGAAGAGCTGCACGACGTGATTCTGGCGGTGCACTCCTACGCCGGCATGATTGGCACGGCCGTGGCCGACCGGCTGGGCAAACACCTGAAGCACCTGGTCTATGTCGATGCCGTCGTGCCCAAGCCCGGCGAAAGCTGGAGCAGCACGCAGTCGGCAGCGACGCAGCAGCAACGCCTGTCGGCGGCGCAGGCCTCGACGCGTTTCAGCTTTCCGCCGCCTGACCCCGAAGTGTTTGGCCTGCATGACGCCGACCACGCCTGGGTCAAGCGCCGGCAGACGCCGCACCCCGGCAACACTTACCAGGCGCCGCTGGACTTTGACATCAAGCGTGTTGCTGCCATTCCGCGCACCTTTGTCAACTGCACACAGCCGGCGCTGGCCACCATCGAACCGAGCCGCCTGCGCGTGAAAGACCCCAAATTCTGGGACGGCGCGTGGCTGCCCAACTCGAAGATCGTGGAGATCAAGACCGGCCACGACCCGATGATCAGCGAGCCCGCTGCGCTGACAAAAATACTGATCGATTGCGCCGCATGAACTCCCTGCCGCGGCGCCATTTCACGGCCGCACTGGTGGGCGGCCTGGTGCTGCCCGGCTTGGTACCCCCCGGCGTGGCATTTGCCCGGGACACGGCCTTGCCTGTTCCCGAATCGCTGCCCCTTGCCGCACAGGCGGCCGCCGCCAAAAAAGAGCCGCTGGTGCTGCTGGTCACCCTGACCGGCTGCCCGTATTGCGAGGTGGTGCGCCGCAACTACCTGCTGCCGGCCCGGCGAGACCATGGCCTGCACGCCTGGCAACTCAACATCACCGACCGCACGACGCCGCTGGTCGGCTTTGACGGCAAGGCCACCACGGCGTCCGCGCAGATTGCAGCATGGAAGGCCGGCTTCACGCCCACGGTCCTCTTTCTCGGCCCGGCAGGTCAGGAACTGGCGGAACGGCTGGTCGGCCTGGCCTCGCTCGACTTCTACGGTGCCTATCTGGAAGACCGCCTGGTGACAGCGCGCAAGGCGCTGGCAGCGCTCAAACCGGCGTAAGCGGCAAGGCGACCCCATGACCGACGCCGACTCCCTGCACGCGGCCATCAACGAAGAAGTGGCTTTGCAGACCTATGACAGCCGCTGGCCGGACAGGTTTGTGGCCGAGCGGGACCGGCTGCTGGCGCTGTTTCCGCTCGTTTTTGTCGACATCGAACACATCGGAAGCACGGCCGTCCCCGGGCTGGTGGCCAAACCGATCGTGGACCTGCTGGCGGGTGTCGAATCCATGGCCATGGCCAAATCGCTGACCGAACCCCTGTGCGAATCCGGCTATGCCACATCAACGGAATTCAACGCCACCCTGACGGACCGCCAGTGGTTCATGCGCTGGGCCGACGGACACCGCACGCACCACCTGCACATTGTTGTGCACGGCGGTCCGGTGTGGGCCCGGCATTTGCAGTTTCGCGATGCACTGCGCGCCAGCCCCGTGCTTGCGGCGCGTTATGCCGCCCTCAAGGCCGAGCTGGCCGTCCGGCACCCGACCGACCGCGAGGCCTACACCAGCGCCAAGACCGCCTTTGTGAACTCGCTGTCGAACCCCAACTGAGTGACCCCGAAAAGGTGGGGGGAGACAGCCTGCAGTTGCTCCTTTTTTAATAGCTGCTCGCGCCCTGCAGATAAGGACCCAAGCCGTTTTCAGATTATTTTTCCGCCAGCACCTGCGCTACCTCGCGCTTGAGCCACTGGACACCCGGGTCGCCGTTGGCCCGGATGTCCCAACATAGCAGCATCTGGTACGCCGGCAACTCAAAGGGCATGGCGTGCGCACACACCCGGTCGGCATGAGATTGCGCCACGCGGGAGGCAATGACGGCGGCATGGTCGCTGCGCTGCAGCAGGTCGATGATCTGCCCGAAGCTCGAAACAGCGATCTGGGCCGGGCGTTGGCGGCCCGAGCGGGCCAGGGTTTCATCGATCACGTCTTCAAGCACCGAGGTGCCGTAGCCCAGGAAAACGTGAGACATCGCGCAAAAGCTGTCCATCGTGACGGGGTGGCCGGCCTGCGGATGGTCGTGACGCGTCACCAACACGTAATGGTCTTCATACATCACCAGGGTTTCCATGTCTCGCGGCGGGCGGATGCGCGCGATCACGGCCAGGTCCAGGTCACCCTTGTGCAGCCGCTCCGCCACGGGGGACGTCCCGGGCGTTTCCCAGACGAGCCGGATGGACGAACCCATCGCCGTCAATGTATGCGCCAGCGCCGGCAACACGCGTTGGCTCGCATGGTCGGAACCAGTGATGCGGAAGATTCTCTGCGAGGTCGCCGGATTGAAGGGCTGGTCGGCCTCCAGCAGCGCTGCGATGTCGGCGAGCACACGCTCGATCTGCGGTGCCAAGGCCTGCGCGCGCCCTGTGGGCAGCACGCCGTGCGAGGTACGCGTGAAGAGCGGGTCGCCAAAGGTGTCGCGCAGCCGGTTCAGCGAGGCACTCACGGCTGGCTGGCTCAGAAACAGCCGTGCCGCGGCACGCGAGACGCTGCCTTCGCGCATCAGGGCGTCAAAAGTGCGCAGCATGCCCAGATCCAGGCTGCGGATATCACGTTGGCTCATATCTCATATCCAAACAATTGACTGGCCATGCAAGCATGTGCATTGCAAGATGGACGGACTTCGAATAACAACAGGAGACAGACATCATGATGCCTAACCGCAGGACTTTCGTCGCCGGCCTCGCCGCCTTGGCCAGCATGCCGGGGATGGCGCAGTCCACGCCCCCGTTCCCCAGCCGGGTCATCCGCATTGTGCCTTTCGGCACGGCTGGCGGCCCCATCGACACACTGGCCCGCGTCTATGCGGAAAAGCTTCAGCAGCGCTGGAGCCAGCCGGTCATCATTGATGCCAAGCCCGGCGCCAGCGGCATCATCGCCGCCGACTACGTGGCCAAGGCAGCGCCCGACGGGCATACGGTGATGTTCACTCTGCCCCTTTCGCATGTGAACAACGCCATCCTGATGTCCAAGCTGCCTTACGACCCGGTGAAGGACTTCACCCCGCTATCCATGCTGGCCACCGGTGGACCCATGCTGGTGACACGCGCCAGCGCGCCTTACAACAACCTCAAGGAGTTTGTCGAATTTGCACGCAAGCAGAAGGTCATGAACTATGGCACTTGGGGCAATGGCTCGTCCGCACACCTGTTCGGCGAACTTCTCAAGCGTCAGAGCGGCGCCAACCTGGTCCACGTCGCCTACAAGGCAGAGGCCGCCGCGCACAGCGACCTGTTCGGCGAGGCACTGGACTTTGCCTGGGCGAACCCCTCTACGGCACGCGCCCAGATTCAGGGCGGCCGCATGAAGGTATTGGGAATCGCCGGAACGCGCCGTGTGTCTACCCTGCCCAGTGTTCCGACCTTTGCCGAACAAGGCTTCCAGGGCTTTGACGTCGACAGCTGGATCGGCGTCTATGCACCCGCCAAACTGCCGTCATCCATCCAGGACACCTGGGTCACGGCACTGCGGGAAATCACCGCGATGCCCGACGTGCAGGCCCGTCTGACGGCCTACGGTTTCGAGCCGCTCGGCAACACGCCCGCGCAATTCATGGAAGTCTACAAAGCCGACTTTCCCCGTGTGAGCGAGTTGATCAAGGCCGCCGGAGTCACGCTTTAATGAACCAAACTGCACCAGAGACCATGACCCATTCCGCTTCCGGCACCCCGGCCCGCGTGATCCCCATTGCCGTCGATACGGGCACAGCCTACGGACGGCCCGCGCCCACCTACAAAAAGGACCTCGCGGAGGTCGGGCCCGGCACGCCCATGGGCGAGCTGCTGCGCCGCTACTGGCACCCGGTCGGCCTGGCTGCCGATGCCAGCGACACGCCGCGCAAGGTGCGCGTGCTCGGCGAAGATCTGATTCTGTTTCGGGACAAGGGCGGTCGTCCCGGCTTGGTGCTCCCAAACTGCGCGCACCGCGGCTCGTCACTGTATTACGGCAAGGTCGAAGAGCGCGGCATCCGTTGCTGCTACCACGGCTGGCTCTTCGACGTGCAGGGCCATTGCGTGGAACAGCCTTGCGAGCCCGAAGGCGGCCGCGCACGCGGCAAGGTGCGCCAGCCCTGGTACCCGGTGCAGGAACTCTATGGCTTGATCTGGGCCTATATGGGCCCGCCGGAGAAAAAACCGGTGCTGCCGCGCTACGAGTGCCTGGAAACACTCGGGCCCGGCGAGTTTCTTGAAGCCGACGACAGCAGCATTGGCGGCGGCGGCCCGCAGATCATTCCTTGCAACTGGCTGCAGCATTACGAAAACCTGGTCGATCCGTTCCATGTGGTCGTCCTGCACTCCAGCTTCAGTGGCACGCAGTTTGTGCCGCAGATGGCCGTGATGCCCGAGGTGACCTGGGACACCACCGACATCTCGGTACGCACGCTGTCGCTTCGCAAGCTGGCGGATGGCACAACCCTGCGCCGCATCAGTGAGGCCGGCCTGCCCACGCTACGCGTGATTCCGAGCCCGCGCATTGGTCGCTACGGCATGGTCGAGTCGCTGGGCTGGGTGCTTCCGATCGACGACCACCACTTCCGCATCTATGTGGTCGGTCGCGTGCAGGAGCAGGGTGAGTTGCACCGCATGCGCTCACGACTGGGCGGCAAGCTCTGGGAAGAACTCACCGAAGAGGAGCACCAGCAGTTTCCGGGCGACCATGAGGCCATGGTCAGCCAGGGCGTCATTGCCAGCCACTCCGAGGAACACCTGGCCAGCAGCGACCGCGGCATCGTGATGCTGCGCCGCCTGCTGCAAAAGCAACTGGACACCGTGGCCGCGGGCGGCGATCCGGCGGGCGTGAGCTTTGCTGCCAACGCGCGCCCGGTGAAGTTCTCCGCCGGCAACTTCCTGGAAACCTGATGGCGGCCGAATTTGACGTGAAGCTCGCACGGTCGGGCCGGGTCATTGGCGTGGAAGCCGGCCAGAGCGTGCTGGAAGCCCTGCAGGCGGCTGGTATTGAGGTACCCACCTCGTGCCAGCAAGGGGTATGCGGCACCTGCCTGACGCGTGTGCTGGAGGGCGAACCCGATCACTGGGACATGTACCTCACACCCGAAGAGCAGGCCGCCAACGACCAGTTCCTGCCTTGCTGCTCTCGCTCGAACAGCCCGTTGCTGGTGCTGGACCTGTAAGCAGGGTGCCCACCGCATCGGCCGCCACATAAATTGCTCTTCTTTTTATAGCAACTTATACCCATCCGGAAAGGGCTGCAGCCATTTTTCCATGCCCTTCTTCCAGCGGACTGCCTCACCGCGGCTCACGCGCCGGCGGCCCACAGCGGGTATCCGGCCCGCTCCACTGCCTTCATGAGTGCGGGCATCCGCTGCTGACAGGCTGAACCCCGCTGCAGCCGGGTTGGCACCAGCGGCCGGCCGCCTATTTCATCGCCCCAAACACTTTCTTCAGAATCGCGCTGCCGGTACCCACCGGGTCCTGGCGGATCTTCTTTTCTTCTTCCCCGATGATCAGGTAGAGCCCGTCCAGCGTCTTGCCGGTGACGTACTGCTGGATGTTGGCGTCTTCCTTTTTGACCAGGCCAAAACCGGCGGCCTTGCCGGCGAACTCGTTGTATTTGTTGGCCAGCCCCACTTTGGCCGTGGCCTGGGTGACCACCGGCAGAAACTTCACCCCCAGCGGGGCGCGGGTTTTCTCGGCAAAGAAGTTCGTGACCGAGGTCTCGCCGCCGGCCAGGATGTTCTTGGCGTCGGTGACATTCATGGAGCGCACGGCGCTGACCAGCAGGTCCTTGCCCATGGGCACGGCGGCTTCGGCGGCGCGGTTGATGGACGTGACCAGTTCGTCGATGCGTTTGCCCTGGCCGAAGTTTTTCAGGATTTTCGACGCGTCTTCGAGGTATCCGGGCAAAGGAATGCGAACTTTCGGGTTGCCGAGGAATCCATCAGTCTTGCCAAGCAGGGCCACGGCCGCGAGGGCGCCTTTTTCGAGGGCGGTTTTCAGGCCGGTGGACGCTTCGGCGCTGCTCAGGTCGTTCAGCGACAGGGCCTGCGCCTGCTGGTAGGTGGTCAGGATCAGCATGCCCAGTGCGCTGAGACCGGCCTGGTTAAAATTGCGACGTTGCATGACGAGATCCTTCCCTATGAGTTCAGTTTCAAGCGCAGTATGCCGCATCGCCCTCGCCTCGGCGCTGGTGCTGGGTACCCTTGCCGGCCTGGCCGGCTGTGGCGGCGCGCAGCTGGCCCCCGAGTCCACCTTTGTGCTGCTCGACGGCAGCAAGAAGACGACGGCGGACCTCAAGGGCAAGGTCACCCTGGTCAACTTCTGGGCCACCAGCTGCGTGACCTGCGTGGCAGAAATGCCCAAGATCATTTCCACCTACAACAAGTACCAGGGCCGGGGTTATGACACGCTGGCCGTGGCCATGAGTTACGACCCGCCGAGTTACGTCGTCAACTACGTCGAAACGCGCAAGCTGCCGTTCAAGGTGGCGATCGACAACACCGGCGCGGTGGCCAAGGCTTGGGGCGATGTGCAGCTCACGCCGACCACCTACGTGGTCAACAAGCGCGGCGAAATCGTCAAGCAGTACGTCGGCGAGCCGGACTTTGCGGCCCTGCACCAGCTCATAGAAAAGTTGCTGGCCGAGACCTGATCAGCTTTCGCTCAAAAGCCCATTAAAAAAGTCCGGCTCCCGCAAGGGGGCCGGCCTTTTTTCATCACCCCCAGCGCAGGAAGCTCCCCCCCTTCAAGCCAGGGGCCGCGGGTCCGGCTTTGCCGGCCCGCAGGCGCAGCGGCCCCCTCGGGGGGCAGGGAGCTACACGCAGTGAGCGACCGTGGGGCTTTATTTATTCCGGAACGCGTCGTGACAAGCCTTGCAGGTATCGGCAGTCGCGGCAAAGGCCGTTTTCAGGCTGTCGAGGCTGCCGGTCTTGCTGGCGGCGGCAAGCTTGGTGGTTTCCACCTGCAGCTTGTCACTGTGTTCCTTGAATTTGGCCTGCTCGGTCCAGATTTCGGGCTTGGCCTTGGTGTTGCCACCCTTGTCCGTGCCCGCGCCGAAGCCGGCCCAAGGGAGCTTGGCCATGGCGGCCACGATCTCGCCATTGTCCGCAGCGACTTTGGCGTCGAACGGGACACGGCCATTGGCCATGGCGCCCAGGCGGCCGAAATGTGTGCCCATCACGGACAGCGCGCTCTGGCGGTACTTGATGGCGTCTTCAGGTTTGGCAAACTGGGCAGAGGCCGGAGCGGCCAGGGCTAACAGGGTGGCAGCGGCTGCAATACAGGCGAAAGCTTTCATTTATTTTTCCTCGTGGTTTTTGAGATGTTCTGGCGATGGAGCAGTGCTTCCCGATAGACTGCCAGTCAAAGGAGCCGTTTCCCGGATGCAAAGTTCCGCCGGAACTAAAGGACTAGGGTAAGCACCAAGGAAAAGCGGCCGGGCGCTGAACCCGACGCATGAAACATACCATGGCTGCATGACGGCCCAACGATCAGACACAACAAGAGGGGTCACGCATGAGCCAGCACATCCACAAAATACGCGTCTGGGACCTGCCCACACGGCTTTTTCACTGGGCGCTGGTCGCCGCGGTGGTCGGGCTGGCGATCACCGGCACGATAGGCGGCAATGCCATGGTCTGGCACTTCCGCTTCGGCTTCTCGGTGCTGACGCTGCTGCTGTTTCGCATCGTCTGGGGGCTGGTGGGAGGACGCTGGTCCCGTTTTGGGGCGTTCATTTATTCGCCGGCCAGCGTGATCAACTACCTCAAGGGAAAAGGCAAGCCCGAACACGGCATCGGGCACAACCCCATCGGCGCAGGGTCGGTTTTTGCCATGCTGGGCTTCCTGCTGGCCCAAGTCGGCACCGGCTTGCTCAGCGACGACGAAATCGCCTTTGCCGGTCCGCTGACGCGGTTTGTCTCCAACGCCACCGTCGGCCTGGCGACCGACTATCACAAGAACATCGGCAAGTGGATTGTGCTGGCCCTGGTGGTGCTGCACATCGCGGCCATCGCGTTCTACCTGTGGCGCAAACACAATCTGGTGGGCGCCATGCTGCATGGCGACAAGGAACTGGTGGCAGCCGCGCCCGCCTCGCGTGACGACACGGCCTCGCGGCTCCTGGCACTGGGGGTGCTTCTGGTTTGTGCGGCCGGGGTCTACTGGATCAGCAGCCTGGGCGCGCCCGCGTTCTGACACGGCCTGTAACGCAGACCCGGGCAAGTCCCGGCCGGGGCGCCGGAAAAAGCCGATACACTGGTTCGACTTCCCCGCGCCATGTCTGCTTCTCCTCCCTCCATCGAGTTCATCACCCCGGCCACGCCGGAACAACTGGCGGCTACACGCCTGATTTTCCAGGAGTACGCCGAGCAGCTGGGCGTCGACCTCTGCTTCCAGAACTTCGAGGCCGAGCTGGCCGGCCTGCCGGGTGACTATGCACCGCCCCAGGGCTGCCTGCTGCTGGCCCTGGTGGACGGCGAGATCGCCGGCTGCTGCGCGATGCGCCCGCTGGAGACGGTCGACTACCACAACGCCTGCGAGATGAAACGCCTGTATGTGCGCCCGGGCTTTCGCCGCTTCGGGCTGGGACGGCAACTCGTCGAAGCGGTGCTGGATGCTGCGCGCATCGCGGGTTACCACAGCCTCCTGCTCGACACCCTCAACGACATGGAAGCGGCCAGGGCGCTGTACGAGGATCTGGGCTTCAAGGACATCCCGCCCTACTACCACAACCCGATAGCGGGCGCTCACTATCTTAAGGTCGATCTGCAGTGAAATCAGGCTGTAGCCCTTATTCAGCGGGCGCCAGCAGCTACTTTTTTCATAGCATCTGAGCGCAAACTTCATGCGCTGACGGCCCATAAAAAAGCCGCAGATCCTGCGATCTGCGGCTTGTCTGCGGAAACAGTCCGGCGCGCCCGGACAGGGGCTCAGCCCTTGGCTTGCGCCAGCAGGGTGCCAGCGTCGCTGACTTCAAACTTGCCGGGGCCTTCCACATTCAGGGAAGCGACCTTGCAGTCCTTGACCAGCATCGAATAACGGTTGCTGCGCAGGCCCATGCCGCGTGCGGTCAGGTCCAGCGTCAGGCCCGTGGCCTTGGCGAAGTCGGCGCTGCCGTCGGCCAGCATGCGGACCTTGGTGCCGGTCTTCTGGTCGCGCGCCCAGGCGCCCATCACAAAAGCATCATTGACACTCACGCACCAGATCTCGTCCACACCGGCGGCCTTGAGCTCGTCGAATTTCTCGACATAACCCGGCACATGCTTGGCCGAGCAGGTCGGCGTGTACGCGCCCGGCAGGCCAAACAGCGCAATGGTTTTCCCGGCCGCAGCCTTGCTCACTTCGACGGGATTGGGGCCAATGCTGCAGCCGTTGCCTTCGACTTCCGAAAATTCCATCAGCGTGGCCGCGGGAAGGGTGTCGCCTACTTTGATCATGGTGTCTCCTTGTTGATGAGGGGGAGTAAAAACGGTCAGCCGCCATTTTCAACGATTCCGGCTTATGCGTTCAGGGACCGGCGAAAGCCCCGCCGCGCATCGCGGGCGACCTGAGGGCGGCTGACAGCGGAAACAAAAAAGGCCCACATCGTGGGCCTTTTTTGATGACTTGCGGTCAAACCGGGAAGGTTCAGACCACAGCAGCTTTTTCCAGCAACTTGGTCACAACCCAGTTCTTGGTCTTGGAGATCGGGCGGCTTTCGGTGATCTCGATCAGGTCACCCGTCTTGTACTCGCCCTTTTCGTCATGGGCGTGGTACTTGCTCGACAGGGACACGATCTTGCCGTACAGCTCGTGCTTGACACGACGCTCGACCAGCACCGTCACCGTTTTCGCGCGCTTGTCGCTGACCACACGGCCAACCAGGGTGCGCTTGAGGGATTTTTTAGCTTCCGGCATTATTTCGCTCCTTGCTTGACGATGGTCTCGGCCAGGATGGTTTTGGCGCGAGCGATGTCACGGCGCGCAGAACGCAGCGTGGCGGTGTTGGTGAGTTGTTGCGTGGCTTTTTGCATGCGCAGGCCAAAGTGGGCTTTTTGCAGCTCTTTGACTTCGGTTTGCAGGCCGGCAA
>ERZ1292640.675-Hain-H43-02um-R1-675-length-27890-cov-6_pt1 | contig 18698 bp, 16 predicted proteins | sample MGYA00564404_ERZ1292640 | MGnify/ENA primary metagenome ERZ1292640 (study PRJEB36523, sample SAMEA6512636) | groundwater metagenome | collected 2019-01-08 | study: AquaDiva: Metagenomics assemblies of 32 groundwater samples
GACTAAAAAACCATAATGTCATTCCCCACCAGAGTAAGTATACCAAATTATTTGACTTTTTGCCAGCCTTGTACAAACTCCTAAAAAAACATGCAAAATATTTATCTCAATGCCCTTAATTTAATTTCATCGCTGGGACCAAAAAGGATTAAACACCTGCTTGCAAGTTTCAAAAATAATGCCGCAAAAATATGGGAAGCCACTATATCTGAACTAAAAATCACTGCATTGCCATCCAATGTCATAGATGCTTTCCTATATGAACGAAAATCTATCAATCCAGAACTGGAATGGGAAAAGTTAGAAAAATTAAATATAAGGATTTTATCTCAAGATGACAGCGACTACCCCAAACTACTGCTTCAGATTCCCGTACCTCCGCCCATACTTTACATAAAAGGAACCTTGAGTCCAAATTTTCCTTTTCGCATAGCTGTAGTTGGATCTCGTAAAATTAGCCTATACGGCAAACAAGTGACTGAAGAAATTGTTTATGATCTTGCTTTAAATAAAATAGTTATTGTAAGCGGACTGGCATTAGGCGTAGACGGCTTAGCGCATACAGCTTGTATTAAAGCGCAAACCCCAACAATAGCTATCCTGGCAAACGGTTTAGATAAAATATATCCATCTCTCAACTATTCGCTATCCCAACAAATACTTGAACATCGCGGAGCTCTGCTTTCTGAATTTCCTATTCATACTCCTCCTTTAAAACAAAACTTTCCTCGCCGCAACCGCATTATATCCGGGATAGCTCAAGCTGTTTTAATAACCGAAGCTACTTTAAAAAGCGGTTCATTAATTACAGCGTCTCACGCCCTTGAGCAAAACAGAGATGTCTTTGCCGTACCAGGCAGTATTTACAATAAAAATTCAGAAGGGACAAATAATCTAATTAAACAAGGCGCTAAACTAACCACTAATGCCATGGATATTTTATCTGAATTAAATTTGCAAAAAGCTAAACAATATATTCAAACAAGAAAAGTGCTTCCTTCCTCTCCTATTCAACAAAAAATTTATGATAATCTATCAAAAGAACCGACTTTTATTGATCTCCTGATTAAACGCGTTGAGCTTTCAGCTCAAGAAGTAAACTCTGCTTTAACCTTAATGGAAATTAAGGGAATGGTAAAAAATGTGGGAGGAGGACAGTATGTAATTATATAAAATTTTTAATTTCTTATGACCTCTCCTCAATTTCTTGAATCTCTCTCTAACATTCCCCAAATTGACTACATGCACTCGCGCCGACAGATAAATCCGTCCTTTTTTTTAAAACGAATTAAATGGTTAATTAAACAGATCCCAGGATTAATGCGTTTTTGTCTGAACACTAATTTTGTTCATATTACCGGCACGTCTGGCAAAGGCACTGTTGGAGCAATCCTGCAAAGTATTTTAGCATGCGCCGGCTATAAAGTAGGTTTTTATAATTCTCCGCATGTTGTTGAGGTTTATGAGAGAATGAAGACTGCTGAAAAAATAAGTTCTAAACCATTAAAAATTCAGACTCTTTTCATCCCTGCACTTACATTTGACTCTCTTACCCAATTTCTTAAACCATATTTAGAAAAAACGATTCTAACTTCACCTTATGGACTTCCTTCTTATTTTGAAATAGTATTAACTATCGCTTTATTATACTTCCAACAAGAAAAGTGCAACTATGTAATATTAGAAGCAGGATGTGGCGGCCGCTACGACGCCACTAACATTATTCCTCAAAATCGCCTCGCGATTATCACAAGCATCGGCTATGATCATGAACATCTGATCGGGCCAAAGTTAAGCGATATTGCCTATGAAAAAGCCGGGCTAATCAAAAAAGGAAGCAAAGTTTTAGTTGGGCCAAAAATTAAAGGTAAAATACTGCAAGTAATCAAAAAAGAAGCTAAGAAAAAAAATGCTAAATTGATAAGTATCACGAAAAATGAAATTAAAAAATTTGAAAATTTGGAAATTAATAAAATTATAGCTATCAAAACGGCTGAAATTTTAAAAATACCACCTAACGCTATCCAAAATGGCATACGCAAATATACTCCCCTGCCCGGCCGTTTGGAAATCATAAAAAAAAGCCCTTTGATTATTTTTGATGGCGCGCATAATCCTGATAAAATCAAATATCTGCTATCTCAACTCAATAACAATCCAGCAATAGAACAATTGAGCAATCGGACATTAATTTTCGCTTCAGTTGACACCAAAAACTGGCGGGCAATGCTCAAACTTTTAATTCCATATTTTGACAAAATCTACTTAACCCGCCATAATATACTTCATAGAAAATCAGCAGATTTAAAAAAGATGTATAATTATACGGTTCAACAATGTAAATTCCTCGGGCAAGTTAAAATATTTATTGATCCATCTGATGCCCTATCGCTGGCAATGTCAGAGGCTGGCAAAAATGATCTGATAATAGCGACAGGGTCTTTGTATTTAATAGGTAGTCTTAAAAAAAATAAATTATGAATCTTATAATCGTAGAATCTCCTACCAAAGCTAAAACTATTTCTAATTTTTTAACCAAAGACTTTAAAATTGAATCCAGTTTTGGTCATGTGCGCGACTTGCCAAAAACCAAATTAGGCGTTGATGTTAATAATAACTTTAAACCTACCTATGTAATCCCTGATAAAGCAAAAGATAAAATTAGCAAAATAGCTAATCTAGCCAAAAAAGCGCGAGCAATTTATTATGCGACTGATGAAGACCGCGAAGGGGAAGCCATTGCATGGCATCTTGACCAAATACTGACTACAGACTACAAACTACAAACTACAAACTACCGAATTGCTTTTCATGAAATTACCAAAGAGGCTATATTGGAGGCTCTAAGATATCCGCGCTCAATTAATATTAAACTAGTTGACGCCCAGCAGGCCAGACGCATTTTGGATCGTTTAGTAGGCTATAAACTATCGCCTTTCTTATGGAAAAAGGTAATGCGCGGCCTTTCTGCCGGCAGAGTACAATCAGTGGCAGTAAGATTAATAGTTGAACGCGAAGAAGAAATCAAAAAATTTAAACCGCAAGAATACTGGACTATAGAAGGTATTTTTAACGCTAAAAACCATCCATTCCCCGCAGTTCTGCATAAATTAGATAATAAACAGCTAAAAAAATTTGACCTAAAATCTCAAAAACAAGTTCAAAAAATTACTGAAAATCTTAAAAAACTTGAATTCTCAATTGCTGACATAAAACAGAAAGAAATTAAAAAAAATCCTTACCCCCCATACAAAACTTCTACTCTACAGCAAGACGCTTATATCAAATTAGGCTTTTCCTCTAAACAGACTATGATGATTGCTCAACAGCTTTATGAAACCGGACACATTACTTACATGCGCACTGATTCTTTAAATTTAGCGAACAAATTTCTTGTTCAAGCACAAAAATATCTTAAAGACCATCTTGGTTCTATGTATTGTTTAAAAAATCCGCGCACCTTCAAAACAAAAAGCAAAGGAGCGCAAGAAGCGCATGAAGCTATCCGACCAACTAATGTTAGTTTAACTCCCGAAAGCATTAAACAACTCTTAGAACCTAAACAATTTAAATTATACCTATTAATTTGGCAACGGTCGCTGTGTTGTCAGATGCCTCAGGCTATCATTAGCCAAAAAATAGTAGAAATTGAAGACAGCCGCAATGATAACAATAAAATATCCTCTGCCTCTTTCCGCACTATTGGCAACAGCATCAAATTTGACGGTTTCTTAAAAATATACCATATTAAAATAATAGAAAATGAATTGCCTGAATTAAAAGTCAAACAAAAAGTTAATCTTGAAAAACTTACGTCAGCACAACACCAAACATCTCCCCCGCCACGATTTAATGACGCTTCTTTAGTAAAAGAATTAGAAAAACGCGGCATTGGCAGGCCATCCACTTATGCGCCGATTATTGATACTATCCAAAAAAGAAACTACATCCAAAAAGACGACCAAAAACGATTTCAGCCAACCGAAATCGGCACTTTGGTCAATCAGCTATTAGTAGAACATTTTCCAGAAATAGTTGATTATGCTTTTACCGCAGAAATGGAAGATAATTTAGACAATATTGCCAAAAACTCTAAAGCATGGGATAAAGTAATCGGTTCCTTTTATAAACCTTTTGCAAAAAACTTGGCTGATAAATATAAAAAAGTGGATAAAAAAACCTTAACGCAAGAAAAAACTAATAAAAAATGCCCTGGCTGCAAAAAACACAACCTAATAATCAAATTAGGGCGGTTCGGCAAATTTTTAGCATGTCCCGGATTTCCAGACTGCAAACACACTGAACCTTTGGTTGAATCCGATGCATATCATAATAATAAAAAAACCAATGATGCTGATCCTGCGAAACATAATTCAGATAATAAAATAGAAATCGGCGCGGCGCCGCAATGCGAAAAATGCCAAACTAAAATGATATTAAAAGAAGGACGGTTTGGCAAATTCTGGGCTTGTCCTAATTATCCAAACTGCAAAAACACCCAAAGAATTGAGCAAAAAATTGGCTTGCATTGTCCCCAATGTCAAAAAGGAGAAATAATTATCAAACGAACTAAAAAAGGTAAGATGTTTTATGGATGCAATAAATATCCTGATTGCAAGTATGCCAGCTGGAAAAATCCGCAAATTTGAGTTTTATTTTTCCACAAACAAATTTTGTTCATCTCAAAAATCCGCTTATCTAAGCGGATTTGACTTTTCTATATATAGAGTTAAAATAAACTTACTAACACTATATATCAATAATTTCTTATCTCTAAATCTTAATTCTCAAAGCATATGCTCTGTCCTATTTGCGATCAAAATACTAGGGTATTAGAATCTAGAACTACTGGCGAAAATACCTCAATCAGAAGGAGACGCGAATGCTTAAAGTGTAATTTTAGATTCTCTACTATTGAGGAAACCGCTATTTTAGATTTACAAGTTATTAAAAGCAATCAGTCTAAAGCAAGCTACTCTCGCGATAAACTAATACAGGGTTTAAAAAAATCACTGCATAAACGATTATATTCAGAAGAAAGCTTTAAAAAATTAATCGCTGACATAGAACGGGATATTCAAATTAGGGCCAAAAATAATATTATCACTGCAATACAAATCGGGGAAATAGTAATGAAATATTTAAAACATTTTGACAAAGTCGCTTATGTTCGCTTTGCCTCCGTATATAGGGATTTTAAAGACCCAGAGGATTTTGCGAAAGAAGTGATGAAGTTAAAAAATTAAATAACATGCAAAAACAAACTCTTGATCTGGGTCAATACAAACTATCTATTCCGGCACAATGGCGATTAAACGGCCAAAAAAACGATATAGAAGAGCAAATCAAAAACATTTTTAAAGAAGCAAACCTATTTGAAAAGACAACGCCAGAAAAAAATAAAGACAAAAAAATTGGCCTAAAATTCAAAAGATTCTTTACAAGAGAAGGTCTAGATCCTTATAAAACCGTACTATGGGAAAAAAGAGATTGTAAAATCATAAACCCAGACGGTTCAATTATTTTTGAAATGAAAAATATCGAGGTGCCTTCTACATTTTCTCAAATAGCTAGCGATGTTATTATCTCTAAATATTTTAGAAAAGCCGGCGTGCCTCAATATGACGAAGGCGGCAATCAAATTCTAAATGAAAACGGTTCGCCTAAATTAGGCCCGGAACAAAGCGTAAAACAAATAATCAATAGACTGACAAATTGCTGGCGCTATTGGGGCGCCAAATATAATTATTTTGAGAGTCCAGAAGACGCGCAAATTTTTGAAGATGAACTTAAATATATGTTATTGCACCAAATGGCCGCTCCCAACTCCCCGCAATGGTTCAATACTGGAATTGCTTTGTCCTACAATATTAAAGGCAAACCTCAAGGCCACTATTATGTGGATCCTGATACAGAAACGCTTATGAGATCAAAAGATGCCTATACCAGACCCCAACCGCACGCCTGCTTTATCCAATCAGTTAAAGACGATTTAGTTAATAAAGGCGGTATTATGGATTTATGGATGCAGGAGGCGCGCATTTTTAAATACGGCTCTGGCACAGGTACTAATTTCTCCTCTATACGCGGCAAAGGAGAGCCTTTATCAGGAGGCGGCACGTCAAGCGGGCTTTTGAGCTTTTTAAAAATTGGCGACAAGGCCGCTGGAGCCATTAAATCCGGCGGCACAACTAGACGCGCGGCAAAAATGGTCTGCTTGGACATAGACCATCCGGAAATAGAAGAATTTATTAATTGGAAAGCTGGGGAGGAAAAAAAAGTGCAAGAATTAGTAAGGGCTGGCTATCCAGCGGATTTTGAAGGCGAAGCTTACGAAACGGTTTCCGGCCAAAATTCCAATAATTCCGCGCGCATCTCCAACGAATTTATGAAAGCCTTGGAAAATAAAGAACCTTGGAACTTGCGCTGGCGCACAAATGGAAAAATATGCAAAACTATTCCAGCAGAAAAATTATGGGATTCAATCTCAAAAGCGGCTTGGCAATCAGCTGATCCAGGTATTCAATTTCACACTACCATCAATGAATGGCATACCTGTCCTGCTTCCGGACCCATTCGCGCTTCCAATCCATGCAGTGAATATATGTTTTTAGATGACAGCGCCTGCAATTTAGCTTCTTTAAACTTAATAAAATTTCTTGATACTGAAACTCGCTCTTTTAATGTCCGCGCCTTTAAATATGCCGCTCATCTTTGGACAGTAGTTTTAGAAATATCAGTCCTAATGGCCCAATTTCCTTCCAAGAGCATCGCTCAAAATTCTTTTGATTTTAGAAGCCTTGGTTTAGGCTATGCTAATTTAGGCAGTTTATTGATGGTAATGGGCATACCTTACGATAGCGACAAAGGCCGAGCAATAGCTGGAACTATCACAGCCATTATGACAGGACAAGCTTATGTAACTTCTGCCAAATTATCGCGATATTTAGGACATTTTCCTAAATTTGAAAAAAATAAAAATACTATGCTTAAAGTAATCCGCAATCATAGACGAGCGGCTTATGAAACAAAAGAAAGTGATTATGAAGAATTAACTATAAAACCTAACGGCTTAAACTCTGCTTTCTGCCCGCCATATATGCTGAAAGCGGCGCAAAAAACATGGGATAGAGCTTTAGAATTAGGAAAAAAATGGGGTTTCCGCAACGCGCAGACTACTGTAATCGCTCCTACCGGCACTATCGGTCTTTTAATGGACTGCGACACTACTGGCATAGAGCCTGACTTTGCGCTAGTAAAATTTAAAAAGTTAGCCGGAGGCGGAACATGGAAAATTCCTAATCAATCAATAGCTCCTGCTTTAAAAAATTTGTGTTATAACGATCAACAGGTTAATAATATTTTAGAGCATATCAATAAAAACATGACAATAGAAGGAGCAGCAGACATTAAAAAAATCCATCTTAACATCTTTGACTGCGCTAATCCGAGCGGCGAAAAAGGACGATTTATCCATCCTATGGGGCATGTTAAAATGCTCGCTGCAGTACAGCCTTTTGTTTCAGGCTCTATATCTAAAACTATTAATCTGCCAAATAACGCAACAACAGAAGATATTAAACAGCTTTATTTTGAATCATGGAAACTAGGGCTTAAAGCTGTGGCCATATATCGCGACGGCTGTAAATTATCACAACCGCTTTCTGTTAATTCAAAAAGTGAAAACCCAAACCCTGCTAACAAACAACTCACTTTTATTGAACGCGGCACTAAAAAAGAACTGCCTGCGCGCCGTAACGGTTTAACGATTGAATCTACCGTTGCAGGCCACAAGATTTTCCTTCGCTCCGGTGAGTATAAAGACGGTACTCTGGGTGAAATATTTATTGATATGCATAAAGAAGGAGCGGCTTTTCGCAGTATGCTTAACTGTTTCGCTATTGCCGTTTCCTTAGGCCTGCAATACGGAGTACCATTGAAAAAATTTGTAGATAAATTTACATTTACCCGCTTTGAGCCGAATGGCCCTACTGATCATCCTAACATTAAAACATCTACTTCAATTGTAGATTTTATATTTAGAGTATTAGGAATGGAATATCTTAATCGCACTGACTTTACTCACATACCTCCGGACACAACGGCCGCAAATGATAATGGAAACAATGAGTCAAAATTAAAACAGAACCAAAATTCTGCCAATCTGTCTGATTTTAACAAAACACTGATGGGCGATGCTCCTGCATGCAGTGAATGCGGACACATTACTATACGAAACGGCAACTGTTATCGCTGTCTAAACTGTGGAACTTCAATGGGGTGTTCATAAATTATCTCTGCCATGGTTTTAGTTTTAGTCTCTGCCAAAGATGAGGTTTAGCATATTGACGAATTTTAGAGCGGGCAGATCTGGTTTTCACAAATTTTAGCCAGTCATAATTAGGTCCTTTGCGATTTTTATCTATGATAATCTCTACCATATCGCCGCTTTTCAACTTCTCGTCCAAAGAAACTATATTATTATTAATTTTTGCCCCAACTATTTGATTGCCAATATCCGTATGAATATGATAAGCAAAATCTACCGGCGTAGAACTTTCCGGCAAGTCTATAATGTCTCCTTGCGGAGTAAAAACAAAAATACGATTCTGAAATACCTCTATTTTTAAAGATTGCAAATAATCGTCTCTGTCATCCTTACTCTTATGCCATTTAGCCAATTCTTTAACCCAATTTAAATACTCTTCCGGTTTGCAAGACTTAGCTTCTTTATAATGCCAATGAGAAGCAATTCCATATTCTGCTTCCTCGTGCATTTTAGAATCTCTAATTTGAATTTCAATAATGTCTCCAAGGTCACAAAATACAGTGGTATGCAAAGAGCGATAATGATTAGGCTTAGGCTGGGCTATATAATCTTTAATCCTCTCTTTTAAAGGCTTAAATTTGGAATGAATAACGCCCAAAGCCGCATAGCAATCAGCTATTGTAGGTACTATGACCCTCAAAGCAACCAAATCATAAATCTGATTAATATCATTATTATGCTTTAATAATTTTTGATATAGACTGTAAAGTCCTTTTGCCCTGCCATGGCAATCAATAACTTTAATGTTATTATTATTTAATTCCTTTTTTAACTGTACCTGAACTTTAGACACAATCTGAAGCAATTTGTCTTGCCTACTCGATATTTGCTTAGTAAACTTATCATACTCTTTCCGATGCGCATACTTAAACGCTCCATCTTCCAAAGCAGTGCGCAAAACTCCTATACCCAAGCGCTGGGCTATTGGCCCATAGATCTCTAAAGTCTCTTGTGCTATTCTAATCTGTTTTTTTTGAGGCAAAGCAGACAAGGTTTCTAAATTGTCCAAGCGATCAGCAAATTTAATAATAATAGTTCTAATGTCTCGCGCCATAGCCACAAACATCTTGCGCAAATTTTCTAAATACCGATCAATGCCGCGATATTTAAGCTTGCCTAATTTTGTAATTCCTTCTACTAACATGGCGACTTCTGAACCAAAATCATCTTTAATATCTTTCAAAGTTTTATGGGTATCTTCAGGCACATCATGAAGCAAACCGGCAACAATAGTTGATTCATCCATGCTAACCTCAGCTAATATTTGAGCTGTACGCAAAGGATGCTCAATGGCTTTTTGTTTATTAGCTCTTATTTGTCCTTTATGCGCTTCACAGGCAAAATCATAAGCTAAACGTAGAAGCGTTAAATCTACTTTAAGTTTATTTTTTTTGATAACTGCGGCCAAATCGTTAAATGTCATTATAATTATACTACTCCAAAATTATTTTCTTGACAATATGGCTTATCTAATGTATATTTGTGATAATTCAGGGGATGTTTTAAATTCGCTATATTATTTAAGTTATTATCTACAAGGCAAAGACAGGGCTCAAGATGTCTTAGACAAAAAACTCCTCTTGAGCATCTACAAACGGCAAAACAGCCACAGTAGGAGAGGTATTAGCCAGCATTGCTGGTAAATTTCAACCTAATCCTGCTTATGTTACTGCTTAATATACAAGATATAAGCAATAACCATCGCAGCTTCCAAAACTCATAAGAAGTTCAGCGGTGCCATACTTAAATGAGTGTAGATTATATTAGTTCGCCCTGACTTATATAATCGAAATTATTAGGGCTTAACTTTAAGGATTTTGACTATTTTTTACCTTAAAGCGAATACTAAAACAGTCTAACTTTGTAAACGATAATAAATTTGTAATTTAGACAGGGGTGAAACCCCCCTCATCTCCACCATCTAAAAAGCCAACACATGGGCAAACGAAGATATCATAAAAAAAAGGTTAAAATTAAACTCTATCGCATCAATGGGCAAATCAAAGCTCCTAAAGTTAAATTAATAGACCACCAAAAAAACTTAATTGGCATAATTGATACGACTCAAGCCCTAAAAATGGCTTATGAACAAGAACTAGATCTTGTCGAAGTGTCGCCAAAAGAAAATCCGCCAGTAGCCAAAATTTTAAAATACAGCAAATTCAAATATAGTTTAGAAAAAAAGAAGCAAAAAAGTAAAACTAAAAAAACAGAAACTAAAGGCATCAGATTAAATCTTAATATGGCTGCGCATGATGTATCTACTCGCGCAAAGCAAGCAGAAAAATTTATAAAACGAGGATCTAAATTACAAGTGGAAATGATTCTAAAGGGACGCGAAATGGCGCATGTAAGCCGTGCCTTTGAACAAATTAAAAATTTTATAAACAAACTTCTGGATATAGTTGAGACAGTCCAGCACCCTAGCAAAAAAGGAAGACGAATCATCGCCATTTTACAGCCTAAAAAAATATCGTAAAATATGTCTAAAACATGGAAAGCAGCTAAAAAACGCGTCAAAATTACTAATCCTGCTAAACGAACAGGAAGAAAACAAAAACTGCTCAAAAAAATGGCAGGTCAAAATCATTTCAATACTAAAGAAAGAAGTAAAACAGTAATGGGCAAACGTCGCAACATTAAAATGCGATCTAGAATATTAATGTCATAAATTATGCCAAGAGTAAAACGAGGAATAACTCATTCAAAAAAACGCCGAAAAATACTTAAAACAACAAAAGGTTTTAAATTAGGCAGAAAAAAATTAATCAAATTAGCTAAAACAGCTGCTGCTAAAGCTGGCTGGCATGCTTATGTGGATCGAAGATGCAAAAAAAGAGATTTTCGCAGTCTGTGGAATATCAAAATTAACGCTGCTGCTAAACAAAATAATATAACTTATTCGCAATTAATCCACTTATTAAAAGTAAATAATATTGCTTTGGACAGAAAAATACTGGCGCAAATAAGCGAAAAACATACAGTTGTTTTTAGAAAAATAGTGGAAAATATTAAATAATTTTAATTATTTTTAATGCTAATGACTATTGCGGCCGCTGTCAGCGTCAAACCTGAATACAAACTCCACAAATAATGATCTATACTTGCTAAAGGAATAAAACTAAAAAATAGCGCTAATCCTAATAAATTCTTATTTTGATAAAACCGCCAAAATAACAACAAATTTATTATTATTAACAATATCATACCAATCGCGCCTATCTCTGACCAAGACAATAAAAATATGCTATGGACAGGTTGAAGGCGCCAAACTGGCTCTTGAAGATATAATATGTGCAGATTAAAAGTATAAGAGCCAATGCCAATGCCCATCCATGGGTATTTTTTTATTATATCAATACTTTCTTTAATGCCTGTTTGTCTCTCTTGTATTGACTTCGCCTCCAATCGGTTCATTTCCGGAGGTTGTAAAAACAATGGATTTCCTCGTTCTGTTAGAGGCTCGCGCAAAATAACTCCTAAAATTATTGATAAAAGCGAAGTAATTAATAAAAATTTAATTATTACTAATTTTGATATTTTAAAACGCCAATTTTTATATCCTATCAATAAAATAACCCAAACTAAAACAAATCCAAGCCATGCAGAGCGAGAAAAGGTTAAAACTAAAGTAATAAAAAATATGCTATACGCAACTAACAGTAAAAACATTTGAATCCTTTGTTTGCGCTCTTGATATAAAAATATTGTGGTCCAAATTCCTAATAAAAGCCAACCCCCAAAAATATTTGGGTGCGGCTGGCCGCCGTAGGCTCTTAAGAATCTGCGCAAATGCGTCTCTACTACAGCAACACCTTGATTTACAGGATTTTGAGCGGCTATACCCAGCCATTTAACAGCATAAACTTCTTGAATAAAAAACTGCCAAATGCCTAAACAAGACTGTATAAATAGACTTAACATAAGAACTAAAAATAATTTCTGTTTATTGATTTGAGTAGTTAATATCAACCAGATTAACAAGCCAATTTCAACAAATCTGACAGTATAAAATAAAGATATTTCTTTATTAACTGACCAAACATTAGAACCAATAATATAAATTAAAAAAAATAAAGATAAAAAAACTATCTTTTGAATCTTAATTGGCTTTCTGTTGCCAATTAAAGAATATAATTTTGCGATCAATAATAATACTAATACTGCTTCTGATAAATATACTGTATAGCTTCCATATTCCCAAAATTGGCCATTGATATTATTGGACACTAAAAAATACCTAGTTTGGAAAGGCAGTATAAAAATTAAGAAATATATCCCATACTCTAAAAATTTTGTCATAATTTATCTTTAAAAACTAATCTGGCATCGTTGATGTGGAATTTTAAAATATTATCCGAAATTATCACTCGCGAATCCCAAGAACAAGCCGCATATTTTATAGCTTCAGGCATAATTTTTAGCTGGATATACTTATATATTCTTTCATCAAATCTAGTAACAAAAAAATTAATTAACGGCTTAAATAGAAATTTGTTAATTTGACGCTTGTAATTGCTTTTGTAATTGCTTATATAATAATACTTCTGCTGGCTGACTTTATTTAGTGCCCATTTATTTAATTGAATAAATTTTTTATATATATTATTCTCTATATATAAAGGCTTCAATTGCCGTATCCAAAAGGATAAATAATCATCTTGCACGCAAATTTTGTACTTCTTTAAATCTAAATTATCTTCACTGATAAAAAAACTTAAGCAGATTTTATCTTTACTGCCTCCTCTTTTATCAAATGCAGGCCGAAGCCGCAATAACTTTAATAATAATAAACTAAAAAAACGAACTGTCCAAACTCTATTTTTTGCCGTAATAATAAATAAATCAATATCGCTGTCTAATTTAGCTTGATTAAAAGAAAGATTATTGCAGACCGCTATCATCTTAAGTCCTGGAATTAAACATAAAAGGCGAGATATTTTAACTGCTTTTCTATATTTTTCCTGCGCAATGCGATAATAATTAATCATTTACTTTCTAAAAACAACCCTCCTTGTCTTAAAACTTTAATTTGATCCCTTATTGCCAAGATGATTGTAGTCGGCTGGACTAGAGATAAATCTCCGCCGTCAATAATAAAATCCGGTTGAAATTTTTGATTTTTAAATTGACTAATAACTTCTTTAATTGAATAGCAATTAGAGCTGCCTGACAGATTGGCTGAGGTTGAAATGATTGGCTTATTTAATTCTTCTGCTATTTTTTTAGCAATTGGGTGAGAAGATACGCGCAAAGCAATTAAATGAGATGACTTTTTGGGCGGCAGAACTAGAGTCAGCGGTCCAGGCCAGTATTTTTGAGCTAATTTTAAGGCTTTTGCGGAAAATCTAACATAGCGCTTAGCCATTTTTATATCCGCGACAATCCAGGACATCGGCTTTTTAAAATCTCGTCCTTTGATTTGATAAATTCTCTTCACTAGATCTGACTGTAACGCATCACAACCTAAACCATAGCAAGTTTCTGTTGGGTAAACGAAAATAGATGACTGAAGGATTTCTAAAGAAGGAATTTGTTTTAAAACTCTCATAACTTTTATTAAATTACAAAATTCACTATGCGATTTGGCACATAAATCTCTTTTTTTATTTTTTGACCTTTTAGCCATTTTTGAATTTTCTCGCTATCGCGCGCTTGTTTTAAAACTTCTTCAGGAGAAGCGCCAACTGATATATTAAATTGATCTCTAATCTTGCCATTAATTTGAACAACTATTGTGTTCATTTCGTCTTTAATTAAATCAACATCATATTCCGGCCATTTTTGTCTAAATACGCTTTCTTTATAGCCAAGCTGACCCCAAAGTTCTTCTGCAAGATGTGGAGCAAACGGCGCAAGTAAAGTAATTAGTAATTGGTAATTAGTAATTGGAAATTGGTCGCATTTCTGCATCTGATTCACTAAAATCATTAACTGTGAAATAGCCGTATTAAACTTAAATAACTCTATGTCATCTCCGACTTTTTTGATAGTTTTATGCAATAATCGCTCTAATACTACTCTCTTAGCATTTGACATTTGACATTTGGATTTGATTTGACATTTGACATTTGGATTTTGACATTCAACCAACTTCCACACTTTTTCTAAAAATCGTCTAACTCCTTTAATTCCTTTGGTATTCCACGGCTTCGCATCTTCCAAAGGCCCCATAAACATCTCATACATTCGCAGAGCATCAGCGCCATATTCTTTGACTATATCATCAGGATTAATAACATTGCCTAAAGACTTTGACATTTTGCGGCCGTCTTCGGCTAAAATCAAGCCTTGATTGATTAACTTTTGAAAAGGCTCTTCAAAATCAATTATCCCTTGATCATAAAGGATTTTGCAAAAAAACCGCGCATACAATAAATGCATCACCGCGTGCTCTGCACCTCCCACATAAGTATCAACCGGCAGCCAATATTTGATTTTGTCTTTTGAGGCAAATTCATGGGCGTTGCGCGGATCAGTATATCTAAAATAATACCAAGACGAACAAACAAAAGTATCCATGGTATCTGACTCCCGGCGCGCTTTTGATGAACCGCATTCCGGACATTTGACTTTATGAAATGCTTTTGATCGCTCTAGCGGCGACTCTCCTTTCGGCCGAAAATCCACATCATCAGGCAATTCTACAGGCAATTGATCTTCCTGCACAGGCAATTCTCCGCATTTTTCGCAGTAAATAATAGGAATCGGCGCGCCCCAGTAGCGCTGGCGCGAAATCAGCCAATCGCGGAGTTTGTATTGAACTGATTTTTTAGCTAAGCCTTTTTGAGCGAGCCATTCAACGATCTTTTCTTTAGCCGCTTCTGACCGCATTCCATTAAAACTAATACCTGAATTTTTTGGTTGGGAATTGATTAAAATGCCTTCGCCTGTATAACATAATACATCATTCTGACACTGACACTTATTTTGAGGCTTAATCACTTGCCTTATGGGCAGTTTATATTTCCGCGCAAACTCCCAATCCCTCTCGTCATGCGCAGGCACAGCCATAATCGCGCCTGTGCCATAACTCATCAGCACATAATCAGCTACCCAAATCGGAATTTCCTCGCCAGACGCAGGATTGACCGCTTTAATGCCCTCAATTTCTACGCCTGTCTTCTCTTTTGCCAAATCTGTCCTCTGTAATTCTGTTTTACGTCTTGACTGATCTATATATTCTTCCACTTCTCTTAAATTTAAAATTTGAGATTTGAGATTTGAGATTATTTCATGTTCAGGGGCAATAACCATATAAGTTGCGCCGAAAACAGTGTCGGCACGAGTGGTAAAAACTTCTAAAAATTTTGCATTTTGAACTGTAATTTTGCACTTTGAATTTTGAATTTTGAATTTAATCAGAGCGCCTTCGCTTCTCCCAATCCAGTTCCTCTGCATTGTCTTTATCGGCTCCGGCCAATCTATTTTGTCTAAACCTGATAATAGGCGATCAGCATAATCAGTAATCTTAAAAAACCACTGCTTTAGCTCTCTTTGAATAATTTGATTTTTACAACGCTCACATTTGCCTTCTACCACCTGTTCGCGCGCTAATACTGTCTGACAGCTTCCGCACCAATTTACTGGAGCTTTTTTGCGATAAGCTAAGCCGTTCTTGTATAAAAGCAAAAAAAACCATTGAGTCCAGTAATAATATTCCGGATCGCATGTAGCAATTTCGCGAGACCAATCATAAGAAAAGCCTAACATCTTGATCTGGCGGCGAAAATTATCAATATTTCTTAAGGTTGATTCACGCGGATGGATTCCTTGTTTAATAGCGTAATTTTCCGCCGGCAAGCCAAAAGCATCCCATCCCATAGGATGTATGACCTGAAAACCTCGCATTCGCAGATAGCGAGAATAAATGTCAGTGGCAGTATAGCCTTCCGGATGCCCGACATGAAGTCCTGCTCCAGAAGGATAAGGAAACATATCTAAAATATACCTGCGCATCTGGCGCGGCGCCGTTTGACTCTCTTTTACCTCTGACATTTTATGATCTTCCCAATATTTCTGCCACTTTGGTTCAATCTTTAGATGATTGTATTGTGGTATCATGTATTAGGTATAGTATAGACAATTATCTAAAATCTATCAAGATTTCGTATTTCTTTCTTATACTTAACACCTAATACTTGATACTTAATACACAATACTATATACTAAACATCAGATGAACCAATACCAAAAAACTTACCGCGGTTTTGCGCAAAATCAGCTTTTGCCAAAAAAACGGTTTAAACTGATTAAAATAATCGGCTTTTTTGTGCTTGATTTGCTATTCTCGGCTCTTTTGACCATCAAAAAAATACTTACATGGATATTATTAAAAATTATCCCTTTATTAGGATTAATATTGTATAAGATAACCTCTAAGACTATCCTGATCCCTATTTATCGCTTGATACTTGGCATAAAGCGCAGGCAAAAAATTTCACTCTCGCCGCAGGCAAATAAGTTATTTTTCTTATTTTCCAACCGCTATGTATCTCATTCTGTGGCAATCTTAATCATACTAATCACTATTATACAAAATATCAATATCCGCAATCTGCGGGCTGAAGATTTTGGACGCTATGCTCTGTTTTCACAAATATCCAAGGGTCAGCACTTTACTGAAAATCTTATTGAAGAAGAAATTATTCTGCCTGACAACCTATCGGAAAGTAATCAGGCTGCCGGTTCTTTGCTTAAAATATCAAAAGAATTATCGCCTGCCGTAAACCAAACTATCACCTTAGGACAAAATATTCCAGATGTTGGCGGCGCGGCTTTAACTCAAGGCGGATCTGCTATAATCAAACCGGATTTATCTGAAACTTTTGATACTCCCAAACCTAGAGACAGAATTATTACCTATATTGTTAAAGAAGGCGATACTATCTTTGATATAGCCGAAGAATTTAGAATCAGCGTAAATACCATTTTATGGGCTAACAAATTGTCTTCCCGCAGTATTATTCGTCCAGGCATGGAATTAACAATTTTACCGGCATCAGGCGTTGAACATACAATAAAATCAGGCGAAACCATTGGCAGTATTGCCGCCAAATATAATATCCCTCAAGAAGATATTTTAGAAATCAACCTCCTCTCCGCTGACGCAAAAATCAGCATCAACCAAAAATTAACTATTCCGGACGGACGGCCGCTCTATGCTCCGCCGCCGCAACAGCGCAAAATTGCCGGGATCCAGCCGACCTATGATTCAGCAGACAGCGGCAATCCTTTTTTTTGGCCAACTACCTGCCGGCGCATCACGCAATATTTCCAAGGATGGCGCCATACAGGCATTGATATAGCATGCAGTTCTAGTTCCAATGTTTACGCTGCCGCGGATGGGGTGATAGAAAAAGCCGGTTGGAATGCCGGAGGATATGGCAACAGAATTATTATTAAACATCCTGACGGCAGTAAAACTCTTTATGCGCATCTTAAAGAAGGCGGCATTTTAGTTAACATTAACCAGTATGTTGCAAAAGGCGAAGTAATAGGATTAATGGGTTCAACTGGACGCTCAACCGGCTATCACTTGCATTTTGAAGTAATTGTAAACGGAAGTAGAATCAATCCGTTTAATAGACTATAAATCTAATATTCCAACGCTATATCTCCTTGTTGATCTGTCCTCAAAATTTCTGCGCCCAAATTTTTTAATCTATCAATAATTAACTGATTAGGATGCCCGAAGCTGTTGCCTGCTCCGACAGAAATCACTGCTATCTCTGGAGCAACTGCTTCTAAAAACTTAAAACCTGACGCATTTTTGCCTCCATGATGCGCGATTTTAAGCACATTAGATTTTAGAACAATAGAATTAGTCTGAACCGACTCTAATAAATAACCCTCTGCCTCTGCTTCTATATCGCCAGTAAACAAAAAACTATTGTTTCTATAAACCAATTTAACAACTGCTGACGTATTATTAAGATTATCTTGAATAAAAGGATGATTGATCGCGGTCGCGGCGCTTCCAGCATCAAAATCAGGATATAAAAACTGCAGATATAAATCTTCTGACAATTTGACCTTAAAAACGCGGTCAATTTTTATTTTCTTGATATTTTTGTGATCGCGCAAAAATTTTAAAAATTCCAAATACTCGTAAGTGGCATGCTCTGCTCCAGTTAAATATACTTGTTTAACTTGATAACTTTGCAAAACCGAAATCAAACCGGTTAAATGATCAGCATGCGGATGCGTAAGAATAATCATATCTATTTCCCTGTCCCAAAACGGCATTGCTTCCCCAAATTTTATACCCATATTATCTTGAGCTTATATTGATATCACCCATTACTTCTAATTTGCTATTTGGTGCCGTAATTCCTATGCCTACACTTCCTGTTGCAGTCACGCGGAG